>JACCDG011064646.1_pt1 | contig 39093 bp, 59 predicted proteins | sample 7442471 | NCBI WGS metagenome assembly JACCDG01 (sample SAMN15323444, study PRJNA562643) | freshwater metagenome | isolation source: river surface water | place: USA:Blue River Watershed | collected 2017-08-17 | reverse complement strand
CATTTTTGTATAAAACTTTCATTTCAAAATCACAACGTTTCCAATTAAATATTATAGGATATTAATCTGAAACAGATTAAAAGTGTTAATCCACTTCATTATTATTTCACTTTCTTCATCTGTTATACAACATTTTTTATTGCCATCTTGTATATAATTAATCATGTCTGATAAGTAAACATCACATCGTAAAATATAACCAGACACAAAATCAATAGGCTTATATACACGCTCTTCATTTTCCAGTTTATATAAAATTTTCTCCCTAAAATGTTCGTATTTTTCAAGATAATTAGGCAATCTCAAGTATCTCTTACAACCATGAAAGTAAAAATAATTATATGGTTCTATAACTTGCCTAGTACGTAATTTGTCTTTATCTATACAAAAATGAAAAATTCCCTTTCCATATCCCAAATACTCATCATACCTTAAAAATCTATTCCTCGTTAAACTTATACATTTAATACCATTATCATCAATAGGATTAATTTGTCCTATTGATATATTCATTATCATGTCTCTCGGACTAGCACAATGATATATTATGTTTTTCATGGACATCTCACAACACACAAAAATAATCAAAAATTTTTCTTATTTTACAAATTTATAAAAGGAATAAAAAGGTTTTTACCATGATTCATTAGGTGGTACTAATTTAAATTCATCAAAATATCCATAATATTCCGTTAAACTTTTATTTGTATATTCTAACCACAAAAACCAATTGTACATACTATCACCATTAATCTTTGTATATAACGGATCAATGTTACAAATTTTTAATATTTTTCTAATTTTTTGTATCAACTCAGTTGGACATGGTCGATTCTCCTTTTCTGTTGGTGAATATATCCAACAATCATACAACACTCCATCCTTCCCTATATTAAAACTACCTATATTGAAACAATGATTTCTAACCATTTCTTTCGTTATGTCAACAACACCTTCATTCCTCAACATTATATAAGAACTTAAATCATGGACATATTTCTTTCTTAACGCATATATTCGTCCATCCAATAATAGCTTGTAACCATATGGACTGTAAATAATATCTGTCGTACATTCTACTAACATATCATCCAAACTTTGTTCCAATTCTTCATCAGTGAACATAACTATATCTCATCATAACATGGTACTCCTCATATATGCATTTTGCATTAGGGCGCAAAAAACATACCACAACTAGCATACACATCCATCCCAACTCGAGGAATAATTTTATTTTGAGAATTAAAATTGATAAAGTTCCAAGCACTAAATAAATTTTGTATAACATCTAATGAAGGTTCTTTATACTTTTCATCAATAGGATTAAATCTTACTATATTAATCCGCACACCCCGCAAATATTGCTTAACTAATATAGCCAATTCATAAAAATCATCAATATCCGTATTCTCACCATCTATAAAAGCCCAATGCAATACAATACGCTCTGGATACATCATGTGCCATACATGTAGTGCAGATAATGCATTGTCTAAACTTTCAGCCTTTCCCATCCACTTCTTTCTAAATGTATCATTACCATACAAACTATAATACAAATGAACTTCAGGATTACTTAATATTTTTGTTATATCCATTAAAGTTTCACCTGTCATAATACCCTTAGGTAATATAGTACTAATCAAAACCTTACATTCCTTGTTAACCTTTTTACATCTCTCACGAAATCCAAAAATTAAATCATCAAAATTTTTCAAAATAATGTTACTACTCAACGCCTCCCCTCTCGCCATAAAATTAAAATGTATCTTTGTTATTTTATCTAATGGTAACTTGTCCCATAAACTATCAACCTGCATCAATATCTCCTCAACACTACAATCCCTATAATTAGTTTGTCCCGTCTGCGTTAACCAACAATACTTACAACTTTTGTCACATCCAGTTTGACTACTCAAATATATAATAGCATGATCACTGTCTTCACGATATACATATCTACTCTCAATATATTCACCTTCAACAGGATTGCTAATAATGTTAATACTATTATCAATTACACTCTTCATCTCAATCATTTCTTTTCTCCTTCTTGCAGCGTACACAATTCATAATATAACATATACCAAAACATAACTTAATATCATAATCATAACCTTCTTATACAATGAATGTTATATAAAGAACACATATCATTAATACACAAATATTGTCGCTTACAACTGTTTGTCAGAGTGGTTTTTACTTTAATATCATCCCCAATACCAATATATGGAACCTTCAAAACAGACAAATTCAAATTGGGTATCTTTTGATTTGTTGTCTCTACATTACACAGTATACTGTTATTTCCATATCCATCCTTATGACATCCCCACACCTCCGTAACAGTTCCATAGTCCTCTTCAGATACATGTTTCTCCGTGGATTCATTACTACCACATCCAACCATCAATACACATAAACATAATAATATTTTCTTCATAACCAGTTCCCAATTAACATATCCCATTGTAAATACATACGTAATACTTTAAAATATTATCGCTTATAATAATTTCACCGAACTAGTCAAAGTTATAGTCATTGCGACACCGATGGAAACAGTCGAATGTAAATTACATAAACAATATATCAAAAGTTTTATTGCAACATTACTCGTATACAAAATTGACCAGCAAAGTAACCAGCTACGGCATTCGGCAAAATGACACCAATTTAATATACAACCAATAAGCAATATTCATTACATCACAATCTAATTTTTTGAGTTAATCCCACTGAAATTACTTCAGTCTTTATGGGATTTTAATCGTTTCTAAAGAAAAACCCCTAGTTAAAGGGGCTTCTCAAACAAAATTACGTCTTGGTGACTTTAAATCCTACCTTGACTTGCAACCACTCAACAAATGTCTTCCAATTCGTGAACGGTTGCTTAGCTTGATAGTACTTTCGAGTACCAATTACACCCAAATATATACCAACACATAATACAATTAATGTGTATAACATCTTATTTCTCCACAATTTCTTTGATATCTTCAGGAATTTGACGAAATAATTGCTTCATGAGATCAGCAACTATTTCCTGAATACCTAATCAACAACAGTATCTATTCCAGCCATATTGGCTTTGTTAATAATTTTATCAGTGGTATACATGTTGATAAATCCCTAACATATTGTTTAAACAGTAAACATACATTATATGATGTATTATTTGGTAGTAAAACTAAAAACCAAATTACGCAAAGAACTTAATACAACATATAACATTCGAAATGCTATGATTGCATCATAAACTAACGAAAAAGCACGATAAATCTTGTATAACGACACTAAAATACCCATTTGTAATACTCCAAAATTTTGATGAAAAATCTCATCAAAGAAATTATACACTATTATCAGTTGGTTATAAATCAAAACCTTTGTGTGACTGAGCAACTATATTGATTTTAAACACCATTTTATCGTGAGCAGAACCCTTAAAATTTTCCCCCAATAAATTTCATAAAATCCCCCAATAAATTTCATAAAATCCCCCAATAACTTTGATAGAATTCCTCAATAAATTTCATAAAATCCCCCAATAAATTTCATAGAATCCCCAATAACTTTGATAGAATTCCTCAATAAATTTCATAGAATCCCCCAATAACTTTGATAGAATTCCTCAATAAATTTCATAGAATTCCTTAATAAATTTCATAAAATCCCCCAATAAATTTGATAGAATTCCTTAATAACTTTTATATAATTGTCTAATTAATTTTATATAATTCCCTTAATAAATTTGATATAGTTGTAGTAATTAATGGATATGTATAAGGAGAATCTTATGTAACATATATATGATGTTTATGTAGATTATGAAGGTTTAAAGGTAAATGTATTGAATTGTTTTTTGATAGGTATATTATTTTGGGTATTGATAGGTATATTGGAGATAGTATTATTAGTAGGAATTGTATTATTAGTTAGTGGGTTAAATGGTATATTATTGTTATAGATGAAGGGTATATTGGTATTAGAGGAAGGGATATGTATAAAGAATATAGGTTTATTGGGGGAATGTAGTTGAATAAGGAGTGATGATATGTTAGTAATATTTTGGTTTATTAAATGTTGTTGTGATGTAAGGTTATGTAGTAGGGAGGTTAGTAGGTGTGGGAGGTTTAGTTGTAGGTCGATATCGTTTTTGAATACGAAAGGGTAGTCGTAATTTTTATCTGTAATTGGGTCGAAGAAGGTATGGTTGATGTGGTCGTAGGTAGTGAGTATGATTGAATTGGAGGTAATATCGTATGTTGGGAAGAAGGGCATATTAGTAAATTGGTATTGTGTGTAATGTATTTAATGGGGAGGGGAAAGTGTTATTTGGGTGGTGGGGTTTTGTGGGGGAAGATGTGTATAGCCCTTTTAATTTTTGGGTTATGAAATGGCTCATGAGAGCCATTATTAGAAGTTTGACCAATGGCAGGTTTTGCAGAATCTATGTTGTTCATGACCTTTAGTTGTATGGGTATCGCATTTATCCAAGCTTGCGTGGCATTTTGGGCAATATTTAAGTGGTTGGTATTTTTTGTGTTTTTTATTTGGTTTGGAGTTTTTGCCGTCTCTATTGCTCATGTAAATTATTCCTTATTGATATCCAGTAAATTTTTCAGTTGTTGTTTGATTGAGTTTTCTCCTTTGGTGAAGTAGACTTCTTGTGTTTTTAAAATTAGAGTACAAACATCTATACCTGATAAAAAGGATATCACTTGTGTTGTATTGATATTTGGGTAGGAACCTTTTAGATAAATGTGTTTATCTAAATGATGAAATATAATTTCCGTATAGGAATTATTTTTGTTTGAAGTTTGGTGTTTTACGACGACATCATAAATTGAATTTGAATACGTAAAAGATGTTGTCATATTGCCTTTGGGTGTATCTGTCCAATCAATAATTAAATCTGAAAAATTCATTTGGTTTATCACCTTTAAATTCAAAATATTCTTTTGGATTGTTTTTTAAGAATTTTGGTAAAATTCGATATAAAAGTTGGGTCGCTAATAGGTTTCACCCCCCTCAATTTTATGGTATTCTTCAATATATGATAAAATATTCGAGTTCATTAGATTTCTCCCCCCTGCGTTTTTAAGTAAAGATTTAGTTGTGTGGATAACTAATTGATGATATGTTTAATGTTATCTTAAACATTAAACCAGTCAGGTTTAGGAAACCTTTCTGAAAAAGTATATTCATCAACTTCTTCAATATCAATATCTTGTGCCTCGGGCCAATTTTCTAATATCTCAGCCTCATTGTCAGCATATGCTATAATGATTGAATAAGTTGCACCATATCCAGTACACCAATAGGGGTGTTTAACTGGCCATTTAACAGGTCTATAATCATTCATGTTAGCTTTGAATCTTGCTCTAATCATTTTTAGTCTTCCTATGTTTAACTACTTAAATGGTCGAATCTTGTTTAATCATTGATAAAACTGAATTGGTTGAAACTGTGTCACATGCTTACCTTTTTAAATAAAGAAAGTTTTACATTTACACTTTTTACAAGCAGGAACATAGTTTCCAGTATGCTTACATTTTGCTGTACCCATATCTTCTTTGGTTTGTACACAAAGACATTTCCAGCAAGTGTATAATTGCATAATTAACTCCATCTTAAAACATTTGGTAATTTGAGTTTAAGGTTTTCACGAGCTTGTATAACATCTCCCACTGTTTGGGAAGATAAAAATATCTTCTTGAATCAACCCATATTGTTCACTCGTTCTGACATCTATTGCTGATACGATATATTTCATGCTTTTTCTCCGACATATCGCCACGTGTTAGGACGTAACCAAATTTTATGCGTTTCAATGAACAATTGTTCATTTTTTACATGTTCTTTTTTAACCAACAAATGTTTACCACGCAATTCAATAGCCGCTTTTAGTGCTCTAATTTCATAAATTGCTTCTGATGAACTCAAATCCAGTAAAACAATTTCGGATGATAATGTTTCAGCGACGTTTTCAGGTAGAATTTCTACAACAACGTGATTTTCATCAGGAACTATATTACATTTATTAGTATCAATTTGTTCTAAAATCCACAATGGGACATGAACTCTGTGTAAACCAAAACCTATTGTAGTGAATTCTGTTTCATCCCAAGATTGTGGAGAACATTGCTTATCACAATAAATAGTTTTAATAATGCCATCTTTCACCTCAATGACTTGATATAATTCCAAGTCAGCTCTTGCACTGGTATAATAATCACCAGTCTGAGGAGTCCATTTAATACCTTGATAATTTTTTGCTGCCAATGCATATAATTTTTGTAATGGTGTTAGTGATTTATACATTTTGTTCACTGCCTTGATTGTTTAGGAATTTTGCCACATCATTTATGTTGGTGAATTTCCACAGAGAGTTGTTGCATGTTCCAACAAGAAAAACTTTCATGTTTTAACATCCTTGTTAAATTGTTAACCAACTTGTTAATTCGTTCCAAAGAAGAATAACCAGTCACCATGCTTTAATTTTAAGATAGCTGAAGGATTTGCTTCCAATACCTGTACCCAACCATCATATTCGTGAACAGCAGATAAATGTTTGTGAATTTTCTCATGACATTCTTTAACCTTACTTTGTAAGTCAGACCGAATTGTAATTTTTGGTGCCTGAATGGAGGTGGTAGAGAAGTTATTACCAGCCATACCCTCATTAAATTCAATACCAGATTCCTTGATTTCAGCAGTTACCCGCTCAAGTGCTGCTTTCCACCAATCAACACGACTCTGACGATATTCTTTTTTATCGTTGGCTGCTTTTGCTAATGTACTAGCGGGATATTCAAATTCCCAATCAGAACGATTGTTTTTTGCAGTTACACTAAATTCCATAAAAAACCTCTTAATAAATAGATATGGGTAAAATTGATTATAAAACAGAAAAAAGGTTTAATCAAATTAAACCTTTTTTCCTAGTTTAAAAGACTGTCAATGTAATCTTTGAAATCCTGATCAGCCTCCACATTGTCTGTGGGACTGATTAAAGAGAAATCTGTATTTCTCGCTGTGACTATCTCTTTGTCTGTTAAATCAATACAGCGTTTTGGACCTCCTATCCATGAAAAAACAACAGGTGTTTCTGTAATGGTTTGAAAGCAATCAATATCACCCAAAGAATCACCACCTCTTGTAATTTTTTCCATTGCTTGAATAGCTTCTTTAGAGAATAGAACTTTTGATGCATCCATTACAAATCCAATTGAAGTTGGGCATGTTGGATCATTCATTACACCTTCACTGTCTATTGAAGAGGAAATACCAAGAAAGTTTTTGTATACAAATACTTTTGTTTTCATATTGATTACTTCCCATAATAGTAGTAAGGAACAGATATGTAGCCACATTTACACTTTTTGGCAACTTCTTCAAAGAATGAATTTAACTTTTTGTCAGGACACATATCTTCGTCAGGTTCTGATTTTGTTTCAACGTCAATTAGATGAACTGTTATACGCATTGGATATTCGTGTATATCCATGTGTGAGAGCAACAGTCACCATCCACTCTTACAATAATTTCCTCTTTGTCAGAAGTAATTATTTGTAACGCTAATCCATCTGAAGCAATGTTCATTGCTACAATAGTTTTCCCGATTAAACAATGTTCCATATATAATTTTCCTTACATAAAAAGATTATAACATTTTTGTTACTGGTTTTCCATCTGTTCTAGCATATTGTCAATATACTGGAGAAATATTGGATCTATGTTCACATTTTCCGAGGCTTTTAATAAGTTGAAGTTGGCTGTACGAGCAGACTTAAAGGTTACATCATAAATGTCGAAGAAACGTTTAGGACCACCTATCCAACTGAAAATTATATCACCAGTATGATTAATCGAATAACAATCAACATCACCCAAATTACTGGATGTGTGGTGTACATTTTTTAACATGTCAATCGCTTCTTGTGTGAACAATATTTGGTTAGCATCTATAACAAAACCAATTTCACCAGGAGCATCAGGTTGATTCAATATACCTTTGGCGCTATAATCAGAATCAATACATAAAAATCCATTGTAACAAAAAACTGTGGTGATTTTTTGTGGTGTGGTTAAATCAATAGTTTGATTGAATGCTGATGTGATAACATCTTTTAATAGTTGCAATGGGTATTTTTTTAAAATTTGTAAATGATGTATAATCCATTTACAATATTGTATTCTATATTCTAATCCGTCACCAATCCAAAGATCTTCTCTGGAATCCATATATGGTATAGGATTATTTGGTAAATAAGAATTCACGTCAGCATTACTATCATATTTGGATACAAATAACTCTCCTAACGCAGCCATAATCGACATGCTAATGCGTCTATTTGACCGGCTAACGAATCTATGAATATTTGAACATAATCCAACATTGCGACCTGTAATATGCTGTAAACTGCCGTTGATTACGCTATTAATAACAATCATCATTTCGTCAATAGTGTGATTATAAAACTCATTGTGTGATGGATCAATAGTTAAATAAATAGATGAATGTACCCGTGATACAAAGGATTCATCATGCATCATTTCTTTAACACGTGCGCTAAAGAAATCTGTGTAAGAATTCATCATGCTTACTCTCCAAATATGTTGTTTTCATCATCATTGACAATTTTAGCACCGTTGACATTTTCTGACTCCAAAATGGGTATTAAATGTTCAAGGTTGGATACTAACCATTTGATGTATGCTAATCGATACTCTAGTGCTCTACCACTCCAGCAATCTTGTTCGTATACAGTCGGGATAGGTAATATATAACATGTTCGAAATTTTGGTATTTCTTTGTAAAATAATTTCGATATGCAATACATTATATCATAAATTTCATGGTTATCTTCATCAAAAAAACCATCAATCTTAACTTGTAAGTTATGACAAATACCATAATTTTTGTTTTCCACAAAACAAGTAAGAACATTTGATGGTGTTATTTGTTGTAATATATCATATATGTGTTTGATATTTGTGATTAATTTTTGTTCGGTATTCATTGTGAATTCAAGATATATTTTTTCATAATATATTTCTTTAAATCTCATCAATTCATTTAATGATAGATTTTGCTTCAACCGCTCAAAAAATAGATCACACTGTTCTTTGTTACTACAGTAAGTGTTTGGATTTCGTTGTTGTATATTGTTAGACATTATACATTCCTAGTAAAAAGGTGGTTGTTAGATAGTTACTATGTTGCAACTCATTGTGATGTTTTCAATATCTGTAGCAGTTGACGGAATTGTGTGGATAACCATTTTATGTAATGTAAACGAAATTGTAACAAATTACCTGTCCACAGACAAATTGGAAGGGAAGAAATAGTTTCCGTTTGTAATGGAATAGGATGACTACATAGTCTAATATCAAACTGGTCTTTAAAAAATAATCTTGATATTGCGTAAATTATATCATAAACATCATGATTATCCTCATCTTCATGTCCATGAATTTTAACATCAAGATTAAAACATATACCCAATTTATCATCAAATATGAAATCTTGATAGTTGGTTTCTGATATATCTTTTATAATATCATAAATTTGTTGGATCTTATCAGTTATAAATTTTGAAGATGGAATATCATTTGTTAAACATGCTCTTTCATAATAATATAGAGGAAACTTTAGTAACTCTTCTTGTGTTAGATTTTCCTTGACGCGTTGATTGAAAAAATACACATGCTTTTCATAATTATATTCAGCACTTTTAATAATTGTACCTGTTAACATTATAACACCTCTTGTTTAATTACATTTAAACATTCTGCACCACAAACTGGACATAAATAGATATCTCCAGATGCAGTTGTACGAATATATTGACAAAACGTGTGATGTTTTTCACATCCACACGAATCACAACATATATACAATACAAATTCACTCATGTTTTTTTCTCAATTTCAAAACATTTTTAAAGTTTTGTTTAATTTGTTTAAGATACTTTTTTAATTCTTTTTTCTTCACAACATAAGGTTCACCAAATTCTGTACTAACAATTTTAATTTTCTTATTTGACAATTGCACTACATACCATTTGGTGTCCATATCCCAACCGCTACAAAATCGTTCACACTGTTGAATGATTTTAACTATTTTGTGGTTGCCAATATAATCTCCAACTTTAACCATTTTTAATACTCTCTATCAAGTTGGTGTTGTAAATTTTCACATTCCAAAATACAGTTATTAATTGCTGTTTTTGTTGAGTCGAAAGAAACTTTCATAATATAACCTCATTTAAAATTAATTTTCTTGCAAAGTTTGCCCTTAACAGCTTCTTTAACTTCTTTGATATCGTTGAAAAAATCAGGAGTTTTAAAGTATTGTTCTAAAAAACAATAAATTATAAAACCAATATAACTTATGCACATTGTTAATCCAAGATTAATTTCTTGTGCGTGTATACCCTCAACAAAAAATAACCAACATGCAGCTATTGGAAAAAGTAAAAAAACAGCAATAAACATTGCACCCCCCATTATCATAAGTGGAATTTGCAAAAATATATACATCAATACAACAGACCAATAATCACATGTATTAGTTGGTGGATAGTATTGATAACAAAATTCTTTATCATCATCGTCTAATGGTAACCATTTTTGGTGAGTGTTAAACATATTTCTGATCAACATGTTGTTTGACATAACAATACGATAATGCCAGGAATCTTTTTTGTAAGTTGTTTCTAACATATGTAACTTCCTACGGTACTAAAAAATTTGCTGTTTTGTTGTGCTTTGTTAAAGCAATATACATTACAATTAATGCGTAAAAATCTTTTACTTGTTGATCTTTATAGCATCTATGTTGTTTTCGTAAAATACGCTTCGTACATAATTTAGCTCTAAACCAACTGTTAAAACGATAGATACCCTGCACTTCTGTAATGAAATTTCGTTTGTTGTCTTCAATAACTTCAACATACTGAAGCACTACCACATGTTTCCCTATTTGATATGGTGTCAATCTAAAGATGACTCTATTATTTTAAATTACCCATAAAATATTATAGATAAATAAAATTATAATTATTATACGATAAATTAATAAGGTTTTAAATGAGCATTCAAACCATTAAATTACGATATACGAGCGTAAATAATGAAGATATTAAAGAGTTACAAAAACAACTCTCCATATCTTATAGATACGCTTTCAATCGTGCGAAAGATGGTTTATCTCAAGGACAAACAAGAGAACAAGTAAAACAACTACAAAATGTATCAAATGATTCATTTTTAAACCATTGTGCAGTAACAAAGGGATTTAGTTGTTACAAATCAGCACAAGAACGTATAAAAACATTCCAATTCATTGGATATCACACATAGACGATATACAATCAATATTGAATTTTTTCATGGTATCCAAAACATCAATATATGCAAAAAGAGCTGGTTATTATAATTCGAAAATAAATAATGAATTAGCAACTAACGAAAAGGAACTTGCAGCATCAGATCCTAAATATATAAAATACGCAAAAAGAGAGGATTTAACTAACGATTATATTTTAAAAGCTATTAAAATTAATCCATTAAATCTCAAATATGTACCTGATGATATGGTTGATGATGATATGTTATATATGTTTTTGAGATATACAGATAGTATTAACAGCTTGAAAAAACTTCCCGACTCAAAAGTGTCAAAAGATTTTACTGATCAACTAATTAAGCAAGGCTATAAAGTAATTGCGTTAATGTATCCTGATAGATACTAGCAATTATAAGAGGAGAATATTCTCCTCTTATAATTGCTAGTATCCTAACACATCACCATACTCAGGATCGAAATACAACCACTGATTCAAAAGAAAGATCAAATATCCACCTTTAATGGGTTGTTTTAATGAATTAAAATTTGCAATTTGTTGTTCATTAACAACTACACCACTTTTTAGTGTGTATTGATTTTGTGTGTTATCAAATGCAGCCTTCACACCATGGATATCTTGAATGGTGTCAGCTCTACAATTTAGATGTACTAAATTCATATCTCTAATACTTGGATCACGTTGATATGTGACAATGGTTTCAACCTTTTTTGTTACTGTGAAAATTTCCGCATTATCATAATCAACTCCCCCATAAGAAGTGTATTCATATTCAACACGATATAACTGATCTTTAAAGTCAAAAACGAAATATTGTTCACCTCCATAATCCGGGTCAGATTCTTCCAGAATAGAATTGGTACCAAAATTATACACTAATTGTTTCAATTTTGAGAAATAAGTTGTTTTGTGATAATCTTTTTGTGTTAACGCAATACTGAAAAAAGGTTTTCCAGTAAATTGTAAACAGACTTCTTCAACTAACTGTTTGATTTGTGATTGATTTAACATAATTAATCCTCTTTAACAACATAATCAACAACAATACGTTCTACAGGAACGCGCTCAACTAAATGATTGTTATCTGTGGTGAAAATGTACCCACTACTTGATGACCACAAATATTCAAAACTGTAGAAACATTCTTTAAATTTCAGAATTACTGTAATCGAATCCATCCATTTGTCGAGACTAGATTGACAGCTAAGATAAATTTTATAGCATAAATTCCGCAGTTATATTAGAGATATAACTGCTCACAAGGGAATTTATGGAGATAAAATTCTGAAAAACCAGACTCGAAGAGTGCATGGAAACTCGATACTCTGTCATCAAATTTTTTGATTTGAAAATACAATAGAGTTCTACCCAGTTTGAAAAACTCCAATTCAACGCATCCTTCCATTGGCGCGATAAATTTTCTTTGCTAATCAAATTTGGATAAAATCCAGTTGTATTTTCTTTGCCTCTTCGGGCAATTTCTAACGCAGAACTTAACGCATCAGGTAACTGATGCGTTAAATTTCCTACAAATGAGCTATACGCAGCATTTACTTTTTTGACGTAAATGCCTGATATATCACATCTTTTTATTAATTGTTCTTGAATTAATAAACGATGCCATTTATTATTCACTAGTTTGTTAAAAGTCTTACCTTTATTGTGATTTTTAGACTGAATATTTAAGTCTTCTAAACACAATCTTGAGACTTGCCAATAAACTAATAGATTATGAATATCTTTGCAAGCAATAATTTTCTCATATTTAATTTTATTTGTATCTGTTTGATTTAAGTGAGAAAAATTATATATTTTTTGATAAACAACCTTATTATTTTCACAAATAACTAATCCAATATAATTTGGATTTAGATCAATGCCTGCATATCTTGCATTTGATTTTTTGATTTCTTGTTGTTTTTGCTCAAAACTTATTGATATATGCGTTTGAGATAAATTAATTGTGAAACAATTTTCTTTTAATTCGCATTCGTTTTGCAATTTTTGTAATAATTTTCGTTGATTTGCTTTCAAATCAAGCAAATTTAACACAAAATGTTGATTTTTTGATAATTTGAAAATAATGCAATTATTTTCAATATTCAATTTGAATTTTCTATTGCCTTTTTGATTGGTTTCGCCAATGCAATAAATTGGTTGTTGACGTAGTTCTTTCCATTTTTCTTTAGTGATTTTATTATTTTGAAGAGCAATTAAGTTTGTTCTTCCACCAAAAACTACTTTTGACTGATTTCTTTCTTGTGCTGATTTATATACAGCAAATCCCTTTGTTACAGCGCAATGATTTAAAAATGCATCATTGCTTGTATTATTGAGTGATTTAATTAATTCGCGTGTTTGTACTTGATTAAAACCATTTTTCGCACGATTATATGCGTATTTAAAAGATATAGAGAGTTGATTTTGCAACTCTTTTATATCTTCAATATTTACGCTTGAATATCGTAATTTAATGGTTTGAATACTCATTGAAAACCTTATTAATATATTGTATATTAATTATAATCTTATTTACCTATAATATTTTATGGGTAATTTAAAATAATAATCATCTTCGCTAAGTTGTGATAGAAAAAGAAAAATGATCCAATTATCCTGCTGATCATAATATTTTTCCGGATTATATTTAAATTGACTGATTAATTCAGGATCATACATGCTATCATATAGCACATAATCTAATACCGTCTCTACATTATGCACAGATGCAACATTGTGAAAGATTTCGTTCACTATAGTTTGTAAATGATCTTGTTTAGTTTGGGTAACATCACTAGTCATTTTCCACCTCATACACTACTTTTGTGATGGTTACAGATTTGACTTTATATGTTATAGCATCACAACAATCTAATCCATTTTGTGATGAGAAACTATAAACAGTTTTGTAAATTTGGTCATCGATTTTGTAAATCAACTCATATATGTTATCATCAATAAAATTATTTTCTAACAATTGATATGGGCAACCTATTGTATGTCTGGCATAAATATCATCCATTATGACACTACATATAAGGAAATGCATAGTTTCATTAGTCACACCCTTATGTAGTAGCTCAAGTTTGTGTGCCCACATTACGAAGTTTGAAAAATCCAACGAGCCTTCTTTTCTAGTAGAGTTGTATTGGTTCTCGCATAACTCCGCATATGATTTCACCTTTTTGTATATTTCAAAAAGTTGATCAAAACATATTCCCTTCATGGTTTTCTCCAAACATTGAATACGAAAACCCTGCTCTTTAGGACAGGGATGAAATATTCACTTACCTATAAAATTTTTAGATATAAATAAGTATACAATTTTTCTTAATTGGTTTCAATTGAATCTTAATTTCAAATTTGAATGCTATCCAAATAAATCTCAACAAAATCAATTGGCTAATATTTTTGGCCAATCAAGATTTATTTGGAATTACTTTTTGAATAAAGAAATTGAAACTTACAAATTAACAAACAAATTTAATTTTTTCAACCAGAATAGTGGAGATTTAACAAAGTTGAAAAAAGAGTTGATATGGTTAAATGATTCACCATCTACATCTCTTCAGCAAACTTTAAAAAATCTGGAAAAAGCAATGAAAGCTTCCTTCAAAAAGGAAAAAGGCTTCCCAACATTTAAAAGTAAAAGACAACCAATTAAGTCAATTAATATCCAAATGATTAACAGTAATCATTTGGATATGGATTTTTCAACAATCAAATTACCTAAATTGGGTAATTTAAAGTGTAAATTCCATAGGTCTTTTCCTACTAATTTCAAGTCTTGCACTATTAAGTATGAAAATTTTAAATATTTTATTATTTTTCATTGCACTAAAGAAGCAATCACCAATAATAAATTGGATATAAACAAATCTATTGGAATTGACTTAAATAGTAAAACTTTTGTATTATCCAATACAAAAGAAATTTCAATACCTAAATTTTTGAAAGAAAGCCAAAATCAAATAGTTAGGTATTCAAGAAAGATGAGCAAAGCATGTAAAGATAGTTCTCGATTCAATTTGTATAAGAGAAAGTTGAGTAAAATTCACCTACACGTTAAAAATCAACGTAAGGATTTTTATCACAAACTTAGTTTGCAAATTGTGAAAGACTATGACTTTATCTGCTTGGAAGATCTTTCAGTTAGCAATTTTATTGGTCACTTGAAGAAAGATTCATATTTTTATGAATTTCGGAAAATGATTGAATATAAATGCGAGTTATATGGCAAAAAATGCTTGGTAATTGATAGATATTTTCCATCCACAAAGAAATGTAGTAATTGTGGAAATGTCAAATCAAAAATGCTTTTGTCGGAACGCATATACAAATGTGATTGTTGTAATTTAGAAATGAGTAGAGATCTGAATGCAGCAATCAATATTAAAACCGCTGGAATGGCGGGGATTGCTCAACACCAAAAATTGGTTGCGGCTTAAGCCACAACCATCGTTGAGAAGCCCACTCCTTTAGGTGTGTGTAAGTTCACCATTATACCAAAGTCTATCACAGTTTAAGTTCATCTGACGCCATAACATAATCTTGGTATAGATATCTGTTATTTCTTCAATTGATAGTTCAAAATTAATCATATACAAATCTCACAAATAAAACTATTAAGATTTTCAAACAGGGTGAAAAGGTTGAAAGAGTTTCAACCTTTTCACTTAGTTATGTTAATGGAAAATATTGAATAACACTCACCTCTCGAGGCTCACAAAAATATGCACACAGTTCATCAAAATCATAACCATGAAAAGAATAATAAGCAAACTCCATTTTTATGAATTTGTCTTTATAACTAAAAACAAATTCAACATGCTCACCACCACCTTCACCACCACCATCTTTGTGAAGATATTTGAAAGCACCTTTGTTATGTCTAGGACCTAATTCCCAAAAGATAGTCTGTAATACTTTATTACAGAAAGTCCTATCACCCATAGATTGATCATTATATAATGATGTCCAGTAGTTCACATCATAATCTGAATCAACACACTCCGTGCACCAATCTGTAATAAGTTCTATCAAAAAGTTTCTTGAAAGTTCCATTTTTATTCTCCTAAAGATATTTTGTAACAGTAACTTCTGTTGGAACAACCCACGTCAAACGTAGATTATTAAAGTCATAACCATGATATGACATATAACCAAACTCCATTTTTATGAATTTGTCTTTATATGCAAAAACCATCTCAACTCCTTTAGGTGTGGGTAAGTTCACCTATTGTGCTGTATGCATCACGTACTTCAAATAAAATAGCTAAGATGTTGAATTGTCAATTTTATTCGTTTCACGTATTTTTTCATACGTATCGATAATGTGAGAGATAGGCTCAACTATTTCAATTGATAAACTATCAAAATCAAATCCTCTATATGACACATAATTGCAAACTATACGATATATATTATCATTGAATTCTAATACACAACTATTTTCTCCTGCCTCATCATTAGTATTAAAAACAGCAAGACGTTTGAATACTGATTTTGTGTCATTTAAATCCAATACAGTTATCATGAAATAATCGAATAATTCATCAACCAACCAATAATCTTCAGAACCCTGTGAGTTATCGTAACATTCGATTATAGAATATCTCATTCGTTCAAAAGCTTCATTATACACAGACAACGATTCAGTGTGAGGACAAATGGAATTTGTCAGGTTATACATAAATTCCATTTTTTCAAGCTGTGATAAAAACGTGCTCAATTGTTTTCTCCTAAACATACGTAGTAATGGTTTTTTGGACAGGTTTTACTTCATAACACATGCAGTTATTATCGTGTAGAAAACCATCAACAATATCATACTCAAGTTGATAAAATTTATTATCAATCTGTAATATTACCATATTATCAGAAATTTGCTTGATGATGAAATTAGATAAAACATCAAATGGTATTTTGTGATGTCCACCAGAAATCCATTGAACAATATCAACTGTCGATGTTAAAATATGAGAGAATGGTAATGTTTTAAGAGCGTATTCAAACATGTGACGCTGAAAAATATTATAATACTCAATGTTGTTAATAATAAAGTCACATGCCCAATTCTTTGTTAATGCGGTTGTTGTTTTATGTAATGCTAATTTATATGCCTTGAATAAACTAACATGATTTGTAAGTTTATCATTTACAATCCATCGCTCTAAAGCAATAACACACATCTCTTCTCTAAACATCAACAATTGTTCGTGAAGAGGGAGTTGTTTAAATTTCTCATAATCCAAAGCAACTTGTTGTTTTTCACCCAAACATTTAGTGTAAACAGGAACGTTTGGGTATGCTATTAATTCATGAAGATAATCATGGTCATAAACATGAGGAACATAGTCATCAAAAAATTCAGCCTTTGTTTTATATAAAGACAAATATGGCTTGTTTTTATGCTCTGTTTTCCAGAAATTTACCAAATCATCATAAAGATCATTTATAACTTTGGCACCTTGCTTTTTTAGAAAGATAACATCATTTTTATGCTTATTCCACTTTATGTCCCATCCCATATGCGACATTTTAAGTGTCAAAATAGCATCTAGGGTTAGAAATTCACCCACTGTAGGTAGTTTGCTAACAATATCTTGTGGTAAGTATATAGCATCATAACCTTCAGGTTTTGTTTCACCACTGACAAGGATTATATCATTGTCTTGTGGTGTTCTAAAAGATGGGATCCAGTGTTTAATTGCTGATGAACCTGTAAATATCATATGTTATCCTTTTAACAAAATATCATACTGTTTGAAACCATTATAGTATGGTTTTGTTTCGGTTTCAAATAAATAACCATCGCTATCATTGTCAACAAGGTCAATGTGAAGTTACAGTTCACATGTGGTGAACTTACCCACATCTAAAGAAGTGGGCTTCTCAACGATTTCATTGACTTAGGTCAATGAAAGTTTTTGTTGTTGAGCGAACCCCGCCATTCCAGCGGTTTGAATTTAAAAATTCGTTACATAATCTTGGTTTTCGATTATGTAATTATTTACATTCAATCTTTACTTGGGTAACTGAATTTTTCATCCCTGTCCTAAAGAACAGGGTTTTCAAATTCAAAGATGGGATAAAATTCTAACATACATAATCTACTCTCCTTTGAGAGTGTTTTGAATTATTTTACCATTTTTCCAGTGTTGATCTGTTTCAACATGATTTGGACGTACAAATTTTGCTACATTATCGACAAATTTACTATATGCAAAAGAATCTGCGATTCTAATAACATATCCCTCATTTGTATTATGTTTTGTATAATCCCACAATGCCATTATTATATCCTGATCATATATTCCATCATATAATACAGGTACATGTGTGATGCCTAATAATGCAAACCATTCTTTAGTGTCATCCCAAGAAAGACATGTATTTTTTTCATCCCACATTGAAAACCCATAAAAATATGTTTCAAGATTTGTGTATAATATGGAATGTTTTGCAAACATGTTTTCTCCACAAATACGAAATCCATTTGGAATATCATAACGAATAGATGCATGAAATTGTCTTATCCAACTTCTACTTTCGTGGTTATCTGTGTCGATACTGCGTGCATGATATTTGTTATGGTAAAGTGAAGAATTTTCACCATCTAATTTCTCTGTCACTATCACACGCTTCCCAACAAATTGATTCATGTTTGGGTGTTTTTTGTCATCAGATGTGCATCCAAGTGACCACGGTGCGTGGAATGTTCTTGGATATTTTACATATTCAGTAAAAAGATGATGTAAATTATATTTTTTCAGAATGTTTTGGAATCCATCATCATAAAAAAGTTCGCCACGTAACCTTAATCCGTTTGATAATATAATGTTCCCCCATTTATCATACGTTTCATCTAATGTAAGATGTTCCGGTAAAACAACTTCTTTGATTCCACACGCTTTTCTAACATCTTCAACAGATATGCTTGTATTTTCACACAATACATGATGTTCAGCGCAAACTGATGCACCATTTGATAGAAAATATCCACCTTGTTCAACTGGTGAACAGAATAATTTTCTATCTATAATGTGATGTGCATCAATAGCTTCTTCACCACAAAACACACACTTGTGATTATCACGCTCAAATACATATTTCTTAAAATCTTGTCTTGATAATAACATTATATTGTTCCTGTGAACTTACCCACATCTAAAGAAGTGGGCTTCTCAACGATGGTTGTGGTTTAAACCACAACCAATTTTTATTGTTGAGCAAACCCCGCCATTCCAGCGGTTGTTTTTTACTTATCCAAACTTGGTTTTCGTTTGAATATGTAACTATTTATACTCAACATTTTTATGAGTAAATGAATATTTCATCCCTGTCCTAAAGAACAGGGTTTTCATATTCAATGTTTGATAAAACGTTCGATAACATCACGATCTTTTTTAAGAATTTTCCATGTTGTACGCAGAGGTCCAATGTAAGAAATTGGAATCACACTATATCCTATCCATTCTAGTTTTAAATTATTTGTCAGACAAAAATGTTTGAGTTTTTTGTCTTTCCAGCTTTCACAACTAATGGTACACACTTCTGTCATTTTAATTATCCTTTTCGATATGCGCTATAAAACTAATAAAAGCAAACAATAAGAACCATCCCCATCCATCAATTTTGAATACTAAAAGTAAAGCACTTATTATTTTAAATTACCCATAAAATATTATAGGTAAATAAGATTATAATTATTATAAGATAAATTAATAAGGTTTTAAATGAGTATTCAAACCATTAAATTACGATATTCAAGCATAAATATTGAAGATATTAAAGAGTTGCAAAAACAACTCTCTATATCTTTTAAATACGCTTATAATCGTGCGAAAAATGGTTTTAATCAAGTACAAACACGTGAATTTATCAAGTTATTGAATAACACAAGCAATGATGCATTTTTGAATCATTGCGCAGTAACAAAGGGATTTGCTGCATATAAATCAGCACAAGAAAGAAATGCAACAAAAGTAGTATTTGGCGGAAGAAAAAATTTAATTGCTCTTCAAAATAATAAAATTACCAAAGAAAAATGGAAAGAATTACGTCAACAACCAATTTATTGCATTGGTGAATCAAATCAAAAAGGCAATAGAAAATTCAAATTGAATATTGAAAATAATTGCATTATTTTCAAATTATCAAAAAATCAACATTTTGTGTTAAATTTGCTTGATTTGAAAGCAAATCAAAGAAAATGGTTACAAAAATTACAAAACGAATGCGAATTAAAAGAAAATTGTTTCACCATCAATTTATCTCAAACGCATATATCAATAAGTTTTGAGCAAAAACAACAAGAAATCAAAAAATCAAATGCAAGATATGCGGGAATTGATTTAAATCCAAATTATATTGGATTAGTTATTTGTGAAAATAATAAAGTGGTTTATCAAAAAATATATAATTTTTCTCAATTAAATCAAATAGATACAAATAAAATTAAATATGAGAAAATTATTGCTTGTAAAGATATTCATAATCTATTAGTTTATTGGCAAGTCTCAAGATTGTGTTTGGAAGACTTGAATATTCAGTCTAAAAATCACAATAAAGGCAAGACTTTTAATAAACTAGTGAATAATAAATGGCATCGTTTATTAATTCAAGAGCAATTAGTAAAAAGATGTGATATATCAGGCATTTATGTCAAAAAAGTTAATGCTGCGTATAGCTCATTTGTTGGAAACTTAACGCATCAGTTACCTGATGCGTTAAGTTCTGCGTTAGAAATTGCCCGAAGAGGCAAAGAAAATACAACTGGATTTTATCCAAGTTTGATTAGCAAAGAAAATTTATCGCGCCAATGGAAGGATGCGATAAATTGGAGTTTTTCAAACTGGACTGAACTCTATTGTATTTTCAAATCAAAAAATTTGATGAAAGAGTATCGAGTTTCCATGCACTCTCCGAGTCTGGTTTTTCAGAATTTTATCTCCGTAAATTCCCTTGTGAGCAGTTATATCTCTAATATAACTGCGGAATTTATGCTATAAAATTTATCTTAACGCTAAGATAACAGATAAAGTAAGTGAGGTCATACAACACCTTAATTTAAAAACTAAAACTTATTTTAACATTTAACAAATTGTTAATAAACAAGGTTAAATATTGACTTTTGATTGCGTGTTTAAGATACTGATAAAAAATGGAAATTAATATGTATATTGTTTACTCTGCTACCGGAAAGGAAGCTACACACACTTACTATGGTTATGGGAAAATTGACGAATATCAACAAAATTTTTTAACAAACGCCAAAACATACAATTTAGATCGTGGAGATGCTAGACTGTTAGATGAACTAGGAAATGATGAGTCAAAAGTTTGTTTTGAAATAATTGAAACTGTGGCAACAGAATTTGAAGCTTGGATGTTGAGAAATGAATTAAGAACTCACAATAAAGATAGCATAACGCCACCATCTTTCTTTCCAACGACTCATACACGCGATATGGAACAACAAAATAAAGAAATGTTACAAACATGGCAAAAACATGCTAAATGTTTAGGGAAACAAACAGCAAGACAAGCATGGGCAGACGGATTGTGGAATAATCAAGAAATGAAGAATTTATGTGTTATTTTTCCAAAACAAATGGTGTTAAAAGATTTGGATGATTTAACACCATTTGAATTCAATGCTAAGTATTTTTTGAGAGAGTGAAACTCTCAGAAAAAATAAAATTACATTAAATATGATTCATTCATACTAATGATCATATGTGCTGTTGCGACCAATTCCTGATGTAGACTACGACCTTCTTTTTCAAACTCATCTATTGTTAGCCACTTAACACTTTCTGTTTCGATATCAGGCTCCACAAAATTAGTTTTATCAAGACATTTTGCTACAAATACCTCTGTGCGACCTAAAAAAGTACCGATGTGCCATGTAGCAGCTATATTTTCAGGGACTAAACCTGTTTCTTCACATCCTTCTCGAATAGCTGCTGTTAATGCATCTTCATCTTTTTCAATACGACCCTTGGCAAGTTGATATTTCATTATTAATTCACCTGTAACAGGATCTGCATCAGCACCAAAGAGTGTGTGAGCAGGTTTCATAAACAACATTTCAATATCACCTTTGTCATTAATGATATATGGTATGATACCGGCTCTAAAAATCTTTTGTTTATCATTACTATTAAAACTCATAATACCTCCTAAAATTGTAAATATGCATTATGCATTAGAGTTTCATCAATCCATTTTTTTGCATTAACATACGAAGTTTGTTTTTCATCAAAAGACGATGCTGAAATTGTTTTCGATACAGCATCAATAAAACAACTAAATTTTCCCTCATCAGTATTAAAAAGTAAACCTGGAATACCAGCCTTTTTTAATTGTTCGCTAAATTGTTGAGCAATTACAGTATCGACACCAATTCGTACAAATCGTCCTGTTTTCATGTTGTCTTTAATTGCATCAACTAACCATGAATAATCTTTAGGAGTATAATTTGCACCTCTATGAGTTGTTTTATACCCCAATAATACTAATGTTAGTTTAGTATCATAGCATGCATTCAAAATTTCCATAAATTGTTCTTTTGTAACAACACCCATTACCAATTGTACATTACATTTGTTTTTGGGAAAATTTACGGAAGATATTGTACCTGATAATTCATATACATGCTTAGCACTTTCAATGCTATAAGCAAACGCACCGAAATCATCTTTAAACGATAACCACGACATGTTTCGTATCCAATCTAAATTTCTCGTTGTGAAATTTGCCACAATATTACAAGCTTTGCATTGTTTTAATATTTCAACAAAATTTGGATGTGAAGTTGGCTCTCCTCCACCAAAAGCTATTTCAAATACACCCCATTTATATAGCACATATAATAAATCATCAATATCCCTTTTTAATGCGTGTGCCCCTTTAGTGGTCGAGCCACGATAACAATATGCACAATTACTCTCACAATAATCTGTTATAGATATATCTACCAGTTCAGGATATGTTGATTTAATGTATTTGGTGTTGTTATCAAAAACAACACGTGTCTTCCAACCATAAGCCCGATTGAATAATGTCCATACAGGGACATCACCCACAGTATCACGACGGCCTAATAATGTTGTTCCAACTTCTACAGGAAAATCTATCTCGTTTGCATAACCAGCTTTAATACTAATAGGATCTTCTTCATTGTCGTTACCACCATAAATAACAATATTTTCCATTAAGCCTAACTTTACTAAATCATAGCAGTACTCAATCGCAACGTGATTATTATGTAATTTAGGTATGGAAATTTGTGATTGATGATCAATACATCCATTAATAAGGTGCTCAACATCAAGCAATAAACAATGTTCTTGTTCAATATCAGTACACATTGTTTTGAATATCATATTTGCTACAACATTACCAAAATGTTGTACCAAACCTTGATATATAGTAACCAACATATAAGATAGTCTATCTTCTTTATGGTTTAAAGTGAAAAAATCCCAACCAAAGTTGTTTTCTTTATCGAAAGAAGGTTCTTTTACAACATCTCGCTCATCAATAAAACAAATACTATGTGTTGATGAAGAATTTGTAGCAAAACCGTAACGAATATTAGATATTTTCATATTGATTGTTTCCAAGTTTGTTCAATGAACAGAAAATGGTCTTTAGATAACCCCAACGAAACTTTTATGGTCCAACCACTAACCAACATCATTTCTACCTGATAATCACTAATATGTTTGCTTGGATCAGGGTCAAGACAAGATAAAGTTTGAATACGTTTAGCATCAACAAAAATCAAATCATTAACATTAATTAATCTTTCTTTGCAGTGTTCCGAAAAAAGATAAAAAATTTCATGACTTATATTTTTGTATACGATACCACTAACTAACGTAGCATTATAATTTCGATCATCTGGGTTATATTCTAAACATTGAATTTTATCAACTCTAATATTTGATACACATTTTCTATCTTTATCAAGAATTTGAAATATATTACCCATTATTGTTCACCATGATTTTTTCCATGATATTATTAACAATAATAGTGACATTAACTTCATTTGTTAATAAAAGGTCTGTTAGTTTTTCACAGAAATACAAAATATATTTAAGATTAGTTGCCAAATTATTTCTTAGCTCAGCATTAAAACGATTTGATGTTTTAATTATAATAAAACCCATTGTTTTTGGGTCAATGACAACATAACCCAACTTCTGTGAACCTCCTTTAATATGATACCACTTTAAATAAGGTTCTTTAAGAAAAGGATCAGAATCATCAGGTATGTTAGTGGGACGTGATGTCACAAAAAGCATATCACTACATGCTAGAATATCATTATTGAGCATCATTTCAACTTCTTGTTGGTTATCCGATAACGTATTATCAATATCATCTTGACTGATATTAGTAATTAGTTGGTTATAACAAAATTCTTTTACATCTGGTGTCATAAACATATATTGTCTTGTAATCTTATCAAAATGTTCTAAAAGAACAGCATTTACAAGACGTAAAATAGAGTCTCTATTAGTTGAAATAGGTATATTAACATGTTCCATATGTCTTGCAGTTTCAAATATAGCGTTCAAAATTAAAAATGCATTATCGTGAATCATTTGGATTTTCCTAATATAGCTGAGGTTTATTATCGATACAAAAGACTAACTGTAAAATTTGCATTGCAGTATCTAAAGCATCTAAAGCATCTAAGTTTGTAATAAGAGTGAAATCGTAATTGTTGTTAATTAATAACTGTGTTTGTTGGCGGTGAAGTATATCGGAACTAGCTTCATCTTCGTTTCTACCTACAGATTCATAGTCAAAATCTCCTCGTTTTATTAAAAAATTATAATTCGTGAAACTTTCAAATAGCTCAAAACAAAGTTTATTATATGTGTTAAAATAATTTTCAGGGCTATATAATGTTCCAATAATAATAGGACTATCTGTTACACAATATTCGATATTATTTTCTAATAGAACGAGTTGCTTTGTGTATTGTTCTGCTGTAATGAGCACTTGGTTTTCAAAGCGCTTTTTATCAGAATTCTCCCAACATAACTTTTTAGCATACTCATCAACATATTGGATATTATTGGATATTATTGCCATATTTAAAACTCATACCAGCAATCAATTGAGCTATTTTTGATTTACCAGAACCTGGTGCACCAAATAAATTTATTACCTTTAATTTTGTATTATCCATCAATAATCTCCGTTTGTATTTGATTATTTAAAATTATAATACAAACAAAGATTGTTTTCAAATAACCTGATTAAATTGGTTACAAACAGATAACCAATGATCAGCTATTTGAGGTTCATATGAAGAAGAATAATACAAATCATATAGTTGTTGGCCCATTGTAGTATACCAACGTATCGACTTCATGAATTCAAAGTGTTGCTGTACTGCTTGTTCGCCTGTTAAATCATACATTTTCATTTCATTACATAAACCTTTGAGATATATTCCCCCATCAATTTGTGTAAACATCATTAAATCACAATCTCTGATTATTTGCTGTACTCTCGTTATGGGTTCATGTTTGAAAGGGAATTCAGTGCATTTAATAGTGTCTTTGACATACCATTTTAAAACTTCTGAATAACTTTTGGAATAGGTCGGAAACCATTCGTAAAGTTTGGTTTCCACATAAGACACAGCATTATTAATATTAATATAATCATTACCACTTTCTTGTTTATGATGAAAATCATGAATCATACAAGATAAAAACAATATTTGTTGTTCTGATTTTGTTAATACAAATCCCTGAGGACCTTGCATCAAATCACTAAAAGCAATACAACAAACAGACATCATGTGATGAATGTTATGATATGTTAACATATCATTTTTTATAGCATCATCAGTAAAGTAATAATCTGGTACAACAATATCTAAAAATTTAGCTATACTTGTTACTTGACTTTTTTTGTCAATAAATGTAGTTAACATGTAATTCTCGTTGGATCTAAAGGAATATTATAAGGGCGAATAGTAACTGGTTGTGGGAAAAAATCTTCCAATTTTTTCCCTGTATCACGCATCACAGGTATATTTTCATCTCCTTTATCCAACACACTAATAAGTAGTGTAAATTGCTCAATGATTGGCAATATAAATGGTTCAAATAAGTCATATGTTTTTGTATATTTCATTAATACACTTAAATCATCAACAAATTTAGCAATTTGAATATTGTTAACAACACCTGTTGTTACCTTTGATAATTTATCATTAATCAATTCAAAACCAAATTTGTTAATATTATAATTATTGGCTTCTAGGATACCCCATAACCAATATGCGAATTGTATTTTAGTCATTTTTTTCTCCATAGGTTTTTGTAAAACATAATTCTAAATTTTCCACAATTTTCTCCCAAATATAACAAAATCTTTGATAATTACAAAATTGTAGTATAGAATTTAAGTCTCTTACAAACATACATGTAAGAGACTTTTCGTTTGTGAGTTCAACTAAAGTTAGATGAAATCTTATTTGTTGAAATACAAACAACGTTGGTTGAATATTGTTTTGTGTTAACTCTATCGCTCCGTGGAGCCAAAAACAAAATTCATTTGGTGTCATTCTTTGACTCTGTATATCTATGATCTATATAAAACTGTTGCTGAACTTGAGAAATCATCATTTTTCTAACACGTCTTACTCTTGCTTTAATATGTGGTGACATAGCAATACGCAAATGATTATTAATTAAGTCTACCTTAAACAGACGCAAATTTTCATCTGGTTCGAAATGTTTGAGAACAAAAAACTCATCTTCCGCCATTATTGATGGCGGAACATACACTGGTATGAATAATTCTTCAAACATAGTATGTGTGTTATTAATCACGTGCCATTGATGAGCATTTGATAAACTTTGAGGTGTACCAATTAAGACACTTTTTGCCTTTGATTTATTACTATTATTTGTCTCAACCGCTCCCATATCAAGTACAGTATAATCATTATAACATATTGTATCATGCTGAGCTTGTTTGAGTAAAGTCACTATGCTTGCAATAATATCAACAATATCAATAACATGTTCCTCTATTGGTAATTTCAAATCAACGAAAGTTGCGACAAATTGTGGTACCATTTGCGCAGTTAAATGTTCTGCAGAGAATTTCTGCTCTGAAATTGTGAGAAAGCATGTTATATTATTCTTGATGAGATCTTCCACATCAAAAACATTACCTTTCCACTGTTGTACCAACATCTCTAAAAAATTTTGTTCGTCCATGAATACATTTCCTGTTAATTAAAAGTATTCTACTATTAATTCATAACAATCGCAACAATGATTGATGGTTATATGTTTTGTTTGAATTAAGTATTTAATAATAATTTTAATGATGTATGACTTACAAACCACCGATGACCGTATATTTTTTGAAATAAGACTTTCAAAGTCGGTAATTGATATAATTCGATACACTCGTCCTTTTCTAATTCTAATTCCCAAAAAACTAATAGGCAAATCTGTTTGAAGAACATAGTGTGTAACATCTTGCATAACAGCACTAATGCATTTTTCAAGATTTTCTTTTAACCATTCATCTGACTGTTTAATTACTGACATTTTGATCCTCACTCAAAAAATATCCCTTGATGATTAATTGTCGGTAACATATCTGAAAGTTCTTCAACATCAAAACCTTTTTCACGAAAAAGTCGAGCGACTATATGTCGATGACAAAAATCATCTTTTTCAAAACAACAAAGAATCTTTCCTTGTAATTCATATCCTAACTGTTCCCAGGGAATGTTTCGACTTTCTAATAATGCAATATACTGTGTTTCATATTCCTCATTTGTAATGATGTTTTTGTTTGCATCATACACCATTCTCATTGTGGGAGCCAAACAAGGTATATGTGGCACGTGAGGTAGATAGTGCGGAACATAGTTACTAATACCGACACAATTAGGCTTTTTGCCATCCCGCCCATAATATCCTGTATAGATCATATAAACTCACCACTATATGTTAAAATTATAGATTTTGAATGTTTTTGTATGTATAAAAATAATGGAAATACAACTTTTGATTGTAAATTTATTAATGATGGCGTTATTAGTAATAAAGGCTCATCACTACCTTTTGAATACTCACCATTAATAATATGGTTGTCCAACATTACGATTTCAATATAACTTGGTAATTTGTTAATAAACGATACAGGTAATCCATACCCTTGATCAAAATGTCTACCAACGTTATTTAATTCTATACAAAGCTGTCGTTTTGACCATATAACAATTTCTGTGTTCATAATGTACCCTCGAAGAGGAAGTAAATATTTCCTCTTCACATTACTATATATTGTTTAATTAAACATTACCACCATACCCTCTAACAACATCAATCAGTTCCATGGTATAACCCACGCCTATTGCTTTAAATGACCATAAACTGTGTTGTCGAATTAATGAACCAACTTGAAGACATGTTTCATTGACAAAAGTAGACTCGACGGGATAATCAACAATTGTTGAATTTGTTGATTGATCGTAAATCAACAATGATACATAAGGTACTTGACCAAATGTTTGACGTCTTGTTTTTGCTTCATGAATGTTAATCCAAACAGCAATTTCATTGACACGTGGATTAACCATGTTTAAATCAATTTCAATAACTTCATTATCACTATTTCCACCACCTGTTGTATCATCACCTGAATGAATTACAGCACCATCAGGTGAGGTTGGATTATTGTAGAAAACGAAATAACTATCAGCTAACAATTTCGAATCACCGTTTGCAAAATGATTACAAAATACCATTGCATCAATATCAATAGGAATACGTGTGTTACTTTCTCCCCAACGTAAACCCACTTTAACTTTCGTTAATGATGGATTTGATTTTGATAAATTGATTGTTTGATTTTTAGCAAGAATAATACTTGTCATAATAACACCTATTGACTTACAGTTACACTAAATTTAGGAGGATGTTTACGACGTAAACAAACGCTTACTGTTACCTTGGTTTTTGTACCAGGAATCTTAAAAGTTTTCTTAAATGTTGTTGATAAAGTTGTCATATTTTGTCCTAAAAATAATCAGATAGTAATTTACTATTTGGTTGATATTTGGGTATCAAATGGTATCGTTCTCCAATTGCCCCATTATAAATCTGCTCAACGAAATTAGGATTGATTTTATACATCTCGGATAAAATCTCTTTGAAATCAAAGAAATCCATTGATAACAACTCTTTAACAACACGTACTATAACATAATTGTTATTTATTGCTGCGGTGGTGAAAAACTCTTTGTGGTTAGTTGTTTCGAAACACCATTTATTAAGTTTTCCTTCAAATACTTCATTGGTGCCTGTATACTCACCATAGTAAGCAAATAAACAATTGTTATTTATGTGTTCATCTACCAATAATTGCTGAAGTCGCCGCTCATGTGCTCCAGTTACAAATATATCATCAATAAAAATTAACGTTTTGTCTTTAATGAATGATTTATTCACATAAAAATTATCGTTACCGATTAATTTCTCACGTTCTTTCTGACCCATAAAACCATAGTCTAACGTATAGTTAACCTTGCGGTGGATTATGGTTGTTTCAAGTACCAAATCAGTTTTTTTCCAAAGTTGTTGGTTTAATAAATTAACAACTTCTTTGGTAAGCATACTTGCAGCGTTGGGTAAAAAATTATATGGAGATGGAATAACAACAATCTGTTCTGATAACAACTGATATTGATAGTGCTCCCATAATGTTTCAGCTAAAATGTTTGCTAACCAATGTGTGGCTTCTTTATCTCCAAATTTAAATTTGGAGTAAAGTTCAAGTAACGAACAGTCTGTATGTTCGTTTAATTGTTGAGCGAATATGCGTTTCATAAAAATTCTCTTTTCTTTTTCACAAAGATGTAATAATTTTACTTAAATTTTCTGGTTTATCACACCATAAACAATCCAAGTTTGCTTTTTTAGCACCTTTAATATCACAAGATATATCATCTCCAACATGTATGATTGTTGTATCTGGATTTTTATATCTAACTTTGGCTTTAATGATATCAAAAAACTTCGGATCTGGTTTAACAAAATGCTCTAAATCAGAATAAGTGTTTAACCCACTCTTATTGATTGATTTTGTTATGTAGTAGTTTAATATAGAACCAGTGATAAAATTGGTATTACTGGATATACCCCATGTATTATGCTCACACCATTTATTAATAGCATTAATTGTTTCTGGTAATATGATAGGTGGATATTCCAAAAACAAATATCTAGTTAGACAGTACCACACATGGAATAAATCTTGTTTAAATTCCATATCCAAATATATCATTAACAACTTGAAACTATCAAGAGGATCATATGATTTTAAATGTTCAACAGTGTCAATATGAATATGATGTTTTGTTATGATGTGGGCTTGTTCCAAAACCTCGCTTTGTATGTTGAAAAGTTTGGACACCATTTCATTTCTTTTTTGGCAGAATATTGTATTAGGTATTAGTACAGTATTCCAAGCATCAAGAGATAGATGCATTTCAAATCTCCAAAAGATAATATGATAAGTAAATAAGATATAACTATTATACGAATAATAACTAAGGTTTTCAATGAGTATTCAAACCATTAAATTACGATATTCAAGCGTAAATGATGAAGACATAAAAGAGTTGCAAAAACAACTTTCTATATCTTTCAAATACGCTTATAATCGTGCAAAAAATGGTTTTAATCAAGTACAAACACGCGAATTAATTAAATCACTCAATAATACAAGTAATGATGCATTTTTGAATCATTGCGCTGTAACAAAGGGATTTGCTGCATATAAATCAGCACAAGAAGGAAATACATCAAAAGTAGTATTTGGTGGAAGAAAAAACTTAATTGCTCTTCAAAATAATAAAATCACTAAAGAAAAATGGAAAGAACTACGTCAACAACCAATTTATTGCATTGGTGAATCAAATCAAAAAGGCAATAGAAAATTCAAATTGAATATTGAAAATAATGAAATTATTTTCAAATTATCAAAAAATCAACATTTTGTATTAAATTTGCTTGATTTGAAAGCAAATCAACAAAAATTACTGCAAAAATTACAAAATGAATGCGAATTAAAAGAAAATTGCTTTACTATCAATTTATCCCAAACTTATATAACAATAAGTTTTGAACAAAAACAACAAGAAATCAAAAAATTAAATTCAAGATATGCAGGAATTGACCTAAATCCAAATTATATTGGATTAGTTATTTGTGAAAATAATAAAGTTGTTTATCAAAAAATATATAATTTTTCTCACTTAAATCAAGCAGATACAAATAAAATCAAATATGAGAAAATTATCGCTTGTAAAGATATTCACAATTTGTTAGTTTATTGGCAAGTCTCAAGATTGTGTTTAGAAGACTTAAATATTCAGTCTAAAAATCACAATAAAGGTAAGACTTTTAATAAACTCGTGAATAATAAATGGCATCGTCAATTAATTCACGAGCAATTAATAAAAAGATGTGATATATCAGGTATTTATGTCAAAAAAGTAAATGCTGCGTATAGTTCATTTGTTGGAAATTTAATGCATCAGTTACCTGATGCATTAAGTTCTGCGTTAGAAATTGCCCGAAGAGGCAAAGAAAATACAACTGGATTTTATCCAAATTTGATTAGCAAAGAAGATTTATCGCGCCAATGGAAGGATGCGATAAATTGGAGTTTTTCAAACTGGACTGAACTCTATTGTATTTTCAAATCAAAAAATTTGATTAAAGAGTATCGAGTTTCCATGCACTCTTCGAGTCTGGTTTTTCAGAATTTTATCTCCATAAATTCCAAAGTGAGCAGTTATATCTCTAATATAACTGCGGAATTTATGCTATAAAATTTATCTTAAACACCTATTTTGAATAAAGATTTCAGCAACTTCTTCACTTCTTGTGTGAAGAACACTATTTTATTAGGATGTATTGACGCTTGTTTATAGAGATCAATATTATCATCCAAATAGCACACTCGTTCAAGTGCACATCCTATCTGTACAACTAACCCTCCGTACAGAGTATTTGGTACAAAATCACGTAAGTCAATACAATCAATCATGTTATAGTTTTCACAACATAAATTAGCTAATCCTAATATGTGAATATCAGCATTTGGAAATAATTCATGTGTATCCAACGCGTTTATTATTTGGGTAACCGTTTGCCCTGAGCAAATATCATCATCAACCAATAGTATTTTCTGCTTGTCACGGTGGTTGCCAGCTTTTATTGCTTCTATCCCATCAATGTATAGACCATTTAATTTTTCAATTTTTTTATTTTGCATTATGAATATTCTTGACACAAATAGCCAATATTCACGTATGTGATTAAATTTGTCTAAACTTAAAACATCTTTTATGTTAAAATTATGTTTTTGTAAGAACATTCTCAATAGTTCCATTTGCTCCTTAACAGACATCATGATAATGTTCGCGTTTGGATTAGCTACACATTCCGCGTATATTTGGAAGAATTCGTCTGCAAATATTTTTCTTTCAATAGTGGATATATTTCGTTTAACTTCAATTGCTTGCTCCAAGTCATTACGTATAAAGTAACAAGAACAACCGCCTTTTGATAACATCTTCATATAAATATCCATTCTGGAATAGTTGAAACTTTATTTTTAAATGCAATTGATAGGTATTTTCTTAAAATAGCTTCAACTTTATTTTCTATTGGTTGAAATTGTTTTTCAATAATAACAATTGTGTTATCATATAATTTCATACGTTTAATTGTTTGTTATACTAGATATTGTATTAATAATACTACCAACAGTATTATTAATATTAACAATTTTAATATCCATCTCATTTAAAATATTTTTAATATTGGAATTGCCTGTAGTTCCATATACATGATCTGTTACTACAAAACCAACTGCCACAATATCTTTAATTGGTGAGTTTGGTAGTGACTGTGCGTACCTTAACAAGTACAAACAAGTAACACTATCAATACCACCTGAAATACCTATTACAGCATGGGATAAATTATTTTGATTGAAATACTGATTGATTAATCTTGCTTTGATTTCAAGATAGCGTGATGGGATAAATGCGCGTTGTTGCCGTATTTTTACTAATTCTTCTTGTATTTCTAATGGAGCGTTAATTACATTATTATGCGGTTTAAACATTTTTTGATACCTTTCACAAAAAATAATAAGTAATTGTATTATTTTTATAAAAGGTATCAAACAATAAACCAAAAAATTAGATTTTTGATTCTTCTAATAATTTATACATATGACGTGTACAAATTTCTTGAAATTGTGCTGGTGTGACGTTAGTGTACGTATCTGTTAAATGTCTTGCAATTGTTTCATCTCCATCAAAGAAATTTAACGCCATTTCATATTGTTTATCAGGTACCATGTTACCAAATTCTTTAACAACATCAATACGACCGGGACGAGAACTTAACCCAGTATTATCTACAGGGCGACCCAATGCTTCATCAACATAATCAATACGATTAGTTGTAACAATTAGCATTACACCATCACGTGCATTTACACCTGAGATAGCATTAAGTAAACTATCAAAGGTTAGTTTGATGTTTGGATTAACAGGGGCACGTTTATTGAAAACGTTGTCAATATCTTCAAATAGTGCAATACATGGTGTTTCCATATCATTCCACTCTTCTTGGAATTCAGCATCAGTTAAAGTACTTAAATAAAACATGTAAATCGGTATTCCAATAGATTTAGCGGTTGCAATTGCCATTTCTGTTTTACCAGTACCACCAACTCCATGAAATAACATTCCAAGTTGCCATCTAATGTTTTTTCGTGAATACCAATCCGAAGATTCAATCCAATTTTTAGCACGTTGAAAAACTTGCATATCTTCGTCAGAATAATACAATGAAGCAAACGGATCTATATTGCGTTGAAAACTCCGCAAATCAGCTCTATCATACAGAAAACTTGAATCTATTTCACCACGTGTTCTAAATATATCACTTCCTGTATAGTCACTAATATATCCTTCATTGGAATCTTCATCGTCGTCTGTAAATCGAGAACTAATAGTATTGACATTAATTACCTGTGAGTCCCGATCATTTTTACACACCGTATAGATTGCAAATCTGGATGAAGAAGTATCCTGCTGATAATTTAATTTTGTTACTTCATATTTATGAACCAACTCAGTTATAAACTGTTGTTTATTAACTAATCGTGGATAGATAAATCTAGCAATAATACCATCATCACTATAACCTGTAGTACAAATGATATTGTTGTTTGTTTTATGCTTCCAGAAAATATAATCCTTACCCATTGTGGCTTCGTATGGGACCATTAATTTTTTACGTTTTTTGTCTTGGAATACAGTGACGATTTGATAAACAAAACGTTGTTCATTTGTATTAAAAATAACCTCGTAATTTGTTCTCAAATCACTATACAATGCTTCAGCCAATTCTCGACGTACTGATAATTTTGGGAAAAGGTAATTTTCTATTTCAAAACGTGAACGACGGATTACATTTCTCGTTAAATCATCCAAATCTGATTGACGATAAAGAAATGAAAGAATTTCTTTAATGTCAAACATGGATTCTTCATCAGGAATATTTGAAGTTTTGGTTAAATTCATTGGTCCAAACATTGTTTGTGTCTGTTTTTTTGTTAACCTTTGGTTGACGGAGAATTTATCATACATTGGTCCATAAATGAAATAGGAAGCTATTTTTTTCAATACAGGTACAAACATGGTATAAAGTTCCTTTTAAAGTTAGGAAAAAAGAAAAGAAAAACAAAGTAGTAGTATTTTACATTTAAATGGTGTTGGTTTTAAAATTAAGTACCAACACCATTTCCCCAAATAGCATTCTGTTGTCTAAAAATATGACAATATCCACGATCAATACACATTGATGCCATATCTTTTGTTGTTGCTTGTTGTTGTTCATCTGTGCAAGCAGCGTTCATTGCGCCAACAAGAACAGTTCTATTAATACCAGCGTTATAATATTCGTTCATAGCTTTTTCAATTTCATCAAACTCCTCTTTGATAGGATTAACGACAAATTTAAAATATTGTGTGACACGATTAGGATATTGTTGTAATAATGTTTGTTGCGAAAGCGCGACATTTGGTTTAATACATTTGTCCCATTGTTCACCTGATGAAGATAATTTAGGACTATTACTCCATGTCCAACGTCTTGACGCATCTTCTTCTAACCATTCTGATATGGCTTGTATGAAAACTGGTTTTAACGGAACAGTACAATTAGTTTCAATTAAAATATGCTTAACATCTTTAAATAAAGGTGACTTTAAAATTTGAATAATGTTTTTCCATGATGCAGTTGGTTCTCCGCCAGTAATACTAAGTATAATTGGGAGTTTAGTTGTTGGATGAATCCATTTACCATGTGGTAATAATTTAATAGCTTCATTACTTAATTCTTCATCTGTGAGGTGAAGCCAAGTATGTTTGAATTTAACATTTGTTGAGTATTGACTATCACATCCTTTTTCAATTAAAGGCATATCTTGTAGACGAGCAAATACTTTTGGGTTAAAATTTAAAGTAGCATACCCATCTTCATGAATATCATTTGTAGGATTATTGAATCCAGGACACTTTAAATTACAACGCGCATATCTAAAATACAACGTGGGGAATCCAGAATAAATAAATTCTGCTTCTAAACTCATAAAAACTTCACTTAAAATGTGTATATCTTTTGACATTAACGTGTCTCCTCATTAATATTACTATTATATATGTTTTTAACTGTTAAAAAAACTTTTTAATGATTTTTAGATATTTTTATTATTTGTTCAAACTCTCTCAAAAAAGATTCTTCTTCTTTAGACATCTTTATATTTTGCCTATCGTACCATGACCTTATTTGATTAATTTTTTGAATAGATGTGGTATCGTCGTCTTTAGGTGATAGTCTTATATTTGTTAACCATGAAAATTTGTTAACTATTTTTGCTTTTAAATTTTTATACTGTATATTGTTTTTTCTATTATCCTCGATATTTGTATATAATTTAAATAATTTTTTATAATATTCTTTTTGAAATAAAGTTGGTGAACATGCAATATTCATTACATATACATATCTGTCGATTGATTTACAAATTTCATTTATTCTGGTTGAATAATCATTTCCAATAATTCTAAATTCAACATATTTTTCTTTTTTCCAATGCAATGTATTAAAACTTGAATATTTCGTATTAGATATATTAGCATCTACGTGTGATATAAATTCTGTTATATTAAATTGTTGTTCAACGGGTATGTTTTTATTATATGTTACAGCATCAATATGAGGGACTGTAAATTTATTAAACAATCGTTGGTATTTTAATAGTTCATGGTGTTCACCTAAAAACATTAACAACTTAACCCAGTCAATATCATGCTTTCCGTCAATAGAAACATTTACATGAAATCCAGTTGTTACGTTAGTCTCAAATCCAAATTCCTTTTTTAAATATTCAAATAATGTAATAAGATATTGCTTAATTTCTGAATAAGGGATTGGTTCTGTCACTATTTCAGCAGTAAAAGTTTTTGCTTGTGTATTTTTATTACTCAGTTTTATACTTTCATCACTAATAACTTCACGTATATATTTTCCTATTACATTATGATTTTTTAACTTCTTATACATCTCACTTCTAGCATATTGCTGATCTTTAGTATTATCTTCTGTATTAGAATCAGTTACATATGGTATCTGTTCAAGTAAATTCATATCAAACTCACCTATTCTCCATATTTCTTCTATTGATATAGCATCAATTAAAATTTCCCAAAACTGATACATTTGTTCTTTATCTGTAAAGTTTTGTCGAGTAAAAGAATCAACCATATCATATAATTGATTATATGATTGTTGTTTATATGCTTCATCTCCTTGTTTTTTTATTATTTTGATCGTTTCTGATATAATTTTTTCTGGTAACTTTCCTTGTAAATTTTGCAAGATACTCATAAACACATCAAACGCTATATTTGGTGAAATAAAGGACAATATTGTGAATATTCCTTCTATTTCAACCCCCACACGAGCATTTATTTGAAGATTAGTAGATATCATTTTCTTTTGATTTAAAGAGGTCTCATTTAAAAAGTTTATACTATTTTTTAAAAACCCATTTAAAATAGAATACAATTTCATATCATATTGTTCTATGTATAATGTTATTTATGTGTAATTAAAGTTACAAACAGTACATACTTCATTAAATACGTCTAAAAGTAACATAATGTCAGCAGATACCATAATTTTGCTTAAATATAATACTAGTCCTGGTATTGTTCCCACCACAGGACAGTTGGTTCTTAGAGAATTAGCTATTAATACATTTGATGGTGAAATTTATTTTAAAAAAGATAATGGAACTCAGAGTGTTATACGGATTGCATCATCAAACAACTTAAAGACCATTAATAATATAAATTTAATCGGTACTGGTAACATAACTGTTTCCTTACCAACCAAAGCTAATACAATTTTATCAACATCGTTTACAGGAAATCCAAAAAAAGCTACTGTAACGTTTTCTACTCCTTTTGCAGATGCAAATTATTCTATTGCGTTATCCGCTACAAATGCTCGAACATTTACTATAGAAAACAAAACAGCAAATGGTTTTGTTATAAATACAAACGCAAATACAGCACTAACGGGTAGTGTTGATTATACTGCAACAAAACACGGAGAAGTGTAATGAGTTATATTGTTGATAATTTATTTATTGAGAATACCATTTTGATTAATGGTGTTGATATCACTCAAAAATTGTCTGATTTGGGTAACATTACATATAACACCAATGATATATTGATATATAATGGTACTAATATTGTTGGCATTTCGCCTTTATCTTATAAAACAACTCTTGGACTAAATAATCTCACTAACAATCTGCAAGTGTATAATTTAGATGGGGCAAGAGGTATTTCCGCAAATACTATCTCCAATCGACCAGCTGCTAGTATAAATGGCAATATTTATATTTCTACTGATACTAGAACAATATCTTATGATAACGGTACTTCATGGAATAACATATTACCAGCATATACTGGTGATGTAACTTCTGTAATTGGTGGGACAACCTTAACTTTAGCATCTGTAAACTCGAACATAGGTACGTTTAATAATTTAACAGTTAATGCTAAAGGTTTAGTTACAGCAGCTTCAAACGCCAACTATTTAATCGATCCATCAACAAACGGTATTCTAGTACGTACATCATTAAACACAACAGTTACTAGAACGTTAAATGCGGTTAATAACCAAACATCTATAACAAACCCCGATGGAACTGTTGGTGATATTATTATTGGTATAGCTGATAATCCAATTATTCCCGGTAACGCTTCCATGACATTACCTATCGGACCATCCGCTCAAAGACCAACTCATTCAAATGGTAAAATTCGTTTTAATTCAGATACACTAATTGAAGAAATTTCAGAAAGTAATCAATGGAGACCGTTAGGACGTTTAATGCAATTTACAACAGGTAATATAACACAAACAACAGGTACTACAATATTACCATATGATAATACATTACCTTCATCAACTGAAGGATTCCAAATATTTACCGCTAATATTACTCCATTTTATAATAATTCTACTAT
>JACCDG011314899.1_pt1 | contig 39152 bp, 32 predicted proteins | sample 7442471 | NCBI WGS metagenome assembly JACCDG01 (sample SAMN15323444, study PRJNA562643) | freshwater metagenome | isolation source: river surface water | place: USA:Blue River Watershed | collected 2017-08-17 | reverse complement strand
TACCAGGTAGCACCTGGGCTCATTTCTACAGTACACATGTCCGCAATACGAACCGTATTCTGAAGCGCTTCTATTTCTTGCGGTGAGGCAAAGAACTCTTTTGCTTGCTCTTGCGAAATAAATGAGAAGTTTGGTGCGAGTTCACCTTCACTGTCTTGTGTCTCGACGACGCCACCAGTTTGGATTTTAATCATGGTCTCACGAGCAAGATAATCTCGTTTCTCGAGATAATACACATCATGGGCAGCAACAAGTTTAGTATTCGTTTTTTCTGCCACGAGAAGGATATTTTTTTGCAGTGCCTCATGTCCCTCTATCTCTGGGTGATGGGTGATTTCGAGGTAGCAATCTTCACCAAACACACCCTTGTACCAATCGAGTGTCGCTTCTGTTTTTTCGAAGTCACCATCCTTGAGAGCGAGAATTGGTTCACCGCTGAATGAGGGGATGATACAGACCAGGTCGTTGTGGAATTGTTCTATGAGCTCATGATCAATGCGCGGTTTGTAGTAGAAGCCGTTGATGTATGAATCGGTCACCATTCGGATAAGGTTCTGATACCCGTTGTTATTTTTTGCAAGGCAGACGACACGTCCTCGTGGCTTATCGAGTCCTGCGTCTTTAAGGAGTCGTCCTCGGGGTGCGAGGTACGCGTCGACACCGATGATTGGCTTTATCTTTTCTTTTGCGCACGCCTTATAGAAATTGATTGCGCCGTAAAGCGCACCGTTGTCAGTGAGGGCGAGTGCAGGCATGTTGTATTCCTTTGCACGGTTTACGAGTTCCTTCGGTGTTGGAATGGCATTAAGGAGGGAATAGTGCGAGTGTACATGGAGATGTATGAAGTCGGCTGTGAGACTGTCTTTCGGAGGCATATCTCTAGTATTGTATAGTACAAGGGTGAAAAAGAAAGTTGTGGAAAAAATACGCTTTATTGTTGGGGTGGATGAAGCTGGCCGAGGCCCATTAGCCGGCCCTGTCGCCGTCGGGATTGCCGTTGTTCCCTACGATTTTGATTGGAATCAAATTCCCAACGTTGGTGACTCAAAAAAAGTGAGTGAGAAGAACCGTGAAGCTATATTTAAACTCACGAAGAAGCTACAAAAGGAAGGAGTACTCAGGTACCACGTATCACTCATACCAAGTAATACGATTGATCGTATCAATATTAGAAAGGCAGTACTCCTCGGTATTGAACGATCGCTCTTAAAATTGAAATTGAATCCTGAGGAGTGCGACGTACGCCTCGACGGACTCCTTCATGCTCCGAAAATATTCAAGAAACAACAGACGATCATTAAGGGGGATGCAAAAGAAAAGGTGATTGGACTCGCGTCCATTATGGCGAAGGTAACGCGCGACCGTTACATGGTTCGTATAGCCTCTCAGTATCCGTCATACGGCTTTGCTATCCATAAAGGGTACGGCACCTTGAAACATAGAACAGCACTCGAGAAGCACGGACTGTCGAAAATTCACCGGAAGACTTTTTGTAAAAAATACCTACAGGAATGAACTCGGCACCCCTTGCGTAGATAAAAACTCAGGTATAGCATAGAAATGCTACTTACAATCGGGCGGTTGTGGGGCAAGAAGAGTAAAAACAGGAGCGGAAGAAAATGGGAATGCAAAACGGACCGGGAGATTATCGAGGCGGATTTGGGGACGATGTGGCGAGAATGTTGCCAGCGCATGCAGAAGCGATGAGGCGCGCAGCGCACAAAACGTTTCAGGATACGGTGGCAACACCGCATCCCAATGTGATGAAACCTTCGTCGGCGATGCCCTTGCCGGACTGCGACATGCCGGATGCAAGTGGCGAGCAACAAGAACGACAACTGGTGCTGTCGCAAGAACACGTTGCAGCGGATGCGATCTACGACGTCTGAAACGGGGAAATGAGCCAAATCGGCGGCCGGCGGGAGCAATTCTCGCCGGCTTTTTTTGTGCATCGATCTCTATACATTACAAGTATATGGTGGTATAATGTTCACATTCGACCAAGCCAATATATAAATGGCCAATAGTCGGAAAAAGAATGATCGTGTGGCAATACGATCAAAATCATCAATCAAGTACAATGAAGGGGATTCACGGTGAGCAATAATAAAAAATGTGGGAGAGCCCACACTAAGCATGAACTGGAGGTAGTGGTGCAAGGATGTATGTCTTGCCCACATTTCCAGTCGGCAGTATCGCTGAGTACAGGCTATGGCCTTCAACCGGTGTGGGTGGCGAAAGTCTCCTGCGCGATTGCAAACAGCCCGTTGATCAGGCCATCGGAGCCGGATACGTGCGCTCTTGCAAAGCGATGGAAAGCAAGGAACGCTGTAAGCTTCGCACAGACGCAACCTCATCATGCTGCGGCTACAGCATGAAGAAAACTTGGGGCCGCAAGCCCCTAGGAAGCCCTATGGATTCGTCCGGGGCTTTTGTTTTGGTTGAAGAAATGAATGAAATCTAGGACTTTTGTGGCCGGTTGGCAAGCAATTGCATAAAACCATTATATTTGCTATAGTTCTTGCCATTATGGTTATACGAATGCGACATACGCGGTCTCACACTGGGAACCGCCGTTCACATCATGCGCTTAAAGCGGCTAATCTTGCTAAGTGTTCGCACTGCGGAGAGCCACACCGACCGCATCATATGTGTCTTTCTTGCGGATATTACAATGGCCGACAGGTGATTGATCTTGTGTCTGAAAAGGCAAAACGAGATGCTCGCATCAAGGCTAAGCAAGAACGAATCAAGGCTGATACCGGAGTAAGTACTCAAGCTCCAGTAACGGAAGCTGCTCCGGAAGAAAAGAAATAAATTCTCCCTTCGTTCACTTTCCACAGAAATACCCCCATTGCGGGGTATTTCTAAAGTTATCTGGTATACTGTACAGCAGTAATAGTTCATTATTTTTTATGGCAAACAGGCACCTTTCACGATCAATCGTTCTTCAGTCACTCTTTGAGTGGGATTTAAATAATATAGAAAAGAAAGACGTTCACGACGCATTGATGCGCAACGTCGAAGAATTTGCACCAAATAAATCAGATACTCCTTTCATGGAGAAGCTCCTTGATGGTGTGCTCCAGAAGCAATCAGAGCTCGATTTGGTTATCGAAAAAGCTGCTCCAGAGTGGCCTATTAATCGCATTGCTCCTGTGGACCGAAACATACTACGTCTTGGTCTCTACGAACTCCTATTTGCAGATCGGAGTGAAGTGCCTGCAAAAGTCGCTATTAATGAAGCTATTGAACTCGCTAAGCAATTTGGTGGAGAGAACTCAAGCAAGTTTGTGAATGGAGTGCTCGGAGCAGTCTATAAAGAGATTGGGGAACCGGGAAAAGAGGAGAGCTCAAAGAATAAGAAGAAAAAGGAAATCCCTTTTGAACAAATGGAAATAGAGCGACTCGCAGGAGCAGTCGTCTACGCTATGAATGATGGTGTCATGTATCTTGCACTTGTCCATGATATCTTCGGACACTGGACACTCTCTAAAGGGAAGATCGATCCAAGTGTTTCCGTCGAAGAAGGAGCAAAGCAGTCTATCAAGGATGAGATTGGGCTTGTGGTAGAGCTTGAGGATGAACTCGGGAAAAATGAATACATTGCGACACATCCAGAGAAAGGGAAGGTGAGGAAGCAGGTTTCATACTATCTCGCAAAGGCACCGTATGAGAATCTCACGCTTGAGCAAAAAGGTGGGCTCGATGCAGCACAATGGTTTAAGGTAGCAGATATTTTGGAACTCAACTTTTATGAGGATATACTTCCTATAGTCACCAAGGCCGTTACCATGTTGGTGAGTCGAAAATCCTAAAACTGGAAAAATACTTTGTCGCACCGCGCAAAATATTTCTCATCGTATAGGTATACGCCTCGATATATTTTGCTTGTGCTCCGCGTCTTTTCATCAGTTTTAAAATTTTCCTAAAACTTGATATCATCTATTCCTCTATCTTCTATTTTATATTTCCTCGCATTCATTATAATTTTTTCTGACTTATATCACAGAGCTTCTCACACCTCACAACTTGTTTACACTTATTCAATTTTAAGATTTTCTTGTTGTTAAGATTTTGATACTTTCATGTATTTCGAAATATTTAATGTATTGTTCACTTTGTTTTGATAGTCTTAGGTCTTATATTGAGCAAAGTAGCTAATTGCTAAAAACTATTATTCTATGCTAGTCTAGCCATTATGACCGAACCACAAGATATCGACGCAAGTCTCATTCGCCTCCAGAAACTCATCGGGGTGACTTTTGTTGATTCTATACATCTCCTTACTGCGATCACACATCGTTCGTATTTAAACGAGCATCGAGAAGCTAAACAAGAACATAATGAACGCTATGAGTTCTTAGGAGACGCGGTGCTGGAGCTTGTGGTGACAGACTTTCTTTTTCATAAGTATCCAGAGAAACCAGAGGGAGAACTGACCGCAATTCGCGCAGCACTCGTGAATACGGTCTCTCTTTCTGAAGTTGCTACTAATATGAATATCAATGAATTTCTTCTTCTTTCAAAGGGCGAAGAGCGAGATACTGGACGTGCGCGACAGTATATTCTTGCAAACACGTTTGAATCTATTATTGGAGCTATCTACCTTGATCAAGGATATGACGCTGCAAAGGAGTTTGTCGGAGGACATCTCTTTGATCGCACTGACAGAATTGTGGCAAAGCGCCTCTGGCAAGATGGGAAGAGCCGTTTTCAAGAACTTGCGCAAGAACATACAAGTATCACGCCAAACTACGAGACATTGAGTCAAAGTGGACCTGACCATGATCGTGTCTTTACTGTTGGTGTGTTCCTCGGCTCTGAAAAAATAGCAGAAGGAAAAGGGCGATCTAAACAAGAAGCAGAGCAGGCTGCTGCTGAGGCAGGTATTGAGGCAAAAAATTGGAGTTAGTCCAACTTCTCACATCAACACACATAACTAAAGTGAGCGTAGAGATCATGCTAAAATGAAGGCATGATTTTTTATACTCCCTCATATCGAGGCTTTTCTCTCGCACAATTAGTAGTTGTCATTGCGATCATAGCTTTACTTTCCTCAGTAGTTCTTGCCAATCTTTCAGAACAGAAAAAAAAGTCACGTGATGCGCAACGTATTAGTGACCTCCAACAATTGCAACTAGCGCTTCGGCTCTATAAAGATGCGAATGGTGAGTATCCTGCTATGGGGTGCGGTACTTTTAATGGAAATAAATGGTCAAGCCCTGGTCCAGGGGACGCGGTTTATTATTCGAGTTGTGATGTCTATATTACTGGTCTTGTCCCAGATTATATTTCAGTTTTACCGAGAGATCCGTCGATGGAAAATAATAACAATGTTGGTTTCTTATATCGTAGCAATGGAACAGACTATAAGCTGCTTACCCATGCAACTGCTGAGAAGGGTGTGATTACAAAAGGTTCACCTTTTGCGAGGTGTCCTGCTTCGTGTGGGGATCAGTTCACTCATTGCTCGCAAGCCTCGTATAGTGTGTATTCCGCTGGCGCTTCGTGTTGGTAAAATAATTTTCCATGTACCTTAAAGAACTTACCATTAACGGATTTAAATCGTTCGCCCGCAAAGGCGAGCTTGAATTTACGACCCCGATTACTGCAATCGTAGGCCCAAATGGTTCGGGTAAATCAAACGTCGCAGAAGCATTTCGGTTTGTGCTCGGCGAACAGTCTATTAAGTCGATGCGCGGTAAGAAGGGGGAAGACCTCATCTTCAATGGTTCTGAAAGTGTCTCGCGTTCAAATCGAGCTGCAGTCGCTATCACGCTTCTCAATCCGCTCGTGAACGGTACGAGAGTGTTTCCGGTGGATTTTGATGAGATTGTTGTCGAGCGTGTGGTAAATCGCGATGGCACAAATGAGTATGCTATTAATGGTTCAAAGTCACGACTCAAGGAGGTGCAAGAACTCCTCGCAGCAGCAAACATTGGTCCCACAGGACACCATATAATCTCGCAAGGTGAAGCTGACCGTATTCTTTCTGCGAGTCCACGTGAACGGCGCGAGATGATTGAAGATGCTTTAGGACTCAAAGTATTTCAATTTAAAAAAGCTGAAAGCGAGAGGAAGCTTAAGAAGACTCTTGAAAATATTGCGCAGGTAGAATCGTTGCGAAGGGAAGTAGCTCCACACCTGCGATTCCTCGAGAAGCAAATCAAGAAAATTGAACGTTCGCTTGAACTACAAGCAGAGTTGAAACAGGTTTATGCTGAGTACTTGAAACGCGAGGACATGTACATCGCCTACCATTTTGATCGTCTGACCGCTGCTCGGCAGAGCCCAGAGCGACGACTTAAAGAACTTGAAAATGAATTAGCGGATGCAAAAGAAAAATTGAAGACTGAAAAAGAAAGTGATACCAAAAATGAATTAGTGCGCCTGGAACACGAGATGTCAGTGACGCGAAAGGAACGGCAAGATGTGGCGCGTATGATTGGGCAGCTTGAAGGACAAATTCTCTTCATTGAACGACAAATTTCTGAATACCATAAGAAGCATACGGAGGATACCGAAGCCCCGATACCTCGTAGCGAGTACAAGAAAGTACTTGCACACATTGAACGAACCGTATCTCAGGGTATTGAAAGTGGTGATGTGAAAGTACTCTCACGTATAGTGAGTGATATTGTGAGTGCACTTAAAGTTCTTCTCACGCATACGTTTACTGGAAACGATACGAATGTACTTGAATCATTCGAGCATGAACAAAAAAAGCTTATTGCAGAAAAAGAATCTGCCGAAAAGGAAACAACGCGCATTTATGCGGTTGAAGAAAAATTGGTTGCAGACTACAACGTCCTAAAAAACAAAATTGAATCTGAGAGTACAGAAAGTCGAGAAGCAGAGCGTGCCGTATTTGCCCTCATGAATGAATTGCGAGAGCGGGAACAAGAAATCGATGCAATTGATCGTGAGTTACTGATGCTCGAGCGAGACCGGCAGGAGTTTAAAAATGAATTGCAGGAAGGAGTGTCACTTATTGGTAGAGCTGTGGGGATGTATTTTGAGTACGTGGTAAAAGATTCGGACGAGAAAGAATTAGCGCAAGAGGCAGTTGCTGCTGAAGATCGTGTGCTGCAAATAAATCGTCGTCGAGAGCTCGAGCGAATGAAAATTCGTCTTGAAGAATTAGGAACTGGTTCTAATGAAGAGGTGGTTAAGGAGTATACCGAGGCAAAAGCTCGTGATGAATTTCTCGTGCACGAAGTAACTGACCTTACTGCGTCGGTCGAAAAGCTTGAGACCCTTATTCAAGAATTGACGAACGATCTTAATGTGCAATTTGTTTCAGGTATTGAGAAAATAAGTACTGAGTTCAGTAAGTTTTTTATTCTTATGTTTGGCGGCGGTACTGCCGACCTTGTACGCATAAAGCCAAAGGTGTCGAAGAAGGCTGAAGCAGAAGATGAGGGCGAAGCTGTTGCTGGGGTAGATGACGAAGAAGAAACAGAAACAGAAGAGGGAATTGAGATTGATGTGAAACTTCCCAATAAGCGTGTGCGTGGACTTGAAATGCTTTCAGGTGGTGAACGAGCCCTCACCTCTATTGCACTTATTTTTGCAATGAGTCAGGTCAACCCGCCACTCTTTGTGATTCTTGACGAGACTGACGCAGCACTTGATGAAGCGAATAGTCGTCGGTATGGCGATATGATTTCTGCACTTGCAGAACGGTCACAACTTATATTGATTACCCACAATCGAGAGACCATGGGACGAGCTGGCGTACTCTATGGAGTTACCATGGCTGGAGACGGAGTCAGTAAACTATTATCAGTTAAGTTTGACGAAGCCTTGGCGGTAGCTAAATGAAGTGAGCAAACGAGCGTAGCGACTATTGCGAACTTCCGTGGCCTAGAAACTAAGGAATGTAATGACTATAGTTTCTGGTCTGTCATTATTTCTTCTACCCAGAAGAAATAATGACCAAGAGTTCCTTCATTCCTAGAAGAAAGTGCTGGACGTCTCGAACTACTGCATGATCAATATTTTTAGATACTGTAATATTTAAGCTTTTGCTTGAGCGTAGCGACTATTGCGAACTTCCGTGGCCTAGAAACTAAGGAATGTAATGACTATAGTTTCTGGTCTGTCATTTTTTCTTCAACCTAGAAGAAAAAATGACCAAGAGTTTCCTCCTCCACAGAAGAAAGTGCTAGACGTATCCAATTCTCATCCTAACCCTCTCGTCCCACTTTCTTAATTCCTCTAAGGAAGCTCTTGCGGTTGTTAAAAAATCGACTCCCTGTAATACCATTACAGCACCCTGTAATGCTTTCTCATACAGTACGGCATTGTAGGTAGTGGAGACACTAATGGATCGTACCTTCACCAACTACTCCTTTAATATTCCTCGATCGAATGCGTTAGCTCTTTATGACTATATGCAGGGAAATATCGAATTTGCAAGTTTAGAAAAGTGAATATTGTACTTATCTTTCACATCATACGAAACACAATTATTTACTTCTAATACTATTTTTATGACATATACAACACCTACCGTACAGCTCAACGTGGCACAAGTTATCAGTATTGGGATTCTTGCAGCCCTCGCTGTATTCTTTGGATTTGCATCACTTACTCATGCAGCGTCCTATGCATACGTTGATACAACAGGCGATGTAAAATCTGTATCAGCAAATGATTGGATGACAGCAATTAGTATTGCTCCAGGTATCCATATGCATAGCGGCGTTATGCTCTTAAAAGATGCTCGAGATTACACCATTGTTGGAGACAATGTGTCAGCCTTTTAAGTTACTACACCCACAAACAAAAGAACGCTCGTTCGCGGGCGTTCTTTTGTTTGTAGGTGTATTCGTATATTCAGCGTATACTTAGGTACACAAGCGTCTACTCATAACAATTTAATATATGTCATATACAAACCCGTTCGGCCGGATGGTACGAGTTGTACTTATGGTGAGTCTTTTCGCTGTACTCACTATACCCTTGAGCACACATGCTGCGACGAAGACTCCTCAATGTACGCTTAGCGTTACTGGTGGAGAGAATGTTCTAGAAATCATAAACAAAAATGAAGTCGTGGTACGCGAGAAGACCCCGATCATACTTTCTTGGAGTAGTGCGAATGCAGGGAAAGTGTTAAATGAAAAAGGAAAAACAGTCACCTCGACAGGTACACAGGTGTATACACCTGTGAAAGTAACGACATATCGGTACACCGCCATACAAGGAAGCAAAAAATCATTTTGCTCAGTCACTCTACGCCCTGTGTCGGGAAGTATTACCACGCGTACGCTTCTTCCCGGTACGCAAAAACCCGTTGTAACAGGAAAAGCACTCGGCACAAAGACAGTAATCGTGAAACTCTACACAGAAGGGAGTACGAAAGCAGTGTACACAAGCTCTAGTGCTTCCGTTAAAAGCGGCGTGTGGAATGCAAAATTTTCGAAAAAAATAGCAACAGGTACCTATGCAGCTATTGCGTACGGTGACAAACGTGTGAATGAGCCAGTATTAGGAACAAGTACGCTCGTGGTGGGGAAGAAAGGAAAAAGTACTGACAATACGCAAACAACAAGCAAATCCACAATCGCGGTCGAACTCGTCCCGCTTCTCGTTGGTGGTATAGCACAGAGTGGTACATCAGTTCCTCTGTCATACCTACAGGTTACGAATATTGGAAAAGAAGCAGCAACTCTGAAAGGTTTTGAGCTTACACAAAACGGATCTGCACGAGCAGAGTCAATCATAGGTCTTACCGTGAGTGATGACGGTAGTGGAGTCTACGCACCTCTAGGAGGAAAAGAAGGGGATGTTGTATTTAAAAATAATGTTGCAGCACTGGGAATCGATACTACGTTGGCTCCAGGTCAGATGCGACTTTTTACGATACGAGGAATGGTGAGTAAAGATCTCAGTGCGCATACCGGAACACAGCTGAAGATTGATGTGTCGGGAATTCTATCTGATGCCGCGGTACAAGGTAAATTTCCGATTCGTGGAACAACATGGAATTTGTAATCGTCATGTAGAGAGGCGTCTTTTTCTGTAGTGTTGACATTTTTTCTATGGCAGTTACTCTAAGGATAGCTGCGAACGTTCGTGGGTAAAAGCAGTTCTGATCTAAGGATTAGCGCTGTGACGAACTAAGGGTTCATCGGTTGCACATGAGCCAGAGTCAAAATTAAGGCTGGATGATTGCCGATCCAATTCGATACGCGAAGGCGCCGAAGCCGAAATTTGACATGTGGATGTCTCACTTTCCGACGTCTGCCCGCATGGGGAAAGTCGATACACATCATATACACACATGGTAGCAGTCAGGGGCGGGGCATATATATGTCAGGAGGTCCCGGGGCGTCGAGATCGGCGCCTTTTTCTATTGTTATTCAAATACACAGGTCGGTCCTGTGTATGTAGTGTAACCAAGAGTGCATAAAAAGAATATGGCTTGAGAAATATATGTCACTGTGATAAAACAGGTTCACATTCTAAATCATGAAGGGTCACTGAAATGAATGATGTTAAAAGTTCTTACAACGGCGCAGATTTTGCACGCATGAGGAAAACCATAGGTTTTACCCAAAAGGAAATTGCAGAGTTCTTGCAAATACCTATTGGCACTGTAGCAACCTGGGAGAGAAGAAAAAGTAAACTTAGCGGTTCAGGACAATTCATTTGCAGGCAATTGGATAGGGAAATTATGCCCTATGCCGAAGCTGTTGTCGCAGCACAACAAAAGGTGTTGGAGGTTCAGGCACTGATTCGCTCGCTATGCTTTTCAGATCTGTTGTGACAGCGTACCCGTCAGCACGAGAGCTCGTATCTGACGGGCTTTCTTTTTTCTGAATGGTGATGCTTACGCAACAAGTTCAAAATCGAGGACTCGTTCTTCGATATCTGCCCGGGTGAGTTTGATCTTTATTTCACCTCCAAGCGAATATACCTTACCTGTGCGCGTACCTTTGATGCGGTAGTTACTTGCCTCATGCGCAAAGAAATCACTCTTCATACTTGAGAGACGAATCATTCCTTCGCAGCGTGATACTTTGTCTTCAACATAGAGACCCCAGTCAGTAACACCAGTAATGACTCCATCAAATGTTTGTCCCACTTTATCAAGCATGTATTCAACCTGCTTATACTTGATTGAATCACGTTCAGCTGACACTGCGGTCATTTCTCGCTCAGATGATTGAATTGAAAGTTTTTCGTATTTCGCGAGTTCTCGTCCTTGTATAAGAGAACCATCGAGGTGACGCCGTAGGAGACGATGTGCCATAAGATCAGGGTAGCGTCTAATAGGGGAAGTGAAGTGCGTATAGTATTTGAATGCAAGACCGAAGTGCCCGATATTCTTCGTCGTATATATAGCTTTTGCCATTGAACGAATGGTTGCAGTCTTTATGAGACTCTCCTCTGGCTTACCCTCAATTGAGGTGAGGAGTTTATTGATATCGCGAGCATCAACGACACCTCTCTTCGTTTCAAATTCATATCCGAGTGCATGGAGGAAGAGTGCAAGGCTTTCAATTTTTTCAGGGTTCGGCACATCATGAATACGGTATACGAATGCAGCATCTCGTCCTTGTTTCTTTGTGTGATTGTATACGAATTCTGCAACGCGACGATTCGCGAGGAGCATGTAGTCTTCAATCATGAGCATCGTCTCGGTGCGGACTTTTGTGAACACTCGAATAGGCTTACCGTTTTCATCAAGTTCAAACTTTACCTCAGGTTGGTCAAATGCAATAGCACCATCCTGGTAACGTTGCTTGCGGAGTTTCCGTCCAATATCCATGAGCGTTTGCAGTTCATTGTAGAGGGGACCATTTTTGGTATCGAGCACTTCCTGGGCTTCTTCGTAACTAAAGCGTTTGTTTGAATGAATGATAGTTTGTCCATACCATTCATTATGAATGTGTCCTTCATTGTCCATCTCAAATACTGCAGAAAAGGAGAGACGGTCTTCGTTTGGGCGAAGAGAACAGAGGTCATTTGAAAGCACTTCAGGAAGCATCGGAATCACGCGGTCAACGAGGTAGATCGACGTACCTCGGGATTGTGCTTCGGTGTCGATGATATCGTCTTCACGTACATAGTGTGAGACGTCAGCGATATGAATACCAATCTCGTAGTTTCCGTTTGGGAGCATGAAAAAAGAAATTGCATCGTCAAAATCTTTCGCGTCGACTGGGTCAATAGTGCAGGTGGTACGATCGCGCATATCACGTCGTGTAGGATTTTGTCCGAGGGTATCCGCTATCGCATCTTTAAAAATCTGTTCCTTGCGCGCATAGAGTTCCTTTCCTGCTTCCGCGATTTGCGGAGGGAAGTTCTCAGAGAATCCGCCACCTCGGATGATCGCCTGCATTTCTGTCTCATGATCTCCAGCTCGGCCTAACACCTCAGTAATAGTTCCTATAGGGTCAGCAAGGGGGTTTTCCCACGGCTTCAGCACTACAACGACCTTCATACCTTCGTGTGTCTGTGTCGCGTTCTCTATGATTGGACGTATATGAATACGACGGTTGTCGGGGAGCAGTCGGTACGTATCACCTTTTTTTTGTACACCACCAATAAATTCAGTATATTTCTGACTGATGACGCGGAGCACCTTTCCTTCTTGGCGTTTACCTGCAACTTTCTTCCCAATCTCGATTTCTACAATATCCCCATCGATCGCTGTTAAGAGTGATTCAGTAGGAATAAGGATATCTTCATCATAGCCAGGTACAGGTACAAAACCGAGACCTTTCCCGCGTATCATGATGACCCCCTCGTGTATTGATTGTTTTTCCATAATGTGGTCTTGATAGTAGCACGGACATCTGTACATTTCCATATGAGAGAGATCCTTGTGGTATCGAGCATTGCAACCTCAATTGATAGATAGGGAGCTTGACCTAATCTGTTGATTCTGGTACTCTTCTTCGCACTACAGGTGAGCGAGTGAGAGACGTGGGCAAAACAAAGACGAGCAGTTTTTTGTTTTGGACATGTCCGAACGAGAGAAACTTGTATAAATCTTATATTTATATGTTAAAGATGCGTTTACAGCGATACGGCCGAAAAAACGAACCCTCATTCCGAGTGGTTGTTACGGATTCTCGCAATAGCCCAAAGACAGGAAACCATGTGGATGTTATTGGTTCATACAACCCAAAAATGGGTACGTTCCAAATCGACGGTGAAAAAGCAAAGCATTGGATTTCTAAGGGTGTACAAGTTTCAGATACCGTACACAACTTTCTCGTTACTCAAAAAGTAATTGAAGGTAAGAAGAAGAACGTACTCTCTCGAAAGTCTCCAATCATCGATGAAGCAAAAATAAAGGCAGAAGCAGAAGCTAAGGCAGCAGCAGAGAAGGCAGAAGCAGATGCGAAGCTTGCAGCTGAAGAAGCAGCTAAGGCAACAGAAGAAGTGGCAGAAGCACCAGTAGAAACACCTACTGAAGAAACAGTTCAAGCGGCGTAATACTCTAGAATCACAGAACAGCACACATGAGTACTCATGTGTGCTGTTGACGTATTTGCCGGAGCTGTTACCATTCTCTATAGTACGTTTCAGATATGAACGTTACGGATGCTTAACAGATGTAAATTTGCACTACTCGATAATTCTTAACCTGAATGTAAGAGTACGATGCAAATTTCAAGGTAGTTCTTAATTAAAAAATTCTATGGAATTAGATCAACAATTTCTTGAGCAGCTTGTAAAGTCACTCGTTGACCATCCAGAAAGTGTGAAGATTAACCGAACCGTTGATGAAATGGGGGTACTCCTCACACTCGATGTACATGCAGAGGATATGGGTAAGATTATTGGTCGGTCAGGTAATACCGCAAAAGCGATCCGAACACTCCTCCGTGTGGTAGGTATGAAGAACGAAGCACGAGTAAACTTGAAGATTAACGAACCAGAAGGCGGTACACGCAGCGCAGCATCAGCTGACGTAAATACAGATGCAGTTGATGAGGTAGCTAATACCCCGAAGTCCCTCGACGAGGCAATAGAAGGTTTGCGAATATAGTAAAAAGCCTCCCTGCGGAGGCTTTTTACATTTCGCAAAAGCCGCAGCGATGTCTTATCGACCACAAGGAGAGAAGACCGCGAGGCCGGGGAGGAGCCACTTATGAACGTAGTGAATTAGTGAGCTGACCCTAAGAATTTAAAACATTATCCAATTTAGATTCTCAGAAGTCGGAGCGATGTGAGCCCTATGCATAATGGGCGAACCAGCGAGACCGGGTGAGACAGTCTGGGAGACTGTCGCAAGAGGTTGTCGAGATTTTCTGAAAGAAAATATCATACAGCCTGAACAGTTCCTGTAAGGAAGGAGCCACTTATGAACGTAGTGCATTAGTGAGCTGACCCTGAGAATCTAATGAAAAAGCCTCCCTGTGGAGGCTTTTTCAATGCAGGGGAACAGGAGTGATGATTAGCCTCTGTGCTTTTTGTACTAAGCTTGTGAAATGTGAATTGTTCATGTGATATTATTTTAATGTAAATATATTAAAATCCATTTATATGCTACCTGAATCGATACAGTCAAAACCAGGCGAGAAAGATCATACGACCTTTTTAGGACATTTTTTAACCCCTAAGCAATATATCGCCTTAGCAATACTTTCGTGTTTCGGAGCATTTATAGTAATGCCTCTCATATTATTGCTCGTACCTTTTTTTGTTTTCCGAGCTTCAAAAGTTGCTTCTGAGACTGACCCAGAAACAGGGGTACCATATGATATAAAGTATGTTCGTTTTGTCGTGCTTCTAAAATGGTTTCTCTTATTTTTATTTTGCGCAGTTTTCCTTTGGTTTATTATTTTAGGCTTAGCGTTTAGCGGAATAAGTTAAAAATTTTCTCCTTCAGTACCCTGGATATATACTTAGTATGATTACAAACCCTTTCGATTCTCGAAAGGGTTTTGTGCTATATTACTTCAATATGGAATCAGGGCAGCCACAAAAAGGTTTTGACTATATAGGTATCGCAGCAGTCACCATGTGTCACAATGGAGAGGGTAAATATCTTATCTCACAACGCGGTCTCGGGTGTCGTGACGAGCATGGAGCATGGGAACCTGCCGGTGGGGGTGGTGTAGAACATGGCGAATCACTTGATGATGCTGTATTACGAGAGGTTAGAGAAGAATGCGGTACAACTCCTTATGACATTGAATACATGGGTTTTCGCGAAGTGTTTCGAGAAATTGATGGCAAGAAAAGTCACTATATCTCTTTTGATTTTAAAGCTCGTATTAATCCAGAAGAGGTACGGATAACTGAGCCAGATAAATGTGATGAACTGCGCTGGTGTACAATTCCAGAAATTCCAAATCCTCAACATTCTCAATTCCCGATATTTTTAGAAAAGTATAAAGATCGACTCTAATTATGCAATTTCACGTAATCACACTCTTCCCAGAAGTCTGCGAAGCATACACGAGCTCGTCTATTCTTGGTCGTGCTCAGAAGACTGAGAAAGGTAAGGGTGCAAAGCATCGAGGAAAGAAAATTGAAGTGAAGTACTATAACCCTCGTGAATTTTCAAAAGAGAAACATAATAAAGTAGATGATCGTCCGTATGGAGGAGGCCCCGGTATGGTGATGCATGCACTCCCTATACTCAAGGCATGGGAGAAGGCAGTTGGCCGAAAAGCTAAAAGCATAAAGCTTAAAGCTAAAATTAAGACACTCCTTATGTCACCGCGTGGGAAAAAATTCGATACTGCTATGGCAAAAGAACTTGCAGGGAAGTATGAACATATCGTACTTATCTCAGGCAGGTACGAAGGAATTGACTCTCGGGTCACACAGATATTGAAGGCAGAAGAAGTGTCAGTAGGGGACTATGTGCTCACGGGCGGTGAGCTCCCTGCACTCAGTATTATTGATTCAGTGTCTCGACAAATTCCCGGCGTACTTGGTTCATTTGATTCACGAGAGGAAGAACGCGTATCAAGTGGGGAAATGTATACGCGGCCGGAAGTACTTGAGTATAAGAAGAAAAAGTACACAGTCCCATCTGTGCTTGTAGGTGGTAATCATGCTGAAATAGAAAAGTATAAGACTGAGCAAAAATAAATATGAGGGAAGGAATTGTTGACAAAGAAAGAAGAGTGTCTGATGCGGAGAAAACACCCGAAGCGCTTTTCAAAGCACAGATGGAAAAAACTTCGTTTCTGACTATTGAAGGACAGTCATGCGAAGTCTTTGATCTTGTACCAGACGAAGTTTCCAGCACAAGACCAGTACTTTTTGTGGTAGGGCATGGTGCAACTCCTCGCGAGTATTCCGCCGCACTTTTTGAACTCTTTAAGCAGGGGCGACGGGTGATTTCAATGACACCGCCACGGATTCAAACAGTGCCTGAATCCTCAGATGGGAAATTTCCCCCGGCACTACTGCTTCGTGCTCAGGCACTTGGAAGTCTCTGTGCATTAAAAGGAGTTGCATCAGTCGATGTGGTTGCGCACTCTGAAGGTACAATTCATGCAATCATTGCAGCAGGACAGCATGAGGAACGTTTTCGTAACTTTATTTTAGTTGCGCCGCCGGGATTTACGGCAAACAATACAACAGAAATTGTGACACGAGCCATACTTACAAAGTTACAAAAATTAGGCCTCAAGAAGGATGTAGAAAATAAGGAACCTCTCACATACACTCCTCCAAATACTCCGCGAGATGTACGACAACAAATGTCTGAATTATTCCGTGCAATGGATCCTGGGAAGATAGATGTCACTGATGATGTGCGTGAACTACATGATCGCGGTCATGGTGTTACCATTATTGCGCATATAGAAGACAGAATGCTTCCAATGAAGGAGTTTCAGAAATCAAAAGATGGTTCCCCACGTGATCAGGCCAATCTAGGAATAGATGGTTTCTATTCCGTTATTGGTACGCATGATGAGATAAAAATGAATCCAAAAATTGGTTTTCTCGTTGGTTCTGCACTTACAGCATTAACTGAAAAGTACGAAAAGGAACACGCTACACTAGAAACTACCGAATAAGGAACAGTACGGGTAATGGATGAGTTCTTACGTTGTTATTGACAGAATCATATAATGTAGTATAAATGTGTTTAAATTTGTTCCCTGATCTCCGTAATAGGTGGTACTAAAACCACATATTCACATGTGATGTTATTGGCTTTTTCAACGAAAGTCTTTTTATTTTTTTTGAGAAAGTCATTCGCATCCCGCGGAATGACCCATGTAATTGAAGCGTGGAGATATTTGAACCTTGAAAGGAATTAGCCATCATGGCAAATAGAATGTTTGGCGCCGTGCTGGCGCTCGTCGCAATCGTGGCTGGTTGCAGCATGATCAAGAAGGAAGAGAAATCTTCAGCTCCGACTGCAGCGACAGCGCCAGCACCGGCTGTGGCACAGGTGTTTCCATCACCCTCTGCGGGGACTAATCCGCAGTTGTTTGGCAAACCACCGTACTCCTTTAACCTGGACGAAAGTCTGGACAAGGGTGAGTCGGTCGTGATCGCCGGACCGAAGAAGGCAACTCCGCCGAGGCAAATCATGGAGAAGGTGGTCGCCGCAGCCCCGGTCGTTGCTGCATCTGCGGTCGCTTCCTCTACGCCGGCATGGCCTCCTTCGGCTTTGTCTGCTGCAGACGAAGTCGTCCAGCCGATGCGCGAACACCGTGTGCCGCCCGTCGGACCACGCGGCTTGTTCGACACTTTCGGGTACGAAGGAAATAGCCTTGTCTACTCTCCATGGTTCGGAGGGAACAAGGTTGTGCATATGGCAGCCGAGGAACTGAGCATCGGCTACACCTGCACCGCTCGTCTCCCAGAGACAAAGCGTCAAGCACAGGTCATTGTGAAGGTGGTGGCGAACCCATCCCGTGACTGGGAGAAGGAATTCCATCGTCGGGTCGCTATTCACGGAAACGCGAACGGGCAGGTGACGGCGGTGGAAGTCAAGGCAGGGGTGACGAAGCAGATCGGCCGCTTTCAGGAGCTCATTTGCGCCGAGGTCGGGAAAAAGTCTGTGAAGGACTTGATTCAAGACCCTTCGCTTGGGCTTGCCTCGAGACTCAATGCCTTGATCGAGAAGGAGCAATCACCCTTCGAGATGATGGTTCAAGCAACCGAGATGGTCCGGCCGAAAGAGTACATTCTCGACCTTGCGTTGGAACATCTGAATGAACCCCCGCCCAAGCAGGCGGGGAAGAAGATCTGACCACTCTTCACACATACGACAAGGTACATGGGTGCCCGTCGTATAGACGAAAGGCCTGGAGCCGGTAGCAATACCGCCCAGGCCTTTTCATATGTTTACGGACATTCCCATAAATCCACATTTTTACTCAAAAAAGCCTTGACGTTACAGTGTAAATCTGTTAAACTCCTGCCCATACCAATCAGCTACGAATGAGTCCTGAATGTGCGGTTTTTATACAGTTTGAGAACATTCCCGGAAATGTTCTCAACAATGAAACACTTTATGTTTCATAAATCACATCAGTATTGATGTACACACAATCAGCGTAAAACAATAAATCCACGATACACGCGCATGCGTGTTTTTTGCATTTAGAGCTGTACGCACGGTGCATTATTAAGAAGGGTAAGAGGTATTAACATTACGATATATGTCATACGTATCACCATCGCATGGAGAAGGAACTGTGGGAATGCTTCCAAAGAAGCGTTTTCAGAATTTCCGCGACTCACGCGTGTCACTTCCTGACCTCGTTGAACCGCAACGAACGTCATACACCAACTTCATTGAAGTAGGACTCAAAGAAGTATTTAAGGAGTTTTCTCCAATTAGTGACTATTCTGAAAAGAAGTTTGATTTGATTTTTAAGAAGTATGAACTCGGGAAGCCAAAAACTACCCCTGAACATGCTCGTGAAAATAAGCTTACCTACGAAGCACCACTTCGTGCACAGGTAGCCCTCAAGAACAAGACTTTTGGTGGTGAGAAGGAACAAGAAATTTTCCTCGCTGATATTCCAGTCATGACCGACAACGGAACCTTCATCATCAATGGTGTTGAGCGTGTTATTGTGCCACAGCTCGCGCGTTCGTATGGTATTTTCTTTACCACGAATGAATCAAAAGGGCGCACATTTTTTGGTGCGAAGATCATCCCTGCACGTGGTGCGTGGGTTGAAATCGAATCTGAAGCTGACGGTGTCTTGTATGTAAAGATTGACCGCAAGCGAAAGTTCCCAATCTCATCACTCTTCCGGGTACTTGGAGTGACTGATATCAAAGATGTACAAAAGCTTTTCAAGGGTGTACCTCACGCTGAAGAGTATATTACGCGCACATTCGCAAAGGATGTCGCAAAGAGTGCTGACGAATCATATATCGAAATATACAAGCGTCTTCGCGATGGGGACCTTGCAACCGTTGATAATGCGAAAGAGTTCGTAAACTCTATTTTTAGTCCTGCACGATACGACCTTTCAGAAATCGGACGACATCACTTTAATGAACGATTTGGTCTTAATACTGATGCAAAGGCTGTTGCACAGCGAACTGTTGGTATTGAAGACTTGACCACGATCATTAAAAATATTATTGAACAAAATCACACTCCAGGAGCGCTTGCTGACGATATTGACCACCTTGGATTCCGTCGCGTTCGCTATTTTGGTGAAATGCTCCAGCAGCGTATGCGCGTTGGTATGACTCGCGTAAAGCGAAATATTCAGGACCGAATGTCAACAATCGAAGCGGAGACATCACTTCCGATTCAACTCGTGAACCCGCGACCACTTCAGGCAGCGATTAAAGAATTTTTCACCACAAACCAACTTTCACAGTTCATGCCACAGCAAAACATGCTTGCTGAACTCGAAGGTCTTCGTACGCTTTCAGCGCTTGGTCCGGGCGGACTCACTCGTGAACGTGCAGGCTTTGAAGTGCGTGACGTACACACAAGTCACTATGGACGACTTTGTCCAATCCATACACCAGAAGGACCAAACATCGGTCTGATTCTTCGTCTTGCAATGTATGCGCGAGTAAACCGATTCGGTATTATTGAAACTCCATACGCAAAGGTTGAGAAGGGTGTGGTGACTGACGAGATTGTCTACCTTAATGCGCATGAAGAGGAACGCTTCCATATCGCACACGCTGCTATTGAAGTTGCGGATGATGGAAAGATCAAGAACGACATGATCGAGGTGCGCTTCCATGGAGAACCACGTATCGTTCCAAAGAAAGAGATTGATTATATCGACATTACAACAAACCAAGCATTCTCTGTTGCGACGTCAATGATTCCGTTTATTAACCACGATGACGCCAACCGCGCACTCATGGGAAGTAACATGCAGAAGCAGGCTACTCCATGTATTGTGCAAGAAGCACCACTCGTGGGAACAGGTATTGAGGAACTTGCTGCACGTGATACTGGACGGATGCTCGTTGCTGACGAGGCAGGAGATATTGTGGAGGCAGATTCACGCCATATTGTTCTGAAGAATAAGGATGGTAAGAAGAAAGAATATCCACTCACTACATTCCAGCGAACGAATGACTTCTCAGCATTTTATCACCGTGCTGCGGTGACTGTAGGAGACACCGTGAAGCGTGGAGATGTACTTGCAAACACCTCATCGACTGATGCAGGACAAATGGCCCTTGGGCAAAACATGCTCGTAGCGTTTATGAGCTGGAGTGGAGCAAACTATGAAGACGCGATTATTATTTCTGAACGAATCGTAAAGGATAGTAAGTTTGCGACGATCCACCTCGACGAACTTGAAGTATCGGTGCGCGACACAAAGCTTGGTCCCGAGGTGACTACACCGGATATTCCAAACGTGAGCGAACAAAAGCTTCGCAATCTTGATGAAGAAGGAATTATCCGCGTCGGAGCAGAAGTGCGACCAGGAGATATTCTTGTCGGTAAGGTAACACCAAAAGGTGAAACACAACTTACTCCAGAAGAACGACTCCTACGATCAATCTTTGGAGAAAAGGCAAAAGATGTAAAAGATACGTCACTCCGACTTGAAGCGGGTAAGCGTGGTCGTGTTATTGGTGTGAAGATTTTCACTCGTGAAAACGGAGATCAACTCGAAAGCGGTGTTATCAAGCGAATTCATATCACGGTAGCACAGGTACGTAACGTCTCAGTAGGAGACAAGCTTGCAGGACGCCATGGTAACAAGGGAGTTATCTCGCGTATTCTTCCAGAAGAAGATATGCCGTACACCGAAGACGGAAAGCCAGTTGATGTGATCCTCACACCACTTGGAGTACCAAGCCGTATGAACCTTGGACAGATTCTTGAACTCCACCTTGGTATGGCAGCAAATACGCTTGGTTACCAGGCTATTGTGCCACCATTTGCTGGAGCAGGTGAAAAAGAAGTAAAAGAGCAACTAGTCGCAGCGGGACTTCCAGCTGATGGAAAGCTTCCACTTCGCGATGGACGTACAGGAGAAACATTCGCACAGCGTATTTCAGTTGGATACATGTACATCTTGAAACTGCACCACATGGTAGAAGACAAGATCCACATGCGATCGATTGGTCCGTACTCACTTATTACGCAGCAGCCACTCGGCGGTAAGGCTCAGGTGGGAGGACAGCGATTTGGAGAAATGGAAGTCTGGGCACTCCTTGGTTATGGTGCGGCGTATACACTCCGTGAAATGCTTACCATTAAGTCAGACGATATTGTCGGACGTTCAGCAGCATTTGACGCAATTGTACGCGGTGAAAAAATTAGTCACCCACACACACCTGCAGCATTCAATGTCTTAGTAAATCAATTGCGTGGTCTTTCGCTTGATATCGATTTACGAAAAGAAGGATACGGAGAACGCAATTAATAGTAGTCTTCAACAGTAATCATTATGAAAACACAAGCCCCACAACAATTCAGTGAAGTAAGTCTCAAACTTGCATCACCAGAACGAATTCTTGAATGGTCAAAAGGTGAAGTGACGAAGCCTGAGACAATCAACTATCGAACCCAGCGTCCAGAGAAGCATGGTCTTTTCGACGAGCGCATCTTTGGACCAGTTGAAGACTACGAATGTGCGTGTAAGAAGTACCGAGGTATTCGATACAAAGGTATTACCTGTGAGAAGTGTGGTGTTGAAATCACTCGCTCAATCGTGCGACGTGAACGTATGGGTCACATCGATCTCTGCGTACCGGTGTCACACATCTGGTTCCTTCGTGGAGTACCAAGCCGTATTGCGCTTATTCTCGGCACGAGCGCTGCAAGTATCGAGAAAGTAATTTACTTTGCTGGATACATTGTGACGAAGGTAAGTCAGGATGAGAAGAATCGTATCCTCAAAGAACTTGACTCTGAATTCAAAGCAAAGTTCAAGGATCTCGCAAGCGAAAGTGCTCGTGAGGAACTGAAGAGTCGTATGGACGATATCAAGCACGAAATCGAGAGCATTGTGCCAGGCACAATTCTCGACGAGATGCACTATCACAAGTACTCAATGAAGTACTCAACACTCTTCGAGGCGCGCATTGGAGCAGAAGCTATTTTTGAAATTTTTAAGAAGCTTGATCTTGTACTCCTTCGTGATCGATTGGAGAAAGAGCGAGAAACTGCAGGTGCAGCAGAGCGCGCAAAGCTTGATAAGCGACTCTCGCTGATCAAAGGGATGATCCATGCAGGCGTACGTCCTGAGTGGATGTTCCTGACGCGTATCCCGGTAATTCCACCAGCACTTCGCCCTATGGTTGCGCTTGAAGGTGGACGACACGCATCGTCAGACCTAAACGACCTCTACCGACGCGTGATCAATCGAAATAACCGTTTGAAGAAACTGATTGATATCATGGCACCAGACGTGATTTTGCGTAACGAGAAGCGTATTCTCCAAGAAGCGGTGGATGCACTCATCGACAACTCAATTCGTCATGGAAATACTGCGTACTCAGCAATGAGTCAGGCACAACGACGACCACTCAAGTCACTTTCTGATTACCTTAAGAGTAAGCAGGGGTACTTCCGACAAAACCTTCTTGGTAAGCGTGTGGACTATTCTGGACGTTCAGTGATTGTGATTGGTCCTGACCTTGCGCTCGATCAGTGCGGTCTACCAAAGCATATGGCACTCGAACTCTTCCGACCATTTGTGATTTCGCAACTCTTACAACAAGAACTTGCGTACAACATTCGTGGTGCAGGACGACTCATTGAAGACGGAGTACCAGAAGTGTGGGCTATTCTTGAAGATGTGATTAAAGACAGACACGTACTCCTCAACCGTGCGCCAACACTTCACCGACAGGGTATTCAGGCATTCCGCCCAGTACTCATTGAAGGTAATGCGATCCAGGTGCATCCGCTCGTCTGTCGTGCATTCAACGCTGACTTCGACGGTGACCAGATGGCGGTACACGTACCACTTTCTGATGAAGCACAATATGAGGCTCGCGAGATTATCTCTGCAAACAAGAATATTCTGAAGCCAGGTAGTGCTGACCCAGTCGTATCTGAAAAACTTCTCGACATGGCACTTGGTGCATTCTGGATGACAAAGATTATTGACGGAGCGAAGGGTGAAGGGAAGTTCTTCCCATCACCAAACGCTGCTATTACAGCAAACGATTTCGGCGTGATTGATCTTCGTGCGAAGATCAAAGTACTTGCGACTGATACGCCAAAGTATAAGCAGTATGAAGGAAAGATTTTCGAAACTTCGGTTGGACGACTTCTCTTCAACAGTGTACTTCCGAGTGATCATGACTTTATTAATGATGTGATCACACAACGAACACTCTTTGGAATCATTATCGAAATCATCGATGATTCTGGAATTGCTGCAGTACCAAAGATTGTTGACCGTATGAAGCGTTTTGGATTTGAGTATGCAACGAAATCAGGTACCACATGGGGTATTGATGACGTGGTTGTACCAGAAAAGAAAAAGGGAATTATTGAGAAAGCTCGTGTCGAAGAATCCAAAGTACTTGCATTCTTTAACGATGGACTCATTTCTCGTGATGAGCGCCGACGTATGATTATTGAAATCTGGCACCGCACTAAAACAGAAATTGAAGGTGTGCTCCCAGAGACACTTGATGTGAATGGATCGGTCTACGATATGTGGAAGTCAGGTGCGCGAGGTTCTATGGGACAGATTGCCATGATGGCAGGTATGAAGGGTCTCATCATTAACACTCGAGGAGAAACACTTGAGTTCCCAATTCTTTCTTCAATGAAGGAAGGTATGAGCCCAATTGAATACTTCATTACCACTCACGGATCACGTAAAGGACTTGCTGACACTGCGCTTCAAACCGCGAAAGCAGGGTACCTTACTCGACGTCTCTTCGTTGTGGCGCAAGATGCGATTATTACAGAGGATGATTGTAAGACAAAGGAAGGAGTAACGATTGGACGTGTAAGTTCTTCAGGAATTGAGATTGCGTTTAGTAAGGCTATTCGCGGACGTATTCTTGCAGAAGATGCGGTAACGACAACAGGAGAAGTTCTCTTTACAAAAGGACACCTACTCTCACGTGTTGAATCGCTCATGATTGAAAAATCTGATATCAAATCAGTTGAAGTACGCTCACCAATGACCTGTAAGACACTTCAGGGTGTGTGTCAGCAGTGCTATGGTATTGACCTTACGACGAATAAGCTTGTCGATATCGGAGAGGCAGTCGGTACGGTAGCTGCGCAAGCGATTGGAGAGCCGGGAACACAGCTCACTATGAACACGAAGCATGCGGGAGGAGCAGCATCTGTTGGTGGAGACGTAACACAAGGTCTTCCACGTGTGGAAGAAGTGTTTGAAAAACGCGCACCGAAGGTACCAGCAACTATTTCAAAGACTGACGGGGTAATCACGAGTATCCGTACAGAAGGAAAGGAAAAGATTATCACTGTTGCACCAACCTTAGGTTCTAAGTATGCAACAAAGAAGAATGATAATATCGAGTACGGCGTTCACTTCAGACGAGTAGTTACCGTTACTGAAGGAGAAGCGGTAAAGCAAGGACAACTTCTTACTGACGGATCCGTACACCTTCCTGACCTCTTCAAGTATGCAGGTGAACAAGTCACTCAGGAGTACATCATTAACGAAACAAATAAGATTTATGAGCTCCAGGGAGTAACAATTGCTCGTAAGCACATTGAACTTATTGTGAAGCAGATGATGAGTCGTGTAAAGATTACGAACGTTGGAGACAGTCACTTCACTGTAGGGGACGTCGTAGAGGAATGGAACTTTGTGAAGATGAACAATGCGCTCAAGGAGGAAGGGAAGGAGCCAGCGAAGGCTGATAAGCTCATCTTGGGTATCACTGAGACCTCACTCTCACGAAAGAGTTTCCTCTCAGCAGCATCATTCCAAAATACCACTCGCGTACTCATCAACGCAGCAGTACGTGGTAGTGAAGACAAACTCACAGGCCTTATGGAAAACGTGATCATTGGTCGCCTTATCCCAGCAGGTACAGGATTCAAAGGAAGTAATAAGTACAATGCGATCAAAGAATTTAGCTACGATCGTGAAAACCTAGAATAGAGAGTACTATTCTAGACACAAAAAAACGGGCAGAGCCCGTTTTTTTGTGTCTTCAACAATAATTTCTACAAAGAAAAACCCTGTCACACGTGACAGGGTTTCCTGTAGGTATCGGACTAGAAAAGAGTACTATCGTAGATCTCTTTTCTAGTCCGACAAAGATCAGATCATGCATCCACAGGCTTTCTACCAGCCCGTGGTTCATCGACATCAATGATACGAGGATCGTTCTTCATGATCTCATGACTTGAACCACTCCACCCAAGAGGGAGGGGTGTGAGCCACAATAGCCCGCGATAATCCACCCAATAGCGATCATCCAGTTCTCGTGTGATGACACCTGTTGAGGTGCCACCGTTTTGTTCACGAATATGGATCAATCGTTTGGAAAGGGCGGACATCTCCGCTACCCAAAAATCCCATAAAGTGTTCATGAGTTCCTCCTTGGATTGATGAACGACTCTACACTACTACAAAATATTCAAATTTCAAATAAAAACACCCCGGCTCGCTGTGCGCAAGCCGGGGGGTCTTGTACTCCCTTTCATGAGCGTATCTTGCGCATCAATGTGCGCTTGGTTCTGCGAGCTGTGTGGGCAACTCGCTTTGGTAAGCGCCGTTCACGGCGTGTAAAGACTGAAACTGGTTCAATGAATAACCAAAGTGTCAGCGCGAGCCAGCGTCGGAAGTTCCGCATTGTCTCTCCGGATGGGTTGATCGACTCAGATTATACCATGTATGTTAATCGTGTCAATGATTCTTACTTTCCTCCGAAGTGCCGTATAATATGCCTGTTATGTCGACTCCGATTGAGCAAATTAAAGAACGGTTATCGATTCTCGATGTGGTTGGGAGCTATGTAGAGCTGAAGCATGCAGGAAAAAGTTACAAGGGTAGGTCGCCCTTCACAAACGAGAAAACCCCGTCGTTCTATGTATCTCCTGATCGTGGCATGTACTACTGTTTCTCCTCACAGCAAGGCGGTGATATGTTCACCTTCATTGAGAAGATGGAAGGAGTTGATTTTAAGGGCGCACTCAAAATTCTCGCAGAGCGTGCGAATGTTGAGCTTGTCCCAGAAGATCCTAAAAAGCGTGATGCGCGTGAGAGTCAGTATGCACTCCTTGAGGAAGCAACGAAGTACTTCTGGGAATCTCGCGAAGCACATCCTCACGTGACTGAGTACATAGAGAAACGTGGAGTGAATGTAGCTTCTATGCACACGTGGCGAATAGGATATGCGAAAGATGAATGGCGAGCACTGAAGAGCTATCTCAAAGAAAAAGGATTTACTGAAGAGCAGATGCTGAAGGCAGGTCTTATCAAAAATGCAGACCAAGGGAAGGAATCCTATGATGTGTTTCGTGATCGTATCATGTTTCCAATTATGGACGCATCAGGACGTGTGGTCGCGTTTTCTGGACGAACTCTTAAGACCGAAGCAGGTACACCGAAGTATGTGAATTCACCCGAGACGGAACTCTTTCAGAAATCTGAAATTCTCTATGGGTACGATAAGGCTAAGCACGGCATCAGACACTATGAGTTTTCACTCGTCGTTGAAGGACAGTTTGACCTCGTACTCTCGCACCAGGCTGGATACACCAACACTGTGGCGGTCTCTGGGACTGCACTCACTCCGCATCACATCATGCTTCTCCTACGGCTTTCGCCGAAGGTTGTACTTGCTCTCGACGCTGACCGTGCAGGCATCAGTGCAGTGAAGCGCTCATCACTTCCTATGCTCGAGCATGGGATGGACGTGAAGGTAGCGCATATGCCTGACGGGCAGGATCCTGCTGATGTCGTTCGGAATAATCCGCATGATTTTAAAAAGATTGTAGGAAGTGCTGCTCATGTCGTAGAATTCCTTCTCTCGATTCTGAAGGAAAGTATGAAAGACGAGCGTACCTACAAGCTTCGTGTGCGCGAGGAAATACTCCCGCTTCTCGTCGCGATTGATAATCGCATTGATCGAGAACATTTTGAGGGTATTATTGCTGAATATATAGGCGCAACAAAAGAGGGGATTCACTATGAAGTAGAGCGGATTGCAGAAATAGGAAAGCAAAAAAAAGACGCAGGAATTGTCCCCCTGAAGCAGGATCCAGCACCGAAAGTAATTGACCAGAAAACATCACTCCAGAAACGGGGTATTGAGAATCATCTCCATGCGCTTCTTCATGTACTCAAAGATGATCTTGCATGGGTTCGTGAGCGTGTGATGAGTGAGCTTTGTGCAATTGTGAATGAAGAAGCGCTTCGTACACTACAGAATAGTGAGCTCCATACAGACACACAAGGCGAAGTCTTTACACTTGAAGAACGAATACAAACAATACGCGAACGAGAATTACTCGAAGAAATAAGTGATATTCTCAATCTCTATGCGAGTATTACTGCAAAAGAACGTTTAAGCCATCTGAGAGAACGTCTCAAGCAAGCAGAAGTTGAAAAGAATCATGATGCGGTCCTTGCCATTCTTACTGAGACCAAGAATGCGGAGCAGCTACTGCAGCGAAGAATTGTGATTGCAAAAGAGGAAATAGAAACAAGAAAGTAGAGAAGAAAGAATAGGGAATTGAAGGTAGGAAAATTAATATTTCCCGAGGACCTGTTAGGGAGATGATGAAGTGATTAGACATAAAAAAAGCCCGGTCTGGTGACGGGGCTCCAAGCGTCTACTGTGCTTGGTCAGATTCAACCCGTTCCTCCTGGGCGGGCTTGTTGTGTGGCCGTCACGAGTGACGACACATTGTGGGTGAGGCGCTGATTGCATCAAGCGCTGGCGGCGGCGGGGGAAGTACAGGGCATAGTGTATGCTCCGGTCAGGCGAGTGCCAATGGCACGAACCCAAGTGATTACATCCAACTTGGGGCCAAGAATAAGTATAGAAGGTGCAAAAAATTTGTAAAGAGGTTGAATGTATTCAAAGCAGACGAAAGAGAGTAGAAAAATAAAAAAGACGGAATATGCATTAAAAAAGGCCGCTCCTTTCAAAGACGGCCAGTTTTGGTGCAAGCACCGTTGATCGGAGGCCAGCAAGGCCCTTGTTCAGCGCACCTGGGACAAGTCGGTGGTGGCGGATGCTTCCGTCACGGCCGGCATTCGGGCACCCAGGGCAGGCGACAGGTTGGCATCGGGCAGGTCCTGAGCGACAGCCTTCTTTGCGAGCGCTTCTTGCGCGGCGCGTGAGGGGGACAGAGAACTTTTCATGGGGACTCCTTGGGTTGTGTTGCCTCCGGGACTGGAGATAACATAAAAATTATAGGGTATGGTGTGAAATCTGTAAATAGGGCATGTTCATAGAAAGAGAGAGTAGGATGATGAAGACATAAAAAAGAAACAAGAAAGTACCTAGGCAAAAGAAAAACCTGTGCCAAAATACCAAGGTCGGTCCTTGGTACTAGGTACTAAATACGAAATGTTAATAGAAAGGAGAAAATAAAGAATAGAGAATATAAAAAAGAAACAAGAAAGTACCTAAGCAAAAGAAAAGCCCGAATTGGTATCGGGCTCTCCAAGCAAAGATACCGTGCTTGGTCGGAGGTGGACTACTGGTAGCAGGCGCCGTTCATGGCATGGGCAGGACGGCCGGCCTGGGCGAACATCGGGTGATCCGGGCTCAGGCCGTCGACCTTGGACGTGGTCGGGAAGCTGAAGTCTTGTCCAGCACCGGGCATGCCCTTCTTGGCGTCGTCCTGGCCATTCGCGCCTGCAGCGTTCTCGCTGAGCTTCTTGCCCGTTGCAAACGAACTGGCGCCGATCATGTCGATGTCCTTCTTGTTGCCGCCTTGACCAGACGTGGCAAACATCATCGCCGTCAAACTGAGGCTGGCCGAACGGATGTGTGCGCTCTGTGCGCGGGGATGCAGTGCAGTCATGGGAAACTCCTGGTTGGTTTGCGCCGAGGCGCGGTTTGATCCGAGCGATTGCTACGGACTTACTGAATATAGCACCTGAGGAATTTCTTGTACAGATGCCGTGTGTATCAAGAATAAGGAGGAAAATCAACTACCAAGGTCGGTCCTTTGTATCTTCACTACCAAGGTCGGTCCTTTGTATCTCCCAGGACGGTCCTTCGGAAGAACTGAAAGGGGAGTGAGAAATTAAAAACGCGGCCCTTACTCTGTGAGTAGGTACCGCGTAGTCGGGAGACATGTGTCTCCCTGAGGCTGAGCACTGGAGACCCGATTTTTTCTGAAATTGTGTGACAACTGTCAGAAATCGATCATGTTCTCCAAGTTGGTTCTGGCCGGCGTCGGATCAGTTCTTGTCGCCCAGCACCATCTTGTCCAGGCCGCCCGGGGCCACCGTTGTCGAAAAAATGGAAAATGATGCCACCTTGTTCATTCCATTCAAAGAGCGTCGCGTTCGCATGGGAGTCTCCTTTGCGAGTTATGCCTCCACAGATCATCTGTGGGTTAGCAGAAATACTATACCATTATTTAACTTTTTGTCTATCCTTTCAGGACATCGTTACAAATGTGTGCTCTGTAGCTTAAAAAGGCCACAGTATCTGGACAATTTTGAGATTTAGGGTATAGTGATCCACACAATGGCAAAAAAGGCGGAAGTAAAAAAGAAAAAAGCTAAAGCAACGCCTCCAAAAAAGGCTACATCAAAAAAGACACCAACAAAGAGTGTCACCAAAAAAACGAGTGTTGCAAAGAAGCCACTCAAAAAAGTAGCAAAGAAAGTAGTTAAGAAAGCTGGAGCAAAGGTAGTAACCAAAAAAGTAGTAGCAAAAAAGGCAACTGCGAAGCCAAAGAAATTATCGAAGGCTGAGCATGCACAAGAACTTAAAGCACAAGGTCTTCTCACAGTAGGACGAGCACGTGGGTATATTACGTACGACGAAATCCTCAAAGAATTCCCAACGATTGAAAAGGATGTGGATTTTCTTGAAACACTCTATGAGCGTCTATCGACGGCGAGTATTGATGTGATCGGTGGAGGAGGTATGCTCGGAGACGATATCAGTGACAGTCTCATGGATCGTAAGAGCGTGTACAAGCGAAGCGACAATGCATACGATTCAATTCAGATGTATCTCCGCGAAATCGGACAGTACCCACTCCTTACTGCGCTTGAAGAGCGAACACTTGCGAAGCGTATTGTGGACGGGGACGCTGAAGCACGTAATCTTTTAGCGCGCGCAAACCTTCGCCTCGTAGTATCTATTGCAAAGAAGTATGTGGGACGAAGTCCAGACCTTACACTCCTTGACCTTATTCAGGAAGGGAACTTAGGCCTCTTTAAGGCAGTTGATAAGTTCGACTTCACAAAAGGATTTAAGTTTTCAACCTACGCTACCTGGTGGATTCGCCAAGCGATCACTCGAGCACTCGCAGACCAGTCACGTACTATTCGTATCCCAGTTCACATGGTAGAAACGATGGCAAAGTACAAGCAAGTATCACGACGCCTCGCACAAGACCTTGGACGTGATCCAATGGCTGAAGAAATTGCAACTGAAATGGATGTAGAAGTAGAAAAGATTTACCAAATTGAAAAAATTAGTCAGGATACAATCTCACTTGAGCTTCCTATTGGGGATGATGATGATCGCTCACGCCTTTCAGACTTCATTGCTGACGATAAGATCATTGCTCCAGACCAAGAAGTAGCACATCGTATTCTTGCAGATCAAATGCAAGAGATTCTTGAATCACTTTCTGAAAAGGAACGAAAGATTCTTGAAATGCGACACGGACTTCTAGATGGAACCTATCACACACTCGAAGAGGTGGGAAAGGAATTTGGTGTGACGCGTGAACGTATTCGACAGATTGAGGCTAAGGCTTTGGAGAAGATACGCCAACACGAGAAAGCCCGCAGGCTCAAAAGCTACTAATCTAGCGAATTACGTTGTCGAAGCTACAGTTTGTTGCTCACCGTATGCAATATACGGCTCGTGCACAAACTTTGCATCTCCTAGTATTTCATCCAGATTCCTAGCTTTTAGAAAACTTGATACTACAAAACCCGGAGATTGAGAGATCTCCGGGTTTTGTGTTAACGGAATAAGTCACCGTTTCTATATCGGGGCAGGAGGCGCTAGTTTTTTTCCGGTGATAGGATCTTTGTAAAAAATAACACCTGTCCCAACGTTCTTTTTCAACTGTTCACATTGAAAAATGGGCCGTTCGTATTCATTCGAAAACATCTCAATGCAGTAGTAATCGTTATCGCTATATCTATAATTTAGTTCACGGGAAATAAGTGAATAAGAAAAATAGAGGTAGAAGGGTACAGGCAAAATAGCAACGAATTTCAAAAGAAATGAGTGATAGGATTTGAGTGCAATTAACCACCCACTAATAATGCTTCCTGTCAGTATAACTATCACAAGAATAATAAGATTCCAAAAATATTGATGCGTAGCGTTGCTGGACGTTCCAATCTCAATAAGGGATAGAAAGATAGAGAACCAACCAAAAAATATGGCAGCTCCAGTATTAAGTAGTGCTAAAAATGTCTTTAAAGTAATTTTCATATTTCCAGTATATCAAATTTAGAGAAATGCGAAGGGTGGCCCTTTGTATGTATAATTCGCTGTTTTGAAGTTGTGTGTTTGAGAGAACGACAGAAAAAGTAAAAAGGATTATACTTGTACACTATTGTTACCATAATAATCTTTAGATAGTATGAATACTTTTTTAGTCCATTTTCTTGCACCGACCACATCAATTGATGCATGGATGCAAAAGCCAGAGGCAGAGCGTAAGGAAGAGGAAGCAAAAATGATGGCTGAGTGGGATGCGTGGACTGAAGCGCACAAGGATATGTTTAAGGAAACAAAGGCCGCAGGAAAGACCAAGCGAGTTACTGTAGGAGGAGTTGAAGATACTCGAAACGATCTCATGCTGTACTCTATTGTGGAAGGAGAGTCGCATGATGTTATAGCTAAAACATTTGAAGGACATCCACACCTTGTAATCCCTGGGGCTACTATTGAAATTATGTCTATTCGGTCAATGTAGTATCTTGAAGCATACTTGTTTATAGATTCAAAAATGAAGCTCCAAAACAATAAAAAGATCTTCTACCACGTACTAGGCAACACGTTCCTTGCGATGGTGACGAATATGTTCGTGTGGTTTGCACTTACATACTGGGCGTTTCTAGAGACTCAGTCGGTACTAATCACGTCACTCATCGCTGGAATGTTTGCGATCTTTAACATGATGGGCGCATTTTTCTTTGGAAATATTGTTGACCACAATAAGAAACGAACTACCATGATGGGCTCAACGCTCGCCTCGTTCACTGCGTATTGTATTGGTGCTGCATTGTTTTTTACGACGCCAAGCGAAGTGTTTACGCACCAAGGAAGTATAGCCTTGTGGGCACTCATCTTTATTCTGATGGTTGGTTGCGTTGCAGGGAATCTGCGAATGATCGCTCTCTCTACCTTGGTGTCCGGCCTTTTTCCTGTACAAGAGCGCGATAAGGCTAATGGTATGGTTGGAGGCGTGCAAGGTATTGGCTTTGTGTTCACTTCGATTTTGAGCGGTCTCGCTATCGGTTTTCTCGGTATGGATGTTGCGCTCATCGGAGCAATTGTTGCTTCAGTCTTCGCGTTTATTCACCTAGCTTTCATAGATTTTGAGGAACCGGCAGTAGCCGTACATGAAGAAGGTACGTCTAAACACTTTGATTTCAAAGGTACAAAGAAAGTAATTGGTGAGGTTGATGGACTCTTCATGCTTATTTTCTTTACCACATTCAACAACTTCCTAGGAGGAGTATTTATGGCACTTATGGATGCGTATGGTCTGTCACTTATGTCAGTACAAGCGTGGGGACTTTTGTGGGGAGTGCTCAGTATGAGTTTGCTGTTTGGGAGTGCGTATGTTGCGAAAGCTGGCTTAGGCGCACGTCCACTTCGAAGACTCCTTATTATTAATTGTATTACCTGGACGAGCTGCATATTCTTTGCCATCCAACCATCAGTTGTTCTTCTTGCGATAGGTATCTTTGTATGGATGTCACTCAGTCCATTTGTGGAATCAATTGAACACACTATTGTGCAGGCAGTTGTGCCCTTTGAACGGCAGGGGCGAGTATTCGGTTTTGCACAGAGTATAGAATCAATGGCTACACCAGTCACCGCATTTTTGATTGGCCCCATTGCTCAATTTGTCTTCATTCCGTTTATGACTACAGGGGCAGGGGTTGAGCTCATAGGTCCGTGGTTTGGGATTGGACCAGCTCGTGGTATTGCACTCGTCTTTATTATTGCTGGCATACTTGGGCTTTGTATGACCATTCTTGCGTTTAAAACGAGGGCGTATCGGACGCTATCAGATGCATATCAAAATATGTATCTGAAGTCACACACAAACGAAACACCTGCAAATGTGTAGGTTGTTTTCTTTTTTATATTGTAGATACGAATTATTTACTCGCTGTCTTTGATATGGAGATACTTTGCAAGTATATGTTTGAGGCCGCGTCGTGAAATGACTCCAATTGGACGATCGTCATGATCAACAATAGGGATGTGTTGAGTTCCATATGCGATTGCTGTTCCTGCAATCGTTAGAAGGGTATCGTCAACATGCACCGGCTGCATTTCTACGGTCATAAAGTCACGTACTTTTTTGTCAGCTGCGTTTTGCACAGCAGCGCCAAAGCCTTCTTCGGTATTGAGCTCAGTGAGCACTGCTTCAGGATCGAGTTCTTCTGGAATAGTTGCACTGAGGAGGTCGGAGACACTGATTTCACCACACAATTTACCATCCTCATCAATAACAAGGAGGGAATTGGTCTGCTTACTCACCATGAGTGCAAGCGCATCTTCGAATGTTGAGTCGTCGCTTATGAGTACTGCTTCTTTTGTGAGGTCACGTATCTCCATATGGTTTAATTTTACTCCTCTCTCTCGATAAGTAAAGAAAGTCGGTTTTTATGTATATACACTGCAGATTATGGGGTATACTGAAACAATCAATTAGTTAGGTATACTATGCAAAAATATTTTTTATATATATGTATCGGTCTCTCACTCATAATGCTTGGGGTCGTGGTGTTTAGTTTTAAAACCTTCAGCGAGCCAAAAGAGGAGGTGCTGATCGTACCACCATCACCCCCTCCAAGTGAATTGCCACAGGAGGAGCCCATCACACCTCCTGCTACTGATACGAAACTGAAAGCTCGTACGTTTATGGGTACTCTCGAAACAGTAGATACTGGATGCTTTGCTGACGGAGAATGCTTTATTGAAGTAGATGGACAGCATGTAACAGTGTTACGGGGATGGAGTGAGGCAACTGTTGGTTCGGTTCTGGGTGTTGAAGGTTTTGGGGACTTAACTCAACGTATTGGTGAACAAGTGGAAGTGTATGCACAGGTGCTCGAGGATGAAACCTATACACTCTATGGCAGTGAAGGATTTTATGTTAAAGCGCTTTTTATACGCGAAGGTGAAGTACAGAAGCCGACTACACCTACTACCTGTGTTGTGGGTGGGTGTAGTGCCCAACTTTGTGTAGATAAGGCAGAGGCAGGCGATATGGTGACGACATGTGAATATATGGAAGCATATGCTTGTTACCAGTCCGCAACCTGCGAGCGTCAAGCGACAGGTGAATGTGGATGGACGGAAACACCAGAACTCATGCAATGTCTCATGAAAGCTGAATCAAATACAGAAGCGTACCAACTACAGTAGTGTATGGATGCTTTAGCGTTTACAACTGCATACAACAGGTTAAATACCGAACAAAAGAAGGCGGTAGACACGATCGAAGGGCCGGTTATGGTTATTGCAGGTCCTGGTACTGGTAAAACACAGATCTTAACACTCCGTATCGCGAATATCTTAAAGCAGACTGATATTGGTCCAGAAAATATTCTCGCTCTTACGTTCACTGAGTCAGGGGCGCGCGCCATGCGTGAGCGTTTGGCATCGTATATCGGTGCGTCCGCATATCGAGTAGGTATCTACACCTTCCATGAATTCGCAGGAATACTCATTCGTTCGTATCCGGATGCATACGAACGGGCAGTAGGGGGGAGACCAATTACTGACCTCGAAAAAATAACCCTGATAGCAACTATTCTTGATACACCTTCAATCAAACTACTTCGTCCGCATGGCAACCCCGAGTTTTACATCAAGCCAATTATGAGTGCACTTTCTCTCATGAAGCGAGAGTACATCACCCCCGCACATTTCCTTACCATTATAGATGCACAGGAGGCAGCATTACTTGAAACCCCTAAGATCCATGAAAAAGGTGCTCATAAAGGCAAGGTACGTGGAGAGTATATAGATAGAGAAAAAAAGCTGCTCAAAAATAAAGAGCTACTTTTTATTTTTCGAGCATATGAAGCTGCGCTGCTTGATGCTGGACACTTTGACTATGACGACATGATATACGAGACAGTACATGCACTCAGGAATCATGAAGATATGCTCCGCTCGCTTCAGGAACAATATCAGTACATCCTTGCCGACGAACATCAGGATGTGAATGGGAGTCAAAATGCTATATTGGAATTACTCGCTGCGTTCCATGAACGACCAAATATTTTTGTTGTAGGAGACGAGAAGCAGTCTATCTACCGTTTCCAAGGTGCTTCGTTAGAGAATTTCTTATATTTTGAAGAAAAATTTCCACACGCACTCACGATTGCTCTGACTCAAAACTATCGTTCTGTACAACAAATTCTTGATCTGTCACACGCACTCATTACTGCGGTGCCAAGCACTGCAGATTTGCTCCGCGTGCCACTCTTTGCTCATCGTGAAGAAACTCCCACTATTGAACGTCGCCATTTTTCTCATGAGGCTGTTGAGCATGAATATATCACCACTCACGTAGAGACACTGCTAAAATCGGGAGTTCCCAGAGAGGAAATTGCAATCATTGTGCGTACCAATAGGGAAGTTGAAGACTTTGCTGCATACCTACGAAATAAAAAAATACCTGTCGTTGCAACTGCAGACGGAGATATTTTATCTCACCCGATCACAACCCATATTCGTACACTCATTGCGGCAGTTGTTTCGTACCCGAATGAACGGACATTATTCGAAATTCTCCATAGTGGCTATGCAGGGGTACCACTTACTGATTTGATAAAAATCATGCAAGCACGCTCGTATAGTCAATCACTTACCACCATACTCAGAGATACAGCATTACTTGAGTCTCTTGGTATTTCTGATATTGACGCAGTTCGTCGTATACCAAAGATTCTAGAATCCGCTCGTGATCGTATGCAGGTAGATGCGCCGCATCGAGTACTCGCATATGTACTAGAGGAAACAGGCTTTTTGACGCACGCAATGCAAATTGATCCTTATGAAGGAGGTCGTGTGATTCGACGACTCTATGATGAGATTGAGGAAATAGTACGTCATGAGCAGTCAGTGACACTTGCTGATATTGAGGCAATGCTTTTGACATATACGACACACGGACTGCCACTCAATGCACCCTATATTAATGCACACCGTAGCGCAGTTCGCGTGATGACGGCACATAAGGCAAAGGGTCTTGAATTCCTTCATGTATACATCCCACATCTTACTGACTCGAAATGGGGAGGACGAAGTCATCCAACTTATTTTCATATTCCAATCACGAAACATGTAGATGAATCTGCGAATGATGAGCATGAAGATGAGCGAAAGCTTTTGTATGTGGCGTGTACGCGTGCAAAGCTCGGTCTATATCTCAGTGATTCTGAAACAAGTGCCGAAGGAAGGGCACTCTTACCAACGCGTTTCCTCGAAGGTATTGGGGACACACTCTGTTCCGTCGTTCCGACTGATGAGTTTGAGCAAGCATTCAATCCAATGAGTACCATTACCGGAGTAATGGAGTCAGTACCAATTGATGTAGAACTCCTTGCAACAGTACTCAGCACAAGAGGGCTTTCTGCGACCGCGCTAAATAATTACCTACGCGACCCCTGGAATTATTTTTATCGTAATGTACTCCGTATACCTGAAATTCAACCTGAGAGTGCACAGTTTGGTACAGCACTCCACGACACATTGCGGAGTGTGATGCAGCATAGGCGAGAAAAAGGTGTGCTACCGAGAGCAGACGAACTCAAGACATACCTGGAACGCGAATTAGGTAAGCTTGCGGTAACACCAAACGAGTATGTGCGTCACCATGAACGAGCTTTTCTAGCACTCACAAACTATCTTGAGTATGTTGCGCCTACACTTCCGCCGATCACTAAGGAAGAGTATAAAATTCAAGTACTCTTACCGACTGGGGATCCTGATTTTCCCGAGGTATTGCTCACAGGTATGCTCGATCGACTTGATTTTGATGGAGACGGTCAGTTGTTGCGAGTAGTAGACTACAAATCAGGAAAGCCGAAAACACGTGGGTATATCGAAGGCACAACAAAGGATTCCACAGGTGACTATAAACGACAGTTGGTTTTTTATGCACTTATTTTATCGTTACAGGATAACGAACTACTGAAGACAAATGAAGGTGTCTTATCCTTTATTGAGTCTGATGAAAAAAATATAATTCATGAAGAATTCTATACTGTTACGGATGCAGAAATAGAAGCACTTACACAAGATATCATTCGTATCGTACGTGAAATACGTCAAGGAGTATTTTTGTCTCGAGTATGTGATCCCGAGAAATCAGACTATTGTGCGTTGGTTACCGAGCTGCAAAAAATGGTCCGGTAATCGTACTCAAAAGAAAAACCGCACCAGGGTGCGGTTTTTCTGTATCTATACGCCGTCGACTACCCGTTATCTTTCATTTGTGAAAGAAGGGTTTCAATCATTTGCTTTACGTTTGCATATGGTTGCGCTCCATTGATGGGGCCCTTTTGATCTCCAGCGATAAGAATTGAGTATGGTGTGCCGCGTGCACCAGTTTTGATTGCTGCTGCAACGTCTGCATTAATTTGCTCAACAAACTTTCCTGAAGTGAAGCATTCATTAAACTTTGCTTTGCTGACTCCTGATCGTTCTGCGTATTCAGGGAGTTTTTCCATATTGGTTGGTGCATTGACTGCACGTTCTCCAAAAATAAGATCACTGAACTTCCAGAATGCATCATTACCACCAAGACTTGCAACACACTCTGATGCTTCAGCAATCTTGTGTGCATTAGGGTGAAGTTGTTCAAGTGGGAAGTGTCGATATACCCATGCGACATTTCCATTCAAGCCGTAGTCCTCCATGATTTGATTCATGGTCTCGTGGAAATTTTTACAAAATGGACAATCAAAGTCTGAATATTCGACAATCACGATTGGTGCATTTGGATTACCACGAATATGGTCTTTATCGGTGACCGGCGCTACGTCAATTTCCGCAGTTACTTGTGCTTCACCAACTGCAGCACCTTGGGGTACGACTGGCGATTTCATCATACTTGTATAGATGATTGCGCTCGCGATAACCATTCCAGCAAAGACAATTGCAATAGGAATTCCATATGTACTTCCACGAGACATTGATTGCGCTTGTCCGCCTGCGTGTACCGGTTGTGTGTCTGATGTTGAATTTTGTTGATCCATGCGTAATTTCTAATTTGTTAGTAATTGTACAGAAAAGTATAGCATATCTCTCTTTTTTACATGCTATACTATGTATTATATGGATATTTTTTCAGGAATTGTCTTAGGATTTGTACAGGGTCTTAC
>JACCDG010058860.1_pt1 | contig 39186 bp, 37 predicted proteins | sample 7442471 | NCBI WGS metagenome assembly JACCDG01 (sample SAMN15323444, study PRJNA562643) | freshwater metagenome | isolation source: river surface water | place: USA:Blue River Watershed | collected 2017-08-17 | reverse complement strand
CCGGTTTTCTTAAAAGGGATTCCTTTTTATATTCACCAATACCTCCGGTAGGATGAAATGGCGAATAAAACCAAGCATCGATTTTTCCCCCTAAAAGATTAATTTCTTGGGTTAGAAATTTATGAAGCTTGATAACATCTTCTTCCTTATACCACCCCTTAGCTATCCCGGATTGGTTAGTTAAAACCACCACCGGCATTTCTTTTCCATTTGCGGCCTTAATCAAGGGGATCACTTCTTCGTAAATAACCACCTTATCGACTTCAAAAACATAACCTAAATCCACGTTAATAATGCCATCGCGATCAAGGAAAAGGGCGCCCTTTATATTTTTGAAGTCTTGATATCTTTGGTTTTTTCCCAATGAAATACCCCGAAAGGAAGAATATTCTCCTTTAAAAAATTCCCTTAAATGATTTACCGTAGATAAAAAGGCACCACAGGGCAAAAGGCCGTCAAAATAATATGGATCTGGTTTTTCAATTGGTTTTAACTTCAACTTATTATCAAGAAGAAAAAAAGGGTTACCACAATTTTTTTGATAAAAAAGTCCTATTGAATTAGTAGTGGCAAATTTTAAGAAATAAGCAAGATCAAAATTTAGGCCGTCGGGTAGTTCCAAATAAAGTATCTCTTGATCTTTTGAAGCTTTTTCAAATAGCTCAGCATGATCCTTAATAAATATAATTTGCTGCAAACCCGCTTCCAGGAGATTTTCTTTTAGAGCTTCATTTCCTCTAACAATTGTTAGCAAATCTTTCAAATCAAGTCCTTGGTGGAGCAATTGATTTTCACCGCCGGAGTGGTAAAAACATTCATGGGTTTTACTCTAATTTGTAAAATTCTTCCAGGAAATTTTAATTCAAAAGAACTCAAACCATTTTTTAAATCGCCCACGTAGCATTCCTTAGGTGGATCAGAGTGGTTGACGGTGATTTTTACGGGAATATACTTTTCTCCTGAAACTTCTTGATGATAGCAAGTGGCCTGAATAATCGTCTTATCCCCAAACCCCAGGAGTGGAGGTAAACAACCCCTTAAATCCGCTGGTGACTCTTTCTCCATCTGTATAAAAATATCATGAATTTTTGAGTTAATTTCAAAATAAAAGTTTTTAACAATTTTTTTCATTTCCAAAGGAAGCTTGCCTGGAAGGTCTGAATTACCGCTTTCGTACCAATTCTTGGAAAAACCACAAACATAAGGAAGTCTGGCCATTTCATAAAGGCCCCTGGCCATTTTCTCAAAAGAAAGATCAACCAGTACATTTAGCTCCCTTTGCCAGAGTTCATGCTTGGAAAATCTATTAAAATAGGTCTTTATAAAACTCTTTACCCCCGCACTCTTGGTATTAACAAAGGAGTTTGCCTTACATAATTTGATAGAAAGGGGAATCAAATCCTCCCCTGATTTAACTATTAGATCGGCCTCAGCTAATTTAAAACGGAAGGCGCCCTTCCCTACCACCAAAATATTATCAACTTTCTTAGGCAAGACTTGGTTAATTTCTTTGGCCATTTCCTGTGCCAAAATGGGAAGCTTTCTAAATAAATAGGGATCATTCTTTAAAAGGATACCCTCATAACTGGTTAGCCTTCTCTTTATCTCCCCCTGAAAACTGCCGTAAAAATTGGCTTCAATTTTGTGAATTTTTGCCAGCGATAACGCTAAAAGATATTCCAAAAGATTACCCTTTAGTTCGTTTATCAGGGCCTCTTTTTCGGTTTCAATTGTTTCCATTTTCAGAATTTATAAAGCTAGCTTGAATTTGAGGAAAAAGCGTGAATTTTTTTCTAATCATCGCCTTCAAGTTTCAACTACTTGCACAAAAAGAAAAAAAACTTTAAGTTAACCTAACTTATTGGTTTTCAAAAGAGACTGACTGATTTACACTGTCCCGAATGTCCACAACTCAATAATTAGGAGAAGGAATGAAAGTATTTCCATCTATCCTAGAGACGACCCAAGACTTATCTAGAGATCAGATTGAGAAACTATTAAGCTTGGCGAAAAACTTTAAAGATGGCCAAGATCCCCTGTTTTTTTTTAAACAAAATCCTCCGATTTTATCCACCTTATTCTTAGAAAATAGCACCAGAACAAAGACATCCTTTGCCATCGCCATTCAAAAACTTGGTGGCCACTATATCGACTTTAATGTTGATACCTCTTCTCTAAAAAAGGGTGAAAGCCTTGAGGAAACGCTGCTTACTTTAAAATATCAAGGTGTAGATGTTTGCGTCATTAGAACCCCTAACTCCAATGAATTTGAACCATTTAAAAAGAATCCTCCCATAAAAATCATTAATGGGGGCGATGGAATAAATCACCATCCATCCCAAGGTCTGCTTGATCTTTTTACCTTTTTTGATCTTGGAATTGATCCAAAAGGAAAGACCATGGCCGTGATTGGGGATATCCTTCATTCAAGGGTATTTCATTCCTTAAGCGACCTATTCCAAAGATTTGGGGGAAAAGTCTTAATTTGTGGACCCAAAGAGTGTCTGCCACAGGGAATAGAGGGAGTTGAGGTGACTGACTCTCTGGATTATGCCCTTTCCAAAGCTGATCTTATTTATACTTTAAGAATTCAAAAAGAGAGACACCAGGGAGTTGTACCCTACTATGATACTTATACCGAAAAATACGGAATCTCCCTTAAGAAACTAAAAAAAGATATTCCGGTTTTTCACCCTGGTCCTGTAAACATTGGTGTGGAGTTATCTTTAGATGTAATGAGATCACCACACTACCAAGGATACCTTCAAGTAAAAAATTCAATTTATATGAGGATGGCAATAATAACTGCCATGATTAATGATGGAATCTGAAATTAACTTTCAAAAATCTTTAAGAGCATCTAAAGTATTTCTTCATTTTGAAGACGGAACTTCTTTTCAAGGATACGTTAACCGACCAAAAGATGACATTGAGCTTACCCGCGGAATCTGGGGAGAAGCGGCTTTTACCACCGGGATGTCGGGTTATGAAGAAACCATTACCGATCCAAGTTTTCTGGGACAACATATTATCTTTACCAACGCCCATACTGGAAATTACGAAAGTGATGATAGGGTTAGACAATCGAGCCAGGCATTCGCCACTTGTATAATCTCAAGAAATTTTTCTCCCAATAAATTTTTAAATCAAATTAACATTCCATTAGTTAGTGCCCTTGATACCAGGGCATTAACCAAGTTTATTGTAAATTCTAAAGTCTCCCAAAAATCGGTTTTAACCACCAGAGAAAATGCTCCCTCTAAAGAGGAGTTTTCAAGGGCTTCTTTAATCTGTAGCGAACTAAGCAGGGTTAGTCAGAAGCTATCTGAAGTGGTTATCGAAGGACCAAATCCTATCGTTTTAATTAATTATGGGATGAAAAATGCCATTTTAGAAAACTTCAAAGCCATGGGCTTTCCATTGGTGACACTTCCCCACAACGTAACTGCCAAAGAAGTATTATCCTATAAACCTAGAATGATTTTTCTTTCAAATGGTCCTGGGGATCCGAGGGATTATAAAAAAGAGGTCCTTGTAGTCAGAGAGCTCTTTAACTCTAATATTCCAGTAAGAGGAATCTGTCTTGGCCATCAGCTTATCACTTTGGCCCTTGGAGCAGAAATTATTAAGCTTCCCTTTGGTCAAAGGGGAGCAAATCACCCTTGCTTAGATACCGTTACTGGAAATATCGTTATAACCAGTCAAAACCACGGTTATGCTTCCGATGAAAAATCCATTGAGCGAATCCTTACAGATAATCTTTTAAATAGAGAAATCTTTATCAGCTTCAAATCTCTTTTTGATAAATCCATTGAAGGCATTTCTACCACAGATCATTTTTTAAAATCTGTTCAATTTCACCCCGAAGCCAATCCAGGACCAAAAGATGCAGCTTATTTCTTTGAAGAAATAAAAGATTTTTTAAACGGAAAAATTGCTCCTAAAGTCGATTCCAATAAAATTCATCCTTTGATCGATGTCACGCAAAAGGTTGTCAAAAATATCCCCTATAAAAAAATTCTTCTAATTGGTTCCGGCCCTATTAAAATTGGGCAAGCCTCTGAGTTTGACTACTCCGGAACTCAAGCCTGCAAGGCCCTAAAGGATCTTGGTATAGATGTAGTACTGCTTAATTCAAATCCTGCTACCATTATGACCGATCCGGAAATGGCTTTTAGAACCTATATTGAGCCTATTACCAAAGAAGTTGTTAAAAAAATTATTCTAAAAGAAAAAGTAGATTCGGTTTTATCCACCATGGGTGGACAAACTGCACTTAATCTCTGCATAGAACTTGAAAATGAAAACTTTTTAAAAGAACACAATGTCCAACTTTTAGGGTCTAAGGCGAAAACTATTGAAATGACCGAGGATCGAGAGCTTTTTGCCTCAGAACTTACCAAACTTGGTTATCAAACCGGAAAAAGATTTAAGGCCTTTTCTAAAGAAGAATGTCTTTCTCTTGCTAGAACTACCGTTGAATATCCCCTTATCATTCGAAGAGATTTTGCCCTTGGTGGAAAGGGTGCTGCCTTATGTAGAAATGAAGACCAGCTATTAGAAGTTTTTAATTCTGACCTGAAGTTTCCTATCACCATGGAAAAATCCCTGGTTGGTTGGAAAGAGATTGAACTTGAAGTAATGGTTGATTGCGAAAAAAATGGAGTTATCATCTGCTCTATTGAAAACGTTGACCCTTGCGGAATCCATACTGGAGATTCCATCACCGTAGCACCTGCACAAACTATTTCCGATCGTTGTTACCAAAATTTAAGATCAATGACACTCCATATAGCAAAACATATGGGTGTTGTGGCCGGTGGAGCAAACGTTCAATTTGCCATAAATCCCATGAATGAAGATGAGATTGTGGTCATTGAAATGAATCCACGAGTTTCAAGATCTTCTGCCTTGGCATCTAAAGCAACAGGTTACCCCATAGCGAAAATTTCAGCGCTCTTGGCCGTTGGATATACGCTTAAAGAAATTTTAAATGATATCACCAAAACTTCACCGGTGGCCTTTGAACCTACCCTTGATTATGTGGCGGTAAAAATACCCATTTTCCCCTTTAATAAATTCCCTACCTCATCTAAAGAGTTGGGCCCACAAATGAGATCCGTGGGAGAGGTTTTGGCACTCGGGGGAAATTTTAATGAAGCACTTCTCAAAGCGCTAAGATCCCTTGAAATGGGACTGGAAATTCCCTCAACATCTCAACTAAAAAATGCCCCTATCCCTTTAACTAAAGAAAATATAGTGGCCCGGTTATCTAAACCAATGGAACTATCCATCCTCACCTGTTTAGATGCCCTTCGCCTAGATATTTCCTCTGAGGAAATTTTTAGAATCACCTCGATCACACCCTGGTTTATTAATCAGCTAAAGCAAATCGTAGAGGCTGAACGAGAAATAGAGTCCTTCAAAACCAACGGTGAAATTTTCAAAAGCAAAGAAAGGTTCTTATTTTACAAGTCCTTAGGATTTTCCGACAAACATTTGGCCATGCTCAAAGAAAAAACCCAAAAGGAAGTTTTGGCCTTTAGATTTGAACATAATATCTTCCCTGTCTATAAAGCAGTGGATACTTGCAGTGGGGAATTTGTTGCCAAGACTCCCTACTTTTATTCGACTTTTACCCAAATATCTGAAGCTCAGTCTCTTTCTAAAAACCATCGATCGGTTTTAGTTCTAGGCTCTGGCCCCAACAGGATTGGCCAAGGAATTGAATTTGACTATTCTTGTGTAAAATCCTGTCAAAGACTTAGAGAAAAAGGGATTAAGGCCATAATGGTCAATTCCAATCCCGAAACTGTTTCCACCGATTACGACTCCTCAGACCGCCTTTATATTAGCGCTCTTTATTCAGAAGACCTTTTTGATATATTAGTAAATGAAAAACCTGAAGGAGTAATTGCATCTTTTTCAGGACAAACAGGAATTGCCGTAAGAGAGAGAATTGAAAACTCCTTTATGAAGGAATTTGCTCAATTTAAATTTCTCGGACCTACCCTTAAGCTTCTTGATTTAACTGAGGATCGAAAACTTTTTGCCCGTGAGGTTGAAAAAGTTGGACTTTCACAAAGTAATGCACAGGAAGTAAGAGGATACAAAAATTTAGTTAATGCGATGATTGAAATTGGCTTCCCGGTAATCATTCGCCCCAGTTATGTAATTGGTGGTGAATCAATGTATATCTTTTATTCTTTTGATGACATCAATGAATTACCTGAAGAACATAAGCTACACTTACAGAATTCAGATACTACTTACCAGGTGGAACCTTACCTAGAAAATGCCTATGAGTATGACGTAGATCTTATTCGGGATCAATTTGGAAACTCTGTATTTACCGTTTGCGAACATATTGAATACGCGGGGGTTCATTCAGGAGACTCTGGAATGATCTCTCCTCCCGTGGCCTTAACCTCTTCGGTTTATGAAAAACTAAAAGGTGTTTCTAGGGCCCTTGCGGATCAACTGGGAGTTGTGGGTCCTATCAATTTCCAATATGCCATTAAAGATGGAACCATTTTCCCTATTGAAGCAAACCCTAGGGGTTCAAGAACTCTTCCTTTCCTTTCTAAGGCCTATAATATTTCGCTGCCCTCGATCGCAACCGATGCCATGTTGGGAGAAAAAATTAAATCCTGGGATAGGGAACTGGCGGATTTCTTCTGTGTAAAACAATCTACTTTTCCCTTTGATAGGTTTATCCAAGACAACATTATTTTGGGGCCAAAAATGCGATCCACTGGAGAGACCTTCGGGGTGGATTTTGATAAAGAGATGGCCGTCCTAAAATCCTATTTAGGAAACTATCCCAACTTATTAGGCCCAGGAAAAATTTTGATCTCCCTTTCTGATAAACATAAAAATATTCTTTTGCCTTATTTAAAAAGTATGCATCAAATGGGTTATGAATTCGTGGCAACCTCTGGAACTCACCGTTATATAAAAAAACAAGGTATCCCATGCGAAGAGGTAGCAAAAATTTCTAGTGGAGGAAGATCTCTTCTAGAGATTCTAAAAGACGAGCGGCTAAAAATGGTCTTAAATACACCTTCAATTCAAGGAACATCAAAGTCTGATGGAGAACAAATCAGAAATACTGCTATTGCTTATGGAGTTCCTTGTTTCACCAGACCAGAAAACATTAAAGCGGTAATTGAATCTCTAATTAACTTTAAAGAATCACGGATGGCCCCTCTTCCACTACAAGAACTTCCCTATGATTCATCCCTAGGAAAATAGATAATGGAAGAAATGAAAAAAATAATGGTTGCCCTAGATGACATGGATGAAGCACAGGCGATCAGTTTTTTAGAAAAATGGCCAAGGGAATCTCTTCCAACCATAAAAATCGGACTGGAAATGTATTATCGTTTTGGTCCAACTTTTGTTAAAGCGATCTATAATAAGTTTGGCGTGGATATCTTTTTAGACCTTAAACTTCACGACATTCCCAATACAGTTTCAAAATCCATTAGATCTCTAAAGGGCCTACCAATAAAATTTTTAACCATCCATCTAAGTGGTGGAGAAAAAATGATTGCGTCTGCTCTCTCAGAAGCGAAAGTTTCATTGCCTGACACTAAAATTTTAGGAGTTAGCTTTCTAACCTCCTTAGGAGAAAATGATCTTAAAGAACTTTTTGGGATAGCTCCAAATGAAATAAAGTTCGCCTTTGAACGTCTTTTTAATATTGCCTTTAAATCCAAAATAGATGGAGTTGTTTTGTCGGCCAAGGAATTGGAATGGTTTAATCAAATTCAAAACAATTATACTTTTAGCCCCTTAAAGGTGACCCCGGGTATCAGGTTTTCTGATGAGATTGCATCTGGAGAGGTTTCCGATCAAGTTAGAGTAGAAACTCCAGAATCGGCCTTTAAAAAAGGTGCAGACTTCCTAGTCCTTGGAAGATCTTTAACCAAAACAGCTTCCCTTGACGGGAGAATCAAAGAACTTAGAATGGTATTGAGCAAGAGGTAATAATGAAAGGACAGGAACATAATAAGGGTGAACTTAAAGAATTAAAGGTCCAAATTGAAAAGTGGGTTGTGGAAGAACTTCAACTAATGGCCAAAAATACCAATATCCCTTTGGATGAGCTCGTTGTAATAGGCCTTAAAAGATATATAGACTCCCATTCGGACTATCGAGGTAATGCCCCTAAACCTATCTAAGCTTTCTTTTGGCATTTTTAAATTTTACCAGTTATAATTTTTTTAATGTCGCGCATTCTCCTTATCCTTTTTTTCTTTCCATCAATAGTTTTTGCATATCAAATTGCCTATATTAAAGAATCGCGGGCATTGATTTATGCTGACCATGAATTAAAAGTTCCCATCGGTTATTTATCTAAAGGTAAAAAAATCCGAGTGGGTGAGGTTAAGAGAAATGGTGGAAAATCGCTTCCTCTAATTCTTTCTGGAAAAATTGTTTATATCCAAGTGGATGACCTCCAATTTAAGGATATAAAAACCAGCAATTATGTCGCGGCGGAAAACCAACATCTAGTTGAGGGGGATGATGAAGAAAAAGAAATTTTTGAACCCTTCCGACTTGTAGTCAACTTAGGTTTAATGGATCCAGGAACCCAGTGGGATGAATTAATGAGTCTTACAGGTGGGTCCTCATCATCCATGTTTCAAATAGAGGCCTTATTTGAAATGAGATTGACAGAAAGTGCCTTCTTTTTTGATGGCGGATTTATTTATAGTACATTAAACGGAGAAACCTACTCCTACGAGGGACTTGGATTTAAGGGCCTGGCCCAGTACCGATTATTGGACTTGGAAATATTAAATTTTGATCTAAATGCAGGTTTTCATTTTGCTCCGGGCGGGGCGAAAGTTAAGTACCAGGGAGTTTATGATGACGGTAGCTACTATGGCTGGGTTTTTGGTGGCCAGGTAAGGTTTTTTCCTAAAGCTATCTGGAATCTAAATATAGGATTTAACTATAATATCATCGACCTTCAGGATATCGACAATATTCCTATTTCCGCTGGAGAGATTCAATTTAATAAATTTCAAGGTCTGGGATTATATTTCGGAGCCTCTTTTACTCTTTAATTTTCAATCAATACTTTTTCATTATCTTCTAATTCCTCTCCCTTTTCCTTGGCCTCTTTTAAGAAAATCTCCACCTTTTTTTCTTTAGAAATCTCTGGAGATTCATCACTACTTGAGGGAGATCTTAATTTTAATTTAGCTGCTTCTTTTATTTCAGCTTCCAATTTATCGGATTTTTCCTTTTCAATTCTTGCGGCATCAATTGAACCTTGATCAATTTTTAAATCTAATTTAAATTTCTTCAAACCAAAGGAATAGAGCCAATCCAGATACTTTTCATTTCCCTGACCTTTTTTCAAGTCACGTATCATTGAAATCAAATAATTTTTGTTACTGGAATCATGGGTTAGACCGTTATATAAAATGGTAAATCCCGTCGAAGATATCTTTTTTCCCAGAGGGAGAGCACGATAATTATTATAAGATTCAATATAGATTTCCGGAAAAGATTGATGGTATTTTAGTGTGTTTAAAAATCTAAACCTAACATTGTCGGATAATAATTCTTCTTGGGGAAGCTGCCATTCAAAGGTATAAATGTTGCCTTTAACCAACATAAAAATCATTTCCTTGTATAGCCCTGGGTTTTCTCCCGGAAGCTCGATAACACCAAATTTCTTATCCGCATACCAAGAAAAGCTTTTAGTTTTCTTAGGAAAAATATCATTTCGAATTTGAAGGATAAAAAGGTTTAGGACAAGGTCTTGATAGGGAATATTCCAAAGCTTTCTTAAAAGCTTTAATTTTTGGGTTGTATCAATATTTTTTATATCCAAATCTTTATTAAAAACTAGTTCAAACATTTTTTCTTTTGGAATTGACTCCAGGAAATTTTTAAAAATAGGCAGGGTAAAAACCTTTTGCTTGTCTACTGGATAATTAAAATTAAAATTAATCCCTGTAATAAAAGAAAAGTGATTTACTCCCTTATAATTATTTAAATATCCTCCAAAAAATTCTAATTCCCCTACTTTATCCATCCTGGGATAAAGTTGAATTACCGGATTTTCAACTGGCAAGGGAATATCAAAATTCGAAAAATGAAAAACTTTCCAATTTTTTTCATTTTCTGGCAAAAATTCCCTTAATTTTTTGGATGAAAAATCCCCTCTTATAATTAATGATTGGCTGTTAGGGGCAATAGATATGAGGTTTGATGAAAAACCTTTGCTTATGGATTGAAAATAAATAAAATAGGGATAGAAAACTATGACAAAAAATAGGCCAACAAATAAACTTAAGGATACAAAAAAAACAACAAAAAACTTCATTTCAATCCTTCTCGGAAGCATGAATCTACAAAATGAGCAGACTGGCAAAAAAGGAGATCCTAAGTGCCTTTATTTATAACAAATATAACAAAATTTTATTTAATTTTTCTTCTGTTGATTGCTTCATGCAAACAAAATGAAAATCCGCCAGTTCGGACAGTTACCCCTCTTGATAACTGTGGACCGACTTCCTACTCAAGTGAATTTATCGGAGAATATAAAATTTGTCAGCCAGGAGGAAATGAGGACCGATTGAAAATAGAAATTCGAAATCCTATTATAGAAAAGAAGTACTGTTTTATTCCAAATTATTTTGATAAAAATTCGAAAAAAGCGATTTATATTGGGGAACCTAGATGTATCTTTATCAAATTCCCAGATAAACCAGTTGAAGTTGCGCTTTTTAAAAATCGCAAATTTCCCACTGGAAGCAATGATTATTCCAAGTTTCCTATAAATTCTGTGATGATTTTAATAGACGAGATTCACTCATTCCCTGCTCCCTATGAAAACCCCATTTCTTCAATCGAAGCTTACTTAAAGTGTTATGAATTTATGGATACTCTTGAAGATTCTGGATACTGCGAAGCCTTTAAGGAAATGAAGCTTTATACCTTTCATTCTTTTTAAATCTAACTTTTTAGGCTACCCATAATTAGATTTCCCCTAGTAAACATTTGGTATATTTTCCCATCTTTTGAGGGAAAATATATTACGGGAACAATCTGTTCTTTGACCGATTTTGAGGCGGATGACACCGTCAAACAAATTACGAAGTAATAAAAAATATTTTTTTCCTCCTGATATGACTTAATGTAAGTGATAAACTTATCTCCTAGATCATCCTTAAACGCATATACTTCATCAGGTCCTTCAACAGTGTTTTTTAGAAATTGCTCGTAATTTGGAAAGTCAAAAATTGGAATATCTCTATTAGATCTAGTCCTTAAAATTTCTGACAAGAGAAAAGATTTTTTGTGCTCAACGAGGTTTGCAATATCGGTATCCTTTAAATATTCAGGTGCTTTTAACAGTGATTCATTTTCTCTTAGATTAACTCGCTCCCCAATTCTAAACTCATCCAAAAAAGGAAGATAGGAAGTTGCCGTAACCAGAAAAATAAAAGATGGCTTCCCCTGATAAAATAGACATAGACTAGCCAAATAAAAAATTTTACCGGATTTATCTTTAAAGGGTGCTATCAGAGAATAAATTTTTTCATTAAAATCGTTCTCAATCGCCCAAATTTCTTTTGGACTTTTTAATAACTTTTCCAAATATTGAGGAGATTCCAGAAATTTGAGAGTTATTTCTTCTTTAATGCTTAATTTTTCCCTTATTTCAACTTCAATGGCCTCATAAAGTTTAACCTGCGGCCGAAAGAATTGCTCAATACAGGCCTCTGTACAAAACCCTCTTGCCACATTGTCTTCCACAAAAAGTAAATCCTCGTGCGAATGAAAAACTCTTTTACAGTTGGAGCACAAGTAATACTTTTTATTAAATCTAAATCTTTTATCCATATCTTTAATCCTAAACAATGGACTAACTTCCTCCCATAATGGGAAAAAATGGCTCATTCCTCACAGTTCCCAAATCTATTTAGTCGGAGATTGAGTCGGAAATTCGTACCCGTATTAAGTTTCAGGGGAAATTTTATAATTAAAGGAAGATATGAAAATTGGATATAAAAACATTACTGTGATTTTTTTTCTTTTGGCCTTCGTTTTCTCCTCAAACGAAAGTAAAGGCGAATATCGTATCTATCAATACCTAATTCAAAATAAAAGTAATCTTGAACAACCACCCTACATAATTGAAAGCACCCTTGATCCAGTAAGTTATCAAGCCTATCACGGCGGTTTAAAAAGTATTGAAATAGGTTTACTAAGATCCTGGATTTGCAAAGGAAATACCGCTTACCAAAAAACCTGTGATCCTCCATTAAATCCCCAAACCCAAGTAGGCATAAATATATGAAGATCAGCGATCAAAACCGAACTCTAGATGCCCATTATCAAAAAGAAGTAAAAGCAAAAGAAGCGAAACTTAAAGAAGTCAAAGATTCCTATAATAAAAAAATTCAAGAGGTTAAGGAATCCTCGGACGATGAAGTTAGAATAAATCGCAATAAAGAGAGAGAAAGAATTTCTAAGGAACTTGAAGAAGAAAAAGAAAAATGGGATGAGGTCAGAAAAAAATGGAAGGAGAAAGAAGCCATTTTGGAATTTGAGAACCAAAAAGGGGAAATTAGGAATCAACAAGAATTAGAAGTAAATCGCATTCGCCATGGGAAACTAATGGAATCAGACCAAAATCAATTTAATAAAGATATTAATTTTTTAAAGGAACGTGGAAATGATTCTTTGAGAGAAATGCAAGAATCAGTCAACGCCAAAATTTACAGAGAGGATATCAAGTCTAGAAACAATATAGACTCATTAAGAAAAGAAAATGAACGCCTTGAAAATTTAGCCATTAAATCTTATTCTAATTTTTCAAGGGAACAGCAAAGGGAAATTGATAAGGCCGTGGCGGAAAAGGAAAGGGAGCATCGAACAATTCTTAAAAATTTAAAAGAGGAAAATGCCAGGCAACTTAACGAAAGAGATAAAGTAAATCAAGAAGACTTGAAACGAAAGGATGAGGCCAACAAAAATAAATTATTGAATGCAGAAAAGGGATTTAACAAAAGAATAGAACAAATGAAAAATGAAAGTGAAAAAACAATCTCAAACTATGCTTCAAAATCTCAAAAAGAGCTAAACAGGTTAAAGCAAAATGAATCCAGAGAAAAAAATCTTATAACCGACAAATCAAAGGACCCTTTTTATTCCATTACCAACCTTAATCCCCAACTTTCAGAGGGCGAAAAAGAATATACTCTAAAACTCTCCGTTCCAGAACATGAGAAAGATTCAGTGATCCTTGGTGGGGACAAAAGAACTTTAAAAATCTCCCAAACCCGACGTTTTTCCGATGAGTCAAAAAATGAAAATGGAATGGTTAATAAATCCGCTAGATCTGAGACCATCTCTCAGATAGTCAATCTGAAGGACATTATAAACCCGCGTAAAATCACCCAGTCTTACCAGAATAATGAGCTAATTTTTAAAATTCCCAAAGCATAATAAAATAGAATTATTGATATTTCCACCCCAGGTGTATAATTAGTATGAATCATGAAAAGACCAAAGATAGTACATTTTCTAGCGATTAAAACGGATGAGTTCATAAGCATAAAGGCTTCTGTTACCTTAAAAAGTAATTATTCTTTTAATCACCTTGACACCAATAATCTTTCACCAAAAAGTCCTATTGGAAATGTGATGCTGCTAACATCACACACATTTAATCTAAAATTTTCTGGATTGGACTCCAATCGGAAAGAAATTTACGTAAAAAATCAGGAAACTGATTCCTTTGGAAATTTATATTTAAAAATTCCTATAAATCATATCACCTCAAATATTGAAACAATTGAGGTTTATGAAATTGGCATGAGAGACGGAATTGAGCTTTTAATGGGAATTTTTATTCCATTAAAAATACCCCAACCAAAAAAATTGGTAGTATCCGATTTTGATAAAACACTTCTAGAGACTCGTTATTCCAATACCAGGGAAGTTTATCACTCACTAGTCACTCCCCTTGAAAAATTTGTCACAATTAATTCCAGTCTAGATTTGTTAAAGAGTTTTATAAATCAAGGCTATTGCCCATTTATCCTTTCTGCCTCCCCCCATTTTTATGAGGAAAACATTCGAGATTGGCTCTACAAAAAAGGTATTTTTACCGCTGGTATTTTTTTAAAGGACTATCGCCAAGTTTTTTCACCCTTAAAGGGTGACCTAAGACCAAAGGATATTAAGCTCCAAGGCCTTTATAAACTTAATCATCTTCTAGATATTTTATTAATGACGGGGATTCCCAGCCATTTGACCCTTATGGGAGATAACTTTGAGTCGGATCCGATCATTTACTTAACTCTTACAAAAATTTTAACTTCCAACCAGGATCCCTGGACTATCTGGAAATCAATAATCAGAGAAAAAAACTTAAAACTTACTCAAAAACAAAACTTTCTTCTTTTAAATAAAATTTTTCAAATCAGCAATCAAATGAAGAAATATTTAAAATCAGGAAATAAATCTATAGAAGTTAAAATTTTTATCAGAAAGAGATTTAAAGAGGACACCCTTTTTATTCCCGATATTTTTAAGGATGAAAAAAATATTGTCCAATTATATGATTTTCAGGAAAATTTGCAGAAGAGTTAGAGACACATACCCAAGACCTAAATAAAACCCCATACGGTGAAAATCCCTAATTTGCCGATCAAAACCGCTTTGAGAAAACTTTTTTGCCAAAGGCAGAGCAGATAGATCAAATTTTAGAAATTCCAACACCACTCTAAATAGTGCCAAAGTAAAAAGAACTATTTCCCAAAAGGAATCCATATCCACCTTTCGGAAAATAATTAAATAAATTAATTAGGAGAACAAACGTTTTCGATAACCTGATATTGCCGATTTAGGGTATCCAAAACTTCTTTCCCACCCTCAATATGATCTACACATGAATCAACTTGGACTTCCCCTTTTCCTTTTACGCATTTTTTATCCAATCGAAAGGATATTTGCCTCATTCGATTTATCATTGCCCTTAGAATCCTGGGCTCAATAAAACATTTCGACCTATTGTATCTTTTTGGGGGCAGCGGTACTCCTTCCTTAGTAAAGACTTTCTGATCACCATAGTGACCGGGAATGGATCCTAATTCAGCCCTTCCTAATACGCTAAAAAGAAAAAATATGGTGAAAAATAGCTTCATAATTGCTGCCTTATTTATTAGCACAAACATTGGTTATAACTTCATACTGCCTATTTAGTAACCCCAAGATCATTTTCCCATAAGCGATATCTTCAAGGCATCCCTTGGTACCAACTCCACCTGAACTCTTTTCACACCTTCTATCAATTCTGAAAGAAACAGTCCTAAGTCGGTTTATCAGGGCCCGGAAAGTCTTAGTTGCCTTAAAACAAAGTTTCTTATCATATCCTTTTGGTGGCATAGGATCCTGCCCTTCCTTGGTAAACATTTTCTCACTTCCAAAATGACCTGAGGGATTTTTTCCAACAGGTCCATCTGCCAAAATGGAATTAGAGATAACCAAAAATATGATGAAAATGAATTTCATAAGGTTCCTTTTTCTTAATTTTAGCCCAAATTTGGAAAAATTAGGGTAAAAACAGAAAATAACACAATGCATAATAATGGGAATAGATGACTAATTTTGCCAGTTTATGGTTGAAATCGGTCCTAAATAGGGGTAAGGTTTAGCGCAATAAATAACGATTAATCTTTAAAGGAATGTGAAAAAAATGGCCGGAGACGAACCATCTATCAAAGTAATTATTGAAGGAACTAAATACGGAGTTGAAGGATCCCTCAAAAAATTCAAAAGACTTTGCGAATCTGCAGGAATCTTAAAAGAATACAGAAAGCGTAAAGAATTTAAAAAGAAATCAGTAAAACTGAAAGAAAAAAAAGAAGCTGCCGTAAATAGAAAAGCAAAAGATAGAATCAAAACCAGAAAAATGAATAAGGTTTAATCCTTAAATTTCAATGGGACTTCTCTATATTATTCCTTGCTCTGAAAAAGAGAGGGATCAAGTCGAAATTACCAAGGGAAATAATCCCTCTATAACCCTTAAATCCTATGGGCTTCCAAGGATTTTTTGGCTTTATCTATTATCTTCTTTTTCAATAATATTTTTAATGTTTATCGCTATTAAGGAACCCCTTATTAAGCTTTTCCAATCACAGGATGCATTAAATAAAGGATTTGTATTATTAGTGCTGGCCGTACTAGTTATTATACCTATCTCTTTATTGGCCTTTTTTGTTTATGAAAAAAGAATCACTAAGGGCAAGAATAAATTAACCATTGGCCATTATCTTTTAGGTCTTAATTTAAAAAAGAGAACCTATACCCTCTCCAATAATGAACCTTTTATTATTTCCCCATTTGCAGGAACACCAAATATTGCCAGAGAGAAAAAAGACCCTAAAATGAGGGCATTTGAAAACCAAGGTTATTTTGAGTTATTTGGGTGCGAAGAAAATGGTAAGCGATTTTTAATTGATAGAAATAACCGAAAGGCCGACTTGGTCAGGATTTCAAACCTCTTGAAATCTTATTAATCTTCTTTTTTTCTTTCTTTTTTGAAGTCTTTTCTTGGACCAAATGGCCCCTTATATTCTTCTATATTCTCGGTGCTAAATAACTTGGGTTTTTTGGATCCGCCAAGCTTTTTCTCCCACTTTTCCTTTTTCTCGCCTTCCCAGTGGCGAATATATTCGCGATCTTTTTCTATTTTTTCCATCTTGGATTTTATTTTCTCATTATTTTTTTGAATAACTTCGTCCTTTTTTCGAACTTTAGTTTTCATATGAAAATTTGTAGTCTTGGCCTTTAATTTTTCTTGGTCACTTTCTTCATTATGCCTAGAAATATCAAGGGTTATATCACCATGAATGGTTGTCTGGCATGCCAATCGCTCTTTGGTGATATGAAAAACATTTCCAAGAAATTTAATTTCAGCAAACGGCGGTGGATTTAAATTATCCTCTCCCCCAACAACTTTGCAGATGCAATCAGAGCAGCTGGCCACCCCGCCACAACTAGATTTGATATAAATTCCCTTTTCCTTAAGGGCCTCAAGAAGATTTTTATCTCCGTCTATTTCAACGACCTGATTTGATGGTTTTAAAGTTACCTTATACATTTTTTTCCTAGATGTGTTTTTCCAATTCTTCTTTAATTATTCGCTCAAATTTTCCTTGAAAGGCACGAAGGAGAAAGGAAAGTTTGAGCTCAGCATGACAATTATCGTGAAGAAATTTAATTTCCATATCAAAGCCCTTTCCGTGTGCGGAGATTTTATGTTTTTCTCCGTCACAATTTACATCACAATCAATATTCCATTTTGAAAGGTATTTTTTATTAACAACTTTTTTTGCTATGTTATAGGCATCTATCTTATCTTTGCTTTTAGTGTATGGAACTTTCATTTAATTTATTCCTGTAGAGCCAAATGAGGACTTACCTCTTTCTGTTTCTGATATGGTATCGACAAAATAAAAATCTGCTTGAATAACTGGTGCTACAATCAATTGGGCCAATCTATCTCCGTGATTTATCACCTCATCCTTATCGGAAAGGTTTCCCACCAGTATTTTAAGTTCACCTCGATAGTCACTATCGATGGTTCCTGGTGAATTAGGAAGATAAATTCCAGTTTTATAAGAAATTCCAGACCTTGGTCTGACCTGTATCTCAAAACCCAGGGGTATCTCAAAAATAAGGCCAGTCGGAATAAGGGTTTTTTCTCCAGGCTTTAGAATTAGTTTATTTCCCACGCCAAGGCAGGCAGCAATATCTGCACCAGCCGCCTCCGCGCTATGGTATTTCGGAAGGGGTAAAGCCGAATCAAAATGATCCAGCTTTAAAATCCCTAGAGCAATCCTTTTCATTTATGTTTTTTGGGAACGGATTCTACCGACTTTGCAGAAAGTTTAATTCGCCCCATTCTATCAACTTCAACTACTTGGACTTTTATGGAATCGCCTTCAGATAGATAGTCATTTACGTCCTGAACTCTTTCATTTGAAAGTTCCGATACGTGAACAAGGCCTGAAATTCCTGGAACGATATCAACAAATGCTCCATACTCTTTTAGAGAAGCTACTTTACCGACATAAACTTTTCCAACTTCAGGTCCAACTATTTGAAGTGCAATAGTTTCAATACACTCTTTTGCCTTTTGCTGATCAGTCCCCAGTACCTTAACTAGTCCCTCTTCGGTACACTCAATGGTCACACCATATTGTTCTTGAAGGGCTTTGATATTTTTTCCACCAGGTCCAATTAGTGCACCTATTTTATCCTGAGGTATTTTATAAGTTTGAATTCTAGGAACACCTTCTTTAAATTCTGCACGATGGGTAAAGATGGCCTTGCTCATTTCTTTTAGAATATGTAGCCTTCCAACTCGCGCTTGATCCAAGGCTTCTCTCATTATTTCTGTGGGAAGCCCCATTATTTTAATATCCATTTGGATCGCGGTAATTCCTTTTTCAGTACCGGCAACTTTAAAGTCCATATCACCCAAATGATCCTCATCTCCTAAGATATCAGTTAGGATTTTGTAACGATCTTTTTCCATAACCAGTCCCATGGCAATTCCTGCTACAGGTGATTTTAAGGGAATTCCCGCATCCATAAGCGCCATAGATCCTGAACATACTGATCCCATTGAAGAAGATCCATTTGATTCTAGAACTTCACAGGCAACTCTAATGGTGTAAGCAAAATCTTCTTTTGAGGGTAGAACGCCTTTAAGCGCTCTTTCCGCCAAATTTCCATGTCCTAACTCTCTTCGACCTACTGAAAACTTAGGTCTGGCCTCGCCCACTGAGTATGGGGGAAAATTATAGTGAAGATAAAAACTTTCATAAGATTGTCCTACAATCCTATCAATTAACTGCTCACCCTTGGCTCCTCCAACTGTTACAGTTGAAAGTACTTGAGTTTCACCGCGGGTAAAAAGCGAAGAACCATGCGGAGAGGCCAAAATGTTTGTCTCAACATCGATGGGTCGAACATCAGTTAAACCTCTATTTCCGATCCTTTTTGAAGAATCTAAAATATCTGATCTTAGAACTTGATACATTAAGGCCTCTACAGAATTATTGGCCTCTGCAGAAAAATTTGATGTTTCTGTTAGATCATAATTTGAGTAAGCAGCTTTAAGTTTTTCGGCCACTACTTTTTTAAGGGCCTTAACTGCTTTTTGTCTTTCCAATTTATCTATTACAGCAAGAGCACTTCTTATATCTTTTTCAAATTCAGTAGATATTTTTTCAGTAAGAGTATGGTTGGTCGGAGCTGGAATAAATTCTCTTTTTGGCTTCCCAATTTCCTTTTGCATTTTTGAAATAAGGTCGCACATTTTCTTGCAGTGATCATGTCCAAAAAGAACGGCTTCTAAGATTTCGCTCTCTGGAATCTCAGATCCTTCCCCTTCAACCATTAAAATCGCATCCTTTGATCCGGCAACTACAATTTCAAGATCAGAATCTTTCCATGCTGCTAAGTCAGGATTAATGACAAGCTTTCCATCAATTCTACCAACTTTACAGGTAGCGATTGGTCCAGCAAATGGAATATCTGAAATAGAAAGGGCCGCGGAGGCACCGATACCTGCTAAAATTTCTGGATCTCCGTTTTCGGAGTAAGATAAAACAGTACAGGAAACAACTGTTTCCGTCATATACCCTTCAGGGAACAGAGGTCTAAGTGGTCTATCGATTAGACGTGCATTAAGCGTTTCCTGAGTTGAAGGCTTTGATTCCCTTTTTTGAAATCCACCCAAAAGCTTTCCAGCAGAATAAAACTTTTCAACATATTCTACAGTTAATGGAAAAAAATCTTGACCAGGTTTTGTAGTGGTGTCGGAGCAGGCAGTTACTAGGACCTGAGTTCCGTTACAAGAGATCAAAACTGATCCGTCTGCCTGTTTAGCGAGTCTTCCTGTTTCAATGGTGACTTGTTTGCCACCGAAGTCCATAGTGTATTCGCGTTTGTTTCTGTTCATTTAAATATCTCCCTTTGAGATTTATAAGGGTGTTTTTAAGAGGTGACATGGATTTTAAAGAATATTTCAATTGATTTTATCAATTCAAATATCCTCTAAATTCCTTTGTGCCATTCCTTTTTACACCAAGTTTTAAAGGCGGGGGGAGAAAATCTCCCCAACACCCATTTTTTTTAAAAAAATTACTTTCGAAGTCCTAAAGATAAGATCAACTCTGAGTAAGCTTTTGCATCAGTCCTTGAAATGTACTGTAACATTCTTCTTCTCTGACCAATAAGTTTCAAAAGACCTCGGTTTGAGCAGTAATCATGAATATGCTGATCAAAATGTGGCATAAGATTGTTAATTCTTTTTGTAAGAATAGCTACTTGAACTGCAGGAGAACCTACGTCCTTCTCATTTTTTCCATACTTTTTTACAATTTCAGCTGTTTGTTCTTTAGTGATCATTTTTTTTCCCTTACTTTGCACCAAGTCAAAACCTAGAGCAAAGCGCAAAACGTTAATAATTTCAGGATTTTTTATCTAATAATATCAGACATGTAAACCTTTAAATTATCGATCAACCTGGCCTCGATTTGACGGATCCTTTCTCTGGTCACCCCGTACTCATCAGCAATAGATTGAAGAGAGGGCGGAACCTCGCTAAGTAACCGTTTTTTAAAGATTTCCTTGTCTCTATCCCCTAGATTGGCCACAAAGGTATTAAGATGGCTTTTTAATAACTCAAGGTCTTGGGTGTTTGAAAAAATTTCCTCTGGGTTTTGCCCTTCGGGGTCTGGAAGGATGTCCCTAAGCAAATGATCACTAGAGCCATCTGCGATAGGTGAATCTAGACTCACCTCGCCTCCCCTTTCCCCAAGCCGTTTATCCATTATATTGACCGACTTCTCTGTGACCCCCAAGTTTTCCGCTAAAAGCTTTGTCTCGGGTTCGATCCCTAAACCAATAAGTCTATTTTTTTCCTTAAGCAGATTATAAAAAAGCTTTTTCTGCTCGTTACTTGTGCCTATTTTCACCAATCTAAAATTATCCAGGATAAATTTTAAAATATAAGATCTTATCCACCAGCTAGCATAATATGAAAGCTTCGCTCCCTTAGAACCATCGTATTTGGATACGGCCTTCATCAAACCGATATTACCCTCTTGAATTAGATCCATTACATTTTGATAGGAGCTTCGGTATTCCATGGCGATCTTAACCACAAGCCTTAGGTTGTGAAGCACTAATTTTTTGGCCACCTCAACATCGCCAGTCTTTTCCAAAGCACTTGTAAGGGCCTCTTCCTGTTCAGGTGAAAGAAGCTCATATTTTCTAATTTGCTTTAGATATTGGGAAAGCTGATCACCCGGACCTGGTTTAAAAACGGCCAGGTCCTTAGTAGAAGTAGGAACAACCAAAACTTCTGATTTCGGAGAGACCGATATCAATTCTTTTTTTAATTTAGCTTTTTTTTTGGTAACTTTTTTCTTGGCCATGGGCCACTCTTATAACAGAATTCTGGGCCTACATGCAAATTATTTCGCAGGGTTGAGCTTTGAGGAAACAAAGTTTCTAAAATAAATATACTTAAGTGCCATAGGCGAATAATTTAGTTCGATAGGGATTTCTATTAATTCGGCCTTAGCATTAATGAAAAAGTTACCTTGATATTCAGAAAGCTGTGCAAGAATTTCTCTGGCCACCAGTCGCTCTAAATTTCCACTCCACGGAGGAACTCTAAACTTTCCCCTAAATTTTTGGATTTGATCAATAATGGTCTGGGAAAAGTTGTCCAGAAGTTTATCTTTACTAGCTTGGACTTTCATTTTATTGATTCCCAACCATTCATTTCTTATATAGCTAAGATAACTTTTATATACCTTTAAATTGAACGAGACTTTTACTGTCCCCACTTCTTCAGCAACTTTGTCGAACTCTCCCATATTTATATCCATCATCACTTTAAACTTAGGATAATAATTATTGAAATAAAGCTCCCGACTTACCACTTCAAAGGTAAGAGGCTCCTCGAAGTAGAGATTTTCACCAAAGCTTTGGTTTTGCTCATTGGCCCAATTGGTCCAATCTTCTTCAAAATTATATTTTAAAAATTTATTGGCATCGCTAAAGTTTTTAGATCCCACAAAGAAATCTGGTATTCCTGTTAATAGCGCTAAAAACTGGCCTGTCATTAGGTTTGGGCCAAATTCTTTTTCTTTTTGGATAATCTCTAAGATTTTTGGCTCTTGATTTTCTCTCTTAAAATTTACTTTAGAAAATTCACTGCAATACATTTGCGCAAAATCTTCTTTGATCCCTCGCGATCCAAGGGATTTAGGTATTTCGTTTTGGAATTTCTCCCAATCCACCTTTCTACAAATAAGACCTTTGCATAAAACTTGGTCGGTATTGAAATCCTTTTTTAAGGTAATATCATTATTTATGGAATCCCAGTTGAATTTCTGGTTAGTTAATTGCCTTATAACAAATGCCATAACGATAGGATTTTTCAAAATGGGTACCAAAAGGCGATAGTTATCAAGATCATTGCCCCAAGAACAAAATGCCCTAAATAGCTTTACGGTCTGGAAAAACTCCCTTTCCATAAGGTTGTCTATTGTATTTATTTCCTCCAATTTTTTGGGAAAAAGTTGGTTATTTTTAATACTTGGCAGAGGAAACTCCTCCCCATATTCAAAATTAAACATCATATTTTTTTTAAGTTCACGAATACTCATTATCGAAATATTTTTGGAACAGTAATTTCCGACAAGTCCATTTACCAAGTTTTCATATTCTTTATTGGAAAACTCAAAAAATTTAGCGTATTGGGGCAAGGCACGCACTAGGATGTCGAGGCCTATATACTGAAGGGTCGAAACCATTGATCTCTCCACCAAATCCTTTTCACTTTGGTTTCGATAATTAATTTCATAATTTACCTTACAAAGGTTTTGAAGATTTTCCCCTTCTTCGATAAAACCCCGAAAGTAAGCCAAAGATCTTTTTTGTTCAATTTTAAATTTGCCCCTAAAGCTAAAAATATAGTTAAGGGGATCAGTTGCCTCCTTTTTGTAATCTTCCGATAAGTCCCCTAAAACAAGCGATTCCAAGGGAACAAGACCAAAAATTTCTGGAGACATCAGCAAAAAAATATTAAAAAAAATAACCTTCATCGTTTTATTTATCGGAATATTAGTTTTTAATTTTATTTCCCCGTATCTTAAATGCTAGGCAAGTTTTTCCCACAGGAGTCATATTATTTTTGAAAAATCCGATATTTTTTTATGATTAGGATCTGGGCGACTATTTTGATTTTACCATTTACACTATTAGCATATGACCGGGTCGATCTCGAACTTTTAAAGCTTGCAAAATTTAATCTGGTAAACGGTGAGCTTAAAAACGCAAAACTCTTTTTAGATAAAATGGAAAATTCAATCGAACTTAGAGCAATCAAAAATCGTTATTTGGCCACCATCGCTTTTATTGAGGGCGACTATTTAACATCTGATAAATATTTAAGAAATTCCGATTTTGACGGACCAGTTGCAAATACTCAGGTTTGTTTGCTTAAAGTTTTAAATTCCCTGGCCTTAGAAAATTTAAAACAATTAGATTATGATTTTAAAACCTGTAAAGAATTAACCTTTAATTATTCAAAAAATCGCCACCTTTGGCTTGAATATGTTGTTAATGCCAAGCTGGCCAGAAAAAATCCTTTTACCTCAGACTCGCAGGAGACTTTAAAATGGATTTTTCAAGATGTGGAACTTACTAGAATTTGGTTAAAGAAAAATATTTTCTTTAACACCGAAAAAAAATCTATAGAATATCTGACGGCATTTCCCTCCTCAACCTTCAGAAGAAAAGATATTAGAGAGCTTATTGGTCTCTCCTACTTCCGTTTAGGGGACCAGGCAAGTGCGTTTAAATATATCGAGGATCTTGATACACCTACAGCGGAAAACATTAAAGGCAACATCGAGTTAAGAAATAAAAAATATGAATTGGCCTATGGACATTTTCAACTGGCAATTAAGTACAAAGAAAACTCTAAGAATGCCCTAGAGAGATTGATTCCTCTTTCGTGGATCATGGGAAAATGGCAAGATGGTCTTAATTTTTTAGATAAGGAAATAGGTCAAAACACGGATCAAAGCAAAAAATTAGCACTCCAAACGGCGTTTCTTCTTCAGTTAGAAGATTTAGAAGCTGCCAGAACAAATTTAAGTATTTTAAATAAAAGGTATCGTGGAAGCGTACCAAAAGAAGTTCTTCGAATGGATACATATCTTTCTTTAAGGCTTTCCCAAACTAAGGAACTCAAAAACAATGCCTCTTTGGCCTGTAAAAAATTCGATGGATTAAACTGTTGGATATTTTTACAGATGTTTCTGTGGGAAGATTTAGGAGAAGTTCTTAAAAACAACCAGGATACTATAACTGATTCATCCATTACTTTGGAAAGCTTGAAATCTGAGAAAAATATCGAACCTCTGCAAGAAAATGAATTGGTCGATCAAACCCTGGTGGAAGAGTTGGATAGCGCCCTAGTCCAAATTAAGGAAAAGTAGCTTTATTGGATAGTCTTAACTTCTTCACCATCAAAATGGAACCTAACCTCTTTGTCATCATATTTTGTTACTAAGTTAACCGGTCTTTTCCAAAGAGCGTAAATATTTTTTAGCGTCTCGCTAGCAAAGGTCATATCCAAATCAATTCCCTGATGTAAATGATTTAACAGCAATTCACCTCTGTTAGAGAAGTTGGAGCTGCCAATTTGAATCTGAGGTGCACCAAAATTAGTTAGAGATAGGAGAAGTTTATTTTTAATTTTCTCAAATTCTCTGGATTCGATTTCATTTTTTCCCGATCTCGGGTTGTATTTATAAGTAAAAAGATTTTGTCTCTGGCAAAATTCTTCTGTAAAAAACTCGTCCAAAAATGTTATATCGTTATGAGATTTCCTAACTTCAAAAATTTTTTCTCTCCCAAGCATCAATTTCTTATCCCAATTTGCTTTTACTTCCATATCTGTGCATTCTAAGTAATCTTTTCCAAATCTCCCGGTATTCCATCTATATTCAATATCCCTATATAACTCCAAACCAATCTTATAGGGGTTAATAGATCTTGGACCCATCGCAGTTACCGCCGAGTGGTGGTCCGCAAAATCAATTATTTCAGAGGCCTTAAGCGCCTTTTGAGTCATAATCGTCGAATGCCAATAAGATGCCCAACCTTCATTCATAATTTTTGTAATTCTTTGGGGAAGAAAATAATAAGCCTCCTCTCTTAGAATACCTATAATATCTGCCTGCCATTCCTTAAGGGGACCAAAATCCATTAGAAACCCCATCACATCTCTGGAGGGCAAATAACTGGCTTCCCTGGAATTTTCAAATTCATCTTTTACCTCTTCATTTTGAGGTCCTTCTTTTTGTCTGCTTTTTTCCTTGGACCTTAAGAAGGTTTTTAAATGGTCCTGGCGGCCGTCCTCAAACTCAGGCTCATCTTTTTCATTTGTTTCATTTTTGCTATTTCTTTTTCTCATTTCTGGAGTTTGATAGAGTAGATTTACATCTAATAAATTATCCATTGACTGAACTGAATCAATAAAGTCCTCTACCTTATCGGCCCCATATTGATTCATATAACGCCGTATTTTTGTGGCGTGGTTTGCCATAACATCCATCATCTTTTTGTTGGTATTTTTAAACCAATAATTATTTTTAAAAAAATCCGCATGAGCATAGACATGGGCTATAACAATTTTCTGATCAACCATAGGGTTAACATTTAACAAATAGGCATAACAAGGATCGGTATTGATCACCATCTCGTATATTTTTTGCAATCCATAAGAGTAGTTTTTAGACATCTGATCGTAGTCCATGCCAAAGCGCCAATGGGGATATCGAGTGGGAAAGCCTCCCTGGGATGCTAAAATATTAATAGTGTCAAAATCACACATCTCAAAGTTAACCTGAGGAAAATCCAGACCATAGTCTCGAGCGTATTGGGCTATTTCGTCTTTTAAACGAAGGAGTTCTCCGGTGAGGGGTTTGGTGCGATCCATGCTTTTACTCCTATTTAAGGGTTCACTTTAAAATTATAACCTTCCGCTAAATTAACCGACAAGGGCTGTGAATTCCCAATCGAAACTGTAGGTCTTTTTAAATTTTACAAGGATTACTGGCCAATTGACAGGATTCCCAAATTTTTTGGAGTGCTGTGGCCTTTGGAAGAAGCTCCGCCTTAATAACTCTGTTTAGAGGCCTGATGACATCCTCTAACTGTCCCGTTTTTAAGAGCGAATAAGCAAGTGTGTAATTGGCCTCATCGTCAGCTCTTAAGTCGCTTCGAGGTAGTGTTCTTTTAAGGGTGGATATCTCTCGAAATTTTCCCTGATCCAGCCATAAGGCCATTTTCTGTTTAAGCAACTGTTTCTCTTCCGGGATAAAAAACTGCATAAATCGACTTCGGTCAAATTTCTTTAAATTTCTTAAAACTTCGGCCCCATGGTAAGCAAAGGTTGGCCTATTAAAAGATGCTAAAGCGAAAGCATCAGCGGCCGCGTGATAAAGCTTTTCTCCAAATGTAAACTGAGCATAATAAAGTAAAAGATCGGTATTAGCGGGATAGGCAATCTTTAGGTATTCCAACAAAGGCATCAGCTCTCTATTTGCCTTTTTTTCTTTAAATTGATCAAGGAGTAGGAATAGATCGGTCTCAGTTAAATAAACTGATTTTAAAAAAAATAAGCTCCTGGCCTCCTGAATAAGATTTTGATCCAATAAAAAATTTATCTGTAATTTAATTATATTGGAATTTTTTGGAGCTTTCCTTAAAATTTCCCAGGCCTTGTCCGGTTTTTGTGCCTTTATAGCACAATCGTATTTAATTGAAACTAGTTCAGAAATCCCGTGGTCGCTTACTTGATGGCAATTTTCCCATTGTTTGGTCTGAAAAAAAGCATAAACTTTTAATTCGTCGACATCTTTATTTTGAATATTTTCTGCGTATTCTAAAAATGATTCCCATTTTTTCTGTTTACCTAAAATTTTGGTTTTGAGTAAAATGCCTTCTGGATTTTTTTTTAATTCATTCGGAAGATTATTTAAAACCGAATCGGCCAAATCAACGAAATCATTTTTTAAGAGTGCATTTACCAATTCTAGGTTATCAAAATCATCGAATTTCGGATCTAGAATCATGACCGCCGATTCTAGTCTTGGGAGAAAAAGCATTATTAAAAAAAACCACATATCTTACTCCAATTCAAAACGAATTCGCTGACCAATCCATGAAGCAATTGGTTTTCCCTTCTCCAAGGCAGGTTCAAAACGCCAAAGACCTGCTGCTTTAAGAACAGCTTCATCAAAAATTCCAGGAGGTGTGCTGGACTCAATCTTCATCTGTCCAATTCTTCCGTCTTTTTCCACTAATATTTTTAGATAGACACTGCCATTAATACCCTTAGATTTTGCATCAGGAGGATAATCTGGATTACTTCTTTGCATTATTTGCGCCTTTCTGGTGACTGAAGCATCTTCCTGAACTGCTGAGAGAAGAGCACTGTCAAGTCCTCCCCCTCCTGCAATCGCTAATCCACCACCTCCACTTCCATAGGCCATACCAAAAGACTTAACTTCTTCTGAAAACTGATAGGCCGTAGGTCTTAAGGCATCAAGATCAGAGCTTTCTATTTCTTTTGGCGCTTCCTCTTCTTTTGGAGGGGGATCCTTTAACGTTACTGCAATTGGAACTTCCTTTTTAGGAGCATCAACTAAAACCAAATCTTCCAAAAAGCGCGGTGATTCTGCAAAGTAGAAAACTACTGCAGAAAAAACTCCAAAAATAGTGAAAAAAACTTTCACTTCCTCTACTCCCTAATAAGTGCGGCGAATAATCCGCAAACTGCAAAAAACATAAGGGACAAAATAAAAACTGGGGCAGCAGTGGCCAATTTATCTATCCAATCAGGAAGTTTTTTGGCTTCCGGGGTTTCTGTGATTTTTTCAAATAAGTAAAGCGCACTTTTTGAAAATTTCTTCCCATCAAGTTCGGCGAGCACCCCTTCAGGACTAGGGCCCAGTGGTCTTATTCCGCCTGCAGTTATCGTGGTAACACCTGCCTTGCCAAATCTTTCAACTTTACCCTGAACTAAATTTCCTTTTAAATTTCTGTAAACACCCTTGATTTCTTCTTTAGAAGTTGAAGCATAAAGGGCCCTGGTTAGGTTTTTTGAAAGGTCTGCAAAATTTTCTAGGGTTGGTTCTTCTATAACTTGTGGGGGTGTTGCCTTTTCTGAATTAAATGATAGATCAGAATTAATTTCGGCCAATAATTCGGAAGCAGTTTTATAAGTCCTTTTTAGATAGTTTGCTGAATTTTGGTCTTCCCTGGCAAAACTTTCCAATTTTTGAACTTCTTGAAAGGACATTTCATTATCCACACCTAGCTTAGCCAGCTCTTTTTCCATTTTAACCAACTCTGCCTCAATGGACTTAACCCTATTTTGGTGTCTGGATTTCATCAAAGATTGTTGGGTAACATATGAATTTTTTTGGGTGACAAGATAGGTATATTCCCTTTGGAAAAGTTTTTCTAAGTCCTGGGAATAGGCCATAATGGGTAATAATAAGGTAAATATTAAGTATTTCATTTTTAACTCCTATAATTCCGCGATGGGTAAATCAAAAAGGCCCGAATATTTTTTTTCTTTAAATTTTGAAATCAATCGCTTGGCCGCAGTTAATTCACTATTTTGATCAGCAACATCTAAAATCCATTTGCCTTCTCTTTTCTTGGCAAAACCAAATTCATCCGTTGGTAGTTTGAAAGCAAAGGTTAAAAGTCCAACCCTCGCCACTTCAGCAGTGGTTTTTTTTCCCTCCACTTCTAGGGGAACGACCTCAAATTTATTATGTCTAACTAAATCAAATTGTTTTTCGGAGAATTTCCAAAGCTGGGCAACAACTTCATGCAAGGAAGCATCATTTTTTATGGCCTCACCTATTTTTTTTAGTTCTAAACTCCGTTCTTCAATTTTGTAAGGAAGAGAATTATTTAGCCACTGAGTTAGATCTTTATGCCAGGCCAAAACCATTTCTCTTTCTTTTGGAGTCAACCCTTTTTTGGGTGCTATCTTATATTTCAAAGCTAACTTTTTTTCTTTTAACTGAAGAGATTTCAATCTCTCTTTTTTAAGTTGAATTTCCAACTCTGATCGCCTTGAAAGAAGGGAATCTAATTGGGTACTTTGATTTTTTTGTAAAGATTCAAGATCGGTATTTAATAATTCAATTTCTTGCCTCAAGCGCACAATATTTTGACTCATTTCCTGAAAATCAGCGAATAATACCATTGAAAAAAACAATCCAAGCAAGGCTATTTTAAGTTTCATCATCTCTCTCCTAATTAGTAGGGCCATCAGTTGTGAGGGAAAATTTCTTGATCCCTGCTGATTTAATCCAATCCAGTACTTTTATTACGGTTCCGTGGGGAACATCTCTGTCTGCTCCAATTAATGCCTGCAATTCAGGATTTTTTTCCGCCTCCAGTGCCGCCATTTGTTTTAATTTTTCTTCATCAACCGATTCACCATTTACGGACACATCACCCTCATTGGTAATGGCCACCGTAAACGGAGTTGATGGTGATTGGTCTCCACTTGAAGCTTCTGGTAAATTTACCTTAACACTTGGTTTTGATAATGCAGGGGCCGTCACCATAAAAATGATAAGCACCACCAGAATAATATCAACGAGAGGAACTATGTTGATATCGGCAATTTCATCAGATTGATCAGTTTTTGCTGCCATAATACCCTTCTCCTTTTGATTTTGCGTAGGCAATTACCATTAATTTTATTGATTCAAGATTTGACAAAGTTCCTTTCACTAATCTTTGAAAATAGTTGTAGGCCAAAACCGCCGGTATCGCGACCATCAAACCTGCAGCTGTGGCGACAAGAGCACTTGAAATTCCCGTCATTACTGTTTGCTGGCCAACATCTGCGGCCTTACCTAAATCCTGAAAAGCCTTCATAATCCCTAAAACCGTTCCAAAAAGACCAATATAAGGCGCATTTGCTCCGACTGTGGCCAAAAATCCTAAAGATTTTTCTAATTTTGGTCTTTCCACCTTTGAAATTGTTTCGAACATTTCATCAAGACCTTCAATTCCATTTTTATCCAAATGATCAAAAGCATATGATAAGGCACGGCCTTCAACTGTATCCCGATCGACTTCTTTAATTACCTCTAGATTTCGATCTTGAATTCCATTGGCCATCATGCCCCTAATTAAATTGCTACTTTTTGAGATTTTTTTTAATTTTCCATAGCGCTCAAAGATCATCACAATAGAGATTAGACTCAAAAGGATCAAGAGGTACAAAACGGCTTGATCCGCGTAATGGGCGATGGAAAAAATTCTTTCTTGCATAACTAACTCCTATTCAATTGATTCATCATCCGCTTTAGGATGAAAAATATTATATATTTCTTCTGAAGCATCTTCTGAGAGTTCCATTGCCGAAACCCCAGTTGCATCCACGCATTCCCTGTTTGCGCCCTTTTCCAAAAGCAAACGAACAATTTCTACTCGTTCCCATAAAATGGCCTCAATAAGAGGAGGATTACCATTTCTCAATATTTGATTTAAATCTATTCCTTTTTGAATTAAAATATTTAGACCATCAAGATCATTTGCCTGAATTGCTTCTGCAAGTTTGGCCAACTCGGAATTATCCTGTGCTATAGTAGTTGTTTCCCCCGAGTTTTTATAACCATAATATTCCGCTGAATGTTGTCCGCAAGACAAAAGAAGCAACAGTGATATCAAAGAAAATTGTCTAATATTGCATCGTATAGCCAACACTTAACGCCCTCCCCTTCTTTTCTTTTTTTACAATTTCGCTACCCTGAGTGGATTTTGCCTCTAGATCCAATAGATTTTTTAACTTAAGATTTATTACGCCAAGACCAGATAACTTCAGAGATGAAACGAGATCCAATTGATGAAATGGCATTTCATAAATATCTGGGCGTTTGTTGGTTCCAACCTCAGTTATACGCTCTCCAATGATGTTATATAGAAGCGTAGTTTGGAGACCCCAGGGATTATAATCATATTGGACCTGAAAATTGAAAACGTAGGGTGATTGGCCTTGCAGTGGTCTTTTTGAGGTTGTCAAAATACCCTTAACATCCTCGGGAAGATCCACTTGGGATTTGATTAAAGATAAGTTAGAAATCAGAGTAAATCTTCTCATCAATCTATCCAAACGCCTAAGACCGATTCTTCCCTCCAATTCCAAACCCATGTTTGTTGCTGAAGAGGCGTTAGCAAATGTTTTTCTAAGATTTGGCCCAGGTTCAAAAATTTCCTCTACAGGGTTGGTAAACTGTTTTAGAAAAACCCCGGTTGAAAGAAATTCTTCACTGGTAAAATAATATTCCCAGCGGTGGTCTAGGTTTTTTATCAAAGTCGTTTTCAGTTCACTATTTCCAAATGTCTCATAGCCAGATTCATCATCAATAAAGGGAACTGTGGATAATTCCCTAGCGTCCGGTCTAGATAAAGTCTCACTAAAGGCCAATCTCCCTCTTAACTCCTCATTAGGTTTCCATGTTAGTGAGTAAGTAGGAAGAAGATCATTATTTCTAAGTCCCGCTAAGGAAGTTGGTTTTCCCGGATCAAAATAATAAAATGTTTTAACTTCTTGATTAATTTTTTCCTGCCTCAGACCGGCCAAAAATGTCCATTTTGAGGCAAAAACATATTCTGCTTGTCCGTAGTAGGAGAAAATATTTTGATCTGAAGAGTAACTGTCCGCAGACTCCGTCAAATTTGTTAATACAAAGCCATTCGTGCTTATATTTTCTGGTTTAAAAATAGTTTCTGGTTGTGCGGTCAAATCGGGAAGATTTCCGGTGGCAAAGCTATTTTTAAAATGAAGTCTGAATACCTCAGATTTTCTATCTCTTTTCAGATTATCCAAGCCGAGGTTTAATTTTACATTAAATGGTAAGGGAACTGAAAAATCTGTTCCAAATTGGGTAGTTTTGTCTTTTAATTCGCCGTAAATACGCTGATTACCAGTGGCATCAGTATTTAATTCATAATCGTTATTCCGCTTAAGATAAATATAACGACGAGTATCTGGTGCATCTCTTCTTGAACTAGAAAAACCTACTCTATAGGACCATTCAAAAAATGAAAATTTATGCTTACCGTTTAGCTGATTGAAGTCTAATTGTCGTTCTACCCATTCAAGCGTTGTTTTTTTTCTTTTTTCGACACTATCCCCGGTGATGCTATATTCCTTTATAAAAACTGAATCTGTGGAATTTCGAAGCAGCATTTTCCCCAATACAATTTCATGTAAATCTCCGATGTTCACACCCAAATTAAAGGTTCCCCCTACATTTCTTTCAATTTCTGTGAGGTTTGTAACTCCGGTTTCATCTAAGACAAGATCATCTCCTGTGCCAATATTGAACTTTTGGGTTAACTTTTCTCCGGTATCTCCGCTAGTATTTAAGGAAAGGGATCCGCTAGCGCCCAACTTTATGTTTTGAAATTTCCAAGAATTTCCGGCGGATATTGAGGCCCCAGGCGGAACAAAGGCCCCTCCAGCATTTACATTATAAATATTCTTAAGAGATCTTCCCAAATCTTGTAACTCATCTGCAGAGAAACCTTGAGTAAATCCAGGAGGTTGATTTTCATTCAACTTTTTGCCTGAGAGAAGTGCCTCCTTAATATTACTTGGCATGGATCTAGTTCCATCATCGATCCCCGCCCAGTCAGTATTCCCTCCAACATATGTTTGTTGGTCAGCCGCTCCTCCAACTTGCGTGGAGATGGATCCTCTAACAAAAAAACTTTCTGGAACTGATTTGGACTTCAGTTGGATAAGTCCACCCCCCAACTCTCCAGGAAGATTTGGAGAAGCACTTTTTTGGACTGTGATACTTTCCAATACAGAAATGGGAAAAAGATCCAGAGGTACAACCCTTCTGGCAGGTTCGGGACTGGGAAGCGCCAAATCGTTCATTTGAACACTGGAATATCTCTCTCCTAAACCTCTTACATAAACATATTTTCCACCCATAAGGGTTAGGCCGGTAACACGCCGAAGAGCACCTCCAGCATCACTATCTCCCTGTCTTCCCATCTGTTCAGCGCCTAGTACTTCTGTTACGGCCGATGATTGTCGGCGCATTTCAACCAAGGCGGAAAGAGCTCCCTTTAATTGAGGTGTAAGAACCACTATTTCTTCCAATTCAGATCCTGTAGCTCTAAGAAAAAATTTAAATTCTTTAGAATTTGGGGCCACCTCAATTTTCTTGGTTTGCATTAGAAAATTGGGATGCACTATTACTAGAGTATATTCTCCCTCGGGTAAGTTCAAAGAAGCTTTTCCCATTGAATCGGAAGAAACCTGCCCAGTAAAACCTGCAACCCTAAAAATAGCTTTTTCAATTGGTTTTTTTTCTTCGCTTTCAACTATAGAAAAGGAAACGGGAATTCCCTGAACATTTTTAATATCAACTAAACTAGAATCAACCTTTTCAGGTAAATCCATTTCAAAATTAGTTTCTCCCTCAACGAGGTTAATGGAAACAAGGGTTTCTTCTTTTGCTACTATTTTAAATTTAAATTTCTGACCAACTCTTGGAAGGGTTAATTCATATTCCCCCTCCTCCATTGTCGTTGAAAATGTCCCTGAGTTATCGGTTGTTTTCTCGCCAAAAGGCCCTAAGAGGGAGACTCCCGGGGCCGGGAGTCCTTCACGAAATGTGAGAACAAGAAGTTCCCCTTTTTCTTTTGATCTCTTCTCCTCTAACTGAATTGAAGAAGAGCTTTGACCGAAGACCAGGAGAGGTAAGAATGCGAGTATTAAAAAAAACGTTTTCATTAAATCCTAAAAAAGGGGGGCAGGGTAAACTACTTCCCGCCCCGTTATTAAAAATTATTATTCAAGATCTAAAGTAATCCACCCTTTGGTGAAATCGCTTCTAGATGTTGAACCGACCGCTCCGATGTAATCCACAGTTTCAAAAAATGAATCTGCTGGGACAACCGCTGCCGCCAAAGCAGGGCTTCCGGATTTTGGAACATATGTATCTAACATTGGGTCAGTCATTTGATTTCCATCTTGGGACTCAAACCAGCTTGTAGTCATAGCAACTTCGGCCTCCTCATTTTCATAAACTTTTTTGCAGTTTAAAATTGAGTGGGCCAAACCAGGTTGCCCGCTGGTAAATGTTGCAGCGTCATCGATATCTACACAAGCTTTGGAAAATCCAGTGACGATGAAATTACTTAGTTGGCCGGAAGTTCCTCTTCTTAAAAGAGCTCCGTAAGCAGAAGTGTTTTTAGAAGCAATCATGGTTACATTGCTTAAAGTAGGATTTGAACGAGGAGAAGCATCCATCGGAGATTTTAGGTTATCCGCTTCAATACCATTATCGGAGACAGAATTTAGCTGGTCGATCAACATAAATTGAATCTTTCCAACATAACCCATGTCCCAATCTAGCGAATCATCTTCAATACCAGTCAAAACAATATTTTTCATATTGACTGTTCCACCAAACATTTCAATTCCGTCGTCAGCACTTTTGTGGACTTGAACATTTTCAACTACAGTCCCATTTCCAACTCCATTAAAGGAGATACCATTCAATTCATTATCTGGTGCTATGGGGTATCCGGAGTATTCGACTCTAACATAGCTTAACTTCCCACTGCTTTCGGTTGGGCTATTTCCACCAAATTTCACTTGTTCTACTTTTATACCTTCACTAATGGCCTCACATAATTGAGTTCCTTGAGCACAGGCGTTAATGGGTGCATTGCCACTTATTACAATACCGCCCCAATCACCTGGTTTTCTTCCTGTTTTTTTAAGTGAAGTAAAGACGATTGGTTTTCTTTTTGTTCCTTCCGCGAAAATTTTTGATCCTCTCATTACTGCAAGGAAAGAAGCCGGCTGACCCATAATTTTTGTTCCAGGACCGATCCTAAGAACACTTTGTTGAGCATTATCTGCTCCTATGAATACTGGTCCCTCAAGGATGTAATCGTTTTCAGCTGTAATTGTTAAATTAGAGGAAAGATACTTTCCTGTTATCGCACATTGATTTCTGCCCTCATTTAATCCTCGAAATTGAGTACCTGTTGGACAAGCGGCTGAAGCGGAACCTATTGCCGCCATTCCCATTATCAAAGAAAATGTTTTACTAAATTTCATAAAATAGAACCTCCGTTGTTTTGAAGTTACGCCCAGACCTTAAACAACAAATGGTTTTATTTCCAATTCCGTTTTGATTAAGTATTTATTAAATATTTGTTAAGGGTGGTTAAAATAAAAAAGGCCTGGTAATAGGCCACTCGCAATAACCTACTACCTAGGCCAAGTGTAGGAAGCCTGAGTCTAGTTTATGACTAAGGATTTCCAACCGAAAGTCCAACCGGACCTTCTCCCAACAAAATATTTGAGTTGGAAAATGAAGTAAAATTAGAAAAAAATTATGATTCTTTAAGATTATGTTAGAGAAATATTAGACTGTTTAAATTTCTTTACTAGAAATGCAGCGCTTAATAATGATAGAATAAATTATGAATTGGCGGTTATTTCTCCTCTTTGTATTTGTCTTTTTAGTTTTTGCCTACACTTGTTTAAAACTAGGTAATCTCGCCCATTTTAAAAAGCGCGGTAAAATTCTTTTGTGGTCTTCTGTTAGTGTTTTCTTTTTTTTAAGTATCGGCTGGCAATTTATCTATAGATTTAATCCGGATTTGGAAACTCCCTGGCTTCTATCCTATTACTGGATATCTGCTGTCACCTTAGGAATTCTTGCGACCTTTTTAACTTTGGCCATTCCCTTTGATGTTTTTGTTCTGTTTAATAAAACCGTTAAGGGTCTTTATAGTTTGGTTTTGAAATATTTTTTTAAAAAAGAAAATAATACGCCCGTCAATTATGAAAGGCGAAAATTTATCGCCCAGTCGGTAACCATGGGTCTAGTTGGCGTTTCCGGAGGAATTTCCGCACTAGGTGTACGTGAGGCGATTAGAGGGCCTCAAATAATTGAGCATCCCTTTAAGTTTAGAAATCTCCATCCCGATTTAGCTGGATTTCGCATTGTTCAGATTAGCGATCTTCATGTAGGACCCAATATTTTAAAAAAAGAAGTTGAAAATATTGTGATTAAGGTAAATCAACTCAAACCAGATCTAATTGCCGTAACCGGAGATTTAGGGGATGGAATAATTCTTAATTTGCGTAAACATCTAGAACCCCTTTCTGATTTAAAATCTACTTATGGCACTTACTTTGTTACAGGAAATCACGAATACTACTGGAATGTTGCTGATTGGTTGGAAGTGACAAAAAACCTAAAGATGGTTCCCTTGATAAATGAAAATGATTTTATCCAAGTAAAAAATGCCAAAATGTTAGTTGGAGGAGTTACCGATACAGTAGGCGGAAGTTTTTTGAAATCCCATGAACATGATCCATTTAAAGCAATTCAGAGCGTACAAAAAAGCGATTTCAATCTTCTTTTGGCCCATAGACCAAACAGTTGTTATGAGGCCGAAGTAGCAGGGTTTGATCTTCAATTGTCTGGACACACTCACGGCGGCCAGTTTTTTCCTTGGAATTTATTTTTACCTTTGGTTTACCAATATTATAAGGGTGCTTATCAACATAAAAAAATGGCCCTTTATGTGAACTCAGGTACCGGTTACTGGGGGCCACCACATAGATTTGCCATCCCTAGCGAAATTACCCTACTTACCCTTACCTAAAAAATCTTTTATTGATCCAAGGATCGACTCTTTATTTTTGATTTTGGATAGGATAACTGAAGGATTGGTCGGCCCATACTTATTAACAAGGTCCTTATAGAATTGACCTGACCCATATTTGGATTCAACTTGACCGTAGCAAAAAACATTGGACTTGGGGATTATATCTTTTTCCAAAAGATCCAGACAAAGCTTAGTATCGTCCGTAGACCAATTATCCCCATCTGAAAAATGAAAAGGATAAATATTCCATTCAGCGGGATTATAATTTTCATCTATTATTTTTTTGCAAAGCTTTAAGGCCGAAGAAATCAAGGTTCCCCCTGATTCTCTAGTTCTAAAGAAAGTCTGCTCATCGACTTCTTTGGCAGTAGCATCGTGAATTATATAGCGGATTTCTATATCCTTGTACTGACTTTTTAACCACAGATTGATCCAAAAACTTTCTGTTCGAACAATTTCTTTTTGTTCATCTCCCATAGAGCCGGATACGTCCATCATGTAGATAACAACTGCTGAATTTTCATATTCTGGTTTCACTTGAGGGTTGCGATATCTAAAGTCTCGACGGATGGGAATGATGATAGGATTATCGGCATCATAAGCGCCAATGGAAACCTGCCTTTTTAGTGCTTCCCGAAAAGATCTTTTAAAGTGTCTAAGTGAGTCGGGACCTACTGTTGAAATTCCCGAATATTTTTCAGAATTTGTTTGAAGAGATTTTTTTCCTTTCGGTTCAATATTTGGCAGCTCAAGTTTTTCACCTAAAATGGCGGCAAGTTCCTCTAAAGTAAGCTCAACTTCAAGTTCCTTGTTTCCTTCACCATCTCCTGCTTCACCTTGGCCTGGCTTAGCATTTAGAGGATCATCTGGATTACCTTCTCCCTGACCGACTCCCCCCTTTTGCATTTCTCCGAATTTAAAATGAGGGGTTTCAATTGAGGGCATGGGTATGCGGAAAACGCCGTTTCCTTTGGGCACCGGCATTTCCCCTTTGGATACATACTTTTGAAGATTATCTTTAATTCTTCCTTTAACTACTTTTTTAAAGCGAGCGTGATCCCTCTTAATTGGATGTCCCATGATGCTCCTTTAAGATTTCAAAGACTCACCCTTGGCAAAAATAGAAGCGACAAAGTTTAATGCATCGGTTGCACAAATTTCGCAATAGCCATGGTTTTTAATAAGTCTTGATTTCACCACATCTATTTTTTCCTGGGTCTCTTTATCGACGACCTTGGAAATTAAAGTGGTCAGCTTAATGGTATCTTTTTGGTCTTCAAAAAGCTTAAGCTCAAGTGCTCTATGAAGTCTTTCATTCATTTTATAATCGAAAGTTTTTCCTTCAATGGCCAAGGCTCCGATATAATTCATGATCTCTCTTCTGAAATCCTCTTTTCGAGATTCTGGAATATCGATTTTTTCCTCAATCGATCTCATAAAGCGCTCATCTGCCTCTTCCAATCTATTAGAATATTTATTTCTAATTTTTTCTTTTTGAGTAAAGGCCTTTACGTTATCGATATAGTTGGCGCAAAGAGTTTGGATGGCATTTTCATCGACTGAAATAGCTTTTTGAACATCATTTTTAACTGTATCTTCATACTCCTGGCGAGAGATATTTAGACCTTCAACATAGTTTTCATAAACCTCTTGCGATGAGATTAATCCGTGGTGCTTTAATCCAGCCTCAAGCTCATTAAAAAGCATAAATGGATTTAAACATCCAATATGACTGTTCTTAACTAGCGCATTGGATATTTTATCCTGGATAAACCTTGGAGAAATACCATCGAGTCCCTCTCTTTTTGCTTCTTTTCTTAGTTCTTTGACATTGTCTTCGTTATAACCTGGAAGAGTTTTTCCGTTGTAAAGCTTTAACTTTTGAAGTTTGGTGAGGTCGCTCTTCTTAGGCTCCTCTAATCTGGTTAAAATCGCCCAGATGGAAGCCATCTCTATAGTATGAGGAGCTATATGAATATGAGGGATTTTTTCGCTGTTAAAATCTCTTTGATAAATCTGAATTTCTTTATCAAGTCTTGTAATGTAAGGAATATCGATTTTAACTGTTCTGTCCTTTAAAGCCTCCATAAATTCGTTATTTTGCAGTTTTTTAAACTCTGGTTCGTTTGTATGACCAATAATTACTTCGTCGATATCGGTTTGGGAAAACTTCTTAGGCTTAATACTTTGCTCCTGAGAAGCGCCCAAAAGATCGTATAGGAAGGCCACATCGAGTTTTAACATTTCAATAAATTCGATAATACCTCTATTGGCAATATTAAATTCGCCATCAAAATTAAAGGCACGAGGGTCTGAATCGGATCCGTATTTAGCAATTTTTCGGTAGTTAAT
>JACCDG010606742.1_pt1 | contig 39187 bp, 61 predicted proteins | sample 7442471 | NCBI WGS metagenome assembly JACCDG01 (sample SAMN15323444, study PRJNA562643) | freshwater metagenome | isolation source: river surface water | place: USA:Blue River Watershed | collected 2017-08-17 | reverse complement strand
GAAGGCAAGGGAAACATCGCTGCCCTGTACTGTGAGGGCGGGTTCTCTCCTCTAGGGCAAGGCGCTACCTACGTGTCTGACACCCTAACTGACGAATCGTTGCGTTATTACAACGGCGTAGTTCCTGTGGCCTCGGCTAGCCCCGTAGTATCTGAATCTTCTTCAGTGTCTTCTGAGAGCCCCAGTTCCACAGAATCGGCATCAGTGAGCCAAGAATCAACAGAGTCAGGAACGACAAGCCCAGTGCCTGAAACCACCAGCTCACCAGAACCACAAACAGAATCGCCGTCAGTGTCAGAAGAAGTGACAGAGTCACCTTCAACGGACTCATCTTCTTCACCAGAACCAAGTACATTAGCGCCATCTCTCCAATGGGAATACGTAGTAAACGAGGGTAACACACTCTACGCAGAAGCACCAGCGGGCAAAGTCTTCTCAGGAGCTGTGGCATGGTACGTAGCCCACGACACTGAGTGTGGGATTGACGTGTCTTCTATAGTGGCCGCTGCATTTAATGGCACTACTGCATCCAGTATTGCTGCAGATAACGGCGTCTTTGGCGACCCTTGTCCTGGGTGGTATAAGAAGCTTGTAGTTACTTTTGTTTACGAGACAACCGTAGTACCCACGCCAGCGCCAGAGCCAACCCCAGAACCCACACCAGAGCCGACGCCAGAGCCCACTGTACCTGCACAGCCTACGCCAGCCCCTGAACCAACACCAGCGCCAGAACCAGTAGTGCCGCAGCCAGTAGAGCCGCGTCCAGAAACGACCCCAGAACCCGTGACAGAATCAGTGCCCGTTGAGCCAGAACCGACGCCGAGTCCCGAGCCAGAGCCTTCTCCGACCACGACTCCAACCCCCACCCCAACAAATACCCCAGAATCAAAACCCACAGAAACAGCTCAACCATCGCCTACTCCTTCTCCAACTCCGTCACTGCCAGCACCAAGCCCCACAGTAACCCCGTTACCAACACCAAGTCCCGAACCCAAGCCCATTCCGACCCCAGAACCTGCCCCGACCACTCCAGCAGAGGTGACATCTGACACTCCAATCGCTGACGTTGCAGCTGTTATAGAAAACGTGAATCCAACCACTCTAACTGAGGAGCAGGTTGGTGTCTTGGTAAGTGTTGCTATGGCAACATTTGAAACGGCAGAGCCAGGCTCTGAAGAGTATGAGCAGGCGCTAGACCTGCTTCTAGTAGCTGCGCAAGCAGACGACATTGTATTAGACGAGGAACTAGCGGCTATACCGCTTATTGGAAACGTAGCTGGAGCAGCAGTTGAAGTATTCAACGCCCTTGGAAATGCGGGAGCAGACATGTCCCCTCAGGTCCGTGAACAATCAGAAAAGGTTGTTATTGCAGCCGTCATCGTTGGGCAAGTAGCGATGACCGCAGTAGCTTCCGCAACTAGTGCGGCGTCAGTCGCAGCAAGGAGACCATAATGTTGAAGTTCATTAAGGCCCTACTCAAGGACATTATCGACCAGGCATGGACCTTGCTCGGTATGTTCGTGGCGTGGGTCGTACTAGAAGGCTCAGCAAAAGAAGTCGTAGGTATGCTAATCTGGGTGACCCTAGGAGTGTGGGTCATTACCTTCCCGCTACGTTATGAACGAGACGATACTGAGTAACGAAGAGCTGTTTGCTAAAGCAGACTTTGAGGCTCGTCAGACAGAGATGCGCATAGGGCGACAGCTCTCTTCTGACGAGTACTCAGAGTTTGTCTACTGGTACATGAAAAGCCTGCGCTATACCCCAGAGCTTAGACCCCCAAATCCGTTCGAATAAGTCACAATTGTTGGTGAGGGCAATTAGTATTTAAGGACTATTATGAGTTGGAAGTCGCCCTTCCCAGATAAGAAGATTACTGGGCACTACGGCACTATGTCGGAGTTCCGCAAGAAGAACGGGCTACAAGCCCACAGCGGTACCGACTGGGCAATGCCAGAGGGAACTAAGATTCCCGCAATTGCAAAAGGCACCATCAAGTTTGTAGGCGAGTCCAAGGTTCTTGGTCACGTCATCGTACAGTCTGCCGCTGATAAAGACGGCAAGATTTGGTTCATCGGTTACTGCCACCTAAAGGCAGCCCCAACCCTAAAGGTAGGCGACAAGGTTGCCCTAGGCGACGTAGTCGGCCTAGTCGGTAACACTGGCAGCGCCTCAAGCGGTCCGCACCTTCATGCCACTCTATCGAAGAAGGTAAAGGGTGTATTCGGGGCTACTGCTGACAAGGCAGACCTATACAAGGCTATTAAGGAGAACGCATAATGAAGGACATCATCAAGCAAATCCTCGCTCGTGCTGCAGGTCTCTTCTTGGCGACCTTTTTCGCAGGTACTGGTGTAGGTTCTATCGCAACCAATGGTGACTGGTGGCTCGGTTCCATCATTGGTGTCGGAACCGCTTTTGCGGCGGTGGCAACCATGTTGGGTGTCTCACTTACGTGGCAAGGAAAGATTGACGGCCAAGACGTGGCCAACGCATTTCGTGCCGCAGTAGCTAAGGCCGCTGAGAGCAACGAGAACTTAGAAGCAGCTTTGAAGGTCGAAGAAGACGGCGACTTCACGTTTGACGACGTAGAGTTTGACGACAACGACGACGAGTTGTTCGGCGACGACCCAGACGACCGTAACGACTAACAGTGCAACCACGTAAGGCTTTGCGCCCCAACCAGCAGGTTCTGACCGCTGTGTTGGGGCCTCAGCTTATCCCTTACAGCTACCCTAAATCCATAGAACGACCAAGCATTGTGACACATAAAACACCTGGCAAAGGCCAGCAGGGAGAATCAGTAACAGGCGGTAGTAACAAACAGACGTACATCCGTAAAGGGACGTACCGAGCTAACTAGGACTAAACCACAATGCCAAATGATGTAGACGCTTTTCTATACCTTGTGACCGCTATTGGTGCTTTTTCAGGCACTCTTCTTGGAGTAGGCGCACTATTAGCGCCCCTGTTTAGAAGCATGAAGAAAGCCCAGACCAGACTAGACAACTTCTTCCGTGACTGGGACGGAACTCCTGCAGAGCCAGGTAGAGACCGTGTCCCTGGAGTCATGGAGCGTATCAACCGCCTTGACGGTGAGTTGAGCAGAAACGGCGGGAAATCCGTCAAGGACACCGTCAACAGAATCGAAAAACGCCTGATTGATGGTGACAAAAAGTTTGACGACTTATACAGTCGCGTTAATGCGTTAGAGGATACACTTTAAGCATGAGTAATCAGAAGAGTCCTTATAGCTTTGGCGGCAATGGCGTAAGCAGCCTAGCCCAGAGCATTTCCAAGATTGGCGAAGCCTTTGGCGGCCTTCGTAAGGAAAAGCAGCGTTTAAACGACAAGATGCTTGACTCTGAGATTCGCATCCGTGAGGGCGCTGTTAGGGACACCCTAAAGTCCAGCTTAAAAGAGAGCGAAATAAAGACTGCGGGTAAGCAGGAGCGTAAGACCTACAAGAAGCAGGTCAAAGCTAACGTAAAGGCCGCTGAGCGTCTAACTGGGACTAAAAAGGGCGAGGGTGTCACTGAAGGTGGCACTAAGTTCAGAATGACTCCTACCAGTCTTGACCTAACCACTAAGAAAACTTCAGCGCCAGCTACCCCTGCTAAGACTTCTAGACCAGCCTCTAAGCCTGCAGCAAAGACTCCTGCGGCAAAACCAGCTGCAGCCCCTAAAGCCACTCCTAAGGCTCCTGCAGCAAAGCCTGCTGCTACCCCTAAGCCAACCGCAAAAAAGGTTAAGTAATGACTACTTGTGCAAACTGCGAGTCACCAGCTGAGCTGGTGTATGAAGTAACCCCTAGCTTCTCTATTGTGTACTGCAACAAGCACGTACCTAGAACAGTCCGTGCGAAGTTTTCAGGCGCTCTAAAGCCTTTCGTCGAAGAAGCACCGAAGTCTACCAAGAAGAAGTCCGCACCTGCAGAAGAGCCTGTAGTTGCCGAAGAGCCAGTAGACGAAAATGGCGCTGATTAGAAAGTTTGCAGTTCAGGGACACGAGGTCCCTAAATCTGCATACAGACCTCATGGTCCGTTCCCTCCCGAGATTCTTGCGCAAACTCGGGTAGTGTACGACGACTCCCACTCCGACTCTTTACATGAAGCACTAGACGACGTTCGTATGTTCCGTTGTAGGGACTGCGGAGAGGTACTCTATGAGGACGAACTACCCATTCATGAATGTGAGGAAGAATACTAATGGCCGTAAATGAAAATGGCAACCTACTAGACGACGCTGGAAACGTCGTCATTGACCACGTATGGGGTAACATGCCCATGCAGCCAAACGATGTCCGTGAAGAGAACGGTGGCGGTCTGCTAGACGCTGACCTAGACAACCACAACGTTGCCTACACCAACTGGAACGGATACCCGCTGTACACCCCTAACAGTGCAGGACCAGAGGGCGCAGGCTACATCACCGTAGCTAGCGTTATTGGTCAGACCACTGCCAACGCAACCGACATCCTTGAGGATGCAGGTCTAGTTGTTACCGTAGCTACTGCAGCTACCAACGCTAAGAAGGACGTAACCCGCTTCAACGCAACTAGCGCAACTGTCGCTGTGGTTTACACCTCCTCTGCAAGCACCGCTTACCCAGTAGGTTCTAAGGTAACTCTACTAGCTGGTACCCCAGCTGGTTCTAGCCCAGTTAACCTACCTTCGTACGCTCTTGGTACTTGGACCGTAACTGCAGCAACTTCGACCACCCTAACCATCGCTGGTTCTGGATTCACCGTCGGAGACACCACTGGCATCAACGAGACTGGCAACATCCACGGTGTAGCTGGAACCATCAAGACCCAGTCAGTCGCCGCAGGCGCTAACGAGGTTGAGGTTGGCGACGCCATCACCATCACCCCTTTCGCAGCAGCTAGCTAATTTAGCGACTGTAACTACTAAGCCCCTAGTAACATTGTTGCTAGGGGTTTAGTTTTAGGACATTATGGCGAAATACTTTAAAGGCTACGACGCAGATGCCCGTCGACGGCTCCTAGAACAATACCGTCAGGGTACAGGCACCCGTAATCTACCGCGCCTAACAGACCCCATCTTTGCAGACGAGCAAGGCTACTCCCAAGAAGTCAGGTACAACGCTGAGGGAGAGCTAGAGGCTCGCTTTTACAAGCCTAAGAACACCGACGAAACCCCAGTGCGCCAGCCTTTCATGGCTGTTAATCCTGAAACTGGTGAAGAAGAGCTTCAGTACAACGCCTTAGACTTCGACAGCGTGGGGCCTGACAACGCCCGTCCAGCTGCTCTTACGATTGTTCCTACAAGTAGCACGAACTATAAGCGCCCTTACACCGTTGCTGCTGGCTGGGAAAGGTACCCTCGTCAGTCAGGTGCTTCGTCAGATAACCTTGGCACTCTCACTGTTTTGTTCCGTGACGGTACCCTGTGGAACTACTACGACGTAGACCGTTCTTTCTGGGTGAAGTTCCGCACGTCTATCTCTAAGGGTGAGTTCATCGCTAAAGACTTGCCTTCTGCAGACCTGACTAGGAACTACCGTAATGGTCCTGCAGATGTCTCCAGAGTTTCAGAACAAAATCGTCAGCTTATCTATACGATTGCTCGTGCAAGCCAGTATCGCTTCTCAACCAAGCGGGCGTACAAGTACACTAACAAGACTACTGGCGAGCGCCGTACGGTCAAACCTGGAGCTGTCCCTAAGTCTGCTCAGAAGAAACTCGGAAAGAACCCTAATCAGAAATAATGCCTAAGATTCACAACATCGGACCAAAACACTTCTTTCAGTACATCGACTTCCCTGTTGAGTGGGGGGCTAAGCTGTACGTTAAAGGTTGGACTCAAGAAATCTCAGAGCCATTTAGAACTTCTGAGCCTTTTATTTTTAGGATGCCTAACCACAAGGCCTTCGTAGTGGGTAAGTGGACAGGTAAAATTGACAGTGAAGAAGAAGCACTAAACCGAGCAGTTCAAGGACGGGTACTAAAAGATGAAGATTTTTCAAAAGACAAAGGGTGGACCCCAGCTGCCTACCAAGCTCCAGAAGAGAGTGGAGAAGATTGGGACTACTGAGCTAGTCCTTTGGGCTGAGAACGCCTTGTTTGCTATTGGAAAAAGCCTAACCCAGTGGTCTAGAAGTCAAGACCCTGTGCTTCTTGAAGAGGCACACCTTGGTGCAGAAGCCTTGTTTGCAATTACCACCGAGCTAAAGAACCGTGAGCGCAATGGATGAAATTGAAGAAGACGAGTACTACGGTGATGACAAGTTTGAAGAAATCAGTCCTGAGTACTACCAAGAAGAGCACGACGAAGAACTAGAACAGTTCGAAGAGATTGAAGAGGAAGACCCTCTATCCCAGGCATTTGTAAACCGCATCATTGAGAAGATTATGCAGTTTATGGTCGTTCTAGTAGGCCATGACCTGCACCCGTATCAGAAACCACTGGCACGTCGTATTATAGAGTCCGTTATTATAAACGACGGTGAAGAAATCACTGCCCTGGCATCTCGTCAGTCAGGTAAGACAGAGACCGTGTCAGACACCCTATCTACGCTGATGGTGCTGCTTCCTCTACTAGCCAAGCTTTACCCAGACCTATTGGGGCGTTTTAAGGATGGCCTATGGGTAGGCATGTTCGCTCCTACCGAGTCACAGGCGGAAACTCTGTTCTCCAGAACTGTTACTCGCCTTACGTCTGAGCGTGCTCAAGAGGTTCTAGGCGACCCAGAGATTGACGACCAAGCTGCCAAAGTCGGTGGTGTGACCCGTATGATTCGCCTAAAGAAGGCTGGCTCTACGCTTACCATGATGACCGCCAACCCTCGTGCGAAAATTGAGTCTAAGTCGTTCCATGTAATTGTTATCGACGAGTGCCAAGAAGCTGACGACTTCGTAGTGTCCAAGTCTATTTCCCCGATGCTTGCGTACTACGCAGGAACAATGATTAAGACTGGTACCCCAACTACCAGTAAGAACAACTTCTACAGGTCTATTCAGCTAAACAAACGCCGTGCAACTGGTCGTGGTGCTAGACAGAACCACTACCAATGGGACTGGCGCGACGTCGCAAAGGTAAATGACAACTATGCCAAGTTCATCAAAAAAGAGATGCTACGAATCGGAGAGGACTCAGATGAGTTCCAGATGTCTTACAACTGCAAGTGGCTTCTTGAACGAGGCATGTTTGTTACGTCTTCCGTCTTGGATGAGCTTGGTGACAAATCTCAAGAACTCGTCAAAGTCTGGCATAAAACCCCTGTTGTGGTCGGAATCGACCCTGCTAGAAAAATGGACTCCACTGTTGTCACTGTGGTCTGGGTCGACTGGGACCGTCCAGATGAATTTGGCTATTATGACCACCGAGTACTTAACTGGCTGGAACTACAAGGTGACGACTGGGAAGAGCAGTATTTTCAGATTGTTAACTTCCTCAATAACTACGATGTTCTCGCCATCGGTGTCGACGCCAACGGTGTCGGAGACGCCGTCGCCCAAAGACTAAAGATACTGATGCCTCGTGCTGAGGTAATCGCCCTTACGTCTTCCCCTACCGAGCAGTCCAAGCGATTCAAGCACCTGCAGGCTCTAATCCAGCGTGGAATGATGTCGTACCCTGCCCACGCTAAGACTAAGCGCCTACGTATCTGGAAGCAGTTCTACCAGCAGATGACTGACGCTGAGGTTGTGTACAAGGGGCCTAACTTCACAGTGGCAGCGCCTAAGGAAAACTACGCTCACGATGACTTTGTAGACTCCCTAGCTATCGCATGTTCTATGACTGTAGACCTAGTGATGCCAGAGATTGAATCTACCTCAAACATGTTCTATTAAAAAGTTTGAGTTGAGTATTACAAAAGTGGTATTACAAGCCAAACTTGTAAGTGGAAAAGTCGACTATTCCAATCACTAAGGAGTTTCTTATGGGTATCGCCCCAAATCCACAATTCCCTGAGCGTGGTGCTCAGGCTTACGAGATGAAGATGTCAGGCAACGCAGAGCGTCGTGGCCCACTCCGTTTCGAAGAGGGTGTCGCAACTGACACCGACGTCCCAACTGACTTCCAGAAGGGCATGGCCTCTGGCTTTGCTACTGCTCCAGGTCGTCCAAACCGTAACGCACCAGTATGGCAGAAGCCAGCTGCTGAGACTCTCTCAGAGCGTGCACACGTCGGTTCGGCTGCTTGGGTAGAGGCTCCTACCTTCTTGGGTGAGTTCGCACACGGCTCTTACAGCCAGAACTCAGAGCAGGTCATTGAGACCAAGATGTCCATGGGTCGCACCATGCGCGTCAACCCAACCGTAGTAAACGACTAATACGTCTTCCTAGCCTCCGTTCCCAGTTCTCCCCTTTCTGGGAACGGGGCTAGGTCCTTTAGGACTGCAATGGCTGAAACCCCATCAAACCAAAAGCTCTACGCTATGGTCGTCATGCAAGCCAAGGCTAAGTACCGTGTTTATCCATCACCTGGCGCATCTCACTGGGTGCACAAGCGGTATCTAGAACTGGGCGGCAAGTTTATAGACCCAGTTGTAGAAAATGAGCGTAAACGCGTTATTAGACATATGATAGAGGCACGTGAGGGTCACCACCCTGACGAGAAAGACCGCGACCTCAAGCACCGCGGACACCGCCTAGACAAGAAACACTAAAAAATATGAGTGGCTCCTACTTCGATTTCTCTCCGCCTAGCTATAGAGCGGCGTCATCTGACCTTACTATCTCCATTTCCCCTTTGGGACTTGTTGAGCTTGCTGACGAAGAGTTTGAAGTCCACGGCCCTCGCCTAAACCGCTACTCGCTCAACTGGGCTATGTACCTCGGTCACCACTGGGGATACCGCCGTGAGCAGGGCGAAATGCAGATTTCGGTAAACTACTACCGTGCTTTCATTGACTACCTAGCCCGTTTTACCTTTGGGCACGGAGTCCACTTCCGCTCACCAGCCAGCACTGAGCACATCGTTCCTGACCTACTTGAAAGAGTATGGGAAGTAGATAACGACAAGACCAAGATTCTGCTAGAGATGGCACAGATTGGTGGCATCACTGGTGACTGCTTTGTCAAGATTGCCTACGAAGAGGCTTGGCAGGACTCTATCGGACGCTTCCACCCTGGCCGTGTGCGCATCCTTCCACTAAACTCAGCTTTCTGTTTCCCAGAGTTCCACCCTCACGACCGTACTCGTCTACTCCGTTTCAAGCAGAAGTACCGCTTCTGGGGAACCTCACTAGAGGGTACTCGTCAGGTATTCACCTACACCGAGATTCTTACGGACGACATTATTGAGGAGTACATTAACGATGAGCTCATTGATTCGCGCCCTAACCCGCTGGGCCTTATCCCTGTTGTACACATACCAAACACACCTGTATCTGGTTCTCCTTGGGGCCTATCTGATGCTCATGACATCATTGCCCTAAACCGCTCCTACAATGAAATCTCCACTGACATCGCGGATATTATTAACTATCACGCTGCTCCAGTTACTGTTATCGTGGGTGCAAAGGCGTCTAACCTTGAGAAGGGCGCTAAGAAGGTCTGGGGCGGTCTGCCAAAGGACGCACAGGTCTTCAACCTAGAAGGCGGCGGCTCTGGTATTCAGGGCGCTCTGCAGTACCTAGAGATGATTAAGCGCTCAATGCACGAGCTTATGAACGTGCCAGAGTCTGCTCTTGGTCAGTCCCAGCCTGTATCGAACACCTCAGGTGTTGCACTTTCCATCCAGTACCAGCCTCTAATGAACCGCTGGTCACACAAGGTTGCTCAGTATAAAGAAGGTCTACAGCGTATTAACGAGCTTGTTATGCTCAACCTCGTTGTAAAAGAGCCTGAGACTCTTGTATACAACCCTGCTGTAAACGGCCCTATTAAGCCAGGACAGGTTGAGCGTCTAGACCCAGACGACCCAATCACCTACATCAACTACGCACACTTCCCTCCACCACTACCTCTAGACAAGCTTGTTCTACTTAACGAGCTTGCACAGAAGGTATCGATGGGTCTGGAGTCCAAGCACGGTGCACTACGTGCCCTTGGCGAGGAGTTCCCAGACGAGAAGCTACGTGAGATTCGTCAGGAGCTTGTTGACGAAGCACGTGCTGAGGGCGCTCTCAACTTGATGCGTGTACAGATTCAGAAGCAGATTATGGACATGACTGGCATGATGGCTGGTCCTGACGGCACTGCTACTCCAATTGACCCAATGATGATGGGCGGTGGTGACGTGCTAGGTGATGGGCAGGCTGGTCCAGTAGACCCAGTAACAGGCGCAGACCCACAGACTCAAATGGAGAACATCGCTGCAGAGGTAGCGATTAGAGAAGGTTTGTTGAATGACGCTTACAACACTGAGTTGCCAGTGCGTTCTACAATAGATAAAGACTAGTTTTATACGAATTTCGTGGAATTAATTTGGTTTAGATACCGAATTAGTTGAAAATACTAAAAACTAGTTACGTAATAGGAACGGTCAACGAGCTACTTATATGGAAAACGACCAAGTCAACGAAAAGAGTACATTTATGGACGAAACTACGCAGGCCCCAGAACTTAACGAGGCTGAAATCACAACCAACGAGGCGGAGACTCCTGAGGTGGCAAGCAACCTTTTCACTGCAGACGACATTGCTAAGGCACGTGCGCAGGAGAAAGAGAAGCTTTACCCACAGGTAGAGAAGCTAAAAGAGGAACTAACCCTTCTCAAGCAGCGTGAGCAGGAACGCGAAGCTGAAGAGGCTCGCCGTAAGGAAGAGCGCAAGAAGCGCGAAGCCGAGGCAGCTAAGAAGAAGAAGGAAGAAGAAGAAGCAGAACTAGAGGTTCGCCAGCTGCTTCAACTTAAGGAGCAAGAGTGGCAGTCCCAGCTTGAGGCCGAGCGTCTTGAGCGTGAAAAGGCATTTGCCCTCCTAGAGCAAGAGCGTCGCTTCCAGGCCCTGATGCAGTATCGCCAGGCAAGACTGGAGCAGGAGCGCGACAACATCATCCCTGAACTAATCGACATGATTCAGGGCAACTCCGAGGATGAGATTGAGCAGAGCATCTCGGCGTTGAAAGACAAATCTGCAAAGATTTTCGACTCTGTCGCACAAGCTAGTGTGCAGACTAGAAAAGACATGGTAGGAGCACGGGTAACCGTACCTGCCTCAGGACCCCTGGATAATGACTCGGAGCAACGTTCGTTTACCCCTGACAGTATTAAAGACATGTCAATGGCTGACTACGCGAAGAATAGAGCCAAACTTCTTGGCACAGGCAACAACCGTGGACAGGGTTTGTTCAACAACTAATCAACCAATCTAACGACCGAAAGGACTTGAACCACTATGGCTTCAGGTATTACTGGTACTGGTCAGCTAGCGTCCGCGCCTACCGCGTACTCGGGTTCTAACACCCAGCTGTCCCAGGCTATTCAAACCATCTGGTCGAAGGAAATTCTGTTCCAGGCGATGCCAATTCTTCGCTTTGAGCAGTTTGCTGTCAAGAAGACCGAGCTCGGTGTAGCTCCTGGTCTTCGTGTCAACTTCCTTCGCTACAAGAACTTCGCAGTGGACCCAACCCCACTGACCGAAGGTGTACGTATGACCACCAACTCTCTGACTGCAGAGCAGATTGCTATCACCGTTGCTGAGCACGGTTACGCAACTGCCGTATCAGAGCTGCTGCTAAACGCTTCCTTCGACGACGTAATGGCTTCGGCTTCCCGTCTTCTAGGACGCCACATGGCACAGTACCTAGACCTACAGGCTCGTAACACCCTGTCTGCTGCAACTTCTGCAGTATTCGGTTACGACCGCTCAGGTATCTCTGGTGGCGCGTTCACCAACTACGATGAGGGCAGCGCAGCTACCTCTATCGCTGGCGTTTCCGCCAACCACAAGCTCACCACTGGTGCTATCAAGGATGCCGCTCTAACCTTGGCTTCCAAGAACATCCCAAGACTAGGTGAGACCTACGTTCAGTTCATCCACCCTAAGCAGTCTCGTGACCTTCGTTCGAACCCAGAGTTCATCGAAGTTACCAAGTACGCTGCTCCAGGTAACTTCATGCTCGGTGAGATTGGTCGTCTATACGACGTAGTCTTCATTGAGACCACTCAGGTGAAGAAGCTTGCCCAGGGTACCGCTGTAAACTACAGCTCGCAGGTAGGCGCTCCAAGCGACTACTGGTCTGCTCCAGTAAAGGCAAACACCGCTCCTGGTTCTGGTGGAAACCCAGAGAACCCAGGCGCAACTGCCCCAACTGGCACCACTGCAACTGACGTTTACGAGTCCATCATGATTGGTGACAACGCATTTGGTCACGCAATCTCCCTACCAGTTGAGCTCCGTGACGGTGGTGTTCTAGACTTCGGTCGTGAGCACGCACTAGCATGGTACGCCATCTGGGGTCTAGGTGTTATCACCGACCAGGCTATTGTCAAGGTATACACCGCGTAATAGCTAAAAACCTTGGGTGGGGGCGTTGCTTCGGACGGAGCTGTGCCCCCACCCAACACAAACATCCAACACTAGGAGAATAAACAACGTGGCAACACAAAAGACAAGTCCATTGGACGCAACTGGCAAGGCAGCAGAGGATGCTGCAAAGGCCCGCGCAGCTGAGCTAAAGAAGCGTGAAGCAGAGATTTCTCTCACTCGTCAGGCTGAGCAAGAGGCTTTGGAGACTCAGGTATTTGACCCGAAGAAGCCAGACCAGCCCCTTCTCATTGACGAGATTGAAGAGGTCGGTGTATCAGTAAACGGTAACGACATGGTTGTTATCCGTACCATCGCTGACATCGAAGACATGACCTATGGCGTCGGAAACACTTACACCTTTAAGAGCGGTGTTAAGTACTCCGTCCCACGAGACCTCGCAGACTACCTAGAGGGTCTCGGCTACATTTGGCGACCTAACTAAGTCGCTCAATAAGCTGCCCGCTTCGCTGGTTCCCGCCCTCCTCCCAGCGGAGCGGGCTTTCTCGTTTGCGCTGTATTTATCCTCATAATAAGGGAACATAGAGATAGAAATTTTACGGAGGTTTTGTGGCCACTCTGTCTTCGCTTGTAGAGCGGGTACGCTTTGAGCTTGGTGACCTACCCAAATCATTCGTGACTCAGTTTCAGTCTGACATTTCAACTAACCGTTACCGCCTAAACTACGCCCCAGTAGACGCCCCTCAGGTGACCGTATTTAAGAACGGTGTGGATATCTCCGACACTGTGGAGATTGAAGAGCAGACAGGCGTAATGGTTCTAGATGACCTGCCTGAGATTGACGATGAGTTTACGGTAACGGGTAACTACTACAGGTATTTCACCACTCGTGAGCTAGAGAACATTGTCACTAGCGCTCTAGAGCAGCACGCAGGTCGTGACACTGACTCCCTAGGGCGTAAGATTACTGTGGCTAACTTGCCTAGTATCGAAGAGTACCCTGTTGCGCTATACGCAACGACCCTAGCTCTTTACACCCTTGCTACTGACGCTTCCTTCGACATCAACGTTTTCGCCCCAGACGGCGTCACTATCCCACGTTCTGAGCGTTACCGCCAGCTCATGGAGATGATTGACTCCCGCAAGGAGCAGTACCGCGAGCTGTGTACTCAGCTGGGCATCGGTATGTACAGCATCGACGTGTTCACCTTCCGTCGAATCAGCAAGACCACCAACCGTTACGTACCTGTTTACCGCCCACAAGAAGTGGACGACAGGTCTTACCCACAGCGTGTGGAATTGCCGATGCCTACTTACGGCGACGCCCCTACTGCATGGCCTACCGAAGGCGGAGACCTCACCGCTTACCAAGGCCGTGCGTTTACCCACACCCTCACTGTTACTGGAGACTACGAGGACGCCCTCTTTGCAGTACGCCTTCTTCCACAGCGTGGCAGTGTAATGGTCGCTCAGAACTTTACCTTCACAGTAACTGACAACGAAGATGGCACGTTCACTATTGAGATGTCGCTTACTGAAGACCAGACCAGACGTATTGCACGTAGAACATACTGGTCTATTGCAATTAAGGATGACGAAGACGACACCACTCCAACGGAGATTCTTGGTGGAAACTTCTTCACCGACAGAGTAGGAACAGCGGTACTATGAGTGGCTTTTACCCCGAGACTAACGTTGACCCACTGTATCCTGTAGTAGATGTAGATTTTCTCCCTGCGGTTCCGCAGAGAGTAAGCGCAAAACAAATCATACCACTCGTCTCATACACTCACTCTCAGAGCGCAGCCTCTAACCAGTGGGTAGTTACGCACAATCTTGGGTTCAAGCCAAACGTTACTGTCTTTGACAGTGCGGGCGACGTTGTGGAAGGCCACATCATCCACAACAGCATTAACCAACTAACCCTGCAGTTCTCGTCCCCCATGTCGGGTATTGCACAACTATCCTAAGGAAATTAAATGGCTCGTCAGTTTCTAACTGGGCTCAATCTTAACAAGAATGAGCTGCTAAACGCCAGGATTCAGAATCTGGCGAATGACCCTTCTAACCCTGTACTGGGTCAGATTTATTTCAACACCTCTCTCAACGAGATGCGCGTCTACAACGGCACTGCTTTTGAGGCTGTTGGTCTAAACGGCGTTACTGCATCTGCAGATGAGATTAACATCCTTGATGGCGCTACCATCAGCACCACTGAGCTTAACTACCTAGACGGCGTCTCTGCCAACATTCAGACCCAGCTAAGCGAGAAGGCCCCAACCTCAAACCCAGTATTTACTGGAGATGTTAGCCTTGTCAGCAACCTTATCTTTGAAGGAAGCAGCGCAGACAGCAACGAGCTGACTGTTACCGCTACCAACCCTACTGCTGACCGCACCATTACTCTTCCAGACGCTTCTGGTACCGTAATCCTCAGCACTAACACTGTAAGCAGCTTGACTGCTCCTACTGGCTCATTCTCCATGAACAGCCAGAAGATTACCAGCCTAGCTACTCCAACCGATGCAACTGATGCTGCTACCAAGGGGTACGTAGACGCAGCCCGCTCAGGACTAGACGTCAAGGAGTCTGTACGTGCAGCTTCAACTGGCCCAGTAGATTTGATGTTTGCTGGCACTACTCTTGACGGAGTTACGCTCTCCACTGGCGACCGCGTGCTACTTAAGAACCAGACCAACGCGGCAGAAAACGGTATTTACGAGTACTTTGGCGTCAGCGAAACTTACGCCCGTGCAGCAGACGCTGATAGCTCTGCCAAAGTTACTGCAGGAATGTTCACCTTTGTTTCTGAAGGTACTGTAAACGCAGACTCTGGCTGGGTACTAACTACCAACGACACCATTACCCTAGGAACTACTGAGCTTGCATTTGCTCAGTTCTCAGGTGCTGGACAGATTACTGCTGGTGACGGTCTGACCAAGAGTGGCAACACCATCAATGCAGTAGGTACTGCAGACCGCATCACCGTAAACGCAGACAGCATTGACATTGCGTCTACTTACGCTGGTCAGACATCTATCACTACTCTAGGAACTATTGCCACTGGTACTTGGCAGGGTACTGACGTAGGCGTAGCTTACGGTGGTACTGGAGCCTCTGACGCTGCTGGTGCGAAGACCAACCTAGGGTTCATGACCCGCTACGCAGCAAGCAACACCCTGCTAGTGCCTTCTTCTGGCATCGTTACCTGGGCTGTAACCCACAACCTAGGCACCAAGGACGTAACCGTACAGGTTTACGACCTAGCTACCGATGCCGACGTTGAGGTCGATGTAGTTCGCACTTCTACCTCGGTTGTTACCCTTTCATGGGTAGCAGGCGCTAACGTAGCTGCAGACAGCTACCGAGTAGTAGTAATCGGCTAAGGATAGTTAATTGTCAAGAAGATTCCTCACCCCTCCCCGACTCCCCAGTGGCACGAGCCTGCCATCTGCGGGAGCGGCTGGTGACCTCTTCTTTAAATCAGATGAGTCGAAAATCTACGTTCATGATGGGACGACGTGGGTTATCGCACAGGGTTCTGGCGGCGGTGGTGGAGGCGTAGTTGTCTCTGACACTGCCCCAGCAAACCCTGACGAAGGTACTTACTGGTTTGACTCAACTACAGCTAAAAGCTACATCTACTACGACAGCTTCTGGGTAGAAGTTGGAGACAACAGCGGTGGCTACATCGTCTCTGAGACTGCTCCTGCTAACCCTACTGTTGGTGACGTATGGTTTAGTACAGCCGAAGGTGTTATATACGTATACTACGATGGTTTCTGGGTAGACCCTACTACTGGTGGCGCTGCAGGTGTTCCTACTGGTGGTCTAGAGGGGTACATCCTTGCTAAGGCGTCTGATGACGACTACGACACCACTTGGATTGAGAACTATACTTCTCAGGTAAAGCACCTAGTAAAGAACTCTACTGGTAGCACTTTGGCTAAGGGCCGTGCAGTTTACGTGTCTGGTGCAAACGGGACTAACATGCTGGTGTCTTACGCATCTAACGATGTTGAAATGACCTCCAGCAAAACCATCGGTCTTCTGGCTCAAGCGCTAGCTAATAACGCCGAGGGCTATGTCGTTACTGAGGGCCTGCTTACTGGCCTAGACACTTCTGCAGCAACTGCAGGTGACCCTGTCTGGCTAGGTACCTCAGGTCAGCTACTGTACGGCTTGGCTAACAAGCCCGTAGCTCCTGACCACATGGTGTTTATTGGAATTGTCACCCGAGTAAACGCAAGCACTGGTGAGATTTTTGTAAAGGTACAAAACGGCTTTGAGCTAGAAGAGCTGCACAACGTACTGATTGACACCCCAACTGATGGTCAAATCCTCAAATACGACGCAACTGCAGAACTTTGGGTAAACGGACCTGCCCCTATTACTAGTACAATTGACGGAGGCGACCCTAGCTCTAGTTACGCTGGGGACGCCATTGACGGTGGAGATGCGAGTAGTTTCTAATGCCAACTAAAATTCAGATTAGACGTGGTACCGCCACCCAGTGGACCACCGCTAACCCAACCCTAGCCGCTGGTGAGTGGGGCCTAGAGTCCAACACTGGCAAAGTAAAGCTAGGTGATGGTTCTACCGCTTGGACTTCCCTTTCATACTTCGGAAACCTAGAGGCCCTTGATAACGTAGGTGACGTCGTAATTACCTCTGCTACCAGCGGTCAGGTACTTAAGTACGACGGAACTAACTGGGTAAACGGAACAGCTGCGGCTGACCCAACTAAACAACTCTTTCTCTTGATGGGAGCTTAGAATGGCAGTAAAAGTACTAGCACAGAGCGCACCGAGCGCTACTACCAACACCGACATCTACACTGTAGGTTCAAGCACTGAGACGGTTATCTCTACCATCTTCGTGTGCAACCGCTCGGCAGCTCCTGCAACTTACAGAATTGCGGTACGTCCAAACGGTGCTACCTTAGCTAACCAGCACTACATCGCCTACGACGTAACTGTCGGCGCATCTGACTCAACGACCATTACCTCTGGCATCACCATGGACGCAGCTGACGTACTCACTGTGTACGCCTCTACTGCAAACTTGAGCTTTAGCGTCTTCGGTTCAGAGACTCCTGCTTAGGGGGCATAATGGCAGTCAAAAGCCTTGCCCAATCTAGTATTCTTCAGCCATCTGGCACTAACTCACTTTTGGGTGACTACGAAAGCAACTACTTTCACCACCTAGAGACCGTCCGCTTATCAAGCACTACGGCGTCAGTTACGTTCAGTAACCTTGCGCAGTACTCTGACTATCAACACCTCCAGATAAGAATGGTAACTTTAAGCACGGGCGACTCGTGGTTTAGGCTGCAGCTAAATGGTGCAACGTCTGGGTACTACTCTCACCGAGTTATTGGTGAAGGCGGCGCAGCTAGCTCCGCAGGATACGCTTCTTCAACTACTGGTATGCAGTTATTTGGACTAACAGGTACTAGCTCGGTTCCAGGTCGTTCTGTAATAGACCTTCTTGACCCGTTTGAAACAACTAAGAATAAAGTCGCTAGAGGCATGTCTGCGGGACCTAACACTGTAGGTTTGATGTCTGGCTTATTAGCAGACACTTCGCCAATAACTTCTATAACTCTAAATCCAACTGATGTGAGTTGGGCTTCTGGGTCCCGCTTTTCTTTGTACGGAATTAAGGCAAGGCCATAATGCCAAGAACAATTACCCCTACGCACATTTTGTTAAACCAAGTTGTCCTGGCTGCGTCTAGTGCTACTGTAGTTTTTTCCAGTCTTCCTCAGAACTACAGGGATTTAATCCTTGTTATTAGTGGGACAGCAAGCGGAGATACTTCTCCTTCTTTAAACTTCAATGGTGATTCTGGAGCGAACTACGCAAATTTAAGACTGTTTGCAAACGCTTCAACCACTAGCGCTCAGGCGTTTACTGACTCATATGGTTCAACTGGCTTTATGAGCACTGAGCGGTCTACTATTAGAATCCAGATTTTTGAGTATTCTGCTACAGATAAGCAAAAAACAACACTTAGTAGGGGTGGTAATACCGCTAACCTTAGGCTAGAAGCTACCCGATGGACCAATACGGCTGCTATTACCAGCATTACCGTTCGAATGGACGGAGCGCAGACTTATAGTACTGGCACCACCTTCTCGTTGTATGGAGTTTACGCATAATGTACGAACTTATTGAACATAGAAAACTAGACACTGCTGCGTCTAGCATTACATTCAGCAACATCCCTCAGACCTTTACTGACTTGTATCTAGTATTTAGTTTGCGTGGAACTAACTCCTCGGGTAGCGTCGAATTAAGGCTGCTTCCGAATGGTGTCGGCGGAAATGACCGAGTTCTATACGGTTTTGGTAGCGGTGGAGTCGGGTCAAATGCGGGGGCTACCTTGCGAGGCGTAACATCTGCGGCTTCTGCCACTACTAGTACTTTTGGTTCGGGACAGGCTTACATTCCAAATTATACGGTTTCTGGCGCAAAAAATATTTCGATGGAATCCCTTTCAGAGAACATGAACAGTGTCGCAGACACTTACCTTTTATCTGGAGTATCCAGCACTACGACGGCTATAACTTCTTTGACTATTAGCACTGCAAGCGGAGACTTTGTGCAGAACAGTTCGGCAACTCTCTATGGCATAAACCGCACATCAGCTATTGGTAGACCATCTCAGCCAAAAGCTATTGGTGGAAACATCACTTTTGTAAATGGGTACTGGGTACACACTTTTACTGGTTCTGGCAGTCTAATAGTAAACAAAACCTTAGTTGCAGAGTATTTAGTAGTAGGTGGTGGAGGCGGTTCAGGACCGTCATTTGGTGGCGGAGGTGCGGGGGGTTACAGGTCCTCTGTAGTAGGAGAAGCTTCTGGCGGAGGAGCGCCAAACGAGTCTCAGCTTACTTTAACAGCGGGAACGTCTTACCCAGTAACAGTTGGTGCTGGAGCTGCTAGGAACGCTACTGGGTCAAGCTCAGTACTTGCCACCGTAACTTCTCTGGGAGGCGGCTACGGTGGTACTGGTAATGGGCGTTCTGCAGGTAATGGTGGTTCAGGTGGTGGAGGGTCTTCCTCCTGGACTGACGGCAACTCTGGTGGTTCTGGTACTGCAGGGCAGGGTTACGCTGGCGGGTACGCCTCGCCAGTGTATTACGTAGACCACGGCGGAGGTGGCGGTGGCGCAGGAGGCGCAGGAGCGGCTACTTCTGGAGATAATGGTGGTAACGGTGGAGTAGGTGTTCAGTCAAGCATTACTGGGACTGCGGTTTACCGTGCTGGTGGTGGAGCTGGTGGAACCGTCCAAGGGTCTCCTGGAAGTAATGGTCTAGGAACTGGGGCTAACACAGGTGGGGGTGGGTACACTGCGTCTAATTCAGGTGCTGGTCATTCAGGTGTAGTTATCATTAGATACAGGGCAGATTAGGATAGAATAAAGACATGTCACATTTCGCAGAACTTGATGAGAATAACGTTGTCCTACGTGTTCTTGTAGGCGACAATAACCTGCCTAACGAGGGCTACGACTGGTTTGTAGAGAACCTAGGTGGCCGTTGGGTGCAGACCTCGTACAACGCCACTATTCGCAAGAACTTTGCAGGTATCGGGTACATTTACGACGAAGAGCGTGATGCTTTCATCCCTCCTAAGCCGTTTGAGTCTTGGGAACTTAACGAGACCACTTGCCGCTGGCAAGCTCCGACCCCATACCCACAAGATGGCCGCGTCTATTTTTGGGATGAAGAAACCCTAGCGTGGGTAGAGGCTCCTGCCCCAAATCCTGAAGGAGAATAATGTCAGACACCCCTATGAAGCTGATTGTTGACTGTGCCACTGGTGCACAGACCTACGTACCTCTTACTGAGGAAGAGATTACCCAGCGTGAGGCAGACGCACTTGCTGCTGCTGAAGCTGAAGCTGAGCGTGTAGCTGCTGAAGAAGCTCGTGAAGCTCTTAAGGCTTCTGCTCGTCAGAAGCTGATTTCAGGCCAGCCTCTAACCGAAGAAGAGGCAGCGCTTCTAGTTCTCTAAGGAGCAGAACATGATTAAGTCTGCTTCGCAGTCTAGCCTTACTAACGACGTTAAGTACCGTAACTTAGCTACTAGTGTCGTGCCGTCTAATGAGTACCTAATCTCAACCACTATTCTCACTCAAACTACGCCTACGGTGACTTTTGACGTAACAGGGCTTGGGTCTCAGTTCCATCATTTAAAGCTGGTCTACTCAGCTAGAACTGATAGGTCAGGTGTTGGAACAACCGCTGATTTGCGAATACGATTCAACGGCGATACTGGCTCAAACTATAATGCGCATGTTCTTGGTGGAGACGGCTCTTCTGTTACAAGCAGTTACTACAGTTCTACAACCATCAATTACATAGGAGTTTGGTGGATTGAGGGACCTCTCTCTGCCGCTAATTCTTTTGGTGCTGGGTCAGTAGACATCCTAGATGCTTTTAATACTAGCAAAAACAAAACGATTAGAAGCCTTGCTGGAAATAGTGGGAGGGTTGCTGTTACTTCTGGGGCTTGGACTAACACTGCCTCTCTTACGAGTATTGAATTAGCACCAAATACCTCTGGTAATTTTGTGCAGTATTCTCGCTTTTCTCTTTATGGGGTGACCGCATAATGGCACTTCAATCTACTACGGCTTTGGCGACTATTACTCTGCAGTCGGCATCTGCTGAGATTACCTTCTCTGGTATCCCTGCAACTTACAGGGACTTGGTTGTTGTATTCAACGGCTCAATTTCTACAAGCAGCAATTCTCCTTTTTACATGAACGGTGACACAACTTCTGGAAATTACGGCAAAGTTTCTGCTTGGGGAACTGGCTCAGGAACTGGCTCTGGCGCTTTTTTTGGCGCAATTTGGGCTGGCTATCCAAACGTAGTTACTTACACCTTTTTAGACGCTAGTCAAACTGATAAGCACAAAACTGCTTTAGTCAGGTGCAATGGTGCATCAAACGAAGTCTCTATGCAGGCTATTAGGTGGGCAAACACGGCTGCAATTACGTCCTTAACATTTGCTGCTGGAAGCACCTACACGTACACAGCGGGCTCAACTTTTAGTCTCTACGGGGTGATTGCATAATGCTTAAGTATCACATTCAAACTGTTAGAGTTGGCTCTGGAGGAGCTTCGACTATAACCTTTAGCGGCATCCCTCAAGTTTATGATGACTTGCTACTTTTAACCAGCGTGAGAACCGCTGCTGCTGACGACAACTTGTACGTTAGGTTTAACAACAGTACTAGCGGATACACCCATAGAAACTTGCTTGGTAATGGGAGTGGCGTTTTTTCTCAAGTACAGTCTAACCAGCAGCCTGGAGTTCAAGTTCACGGCATGATTGGGTCCACTGCAAACACTTTTGGAAATGGCCAAGCCTATGTTCCAAACTATAGGAGCTCAACTTCTAAGGCGGTAAGTAGTGAGGGTGTTGGAGAACAAAACAGCGCTACAGGTTACCAATTTTTAGTAGCAGGGCTATGGAATAGCACAGAGGCTATTAACACACTAACAATGTATGCTCAAGGCGGAGGAAATTTTGTTGAATACTCCTCAGCCTCGCTTTACGGTATTAAACGTGGGACAGATGGTGTAACTCAAAGTTCTCCAGTTGCTCAGGGCGGAACTGTCAGCACCAGCAGTGGCTACACTATCCACTCGTTTACTAGCTCTGGCACGTTTAGTCTTTTGCGTCCAGCTACTGTCGACTACTTAGTTGTAGCTGGTGGTGGCTCTGGAGGGGCAACGACCTCATTGGTGGACTACAACACTGGCGCTGGTGGTGCTGGTGGTTATCGTTACTTGACTTCTCAGGTTCTTCAACCAGGTTCTTACAGCGTAGTTGTAGGGGCTGGAGGCTCAGTTGAAGGAGTAGGTACGCCTGGAAGTGACTCCTCCTTCTTTACTACTACCGCTACTGGAGGTGGCGCTGGCGGGTCTGGTGGAGGAACTTACGTTCAGCCTACTTCTGGAGGCTCGGGTGGTGGTGGAGGTACCCCAGGAACTCTTACTGGAGCAGCAGGTAATGCTGGAGGGTACTCTCCTGTAGAAGGTTACGCTGGAGGAAATGCAAACTCTGGTGGCGCAGGCTCCACGTCTGGTGGTGGCGGAGGTGCTGGAGGCGCTGGAGGAACTCCTACTGCTGGTCCTGGAGTGGCTAACTCCATAACTGGAACCAGTGTCACATACGCCACTGGTGGCACAGGCCTTTCTGGTGGCGGCACAGGAAGCGCAAGCAACGCTGCCGCTAACACAGGTAATGGCGGTAATGCAGGTCGTTCACAGAGGTACGTATCAGGTTTGGGCGGTTCTGGTATCGTCATCATCCGCTACCTAACTCCTGCTTAGCCTGTAACTACTTCTATTAGAAAGTAAAATAAGCCTATGGCTGCTATTGACTTTCCTTCTTCTCCTACGCTGAATCAGCAGGAGACTCTTGGTGGCTTCCTATGGCAATGGGACGGCAATGTTTGGCGCAAAATTAACGCAGGTAAGTCTGCTTACGCTATTGCCGTAGACAATGGCTTTGTTGGAACCGAGTCTCAGTGGCTAGCTTCGTTAGTAGGAGCTGATGGTGCAGACGGTGCTACTGGCGCTACAGGAGCAACTGGCGCAACTGGTCCAGCGGGCTCCCCTACTCGCACCATTCGTAGCGTGTCTTCTTCCACCACCTTACAGTCTGGTGACCTAAATCAGATGATTAGGTTTACTGGAACTTCTGCTCAGACACTAACTGTTGCCGATGTTTTAACTCCTGGTACTTCTGTAGAAATTCTGCAAGACAATTCGGGTTCTGTTGAATTTCAATCTGGCTCTGGGGTGACTTTGTTGAGTAGTACTGGAGTGTTTTCTACTAAAGGCCAAAATAGTGTTGTAACAATTAGGTGCGTTGCTTCTGGCCAGTACCGAGTTACTGGTGATGTGGCTACAATTGCAGGTGCGTACGGATTTACCCCGTTTATTTGGTACGACCTATCCACGAGCGCTGGATATACCTTATCTGGGTCGACAGTAACATCTCTTGTCGACCGTAGTGCGAACTCTTTAAACGCTTCCGTTGTTGGGTCTCCTCAGTTCTCTGCTACTGCGTATAACTCTCGTCCAGGAGTCACTTTAAATGGGAGTAACCAGGGGTTTACTACCCCTAATGTCCAGTTTAGTTCTCCAGGTTTTACCATTTTTATGGTGGTAAAACTTAGTAATGCAGGAATGTTCCTAGAACATTCTGCAGACGCAAATAACGGCAGTTTTTACCTGTACTCAGGTACTGGTAACTCGCTTTTATATAGAAACGGCAGTAATAGTTCTTACAACTACACCAATAACTGGACGAATACCAAGAGCCTGTTGGTGTATCAGTACAATGGCTCAAACTCAGGTAATTTTATCAGAGCAGATAGAGCGCTTATGACAGGAAGTAACCCAGAAACAAGTAACCCTGGATTTGCATCCGTGAACGCTCCTCTTTACATGTTTAGTAGAGGCCACAACTCTTTGTGGAGCTCAGGTACTTTCTCGGAAATGGTTGTTTATAAGCAGGCACTTAGCCTAAGCGAAATCCAATCTGTAGAAAATGCTCTTTACACTAAGTGGGGGATTAGCTAATGCCAGCAATTGATTTTCCTAATAGCCCTACTACAGGGGACACATACACTGTCGAAGGTAAAACTTGGACATACACAGGTACACGCTGGGAAGTATTAACTGAGGGTTCCGTAACTACTGGAAAAGCCATTGCCATGGCTCTCGTCTTTGGAGGATAAATGGCTGCACCAAACATTGTAAATGTAACTAGCATCTATGGAAAAACTGCTCACCTTAACTTGACGACTTCATCCCAGTCTGTTGTGAGCAACTCCGCTAACAGCAACAAAGTGTTTAAGATAAACACCATTATCGTGGCTAATGTGGACGGCTCTGCAGCAGCCGACGTCACTGTCAATTACAACAACGCAGGAACCCCCTTTGCTCTTGCCAACACTATCTCTGTGCCCGCTGACTCTACGCTAGTTATCCTGGATAAAGCAAGCGCAATCTACTTAGAAGAAAACGACTCTATTCAAGCTTTAGCTTCCGCTAATGGTGACTTAGTAATCCACATCTCTTATGAGGAGATTGCGTAATGACCCGTAATGGTGGGCGCATAGGGCCTACAGCGAATAGCGACATTAAAGGCGTGTTTGGCCTTCCTGAGCAGTATCAACTAAACAGGGACCTAGCTTGGAAAAGTCCTATCAAAGCTAGTGGTGGCGCTATTACCGTGGCTAACGGATTTGTCTTCCATACTTTTACTGGCAGCGGAACATTTGCGCCGACAGAAACTCTTAGTAACGTTTCTTACCTAGTTGTAGCTGGTGGCGGTGGAGGAGGTTACGGAGAAAACAACTCTGCAGGAGACGGCGGAGGCGGCGGCGGTGCGGGCGGATACGTTAGTGGAACATCTAGCACAGTGGCTGTAAGTAATTACACTGTAGTAATTGGAGGTGGTGGCGCAGGGGGACCTGTAAACAGCGCTGCCAGCTCTGGAGTAAATAGCTCTGTATTTGGCGTAAGCGCTGTTGGTGGTGGTAGGGGCGGCTCAGACGAGAACAATTTCCCCGCAGCATCTGGAGGTTCAGGTGGAGGAACTGCCTCTATGTGTAACGGTAATAGCTCTGGTGGTGCAGGAACTTCTGGTCAAGGTAACGCTGGAGGAAGTGACGTAGACGGCGGCTGCAGCCTTAGGTCTGGTGCAGGTGGTGGTGGTGCTGGAACTGCTGGCGCAAACACAAGTTCTACCCCTGCAGGTGCTGGCGGAAACGGTGCTACATGGCTAAACGGAGTCACTTACGCAGGTGGTGGTGGTGGAGGTGCTGGAGGCGGCGCATCCAGAGCTGGTGGCGCTGGAGGAACTGGCGGCGGTGGCGCTGGCGGAAATACTGACAACCCTGGGAATGCAGGAACGGCTAACACAGGTGGAGGCGGTGGAGGCGGAGCATCTAGCTTCACTGAAGCTCGCGCTGGAGGCGCTGGAGGTTCGGGCATCGTAATTATAAGGTATGCAGCATGACAGCAATTGATTTTCCTAACAGCCCTACTAACGGCACTAGCTTTAGTGCTGGAGGTAAGACATGGACGTACAATGGCTCTGTATGGGTCTTAAACCCTAGAACAGCCTCTAAGTCTGCTTATGACATCGCTGTTGAAAACGGCTTTGTAGGCACTGAGTCTGAGTGGGTTGCCTCTCTAGAGGGCGCTACTGGTCCTCAAGGTGCGACTGGTCCTACTGGGGCTACTGGCGCTACAGGTGCCCCAGGAAAATACACTGTCTCTGAAACTGCTCCTTCGTCTCCTGCTGTAGGGGACGGATGGTTTGACTCTACTGTTGGTAAGTTCTTTATTTACTACGACTCTTACTGGGTAGAGTTCGGAACTGCCACTGGTCCTCAGGGGCCTGCGGGAGCAGCTGGGGCGGAAGGCCCTGCTGGAGAAGCAAGCTTTAACTCATTCTTACTATTAGGAGCGTAAATGGCAACCACATACAAAGTACTAGCGCAGTCTGCGCCTAGCGCAACAACCGCTACGGACATCTACACCGTCCCTAGCTCTACTCAGACTGTAATCAGCACGATAGTAGTAGCTAACCGTGCGTCTACAGATGCAACTTACCGTATTGCTGTGCGTCCAAATGGCGCTACCCTAGCAAATCAGCACTACGTTGCGTATGACGTAACCGTAGGAGGGTCTGACTCAACGAACCTAACTCTAGGAATCACTATGGACGCTGCTGACGTTCTGACTGTGTACGCATCGACTGCAAACCTGAGCTTTAATATTTTTGGCACTGAAATCGCCTAGGGGCTCTAATGGCGACTACTTCGCTGAAAAAATCAGGCATTAGGACATTCTCTAAGCGCACCAGTATGCTCGCTGGAAATGCAAAGTTTAGTCCAGTTGCAGTCTCTAACCTTCAATACCTCGTAATTGCTGGTGGTGGCGGTGGCGGGGGCGCTGCTGGTGGCGGTGGAGGAGCAGGTGGTTATCGCAACTCTGTTCCAGGAGAGACTTCGGGAAGAGGTGCCGCCGCTGAAGCTGTAATCAACAACATCGCAGGAGGCACTACCTACACAGTTCTGGTGGGGGCTGGCGGTGCTGGAGGAAACGCTGCTAGAGGAGCGGTTGGTAACAACTCACAGTTTGGCTCAATCATCTCCAACGGCGGAGGTGGCGGCGGAATCGCAAACGTAAATGACAACGCTAACAATGCTGCGTTAGGCGGTGGTTCAGGCGGCGGTGCGGGGCTAAATGGTTCAGGCGGTGCTGGCGCTACTGGCCAAGGATACAACGGCGGAAACTGCTCTGACGGATGGGGAGAGAACTACCCTGCTTCATTCCGTACCGCTGGCGGCGGAGGAGCAGGTGGTGCAGGCAACAGTAACTCTTGGGGTTACGGTGGTTCTGGTAATACTCAAGGAGGAGCAGGGCTTGCTTCTTCAATTACAGGGTCTTCTGTCACTAGAGCAGGTGGTGGTGGTGGCGGTCGTTCAGGCTGCAATTCAGGTTCTGGAGGCTCTGGCGGTGGAGGTAACCCAGCTTATGCAGGCTACTGTGCTGAAGGAGCAGGGTCAGCAGGAGCTACAAACACTGGCAGTGGTGGTGGCGGAGGTGCTAGCTACTACGGAGCGTGGCAAGGTTATGCAGGCGGTTCAGGAATTGTGATTATTCGTTACCCTGACACGTACCCTGCCGCAACAGCGACCACAGGTTCTCCTAGCGTCACTGTCTCAGGTGGTTGGCGTGTATACCAGTGGACTTCGAACGGGAGCATTACTTTCTAATGGCTATTAAATCTTTTAAACGCTCAGGTATTAGAAACTTAGAGACCTACAGAAGCTTCTTGGCAGGAAACGCTAAATTCAATCCTGTGTCAATTTCAGGAGGAACTCTAACTTCTGACTCCACGTATTATTACCGCACGTTTACTGGGAATGGCACCCTCACAGTTACAGGAGGAACAGCCCAAGTAGACGTGATGATGATTGCTGGGGGTGGTGGAGGAAGCGGTGGAGCTTACGGCTGCCTTGGTGGAGGTGGCGGTGGTGCTGGTGGGCTTCTAGTTCTTACCAACCAGTCTCTAGCAGCAGGAAACCACGCAGTAACAATTGGTGGTGGCGGTGGCGCTGGAAGCAACGGAAGCAATAGCTCTGTAGGCGCACTGTCAGCTGCTATTGGTGGAGGTGCTGCAGGAGCTGGCGGTGGTGCATCGGGCGGCTCTGGCGGTGGAGGTGGCGGTGGAACAGGTGGAGAAATCCGTTCTGGTGGCGCTGGTACCGCAGGTCAAGGTAACAATGGTGGTGTGGGAGCAGCCAACTGTGAGCTTGGTGGCGGTGGTGGCGGTGCGGGAACTGCTGGAGAAGGAAACAACGGAGTTAGCCGTGGTGGAAATGGTCTTGGAACGTACAGTTCTTGGGGCGCAGCTACCACTACGGGAGTGTTTAACGCTGCAGATGGGCTTCGCTATTACGCAGGTGGCGGCGGTGGCGGAGGGTACTGCCTCAGCAATGACTGGTCTAATGGAGGACTTGGCGGTGGCGGTAAGGGCGGTGGCTATCAAGGCATCTCATCGTCTGACGGAACTGCAAACACAGGCGGTGGAGGCGGTGGCGGTATGAACTGCTATGGAACCCCTAGAGCTGGAGGCTCTGGGCTAGTTATCGTTCGGTATTTAAAATAAAATAAAACTAATTTAAGGAAGTGTAAAGTATGGCGCATTGGGCTGAGCTTGACGACAATAACGTTGTTATACGAGTGTTAGTTGGAGACAACGATGACCCTAATGGTGACGAAGGCTACCAGTGGTTGGTGGACAACTTAGGCGGTCGTTGGTTAAAGACGTCTTACAACTCCACTATCCGAAAGAACTTTGCAGGCGTCGGTTACACCTACGACGAGGCTCGTGACGCGTTTATCCCTCCACAGCCCTTTGCGTCTTGGGTTTTAAAAGAGGACATCTGTAGATGGATTGCCCCTATTCCGTACCCAGATGACGGGGACATCTACACCTGGGATGAAGACACCACTAGTTGGCTACCTGCGCCTGACGCTATCGCATAATGGACGCTAAGCCATGGGATATGCTGAACCCTAAAATCCAGCACGTGTCTGCCGAGGTCGCTGCTTCTCGTATTGCTCTTTGTGAGTCTTGTGAAAAGTGGCTATCAGTTACTCGCCAGTGCAAGAGGTGTGGTTGCTTTATGGACCTAAAAACAAAGCTTCCACACGCTGGTTGCCCCCTACATAAATGGGGCCCAGTACAGACTGATACAACTGCCTAAATAAGGCAAACTAGTACTAAGACTTTTCGGAGGTATCCATGCCTAGATTGGCAAACATTCAGGTCCGCAGAGACACTGCGGCTAACTGGACCTCAGCTAACCCTACCCTTGCAGCTGGTGAGCTTGGGTTAGAGACTGACACCCTTAAGCTAAAGCTTGGAAACGGAAGCACCGCTTGGAACAGCCTCTCTTACGTGGGTGCTGGCACTGCAGAGAACGCGACTAAGTTTGATAACCGCAAGCTCTATGTGCAGTCCTCAGCGCCTGCTTCAGGTATGGTGTCGGGAGACCTCTGGATTAAGATTTAGGAGTAAGCATGTCCTACTCCATTGTTCAGGCGGCAATTTATCCGCCAACACAAACTGAAGTCACCGCTTTCTATAGCGCTACTAACGACCGTACTTTCAACATTCGAATCAGCGTTGCTAATGCAACTACAGGTACAACGCTTGTTGGCTCCACGGTGTTGACTCCTGGCCAGTACACTGACGGCTACGCATTTTCTAATGGGCTAAACCCTAGTAGCTCGTACAACATTGTCATGACTATTCGTCGCGCTAGCGACTTTTCTGAGCTAGGCACTCGTAGCGTACAGATTTCAACGCTAGCTGCTCCTCCTCCTGCCCCTCCAAGCTGGTCGTCTAACTTCCCTTCTGGTCAAGTAAACAGTGCGTACTCAGGTAGCGCTACTGCTACTTTTCCAAGTGGTGGCACTTGGGGGTTCTTGACTGCGCCTTTAATTCCAGGTCTTGCTATTTCTTATAACGGAACTACTGGGTTTACTCTTTCTGGAACACCTACAACTGCAGGTACGTACGGGTTTAGTGCGAGAGCAAGTGATGACTTCGGGCAGTCTACCGATGCTTCGTTTAGTATCACCATTAGCGACCCTCCTCCTCCTCCTGCTACTGTTCCAAACGTTATTGGGCAGTCACAGTCTACGGCAGTAACTAACATTCAAAACGCAGGCTTAGTTGCGTCTGTTAGCTACACCTCTTCTGGCGCTAACTCTGGAAACAACGGCACTGTGGCGTCGCAGAATCCTTCTGGGGGAAGCAGTGTTACCTCAGGTAGCACAGTTTCAATCACCGTCTACTCTTTCAACCCTCCAGTGTGGATTGATAACGTAATTTCGAACACCTTTACTGTGGGCACTCCTTACTCTGACTCGGTTTCAGCTACAAACAGCCCTACGTACTCAATTAGCTCTGGGTCTTTGCCCACAGGTATCTCTTTGAACTCGTCTTCAGGCGCTATCACAGGTACCCCTACTACTCCGCAGGGCTACTCGTTTACTATTAGGGCGGCTAACGGCGATGGTGCAGTGACTGTCTCGTACAGTGGAAGCACAGGGTCACCACCTGTTTGGGTAGACCAAACTCTTGGCAGTTTCTTGCAGGGAAGAGGGTATTCAGACGCAGTAAGCGCTACTAACAGCCCTACCTACACCATTAGCGCGGGGTCTCTGCCTGCAGGTATTTCTCTTAACTCGTCTACGGGTGCAGTTACTGGTACTCCAAGCGGCAGTGGCTCATACAGCTTTACTATTCAAGCTTCTAATAGCTCAGGGACTATTACAGCGTCATTTAGCGGGAGCATTGTTCTAGTCCCTAACTGGATTGACAACACTCTTGGCACTGTCATTAACGGAGTGGCTTTCTCAGATGCCGTCTCAGCTACTAACAGCCCTAGCTACTCTGTAACGTCAGGTTCTTTGCCAGCAGGCTTGTCGCTGAACTCATCGACAGGCGAAGTAACTGGCACCCCTACAGGCTCTGTCGGAACTGCTTATTCCTTCACCATTACTGCTACAAACGCACAAGGCAGCGTATCTCAAGCGTTTAGCGGTTCAGTCCAGCCTGACCTTACAGGTCAAGTCAGTGTTTTTGACGGCACTACTTGGTCTCCTAAAGAGGTTTACGTTTACGATGGCACTGCCTGGAATAAGGGGGCGCTGCACGTGTACAACGGCACTAGCTGGGTTAAGTCCAGCTTCTAACCTGATTTTTTAAATCAAATAGGGCACACTTATTTAGTAAGAAAGGCCATCATGCGCGGCAGTAAAATCATCGGCAGATTCGACATGGATTATGAAGCCATATCCATGTACGAAGCCATGGCCGAGGAGCTCGGTGGCAAAGTCGGTATTGACGTGGACTGGTTCCGCTGGCAGGACTGGTACTTAGAAGACCCTGCCAACAACGTAGTAGACGACATCTATGACGTGTCAAGTTCCGTTGAAGGCGGTGGCCGTCGCTGGATGGCTCCGTTTAAGATGCCTACTATTTCTGCACAGATTGTACGTGGTGGAAACCAGATGAACGAGCGCGGTTTCTATACTTCGGATACTTTGCGCCTAGTTATCAGCGCAGGTGAAGTTAAGAACCGTTTGCCTGAGATACTTCGTAATGAGCCAAACCAGTACATTAAAGACCGTATTCTTTACCGTGGTCAGGTGTTCACTCCTACCCGCGTTAACCCCCGTGGTGCTTTTAGCTTCCGTTGGGCAGTAGTAACGATTGACTGTAATGAAGTCAACGCAGAAGAGCTAGTCAACGACGAGCAGTTTGCAAAGTATGCAACTCCTTCTCGCCCTGACTTAAGAGAGCTGTTGGAGGACTAATGGCTGAAGAACGCAAGAAGATTCGCAAAGCCCGTGTCGCATCCCGAGTGGGAAAGAACCCATCTGCCAACGTGGAGACCAGCCTAGATAGCACCAAGTACCGTGCTGGTGGTGCAAAGATTAAGTCTAAGAAAGGCGGGATTGTGCGTAAGCCATCCGCCAAGATTCGCTACAAGAAGGCTGACTAATGGCAGAGAAGAAAAAGGCTACTAAGTCTAAGGTGAACGAGGCTGGTAACTACACCAAGCCTGGAATGCGTAAAGCACTCTTTAATAAGATTAAGGCTGGCTCTAAGGGAGGCGACCCTGGTGAGTGGTCGGCTCGCAAGGCTCAGCTTCTAGCTTCTGAGTATAAGAAGGCTGGCGGAGGCTACAAGTAATGGCGCTCGCTAAGTCCCAGAAGTCCTTGAAGGAATGGACTAAGCAAGAGTGGACAACCCACGATGGCTCAGAGTCCAAGGGAAAGAAGCGTTACTTGCCAAAGAAGGCATGGAGCGAACTAACCCCTGCTGAAAAGGCTGCAACAAATAAAGCAAAAGCTGCTGGCAACAAGAAGGGCAAGCAGTTCGTAGCTCAACCAAAAAAGATTGCTAAGAAAACAGCAAAGCACAGATAGGACCGTAAATGGCTGAAAAGAAGATGACCCCTAAGCAGCAGAAGCTAGCAGCTATGTCTGGCGACAAGGGCAAGATTACCCGTGGTGACATCATCAAGGCTGCTCAGATGAAAAAGGGCGGCGCAATGAAGGCAAAGAAGAAGTAAATGGCAACTTGTAAGTGTGGCTCTTGCGCATCATGCAAGAAGAAGGTTAAGTCAACTAAGAAGGCAGCGAAATATGGCAGAAAGTAAAAAGCCTCACGGCAAAAAGAAGGACCCACGCCTAGAGCGTGCGGGAGTGTCAGGCTACAACAAGCCTAAGGCTACCCCAGGAGCTAAGAAGTCTCACGTTGTCGTTGCTAAAGAGGGCGACAAGATTAAGACTATCCGCTTTGGTGAGCAAGGTGCCGAGACCGCTGGAAAGCCAAAGCCTGGAGAGTCTGAGCGCATGAAGGCTAAGCGTAAGAGCTTCAAGGCTCGTCACGCTAAGAACATTGCTAAGGGCAAGATGTCCGCAGCATACTGGGCCGACAAGGTTAAGTGGTAATAGTGGCAGAAAAGAAGAAGTTTGGACCATACAAAGGCTCTAAGGCCAACGGTGGTCGACCTATCTACGTCTACAAAGAAAAAGTAGATGGTAAGTGGGTAACTACTTCTAAGAACAAAGCTCGTGCTGACTATGAGTCTGACCACGGGAAGATTAAGAGCAAGAACAAAACTGTTGACCACAAGAACAACAACCACAGCGATGACCGCAAGGGTAACCTTCAGCTGATGGATAAAGGCAAGAACACTGCCAAAGAGAACAAGCGTAGAGCAGGTAAGAAGTAATGGCCAGACCTAAGAAAAAGGTAGAGGGGCTTGACCCTAAGAAGCCTTCGTACGAGAAGCACCCTCAGATGAAGCGTAGCCAGAACTTGTCCGATAGAATGAAAAACTCTAAAGGACAAATGAAGGGGAAAAAGTAATGTGCGGGTGTCAGAACTGCGGTTGCGGTAAGAAAGATGATAAACTACCAAACTAGTAACCCGACAAGGAACTAGAATGGCTATAAAACATTCCCTCACCAACGTCAATGAAGACGCTCTGGTGGGGGATTGTCTTGTCTGTGGGCCTTCTGTGCGAGTGCGCAAGAGCTACGCAAAAAAAGCAAATCAAAAGCAGTACTATCGCTGCTACCGTAAATACCTTGTTACAAAGACCTCTATTGAACGCCCGTGGGACTTTCACCGTAAAGACCACTGTGAGCGCTGTGGGTTCTTACCTGAGCATGACTGCCAGCTGACGGTGGACCACATTGACGGCAACAAGTACAACAACAGCCCGTCAAACTTTAGGACGCTGTGCGCCAACTGCCACAACCTAAAGAGCTACCTCAATAAAGACCACTTTACTCGTTACCGTTCACCCCTCGTAACCCAAGATTCTTCCCTATCCTAGTAGTGCAGAACTCCGTGCGGAGTCTGCCTAGCGTTGCTAGAACTGCGCCTCTGATTGGGGATTTTGCTATGTTTGCCAAGGATGTAAAGCCCTGGTGGGAAAGAGTCAACGACTACTACCTCTTTGAAGAAAGAGGCGAGTTTGTTCGTGGAGCTACTGACTACCAGCCTAACAACCGCCAAGAAGCAATGGTGGCCCAGTTACTCGCAGGCTATGTCCCTAACAGCAAGCAGCAAACTCCACAGCCAATAGGTCGCAAAGTTGAACGACGTAATTAGCACCCTTCACAAGAGCATTCAAAAGAAAACCGTAGGTCTATCTAGAGACTTGCGTAGCTCTGCCGTAAACAGCGGCTGGCCTGAAGGTCTCGCACGTTCCCTTAGCGTTAACTCCTCCGACGGTAAAGTCAGTATCGACTACCCTGATGAGCTACGCAACGACATCCACTCTTGGGAGTACGGCACTGAGTTTCGCCGTCCTAACGCTGTAATGCGCCGTTTTATGAACCGTGTCGACAGCAAGTTGGAGGGATAACATGACATTTTTGCTCTCTGAAGACAAGGCCCTGCGTGAAAGACTGCAGGGAATGACTGTCACTGACCAGAAGGCTGACGAAGAAGGCATTGCCAGACCTGTCGGTGTTTGGTTCGGCCAGCCTGACCAAGAGATTCGCTCTCAGACTTACCCTTACATCACGATTGACATGATTGACGTTAACCGTGACAACCTACGTGAAATGCGTGGAAAGACTAACGCTGCTTACTTGCAGGGGGACGTAGTAGTCGGTACTAACGAGGCATTTGAAATTGACCTACCTATCCCTGTAAACGTTGACTACCAAATTACAACGTATTCTAGGCACCCTAGACATGACCGCGCTATTATGAGCCAGTTACTTGGGGTAAAGCTACCTATTAGATTTGGCACGCTAGAGCTAGACGACAACACTGTCCGAAGGCTTGACGTGTTAGACATCACTAAAAGAGATGTCACTGAGCAGTCAAAGAGGCTGTTTATCAACGCAATAACCGTGCGAGTCTCTAGTGAGATTTCGCAGGCAACTTACAAAATCCTCAACAAGGTCCTTGAAGTCCACATTGAAGACCCAGCTCCTGAGCGTGCTGGTGGTCGTACGATGGCTCCAGTTTATCTGGGGACTGGCGAGCAAGTACTTTCGGAATAATTCGGAACCCTTAGAAATAAAACCAACTAGTTAGGAGATAAAGATGACTTACGGTCGTCCAGGCGTCTACATCAGCGAGCGCCTACTTCCTGCGCCAATTACCGTGACTGGAACCGCAAACGCTGCGGGTGCCGCTCTCGGTGTATTTGCTCAGGGTCCCGAAACTGTAACCCGTGTTACTTCATGGTATGACTTTGTACAGAAGTTCGGCAGTTACAGCATTTCATTCCCAGCTACCTTCGGTGTAGCTCAGTTCTTCCAGAATGGTGGCTCTGAGCTGTACGTGAAGCGTGTGCTAGCATCTGACGCTGCTGCAGCTTCTGTGTCAATTCCACGAACTGGAACTGGTGCCGCTGTAGGTACCGTGGTAGCTAAGAACCGTGGTGCAGACGGAAACAACCTACGTATCCAGATTACTGCAGCAGCCATCTCTGGCTTCTACAACCTATCTGTATTCAAAGAGGTTGCTTCTAGCCCAGACAACGACGTACTACTTGAGCAGTTCACTAACGTAGTGTTCAACGACACTGCGTCGACTGACTACGTAGCTACCGTAGTTAATCAGTCTTCGGCCAACATCTCAGTGACCATCACTGACAACGCAACTGCCCCAGCAACTTCTGGAACCCCACTACCACTAACTGGTGGTACTAACGGAACCGCTGCTGCTGCGTCGGACTACGTAACTGCTGTTGACGCCTTCTCCACTGTTGACCAGCCACTGGTCATCTTTGCTCCAGAGATTATCTCGGTGCTAGGTGCAACCAACGGTAAGACTGTTCACGACGCAATCATCAGCTGGGCTGAGGCTAACGACGGCTTTGCTGTGGTAGACACTGACGACAACCTATCGGTTGCTCAGGCTGTTACTTACGCATCTGGTCTAGACGCTACCAGCTACGCTGCTGTTTACTACCCAAACATCTTCATCGCAGACCCACTAGGCCGTAGCTCTTCTTCGCTACGTAAGCTTGGCCCTGCAGGTGCAATGGCTGGACAGTACATCGCGACTGACAAGCAGACTGGTCCTTTCAAGGCTCCAGCTGGTGTTCGTGCTCAGGTTCGTGGCGCAGTAGCTCTAGAGAAGACCCTAACTTCTTCTGAGCTAGACACCCTAAACTCCGCTGCAACTCCTGTTAACGCTCTTCGTAGCATTCCAGGTGCAGGCATCGTAGCAATGGGTGGCCGTACCCTTCTACAGGACGGCACTGCTAACCGCTACGTCAACATGCGTCGCTCCCTCATCTACATCAAGAAGAGCTTGAAGGACCTAACTGAGTTCGCACTCTTTGAGAACAACGATGAGCGTCTATGGAACCGAATCAGCACTGCTGTAACTGTGTTCCTAAACGACTACCGCAACCAAGGCGGTCTACGTGGTGCTACTCAGGCTGAGGCTTTCTTCGTGAAGGTAGACGCCGAGAACAACACTCCAGAGTCCATTGCTAATGGTGAAGTACGTATTGAGATTGGTGTTGCTCTGCAGTACCCAGCTGAGTTCGTAGTCATCACCTTGAGCCAGAAGACTGCTAACTAATTAAGGAGATAGACAAATGCCTATTCTAAACAACAGGTCAACTCTAGAGACTGACCCAATCAGAAACTTTAGGTTTCTGGTTACCTTCACTCCTCACTCCAAGGACGCCACTTGGCTAAGCCCTGTAACTCTAGGGTTTACTTCGGTTGGCGGACTAGCGGTCACCACTGACTCTATTCCTTACCGTGAGGGTGGCTACAACACCACCGTTCACCAGATTCCTGGTCAGACCACGTTTGCACCTATTACGCTTCAGCGCGGTGTAATCATCGGCACTAACCAGAACTGGAAGTGGATGCGTGAGCTGTTCGCTACCGTAGAAGGTGGCTCCTCAAACACCCTCGCTAAGAGCTTCCGTGCAGACCTAGAGATTGCAGTGCTAACCCACCCAGTCCCTGGCTCTACTCAGGTTAGCGGAGCAGGCACTGCTGGAGATGACCACGTCTCTCTTCGTTTCAAGGTCTACAACGCATGGCCTACCAGCGTTGCTTACTCGGACCTAAACGCAGGTGACAACGCTATCTTCGTTGAGCAGATGACCTTGGTTCACGAGGGATTTGACCTCAACTGGGCTTCTAGCCTAACTAGCACTGCACCAACCAGCTACGCAGCTGGAGCGGTTTCAGCGTAAACATCTAAAGTAAGGAACTAAATGGAAAACAAGACCGTATCAGCATCACAAAACCCTGGCCTAGCTAACAAGCTAATTCAGCAGGCAATACAAGACGAAGCCCCTGTCATTGAAAAGGCAGAGGTAAAAGTTCCTTTCAGTAACGTGGTTGACCTTCCTGGCGGGTATGTAACACTCGCTGGGGAGGTCATCACCACGGCTGAAGTCCGAGAGCTTACAGGCCGAGATGAAGAGGCAATTATTAAAGCCCCTAATATCGGTAAAGCCCTTATTACTATCCTCAACAGAGGTGTAGTAAAGATTGGTGACATGGACGCAACTGAGTCGCTTCTAGATGAGCTACTGGTTGGTGACCGTGACGCACTGATTCTAGGCATCTACCGTGCAACCTTTGGTGACACCGTAGACCTAAGCGGGTACGACACTTCTACTGGACAGGTAGAGTCCGTAACCGTAAACATCGTAGAAGACATCAAGCACAGATTGCTTACCGATGTAATCAACGAGCGCAGATTTACAGTTAAAGGCAAAAAGAACGAGTATGTAGTCGCACTACCTACGGGGGCTGCTCAGAAGGAAATGGCAGCATCTTCCGACAAGAGTGTGTCTGAACTCACATCAATTTTGCTGTATCACTGTGTAAAGGAAATTAATGGTGGACCTGTCTACTCTCTAGAGCAGATTCGTGCTTTAGGAATTGCAGACCGCCAGTTAATTACCGAAGAACTAACAAACCGAGCCCCTGGTCCACAATTTGACGACATAACCGTGCCAAACCCTGAAACCGATGGAAAGGTTGTGGTCCCAATTAGTCTTGGGACTATCTTTCGACTCTAGTATCTGCAGTTACGAACGACTGATGCGAGAGTGGGCATTGATTGCCCAGAGTTTTACAGGTTGGAGCCTGACAGAGATTAAAGAGCTGTCTCCACGTGAACGAGATAACTGGATAGAAATAGCCAGGGAATCTGGAAAATTAGTAAGAGGCTAGTATGGCAAAAGACGACGCTATAGGGCTTGTAGCTCGGATTAACACCGAGCTGGATAAGGCTACCCAAAAAGCTGACAAGCTCCTCAAGGCACTCGGCAGTGGCAATAACGCCGCTGGCGGCGGCGGCGTCATGTCTGGCAGCCTTGCAAAGATTAGCACTCTAGCTAACAACTCGTTCCACATGAGCACTATGAGTGCTGCTGGTGGCCTGCTAAAGAGTGGCCTTGGAACTGCGGCAGTTGGCGCATTCAATATGATGCCTTCCGTAGACGCTACCATTGGCCGCATGGGAGGGTTCTTTACTGCAGGCGTTCGTATGGGCGGTATTGGTACTGCCCAGCTTCAGCGCAACACTAGTTTAGGATTGGCTGGCGGCCTTAGCTACGCTGGTGCTGATGCTGACGTTGCAGCATACGCTTCTAGGGCGTTTGTTTCTGGAAACAGCTCGGCTTATCAGGCCATGCTACGGTCTGCTGGTAACGCTACTAAGTACCTAAACATGGACACTGTCCAAGCGTTTGCTGCAGTTGAGCAGCTTGGTTCTGGTCAGGGCTCTGGCAACCTAATGTCTAGGTACGGCATCTTTACTACAGACCCAACTACTGGCAAAGAAAAGACTCAAGGGCAGATATTCTCAGAGCTTGCTAGCCGCCTAACCATGGGCCACAAGAAGATGAGTGTCGAAGACACCATGAAGAACCTTCGTGGCGGATTCCTTGGTTACGAGATTCGTAACTCAGGCATGAATGAGGCTCAGCAAGACCTGTTTTCTCAGTACATGATTGCGCAAGCACGAGGCGTAAACATGGACTTGTCTGACCCAAGCGCCATGTCAAAGTTAAGCGACCCTAACGCTAACCCTTTTACATCTGCTTACAAGATTAACACTGCACAGACTGGTGCAATGCAGGCTGCTCAGGATACCTACTTAAAAGCTATCAATGACGCTACGCCTGCTATTGAGGCCATGAATGAAGCAGCTGGAAAGCTTGCTAGCAGCTTTGTTGGCTACGCAAATGCGATGGGCCAGACTTTGTTTGGCGACAGGGCTACTAGCGGTGGTCTAGGAGCTTTGGGTGGAGTGGCTCAGATGGCTGTAGGTTCATTCTTGGGAGCAAGAGGCGCTGGGGCAATCGGTAAGGGCGGTAAGGCCGCTAAGTCTATGGCGTCAACTAGCAAGGGCGGAGCCAGAGCTATGACTGGCGCTAAAGGATTTGGTGCTGGTGCTGTAGCTGCGATTGCAGGTGAGGGAGTGAAGGCCCTAACTGGAAACGAGCAGGGCAGCCAAGGAAACAAGCTTGGTAACGCGCTGTCTATGGCGGGACAGTTTGCTAGCGTTGCTAGCTTAGCTGGCTTCGTCCCTGGAGTTAACGCCTTCACTCCATTAATTATGGGTGGAGCAGCACTAGTGGGTGGAGCTATTGGTTACGCTACTGGTGGTGAAGAAAACAGTGTAGGTACTGGTGGT
>JACCDG011845348.1_pt1 | contig 39289 bp, 49 predicted proteins | sample 7442471 | NCBI WGS metagenome assembly JACCDG01 (sample SAMN15323444, study PRJNA562643) | freshwater metagenome | isolation source: river surface water | place: USA:Blue River Watershed | collected 2017-08-17 | reverse complement strand
GTGTAAAAATCAAACAAATCCCACAATGCCTTTTCATCATTTAATTTTGCTTTTTCTACTAAAAGATTTATTTGGTTATAGTCATCGTTTAACATTATTTTTGAACTTATAAAATAGATTTACAAGTTCTAATTTCGGGCTTGATCCTAGTCTTACATTCTTTAAACAGGTATCAATTTCACTTATTACACTTAAACAAGCATTTTTGTTAATATAATTAACTTTTTCTCTCACTTTTTCGAATCTGTATTCATTTGTCATTATGGATTGAGGCAAATAAGTTTTGTGTTCATGGTACGTTCTAGCGTTTGTTTGCAAAACTTCAAGATAATCTTTGGAGGTTTCTCTAATTCGATTGAAATAATTTTCAAAATTAGTATCATCAATAAACTTTATTTGTTCAAGGCACCGCATATTACCAGTCCACAGGTGATCAGTGAATCTCCAAATATCAAAAAAAGAATCAAAAACTTGTCCATATATATTCGTGTCACTCAAATGATACAAATCATTTATCAAATTCAAATCAAACCATTCGTAATTCTGTTTTTGTCCTTTATATTTAAGGGGATTTTTTTTAAATGGCAAAGTATTATTTTTAAAACTAATATTTGGAAATTCTTCTAACAATGAAGCGGGATCAGTGGTAGGAATTGGCTCAAATGTTGTCCATGTTGTTTTGTTTTTGAGTTTTTTGATGTAGTCTGCTCTCAAGTCTACATTCTTTTCCATAAAACAGACTATAAAATTACTGCCATGTAAAGCTTCTATTACCTCTTTATCTGGATCAAAAAATACATAGTAATCAACTTGATTAAATAAAGAAAATGCCGGAATACTTTCCGGATTGTAAACCACTTGTTTGTTTTGTGTGATTTTGTTTAACTCTTTAAGAATAAAGTAAGATTCGCCTTCTAAAGTTTTGCTGGACATAGTAAAATGATTGTATTTGTGTTTGTTAATTTACATAGAAAAAATCCATCTAGAATTTTGATGAAATCCATGTTTACCCACGATGATTGAATAGAGTCAAGGCAGTCTAATAAACTTTTTGGATTGTATTGCGTTTCTGTCGAACCACTACATTCTTCACATGTTACAGTTTCAATTGCTCCAGTTTGCCCTTCAGTGTATCGAATGCTTAAAATGCCATCCTCTATTTTCAAATCAACATTATTTTTGTCAAAGATGCCACAAAAGAATTTAAGAGTTTTTGAAATCTCATGAACAGAAACTTTAATTTTTGCGTCAGCTGTTTGTGTAGTAAGTTCAAGAATTTTTTCAGAAATAGAATCATCTTCAGCTTTAGCAATAAAAATAGTCAATTTGCAAGACTCAGACTCGAATTGCATAGCCCTAGAATTTACCGAACATTTTTTGAAATGTTCTAAGAAAATATTTTTCAAAATAACTGGTGATTTTTTTGGCAACAAAACCTCTAAATCTCCAGTAGATATAATATCTAATTTTGATGAATAAAAAGATGGCCCATTTGTGGCCTTTACTTCTAATGTATCTTTAGTAATTTTGCAATGAATAGAGTCAAACGGATGCGAATCGTTAGAACAAAACTTCATAGAATGCATCATCTTTGATAAAAATTCATGTGAATTTTCTATTTCAAACTGCACATCAAAGCTTCCAACTTGCCCTAAATGAAATTCAGAGGTCAAAGTGGGAATTGCTATTTTTGATTTTTTGGTATCTGTTGATACCATGCAACTCTTCTTTTCTGGGCTGAATGAAAGAATAATTACTTCTGAACCCACATGTTTGACAAACTCAAGCAACATAGAAGTTTTTAGTGAAAATGCATTGTCATCATCACAGCTGATTGTGGGAATTGTCTCTTCGTAGTAAGTGACTGGCCCTTTAGTAGTTAATTTAAGCTTATTTTCACAAAATTCAAGATTAACTTCAGACTCAGAAACCTTTCTTTCACAGGCCTCGAAACATCTATTTAGAGCTGATTCTAGCAAGTTTCTTGACAATTGAGTTTTCATACTTTATATATACGCTCTAATTCAAATGTTTGTGCCAAAGAACGTGAAATTCGTAACACCTAATCCAACCATACACATTTCCACAATATTTGAAGTAGAAATAGAAGTGGAAAACCCATAATTTATAATAGAATGTGTAGCCAAATAAGTTTGATAAGTTTCGCTAGACTTCTTTCTAATTCTCATAAGTGCATTGTCTACAGTTTTAGGTTTTACTTGTAAATTGTCTGCAATATTTTTGTAAGAAGAATTTACAGAATATTGTTCGAAAATTGACATTTCTAGCTTGGTTAATTTTTCAGAAATCATGTCAAGATTAGTTTCAAACTCTTCTCTCATAATATATTGAGCCAACAAATCACTATTTGGATCCTGTATATAGTCAGCATAAGTTTGAATGCCATCTTCTTCGTTTTGCGAAACTGGTGCACTCAAACTTACAGCTTCATTTTGTAATCTGAACTTTTGTGTATTTGCGTGTGACATTGCGGTAATTAAATGTCTTTTGCAACACAAACTCATGCAAAAGTTTTTGAACGTCATGCCGCCTTGCTCGTCAAAATCTTTGACAGCTTTGTTCACTCCTATTCTGCATTCTTGAATTACATCTTGTTCGTCACTACCAACGATGTAAAATTTATGAGCAATTTTTTTTATCTCAGGGTCTAAAATTTTTAGGATTTCATTGAAAGCTTTTTCATCACCGGATTTAGCTTTTTTGACTAAGTGGTTTAAAATTAAGTCATATTCTTGCATTAACTTAATTTTACATAAAAAAAGAATAAATTACATCTTTTCTATTGCTTTAAGTACGTTTATTTCAGAAATAAGTTTTATGTTTTGTAAAATTTTAAAATCTTTTAATATTTCACAGACATGTTCAGAAATAATTATCAACTTTTCTAATTCAAAATGATCAGATTTTCCATTGACAACATTAGCACAAATCAAATCTGCAAGAAAATCTGCATACTTATTCATCAAAGAATTCGGATCAATAGAATTTGCAAAAAGTTGATTCATTAACTTTATGCTCTCTGGCTTATTTTTTTCACAAATCAGTTTTGTGAAGTTGTGAAAATTAGCCATACTTGCTGTACCAATAATTTGAGCTACTGCATCTGGTTCATTAAAAACTGATAGACATTGTTCAAATAAATTGATTGCAGTTCTCGCAGAGCCATCTGATAAGCTTGCTAGCATCTTTCCGCTTTCTTCATTGTAAGCAACGTTTTCACCTAAACACACATTTTTCAAAACTTTTTCGATTGCCACTGTTGGCAATTTCAAAAAAGGGATTATTTGACATCTTGATCTTATAGCTGGAAGAACCTTATTTAATTCTGTTGTGCAGAAGAAAAATTTTACGTGCTTTGGTGGTTCTTCTACAGTCTTTAAAAGAGCATTTTGACTTTGAGTAGTGAGCATATGTGCTTCATCAAAAATAATAAATTTATATTTGCATGTCATTGGAGATGTGTTTACAATGTCTGAAACCACTCTTCTGACATCATCAACACCATTGTTTATTGCACAATTAATCTCGTAATAGTCAGGGTGCTTTCCATCCACACAAAACTGAGCATCACTTTCTTTCACGTATTTAGTCATACAGAGCCTTGCGGCACTGGTTTTACCAGTGCCAGGTGGCCCAAAAAACATATATGCATGGTGGCTCAATTCATTGGTTGATAACCCTTTTGCGTATTTGCTTTGAATCAAATCTTTAAAAGATTTGGGTCTATATTTATTATATAGGCTCATCGTCACTCATCCCGAAAACAATTGTTTCGTCTCCAAGCAAGCTAGGAAGATGTGTGTTTTTTCTCCATTCTCGTGAGCACTCAAGGTCATTTAATGTATTGTGAATTCTAGAGAATTCATGCACATCCTTGCGTCTCATTTTTCCATCCATTTTTGGGTGGCAACTATATAGGCATTCCAGAAGTGTCCATTCTAAAAGAGGGCCTTCAGCTTTTGTGAAAAAGTCGTAGCTCATTGCAATGCAATAAACTTTTGCTTCGCTTGCATTTCCCTGTGTTTGCTTCACCCAATCACTTTTAAGACCTTGCATTTCATACGTAAAATCTTCTGAAATATCACCTCCCTTAAAAGCAAAAAAGATTTTATCTAATTCTACGTATCCAACTACATGGATGTATCTACCCTTAAGCTTTTTAGCTATGTCAAGGATTTGTGACGATTCTGAGTATGTATATTCTTTAGCCATTTGTTTGATTGTCTCCGTATTTGATCATTTTTTTAGGTTGCACTTCATTTTCGAGAATTTTTCGTTCATTAGTTAAATCACGCTGAATTGCATCGGTTTCGGTAAATTTGTTTGGGTATCTTGCCGCCAATTTCTCAATATTGTTTCTTTGAATTGTTTCGTCAAGAGTTTTGTGGTCTGTGTTGAGTAACTTGCTTGCTGCATCAATTGCAATAGCTCTATACCAATCGCTATCACCTATTTCTTCGCACACATTTACTAAGTCAAGTTCTTTGCCGTAAAAGATATGTTTTTTTAAAGCATCTAAAATCTCTCCCACTTCTGTTGCCATTCCAATAAAGGCATGGAGAAGTCGAATTATTTCTGGATTTCCAACCCTTGAAACAATTTCTTCATATTGCTCTGAACTTGGGTCAGTTCTCAATGCTAATTCTATGTAATTATCCATCAATTATTATTACGTTTATTTTGATGGTTCTGGTTGCGGTTTTTGCGGTTTCTATACCTTTTTCTTCTTGGTGTAGGTTTGTCATCCAATTTAGCTGTCTGCAATAAATCTTGTTTTGTAAGTTCAAGAGACTCTGTTGGAACCATTAATTTGATAGGTTCTTCTCTTGATCTTAATAAAGTGGCAAAATCAATCATTTGTTTTGAGGTGAGTGGATTTTTTAATCCTACCAATTCTCTCACTTCTTTTTCTTCTAGTACTGTGGTAAAAATAGTTTTAGTTTCTACATCTTGCAGAAGCAATTCTAGTTTTTGTATGAACTTGGGACTATCTGCAGTCCCAAGTTCTTGTTCGGCAAGAGCATCTAAAATTATCACCGCTCTTAATTCATATTCAGTAGTCATATTCATATTTTACAGTTTTGTTTTAAGCTTCACAACTAGAACAATTTATAATACTTCTTGCAAGTTGTTGACTAGGATTTGTTCCTCTTTGATAATAAAGAGTTTTAATTCCATTTTTCCAAGCAAAATTCATCAACTCCATCACTTCCTTAGCAGGCGTGTTTTTCTGTATCATAATATTCAGACTTTGTGCTTGATCAATATATTTTTGTCTTGCCGCAGCTTGGATTATGATTTCTGTTTGAGAAATTTCTCCAAAAGTCTTGAACACATCTTTCTCGTGATCAGTGAGGAACGGTAAATGAGCTACAGAACCTCCATAACTTTCAATAGAAGACCATGTTTCCTTGTTGTCTTTACCATGTGCTTTAATTACCTCTGCTAGATAAGGGTTCTTATAAGGAAACTTTCCTTTAGCAAGATCTTTAGTGAAGTAATTTGACGCCAATGGCTCAATGCTTGGGCTCACTTGCCCTAAAATAAAGGACGAAGATGTAGTGGGCGCAATAGCCACTAAGGTAGCATTTCTAACGCCATAGCCCTTAGTTATCTCACACTCACCGTACAATTCAGCCATTCTTTCTGAAGCTGAATAAGTTCTCTCCTTGATGAACTTCCAGATTTGCACGTTTTTCAGTTTTGCTTGCATAGATTCAAATGGAATTGATTTGGATTGCAAGTAACTATGCCACCCTAAACCACCTGCGCCTAAAGCTCTGTGCCTTTTAGCAAAGTTGTGTGCCTTTTGCATAAAAGGAATATCCTTAGTCTTCTCAATGTACTCTTCCATTACAGCGTCCAAAAAGTAGGTGAGATATTCAACAGCATCTGTTTCCATCCATTCATCTGCATAAAGTAAATTCATAGAGGCAAGATCGCAAACAAATGAATTCTCTTCATCACTTGGCAAGCAAATTTCTGTACACAAATTAGAGGCATTAACCTTCATGCCAGCGGCTTTGTACCAAATTGGCAGATTATTGTTTACTGTATCTGTCCAGAAAATGTAAGGATAACCAGTTTCATATCTTTTTCGGATAATTCGTGCCCAAATTTTTTGACATTGTTTATCTTTATTTTCAAGTCTTTTCATCCATTCGTCTGTAATAGTGACACCAATGCTGATTTCTTGAATTGGATTACCAATTTCTCTGATTTCCAAAAATTCCATAATATCAGGGCCTTCTACAGGGTAGTATGCGGCGAAAGAGCCTCTTCTCACATTTGATTGCGAGACAATTCTTGTGGTGGTATCAAACATTTGCATGAAATGCACCGCACCATATGATTTGCCTCCTACAGAAATGTCACTACCCCTGCCTCTTAAAGCTCCGAAATAAGCAGATGTACCAGCGCCATGCTTTGTCATCATTCCAGTTTCAGAATTACAAAATAAAATATCATCCATTGAATCGGCAATATATTGGCCGTTGCAACTAATTGGAAGCCCTTTGGCATTGCCAAAATTGCTCCACACTGGAGAAGCTAAAGAATAATATCCCCGACAAAGATATTCTTCAAACTTTTCTGCAAAATCTGGTATCTTGTCAAGCCGCTTCGCGGCGGCTTGAACAATTTCTGCAATTCTTTCTTCAGCTGATTGTCCTTCAGCTAAATATCCCCTTGAAAGGAATTTTCGTGAATCTTTATTTAACCAACCAATTTCCATCATGCAAAAAGCTCCTCAACAGAAAAGCTTTGACCACCTTTGGTGTAATTCACTGGTCGTGTGTCAAAGAAATCAACCAAAGCTTCACCAATTACATCAGAATAAAACCATTCTGTTTCATCAAGAATTTCTTGGTCAATATCATTAAATACAGGCTCAAAACCAATTTGTTCTAAGGATTTATTGAGGCGATCTTTAACAAAGTTCTTCAAGTGATCTGTTGTGAGGTTTTCACCTTCGTAATCACCTAAAATCCAATCAATAATTTTGGATTCGCAATCGTAAGCATCTTTTGTTTCCTTGATCACTTTATTTTTGAACTCTTCGTCAAAAAGTTCTGGATACTCTTCTTTCAATACATTAATTAGCTTGATGCCTACTAATGCATGAATTGTTTCTTCTTTAGCAGTGTAAGCCACTTGTTGTGCAGTATCTTTTAATACGTTCTTTTCTTTTCTGAACCAATTAATCACATAAAACTGAGAAAAGAGACTAACATTTTCAACGAAAAGGGTGAAAAGTACTAATGAAAAAAGATATTGTTTTTTATCGTTTTCGTATTGTCGATTTGTGTGCTTTCTAAGGTAGTTGACTCTGCCTTTGATGATATCAAGTTTCATATTTTCTTCAAAAATATCTTCAAGTTGCAGAACAGTTAAAAGCTTTTCGTAAGCTATGTTGTGAACAGCTTCTATGTGTGCCATTACAGTGCCTAAATCATCGATACTGGGATGTGGCAAGTTATCTCCAAGTTTTTTCCAAAACTTTTTTACATCTACTTCTACTTGCGCGATTGCAGAAAGGTCTCGTTTAATTACTCCTCTTTCTTCTTCATTTAGGTTTATTAGATAGTCATTGAGATCTCTTTGGAACGTAAATTCTTTGGCTGTCCATCGACCTTCTTCCATTACATCAATGAATTCTTGCGTCCAGGGGTATTTGTTTGGTTTTCGTGATAATTGTTCTTCAAAAAGCATATTTTTTTTCTCCATTTTGTAAAAAAACTCAAGAATTTTTGGTGAAAATCCTCAAGTTTTTTTAGTTTAAATTTTGTAATTATTGAAAGCTCCACATACAGTACACCTATCCCAAAGTATACTATCATGTGAATTTTCGCAAACTTCACAGAACAAAAAAGCTGCGGCAGAAAATTGCTTTATATGCCGACAGCAAGCTTGTTCATATCTCATGGCCACTCTGTTTTTTTTAATAAAACTTAGTAACCGTTTCTTTATTATTGTTTCGTCAAATGGCAAGAATTTGCCTACCATTTTTACCCTTTTTTCGATAAGAATTTTTACATTTTCTCGTTCGATTACTGGCAAATTTTTATCAGATACTTTTGGTTTAATTTCATCAAAATTCACCAAGGTTTTTTTAATCAAATCGTTGATTACAACGCTTCTTTGATTGTTATTCCGAATACTCGTGTACATATCCCCTTGGTTTTTTTATCAGCAATTATCGCTTCATATTCTGATTGCCTACACACTAGTACAGCTCCGTTAGTTCTGCTTTCTACCTCTTGTGCAGCAATTCTAAAAGCTTGCATAGCAATATTTAAAGCTCGCGGCCCAACAGACAAAATTCTTACATGATCTTCTTTAGAAAGAACTTTAAGAATTGCACTAGCTAGTTTGTTTGGATCAGTGGGTTTTTTGTCAGGTTTAGCTGGATCAAATTCGCCACCTCTAACCTTTAAGGTTACTCTTTGTATTTGTGTTTGGTCATTAAATAAAAACTTTTCATCTACCTCTGATTTATTTTCAATCAGAACTTTTTTTTCATTCGTAGCCATGTATACTCATCGTCTCCTTTAGTTTTTCCATTTCTTTTTCCCACTGATCTTTTGTACATGCATACTTATCAGATTTGTAGGATAAATTATTTTCCCCATTCAGAATGTTGCTAATAATCTGTTTTTGAGTGTCTGATAAATTTAATACGCTCAATTTGTCAATCAAATTTTCTTTTTCCTCAGATATATCGTACAAACTTAAGTTTTCGCCTTCTTCCTCTATGTGAACTGAGGAAATTTTGGGGGACAAAGTAGATACACCCGGATAAAGTTCGTTGAATTTCGAGAATAACATTGATGTATGCTTTGACACAAAATGAGTTTTCATCAAGTCAGTGATTTTTTCTTTGTCTGTGGCATTTTTGGGAAGTTTGAAATTATTACAAAACGGGCAGTTTTTAAGTTCTTCAATTTCGATGCCAGTTTCTTCCAAATGTTCCCACAATAGATGAGTATGGTGTGTGATTAAATGAGTAGAAATCGGATTTACCCATTTTTCGCAGATTGGACATTGTTTAGTTATATTTCTTTTGGCGGCCTGATCAGATTTCACCATATTAATATAATTGTGGTAAAGAGATCCAATAAAATAATTCTTAAATTCACCTGAGCCATCATATCGAGATTTTGATCTTAAATTTTTGGGCTTCCAACCATTTAAGACTGTTGCGAACACTCTCAGATAATCTGAAAGAAAATCATCTACTGAATCAAACAAGTAATGATACTTTTCATACCACTCTTGATGAAAGTTCATCGGGTCGTAGAGCCTTATCACGCTTTTATAAGCAAGCTCTTGTTCATTTCTGTTTCCAGTTTTTACTACATTTTGGTATTTAACCACGGCATCTTCTAATCTTAATTGAAATTCTGTGTTCTGTAAGTCACCCTTCATTCATCTCCAGATTTGTTTACTATTTGCATAGCACAAACCAGGACTGTTACTGTGAACAGTCCTTATGATTATATACGCTCAACAAAATGTTAAAATTTCAAAAAAAATTGAAATTTCAAGAAATTTTGAAATCTAGAATGTTTAGGTAGAATTTAGATCCGTAATTTTGTGATTCTTTCCCAAAAGAGAATAAAATATCAACATTTTTATCTGTGTAATCTTCAGAATAATCAGATGCTTTATGCCATAAAAGTCCTGGTACTTTCTTAAACTTTAATTTGTCACTCTCCAAAGTTAATTTCAAATGCTTACCACCTGATAGATACTTCTGCTCTTTAACTTTTAGATTTCTTACCCAAAAAACAGGCTCAGGATGACCAGAACCAAAAGGAGCCAATCCTTGCAAAGAATCAAATAACTGGTCGTTGATATCTCCAGGAACTATTCTTGAATCAGCTGTGTAAATAATTTTACCTGGAGCAAATTCTGGATTCAATTCTACAATTATTTTGCAAAGTTGTTCTCTGAAATTTATCAAGTTTGACTCAGGTACTTCCATGCCAGCGGCGAAAGCATGTCCTCCAACAATAGGTGAACCATCAAGCTTTTTACCATAAAATTCTAAAGCATCTTTGTGTTTCAGGATATTTAAAATATTAACTGTTCTAGTTGATCTACAAGAACCCTTGGCTTTTCCGTCATCTCCTAATGCCAAAACTATTGCCGGTCTTTGATATTTTTCGGCAAGTTTTCCAGCAATCAATCCGATAAGACCAGAATGCCAAGATTTAGCCCAGCAAACAATTAAAGGCATTTCATCTAACTTTTGGTCTTGCACAATCGATACAGCCTCTTCTAACATGTGCTCTTGTTTCAATTGCCGTCTTTTATTAGCAGCATCAGTTTGTTGTGCCAAAAATTTAGCTCTCTGTGAATTTTGCTCTAATAAAAGCTCAACAACAATCATTGGATCCGCAAGCCTGCCTATTGCATTTAATCTTGGGCCAATTCCGAAGCCTATTGTAGTAGTATCCACTTCTTTAACTCCAATAATTTTTAACAATTCTTGTATACCAGGTTTTTTAGATTGACTTAGCAATTCACAACCTTTAGCAACCAATACTCTGTTTTCGTCCATCATTGGTGCAACATCAGCCACTGTTCCTAATGCGACAAGTTCTAGATTTTCGGCAACTATTTTATTTATGTCAGCACCTAAAGCTCTACCAAGATGTGTCATGAGTTTAAAGGCTACAGAAGCTCCACACAGACCAGGAAAGCCGTATTCTGAATCTTTTCTCGAAGGATTAACTACAGCTACACAATCGGGTATTCTTCCGTCTTCAGATGCAGAGTGGTGGTCTGTGATAATTATGTCTATGTTTTGTCTTTTTGCATACTCAGCTGTGTCAAAAGCAACAATTCCGCAATCTACACTCATTAATAAACTACACTTTTCTTTCACGCATTCATCTACAGAGTGCCTTTTAATATCGTAGCCATCAGCGAATCTGCTTGGAACTTTGTAAATAAAATTAGCGCCAAACATTTTCAAACAAGTGGCAACTATGGCTGTAGATGTAATTCCGTCAACATCGTAGTCACCCCAAACAAAAATTTTCTCTTCTGTTTCAATAGCTTTTTTAAGTCTTTGCACAGCTTTATCAACATCTGGTAAGTTTTTGGGGCTTCTCAAAAGCTTCAGTGGCTTCTCTATAAATTCAGCTGCCTCACTTACAGTTTTTATGTTTCTTCCTACTAATATTCTTGCCACAGGTATAGGTATTTCAAGCTCTTCAGCCATTGATTCACTTATACTTCTGTCGCAATCTTTTAAAATCCATTCAGTTTGTTTCATAGTTTTATATACAGTTCCTTGTCAGAATTTGTTAATTCATGATGAATTAATTTGAGAGTAGTTCGATCCAAATTGTCAGGATCAAAATTTAAAGGCAATTTAGCTATATTCGTAAATAAATTGTTCTGCCTTGTTTTTATTGAGCTTTTTTCTGTTGCTATTTCGCCTGCTTCATCACCATCAAGCATAATCAGCACTTTATTACAATATCTTGAAATTAAATTACATTGTACGTCAGAAATACTCGTGCCACATAAAGCTAAGGCATTAGGAAAACCGAGTTCATAAAGCCTCATTACATCAAAATAACCCTCTACTATGATGCAATAGCCCATCTCAAAAATAGGTTGCTTAGCTCTATTTAAATTGAACAGATTTGATGATTTAGAATAGGGTGTATTTATCCATTTTGAAGATTTCCATTTTGAATATTTTTCTAGACCTTGCAGAGAATCTGTTTTGTGTTTGTAGTAATCTTTCACTTGAACACCATAGTAGTCCACTCTTCTACCAGCAAAAGCAATTACTTCATTGTAAGCATTATGTAATGGAAGGACAACTCTTCCATTAAGTAAATCAAATTCAAACCCACCAAACGCAGGACAAAATCCTATTTGGAAGGTTTGAATTGTTTCTTGAGAGAAATTTCTCTCCTCTAATGCTTTTAAGGCTTGAGAGGAGAGTTTAAGTTCACGCTGAAATTGTTCAATTTGATTCTTCATAAGAATAAAAATCTTCTGGAACTTCTTCATCGTGCACAATTTTCACCACTTCATCTGAGTTTGCTATTTTGAGCAATTCTTCTGTTTGCTCTGTTGTAAGTTTTATTTGCTTACAAATGTACTCAAACACGGTAGTGGGTGCATTCGCTTGTTTTCTCTTAGGTGTGTATGGTAGTTCATGAAGTTTTTTGATAAACTCTTTCGGGTTTGTATCTTCAATAACTTCACCATCTTCAGTGATGTATTGCAGGGTCTTGTTGTTTCTGGGCCCTACTTCCTTAATTAGTTCTGTGTACTTAGCTTTAGCAACCATAATAAAACTAACGATAGGATTTACATCTTGGTCAGTAAAATACACAGGAAACACGGTTTCTACTTCAGGAGGCCCATATCTATTTTTCTTAATAGTAACATGAGTTCTTCCACCAATAAGCTCTTTATTTTCGTTAAAGATTCCAGCCTTAGCACCAGTAAGCTTTTTGAAAATCAATCTATAATGATCGTAATACACAAGACCTTCACCGCCCATAGGTTTCTTGGTGAACATCATGCCTGAATTACCCATTCTGAATTGATTAATAAGGATTACAGAAGTTTTGTGTTTGCCAGTAAGATTACAAAGTTTCTTGGCAAATCTTCCTACGAGTCTTGCGTGAAGAGCTATTGTTTCAGCATCTGTGAATCCTTTGTCAAGTTCAGCTTGAGGTATCAAAGCTGATATAGAATCAACGATGATTAAACCATACAACTCTGATTCTATCAGATCCATTACTGTATCACACACTTCTTCCGCTGACGCAAAACTATCCCAAAGCTCAAAAAGTTCAGGATCTCTTGTGATCAATCCAATTTGATTAGCTCGTTTTTCGTAAAAAGCATTTTCTACATTGAAAAAAGCCACTTTGAGTTTGCTAGTTTTCTGGCAACTTGCACCAGTTTTCAATGCCACATACGTTTTACCTGAACCAGAGTCACCAATGAACTCAATAAGATTGCCTCTTGCAAACCCTGGTAGATCACCTAAAGCAGAGGCGATTTCTGGAACGCTATCCAGAGGAATGAATTCGACATTTTTAGTGTCGAACCCCTCCCCTGTAACTCTGTTGTGCAGTCTTCCCTTTGATTTAATTTTTGCATCGAGAATTTTTTTTCTTTCTTCTGCACTTAAAACTTGAGTTTTAGCCATGTTACACCTTACCAGTTATCCAGCTCGTCATCAGCAGAGTCAACATCGTCAACTTGTGGCACAGTTTCATCAATTTCAAATTCACTGTCATCAGATGCTTTGGCAGTTTTGTTTACTGCAGGAGCTGAAGTTTCTTCTTTGAAGACTGAAGTTGATTCTGTTTTAACAGGTGTAAACTTGTAAATCTTCTCGATGTTGTGACCATATGCGAAATAGTCTCTCCATTCTGGCATTTCAGGATTTTCTTCTCTAAGTTCTTCGTGAGTTTCTCGTAGGACAGCAAGTTCATCCGCAGTAGGACAATAAATAGCCTTCATCATGTTGATCATATCTTCTGTAAGCTCGTTATCAGAAGCACCAACAGTGATGACATATTCTGTCTTACCTATAACTGTTGGATTATACTTAGCTTTAACTCTCACATTTGGGGCTTTATCTCCACCAAGGAAATGAGAAATATTTGGATCGTCGCCAAGCTCGTCACGTCTACCATCTTCCCAGCTAATGAAAGGAGTAAAAACGGTAGTTCCTTTAACAAGAATCTTGTGTACCCAAGTCTTGTCTTCTTGTAGTTCAAAGCATTTTTGCGCATACTTCTTGACACGCTGAAAGCCCATTTTAGCCCACGGACAATCTTCTTTGGCATCTGCGCCAATTCGAGTAGGAGCCTTAGTTAAATGAGCATCTGGGAACTCATGCTCTACCCATTTCTTTTGTGAATCATCCCACTTCTTGTTTTGTACTTCATAGAAGCACATCGACTCTCCCACAAGGCGTAGGGTTTTTGTGATTTCCTTTACTTCTCCCTTGTATACCGATGTATTAACAAGGATGTCTTTCAAGTTTGGTAGGTTTCGTGTGTTTTTAGGTTCGTTTTGTTCTTGTTTTATTTTTAAGGTAGTTCTAATCATTATTTTTTTTCCTATTAAATTTCCCTTTCGGGATCGTTTGTTCTTTAGATATTTCTTGAAAAAAGCATGAAAAACCTGCTTTTAATCATGCCCATCTCCTGCATTTTGAAGCTTGAGATTAAGCTTTGCTCTGGACTGCCTTTCTTTCAAAAGTAAGTCAAGTTGGGTTGCAGAAAACACTATTGTCGAATGCAATTTGTCTAGATAATTCTCCAGACGTGAAGTTTCAACTTTCAAATGCGCAAAAGGTTGAACAACTAAAAGCGCATTTGCTTTTTTCTCAGCAACAGAGCCAGAAAATGCACCCATAGCTAATTCTTCAATAAATTTCATTGCAGAATCACATGTATCTTTCCAGGCTTTTGCATCAGAGAGCCAAGAGCTTATTCTAATTTTGTAATTAACTAATTTTGAATAAGTTTGTGCAACATTTTTGAAATTGAGTTCATCTTGAGATGGAATACCAATATCCCAACTATCAATTTCAGCTCTGATGTTTTTATGGTCGAGGGGAGCTAAAAGCTCTAATTGTTTTTGCCACAATTCTACTTCAAAAAGAACGATTTCATTAGTAACTCCATTCATTCTTTCTGAAGCATTAGCAGAAGCATCGAACTTTTCCCAGTTGATCAGTTGATCGATAAAATCTTTTTGATTCATTTTTTATATAACTCTTCCAGTTTTGATTCATAGCCTTGCTCAAAAATCTTCAAGCATAGACAGTATATCAGAGGTTTTTGATTCTCTTGCTTCAGATAAATCAATTAACTCAAATAAACTAAGGCTATTATTATTTACGCCAGATTTTGCAGATTGTTTCTTTTGTTTTTTCTTTTTTTCTGAGTGCTCAATCCAGTAGTCAATGAAAAAAGTTTCATCTACATATTCTTCACTTTCTTTCACTAAACAATCTAAAGAGCCAGAAGCGGCAAGTGCAGTGTACAGTGACTTTTTACACCCAGATCTTTCGATGAAATCTTCTAAGCTATCATAGGGTTTGTTTTCAACGATAGAGCTTCCACTTTCACCCACACCTTTAACAGAAGTGATAGGAGCGTAAATTACCCCATCTTTTGAAACAGTAGTAGTCAATCCAGATTCATTAACATTTGGCGATAAAATTTTAACTCCAAGTCTGTCGCACTCTTTCTTATATTCTTCGAGCATTTTTTCTTCATCTTTATCTGTTTCAATACAAGCAGCCATCCATTCTGCTGGATAGTAATTCTTCAAATAGGCAGTTTGATAGCCAACAATTGCATACATACAACTGTGAGACTTATTAAAAGCATATCCACCAAATTCTTTCATCAAATCAAGAACTTGTGCTACAGCATTTTGAGGTATAGACCTAGAAAGAGATTTTGCAGCAAAGTTGTTGCAAGCTTGTTCAAATTGCTCACCAGATTTTTTTGCAATACCTTTTCTAAGTTTTTCTGTCTCAAGCCAGTCAGAATTTGCCATTTCTCTAGACAAAAACATTGCCTGTTCTTGATAAACCATAATTCCATATGTGTTGGAAAGATGCTTTTCAATGATTGGGTGAGCATACTTAATTGATTTTGGATTAAATTTACCTTTTGCATAATCTTTAATATATCCCATAGGCCCTGGGCGATAAAGAGCGGCTACCGCAATTAAATCATCAATAGACGAAGCTTTAACATCTTTCAAAGCTTGTTGCATTCCATATCCACTAAATTGGAACACACCAACAGTGTGACCATGTTTAAAAATATTATTATAGATTTTAGGATCGTCATATGTAATTTTGTTTAGATCTACCTTTAAACCATGTCTTTCTTGAATCATTTTGACAGCTAAAGCAATTTGTCTGTAAGTTTTTAAACCAAGTAAATCAAACTTGATGATTCCTCTTCTTTCAACACTTTTCATATCGAAAGCTGTAACAAAAATTTGTTTTGAGTTGTCAATCGGGACAGTTTCGTGAATTGGCTTGCTGGAAATCACAATAGCCGCAGCATGAACACCCAAAAATTGAACAGTGCCATTCAGTTTGTCTGCATACGCAGTTTCAATTGGGAATTTTTTAGCCCAATACCCAAAACTTTCTTCAGGTCTTGCATCATATCCATATTTAAATTGAGGAGGAGCTTTAATTGCCTCTTGTATGGTTATACCAGGAGTTTTTGGAATAGTTTTTGTTACTCGTAGAACAGCTTGTGCCAAGTCTGAGCCATATTGTTGCTTGAATTTGTCGCTTGTTTTCAGTGTCCCAGCCATCGCAGCTTTAGGCTTATAAGTTCCCCAAGTTCCTACAGATTTCACATGTTCGTCGCCAAATCTTTTCTTTGCCCACTCAATTACTTCTTGTCTACGAGAGTCGTCAATATCTGTGTCAATATCTGGCAATCCAGCTACTTTACTAATAACTAAATCTCCTGTTGGCATTTCATCGATAAACCCAAGTACACAAAACGTACAAAAATTTGTTGGATTAAATTTAAGTTTATAGCCTGTATCAAGACCATGTTGGATCAATTTAATCATTTTTTGATTTTCTAAAATCCAAATTTCTCTACTAATTCTCGATTCATATTTAGAGTTCCCAGGAATTTTTAAGAACTCACTACACTTCGTCTTAATATTGTTAAGGCATATTTTTTCATCGTACTCTTCATTTTCAGGTAAAGTGATTTCTCCAAAATCAATTTTGTACTGATTTCCTCTTCCTGGGTTCAAGAATCTTTCAAAAAGCAAATTGAACTTTACAGGGTCAGCATGCGATATACCCAAACAGTAATTTAGCAATGAGCCTACACCACTACCGCGTATTCCGTAATAGATGTCATTTTCTTTCATGAAGTCAGTCATTTCTTTTTGGATAAGGAAGTAATCGGTAACTCCCATGTGCCAAATTGTTTCCACTTCATATTTTAATCGCTTGACATATTCAGGGTTTTTATCTAATCCTAATTTTTTCAAACCTTGAAATGCTTCAAATGCTAGAAATGCTTCTTTTTGCTCATGATGTGACAATTTAGATTTCCAAAAAGCTTGAAACTTCTCGTTACTATCATCCACTTTACCTTCAGGCAACATGTGAGGTACATCCACTTGATAAAAGTCTTCAACCATTTCCTCAATCAGTTTTGTGTTTGAAAGTGATTGAGGAACCTTATGACCAAAAATTTTATTCATCTGCTCATAGGATTTAAGCCAAAATTGATGAGTAGAATAGGCATCTCTAGTCCCCATTTTTTTATCAGATTTATCATCACGCAAATTTTTCATTTGTAACAATACATCGTGGAGTTTCCAATCCACTGCTTCAACATAATGCACATCATTTGATGCCACCGTTTTAATATCCAAATCATTTGCAATTTTGATAAGAGATGGAAGAATCTTTTTTTGTTCTTCTATTCCATGATACTGAAGTTCTATAAAATATCTTTCGCCAAACACTTCTTTATATTTTTCTGCTATTTTAACAGCTTGATCATAATCATCATGAATCAAAGCCTGATTGATCTCTGAAGCCAAACAGCCAGAAAGTACAATCAAGCCCTCATTGTGTTGAGATAAATATTCAAAATCAATTCTTGGTTTATAATAATAGCAATTAGGATTGGAGGCTTCATAGCCTAATTGTAAAATGTTCTTGTATCCGATTTCATTTTGCGATAATACGGTAAGGTGTGAAAGTTTTTCTCTTCCTTTCTTATTTCCGTTTTCATCTGTGACATTTTTATCTAACCTGTCCTTAGCTAAATAGAATTCACACCCTAAAATTGGTTTGATTTTATTCTTGTGAGCAGTTTCGGCAAATTCAAAGTGCCCAGCCATTTTACCATGATCAGTTATGGCGATAGAAGTAAAGCCCTGTGCTTTTGCACTTAAAATAAGCTTTTCTGGGCTTGCTAGAGCATCTTGCACTGAATAGTAAGTGTGGCAATGCAAATGCACAAAATCTTTATTACACATATATATTCTATACGCTTGGTTTTTATCTTTTGATGAATTTTTTACCAATGTTTAAGGTGTTAAAATTTGGGCTTATGTATACTTTTTTGTTTTGTGTGTAAAAAAAACAGTTTGTGGGTTCTTGTTGCTCTCCTCTTGTTTTATCGATGTACACGCTATGTAGCGCCCTTTTAACAGTAGCCTCAGAGCAGTTTGTGTCCTTTGCAATTAAGCAAATTGCATAAGGCTTATAATCTCCATATTGACAAGCAACTATCGACAGCATTAATTTTTTGATTTTAGTTGAACTCCAAAATTTCGAAGTTTTTTCATGTGAAGAGTTTAAACTTCGCATAAATAAAAATAATTCTTCAAGGACAAGGGTGTTATGAATTTTTCCTCTTTCAATCGGCAATGAATTTACATTTTTAAGATACAGCTTTTTATTATTGTAATTATAAAAACTGTTGTTTTTTAATTTGCTTACCAATAGTGATGATGAAATTGGAAGTTCTTTCAGGTCTTCTTTGATATAAAAAGGTTTATTACGAATACTTTTGAGGTAAATCCAGATTAAGTATTCTACATGCAAATTGTTATAAAGTGAAAATTTAGCAATTTCATTATTAAACTTCATCTGATTTTTCATCAACCACTCCGATAGTGTAAAGTTTTTTCAACTCGCTTTCTATTCCAGCACAAAGTAAGTACCAATCTGAATCTTGGTCTGTTATATCTACAGTAGCCATAATTTCTTTGCAAATCATGTACTTTAAAGCAAATTCTCCATTAAGAATAACATTTACGCACACCATACTAGGTGGATTTTTAGTGAGCTTATCTATTTTTTCTGTTACAATTTTAAGTTTTTCAGAAGTAATTATTTTTGCGCTTAATGGGTCATTTAATTTCATTTATCAATTCCTTAACACCAATCGTGTTATCATCTATTAGTAAATTATCTAATCTTTTGTACAGCTGATCTGCTTCTTCAAAATTGGTTTTCATAATAGCTTTTATTATAGAAACTGCCTTTTTTTCTAATCTTTGTTTTTTGTTATTGGTTTCATCAATATGCTCCAGAGCCTTTTTGAATTTCTGGTATTTGAAATCAAATGAATCAATTGCTTCTAAATTCAAATTTTCGTACACAGCAATTGTTTTTATTGCTTGTGCAATGTCCACTTTTTGCAAGAGGGACACTAATTTGATTAGTGAGCCCTCTCTACCACACCCAAAGCATTTGAAAAAACCCTTTTCAACATTCACGCCAAATGATGGATTTGAGTCACTGTGGTCGTCAAATGGGCAACTACAATTTAAGAAACCTGAATTTGATTCATAAAATTCACATGCATAATTTTCTTCAAGCCACTTATCAGCATGAAACATCAAATTGATTTGGTCTAAATCTAAATTAGAAATCATCGCCCCAACCTGATAAACTTACTTCCACATCTTCCATTTCGTGAGCAAGCTTTGCATATTCTTTTGCATACTCTGAGCCAAGCTCTGAAGATTTCAATGAAGACAAGCTTGCTTGTTGAGATTCGTTCAAACACTCAATTTTGTTATATTCTGGAATCCATTTTGTGGCAAAAGGCTGGAACCATGTATCTCGCATTTTTACTGGATGATACCAGCATGTATTGTTTTCTTTATCTGGATCCATACCAATAATATATGTGGCGTAGTGGACTAAACGCTTGTCTCCAGCTGCAGCATCTTGATAGAATGCCGCCGCTTTGCCTTGTTCTTTCTTCTTTCTGTTTTCCTTAATTGAATCGGCATTAAATTGTTGTGCTGTAAGAATGGGCAAATTGTATTTCTTTGCAAGTCTATGTAAGCCAACAAAAGCATCTCCATTCTTTTCCCAATACTTAGCAGTTTTGCTTGAGAACCTTGAATGCATATTCCCAATATAGTCCACTACAATTAAATCTGGCTTAGCTTTTTCTAATGTAATTTCTTTGATTTTTGATTCAATGAATTCAGGTGTAGGGTCGTCAATCGCTTCAATGTACTCGAAATACTTTCCGTTTTTAATTTTGGAAAAAGCATTTTCTACCCTAATTCTTTCAGCAGGTGTTAAACATGTTCCCTTGAGTTTATGATAATCCACTTCACTGATCAAAGAGGCGTGACGCAATTTACACAACCAAGCTGACATTTCAAAAGAGAAATACATTACGTTTTTGTTAACAAAACGATGAGCATGGTCAGCAATATTCAGCAATTGAACCGACTTACCCCCTGATGAAGGAGCCAAAAATACAATTACTTGTGAAGGCGCAAATCCTAAAGTTTTTTCATCCAATTGAGCCAATCCACTATCTAAGCCTTTATATTGTTCAGGGTTTAATGCTCTTTCGTCGTATTCTTTGAAGAAAAAAGTGTCCGCTTCAGACATGTCAAAATTAACTTTATCATTTTGAAATTCTTCCTTTTCTTCATACATTTTACTTACGCAGTCTGTAAGAGCCAATATACATTCGTCCACTTGGTCGTTCTTAACGTAGTCAGCCAACTTTTCTACAGTATCTGATTGAAGCTTAATACAATATCTATCTTTCAGCAAAAGGAGTAAATGCGGAAAGTCATTTTTTTCACATTCTTCTTGTGTTACTTCATTCCACAAATCCATAAATTTGGTTTGAGTTTGTGGTTTCAGTCCTTTTTGAGAAAGTTTACTCTCAAGTACTGTTTCAGTAAGAAGATAGCCTCCACTTTCACGATAATATTGTAATGCGAGTTTATAAAACTTGCCTGTAATAGCCTTCGTTGAGCCTGGGCTTTTAGACATAAAATGTCTTTCGTCCAAACCTCTTTCTGTAGCCATATCGAAGCCTGACTCAAGAGTCACAAGGCCTTTTAAAATTTTAAGCTCTAGTTCTTTTTGGTTTAATTTCATTCTTTAATTCAATTCCTGGTAATTTAAAAGTAAAAGTTTCTCTGGAAAATTTATTCCAAGAAAAACCTAATACGGGATTTTCGCTTCCCACTGTGTCAACAGAACAAATAGTGATTTTGCCTTTATTGGTTCTGTGTGTGATAAGTCTATCAAACTGCATAAGAAAAAACTTGCTGTATGAAGTTTCATAGTTATAAAAATTGTCGATAAATAGAAAATCGCAATCTAAACAGTTATTGTAATATTCTTCATTAGCAGCTCTTTGCTCAAATGACATAAAACGGTCACTGTATTCAGTCCACTCAATGTAAGCCACTTTATATCCAGATTTTATAGCCTCTTGAGCAATCAGAGACATGAGTAGAGTTTTTCCTGAACTTTTTGAGCCATCAAAAATAACGTCTGTCACCATGTGTATTGCTTTGGGAGTTTTCACTTTCAAAGGTTTACCTGAAATTACATTTGGTAAGGCTTTGATATACGCTTCAACAAAACTAAAAACGTCTTCAGATCTTTTCTTAGCCAAACCAGTAAGAACACCATTTGGGGAGTATATTTTAGACCAATCTGTAGTAAGGTTTTTGAAATGATATTTCACAGGAATCCCTGCGTTTTCAAAAAGCGTTTTTAATTGTGCATCTAAATTTAATTGTATTGAGTTATCTTCTATATTTGTTGAAATCATAATTCTTCATCTTCCTGTGTAATTTTCTGTTTTGTGTGAGAACTCAGTAGTACTGGATTTCGTGACCTTGAAGCATTTCTAGCCCTTTTATCAGCCCATTCTCTCAGTTCTTCTATCTTCTCTCTCATTGTAACATAAATCGGCACCGATTCTTTCAACTCCTTAATAATATCTACGGTATTTATTGGCCTTTGGTTGTCAGAAAAACCCTCATACATAGCAGAAATAATTGCGGCTTCAATCTCGGCCCCAGTAAATCCCTCTGATTCTTTTATTAATAAGTTCATGTCAAAGTCAGAAGTTTTAAAATTTCTTTGTTCTAAGTGAATTTGCCAAATTTCTTGTCTTTCGTCTTTATCCGGCAAATCTACAAAGAAAATATCATCAAATCTTCCTTTTCTTATTAGCTCAGGTGGTAAGTTTGATACTACATTTGCAGTAGCTACAACAAAAACTGGTGCCTTTTTTTCTTGCATCCAAGTAAGAAAAGTGCCAAAAATTCTTGAAGAAGTACCTGAATCAGTAGAATAATTAGTTGATGAAAATGCTTTGTCTATTTCATCACACCACATGATACATGGAGCTACCGATTCAGCTGTTTTAATTACTGACCTTAAATTTTCTTCAGAACTTCCGACAATACCACTAAATACTCTGCCTACATCCAATCTTAGTAATGGCAAAGACCAAAAGGAAGCTATAGCTTTGCTAGCTCTACTTTTACCAGCGCCTTGAACTCCAGCTATCATCAAACCCTTTGGGTTTTCTGGCAGACCATAGTTTTTTGCACTATCAGAAAATGCTCCCTGTCTTTTTTTAAGCCAACTTTTCAGATTAGCTAAACCACCAAGTTTTGTTAAGTCATACTCAAGCTCTACCCATTCCAAAATACCAGATTGCTTAATGATGTCTTGCTTTTTAGACGCTATTTTTTGTGGATTAAATTCTGTGTCAGTCAAAATAAAATAAGTGCAAATCATTTCAATTTCACGTAAAGACAAACCCTGAAAAGCTCTGATAATGCTTTGTATTTCTTCCGAAGAATACTCAGATCTAAAATGTTTAAACTCATTCTTTCTTTTTGTGACAGAAATTAAATTTGTTACTTTTTCATGTATCAATTCTTTTTCGGGCAATGGCCAATCAATCAAGCAAACTAATTTCTCGAATTCTATAGGTAAATAATATTTTGCTCCAGTTAAAATTACACACTTTCTTTCAAAATTACACTTTTCCACCAAATTTTTTAAGGCTCTGATAACAGTAATTTCCATTTGGCCAGGATGTCCATCTGGAGCCAAAAACTTGTAGAAATCGTGCAAAACTAAAATAAAATAATCATCTTTTTCAACTATCAAATCATTAAACCAATTTAAGATATCAGATTGATCTAGGTTGTTATTTTTTTTAAAGTGATCAGTGTTTGAAATGCCACCGGAAGCAATGTCCCAAAATACATAAGACCAGGGTTTATCATTGTGCTTTTCGCAAGCTATTGACTGAATTGCTTCATCTACTCTATGCTCTTCATGTGTTGTAATATAAATTAGAGATCTGTTCGATTTGATTTGATTTTCGAGTTCTAGTTTATATTCTTCAGATTTTCGCATTAAGGGCACCAAGGTTCGTTTTTAAAGTAAAGAAAAAACTCAGATAAAGAGTTTTTATAATCATTAAACAATATTTCTGAAGAGTAAGGGCCATTTTCTACTGTTACACGTAACATATTTTTTAAACGAGATAAATTTTCTGAAGTTGTTGTTAATTCATGTAACTTAGATAATATTTTATCACACAAAACAGAGCCAGAGGCATTTTTCTCTTCAGCTAACTTAGTGGCAGCAAAAGGAATTCCATACGTTTCAAAAGCAGAAAAGATACCACTTTGTACATTCACATCAGCGAGATCTTCATAAATAGTTTTTGATTCAAAATCAAAATCAAACAATTCTTTTCTCCATTCACCTGAAAACTTTACACATTCATTTAATGTGAACTGTTTATAACGTCTAACAAAATAGTCATAATTGTTAAAACACCAGTCGAGGTACTCGTTTAAAAGGTCTTCAGAAAAGACATAGGTTTTGCTCAACTGGTCACATATTCTGTTGAAACAAACAGCTTCGCACTTATTTGTGATTTTGAGAAATTCACCTGTTTTTACTAAATACTTATTCCTGAACTTGTTTTTAGAAAATTTGTATTGCTGAATATCGTTTTCACTTACTGGTGATAAATTAAGATGCCAGTTATTCAGAACATTTATTAATTGTTTTTCAAATTCTTTATTCATGGGTATTGTAAGTGTAAGACACGCCATTTTCCTGTCTCACATGAATGATATTATCAGCGTACTTACCAAAAACATCTAATTTGTGAGTGGAAAAAATAACTTGTCTCCCTGATGCTTTTACATATTCTGAAAGCAATTCAGCCATTTGTTCTATTTTTTGGTCATCAGAAAGTGATTTCCAAGCTTCATCCAAAATCATTGGGCCCTCATAGCCAGACCATTCCAAAGCAGCTTCACGCAAAGAGAACGAAGCTGTTTCAGCCAATCCACCACCACGTTCATCCAAAATACCTGTGATGATTCTTTCGCCATTCAAGTTAGACTCAATGCCCACTTCCATTTTGAATGCGGCAGTACTTTTCTTTTCTTCATTGGTTATAAACACGAGTTTTCTATCATCGTTGTAAATAGCCCTCAAAGGATAAGTGCCAGTCTCTTCAATGGTTGTAATGGCAGCCTCTCTTCTGTGTGCAATGAAAGCTAGCATCAAAAGATGAGCCTCTTTCTTGATTTTTACATCATTAGTGTTTTTTGTTATTTTTTCACCAAGCTCTACTACTTGCTCTGCTATTCTTTTTTTGACACCCTTGGCAGCAGCCACGCTTATTTTAAGTTCAGATAAATTATTGTTTAATTGCTGAGATGTCATCCTTAATTTCCTTCAAAATATTTTCTACTTCTTCACAAAGGGATTTGATTTCTTCATCTGCTTTTTGAATCTCAGATTCTACATCAGATAAAGAAATACCTAATGTGGACTGAATTTCTTCTTCTGCCTTTTTCTTCCGTGCCAATTCATCCTTCACTGTTTGAAGTTTAGCGATTGCTTGCGCGTTTACTGTATTTACTTGAGTTTCTAGTTTTTTATATTGTTCTTGATAGTTCATAGTTCTCCACCTGACTGAATGATGTTGATAGCCATTACAGCCATGTCTGTTACTTCTTTTAATATATTACGATTTTCAGCAAATAAAATTAGGTCATCTGCAATATTTCCTGAAATTTTATCCGCCACGGAGCCAGAAGTGATAGCTTCCAAAAACTTTTGTGTATTTTTGTTTTCAGATTTTTTAGCTTTGCTTGCATCAACATCAAAAATGACATCGTATGGCAAAGAGCTTTTCAATTCAAAAACTTTAGTTTTATATTCATCGTTGCTAAAATCGTATTGCAGCCCTATAACGCTTACTTTGGTTTTTGAATAATCATCTGAGATTCTGTTTCTTCCCACTGACCCTGGATTGATGAATTTTACTCCATCTTTTTCTGCTTCCATTTTTTTATGAATATGCCCAGAGAAAATCAGTTTTGTGTTAGGGTGAACAGTTAGTTCGTCAAACAATACTGTGTCAAAAGCGAAAGGTCGATCGGTAATAGAAGCATGCATAAACATAATCTTTTCATCAAAATCTTTCATTACGCCCTCCTTAAGATTTCTATCTAGTTTAGGGGTGAAGTGCCAAAATCTTACTGGTAAACCTTCAATTGTGTCTACAAATTTCACACATCCTGCTGAAACTAATGATTGAGCATCTGCTTTTTCCATTAAATCTGGGTCATGGGCAATATCATGATTGCCAACCACTAAATACTTTTCAAAAGGCCATGGTTCACCATTATCACTGCTCAAAATTTCAAGTGCTCTGTTTCTGCACTCTCCTCCCACTGAAATGCGATTGAAAATATCTCCAAGCAAAATGTAATAATCCACTTTATTTGCTTTTGCAATTTGTAAAGTTTCTAGTAATTCTTGCAAGCATGTTTCCATGTAGTTGTCAAGCCTGCTAAGAGGAGTTTTAGAGTCCAAGTGATTATCACCTATAATTAAAAATCTTTTTATCATTTATTGTCCCTCGCTAATAAAACTTCCACACTTATCGCATTTGATTTTTTTGTCAACCAGCAGTTGCTTGAATACATCAAATTCTTCTTGTGCTTTAGCTTGTTCTTTTTTAATAACTTCATATTCTGTATTTTGTCTTTTGCAATTTTGTTCAAATTCTGATAATTTCTCGGAATAACTCTTGAGCGAATTAAATTTTTTGATCCATTCAGTAAGATCGACAAGAATATCTTTTGCCTTAACAGAATTATCATAAATTTTTTGTACTTTGGCTTGATAGTTTTCATTGTAAGACGAATCAGAAATGATTTGATATACTTTGAGACTATTTTGCCTTTCAATCAATGAAGAAATTTTTACACGAAGGTTATTTGCGGCATTGGCTTTTTTAAGCATTTGCTCATACTCTTCTATTGTCTCATCTGTCACTTGAATTTTAGCAGATTCAGTATACTTTTCTAAGTTAGCAATTTTGTTTTGTATTTCTGCAATTGTTTTCAATTTTTCTTGAGACAACTTAGATTTACTTAAATCATTTGCATGCTTTTTGAGTACTGATTCATCAACAGTCATCTTGCTAAAAGGTAAAAACTTTTCTAAATCGCTTTTCTTAGTTTCTAAAATAGAAATTTTGTTTAAAAGATTTTGTGCATTTTGAAGTTTTGATTCCGCATCATCCACAAAATCATAATTCACTAATTCTTCTTGTAAACTTTTATAATCTTTATCATCTACCTTATTCTGTTTATCTATAGCCCTATAATTTTGCATCAACAACTTGGCTGTTTCTTCTAGAAAATGTACACCTGTTAAACTGGATAAAGCTCGTGGCAAATCAGATTGATTTAAGTTTATAAGAAAAAGCGGCGAAAATTGGTCAGCATATGAAATGAATCCATTGTAATCATCTTCAGGTGGATTACCCAAAAGCTTTATGATATCTTCTGGGTACTCTTTATCAAAATTTTCTTTGTAATATGTTTTCCCCAAAGCATCTACTGCCTCTACCACGTTCTTATTTTTGCCCCTGATTCGTTTAACTTTTACTCCATCACTAAATTCTAAGGTTACAGACAGCTCTTCTGCACCATACTGGATGAACGTGTGCTTGTAAGGGGCGTTGTGCAACACTAGAGATATTGCTCTGAGAATAGATGATTTACCGGCATCAGACGTGCCTTCTAGAATATTCAATCCCTCAGTGAAATCTATAGTTTCATTTGTGTAGGCTTGGTAGTTTTCAAGAGTTACTTTTTTGATATATCTTTTCATAAAATTAAATTTGACAATGCATTGTCCTCAAAATGATATTTGAACTCGTACTCGTTTGAGAAAATAACACCTGAAATTGAGCCATTTATCGGAGTCCAACAATTACTATACGTCTCGCAGAAACATTTTGCGTCAGATATGCGATTGATTTTTTTGCATTGATAGCACTTCCACATAGTGTATGTAAAATTTAATGCACAATATTTGAAATCCAACAGGCTGGTTGACGAAACTACTACTTTTTTTGATTTATTGTAAATTCTGAAAGAAATATTTTCAATAGGCAATACTGACATATGATTGAAGTCCTCAAAATCAATGTATACATTGCCTACATTGATTTGAGTGCAATCAAAAACAACACAGCTCCATGCATGCTCAGTTTTGTGTAGTTGGTTCAAGGATAAATTGTTCATAGGCTTAAAATAATATTATGCCCCTAATAAAAATTGAAAGAGACACTGTTCTTGATAAGGTATACGAATTAAGAGGGAAAATTGATCCCACTGATTTTGAAGCAATGCAAAAATTAAATGAATTAATTGACCTCATCGTGTATGCTCCAGAATCAGAAACACAAGCTGCTTTTCCAAAAATTAGAATTCGGAGATAATATGATTGATAAAGCTAATTCATTAGACGAACTTGGATTATATAAAGCTGCTGATCTAATTGATCGATTCATTTTAGCTCAAAACAATTTCGTGCAAAAAACAAAAAAAATAAACCCTATTCATCAAATAAACACAAAACTTGATACATTAAACAGTAAAATAATTGATATGAGAGATATGATTGATGAATTAGATTATGACTCCTCTGAGCCAAACTCAGAAAAAAATCAAATTGTAGTTAATCAAGAAAGTCCTCAAAATTCAACGAAAGAGGTTTAAAATGACAGCAAAAAGACTAGAAGAACTCAAAAATAAATTTTCAGCCGGACAAGGTGATATTCAAGATCTGGGTGAAATTCTCACGTCTTTATTTAAATCATCCTCTCAGCATTTGAAAGAAATTAAAGATCAAGTGGGAGAAATCAGATTTAGTCAAGAACTTCTTGCAGAAGAACTTGACCAAATTAAAGAATTACTAAATCCAGTATTTACAATCATCCACACAGACGATTTAGAAGATTCAGAAGAAAAAGAAAATTAATCGAAGAAAACCAAAAATTCTTGTTCGGTATCTATATCAAGGAAAGTGTTTTCAGACACCCTATAGATATAGTTAGTTCCAGAAAATGGACTTATGATTTCATCGCCTTTTTTCAATCTCAAAATTGGTAATTTTGACCTTTTGATTTTCAATTCCTCACCATCTAGTTCAGTGTCAAGAGCTGAAACATATCCCATTCTTCGTAATCCCTCAACATCTAAATCGTCTTCAGGAAGTTCAAGCTCTTCATCATCGCATAGCATCAGCAATCTTAATTTTTTTTCCTCTTCAGGTTCGTATTTGATAGTTTCAGTGATTTCTACATAGTCTGTTTTTTGTGAAACTGGTTTACTAATTACTTCTTTGTTTGCGTAGTAAAATTTTTTGAAATTTTCTTTCGTCATTTCAAGTTTTTCGCCAATTAAATCAAAGACTATATTGCAAAAAGTAACCCAGCCTACTACGCACTCTTCAAAATTTTCTGAATGTGAGGGGGAAATGTTTAGGTTGATAGAGTCTATAAGTTCAGTAATTGCTGGCATCATATCTTCAGAAACTGCTACTTCGCCTTCTTTTGCCTTAGAGTTAATTCTCGCTAAAATTTTATTTTTCACATAACTATTGTCAAGCATATAAGTCTTTTACATAAAAATCAGGAAAAAAGTTGCGCAAATGAGAAATTATGTTTATGCCTGTACTTCAGTTGCAATATGTTTCAAATTATTATCTAGTAGGAATAGATTATGGGCAGTTTTTCACAAATTTGGGGATTCCCGGATTTGGTTCTGTTACTGGCACAAAATATTTTTTGGCTAGTAAGTTTTCTGTGAAACAAGCAGGCCCTACATCAGGCAAAAGTATGATTCAAGGAAAACCTGGAATTTTAGTTCAAGATGCTCCTACACCATACTATACATATGAAATTGAAGCACCACTTCTGATAAACAATTATGCTCAGACAGGGTTCATGCCATACAATTCTTTGCATCAATTTGCAATGACTTTCGCAAATTTCCAGTGGCAATTATTACATGGATTTTCATATCCATCTACTCCAAGTAGCACAAACTTTTATGTGGTTTTGAAAAGTTATTCTATCGATGTCACCGATGCTCAAGTGGTGCAAAGAATAACAATTGAATCCTCTGTGTTACTTTCAGGGATTTCTGGTGGTCTTAATTTTTCTTCTGTTGTCATAAGCCCATCTCTCCCAAATTACAATGCAATTTGTAACTATATTGGTAGAGTGGTTAAAAATTATGACATCTATGCAAACATGAATATTGTGCCAGTAATTGTTTCTGATGGAATTCCATATCCCCAAACTTCTTATTTGTTTTCCACTGGTCTAAACATTTATCTAAATAAATCTTCTTTTAAATTAGAATTTAAAGTAGAAGCCAAATATTTTTTAAACACAGGAAGCACTGTGGTTTTCATTATCAAAGATTATGAGCTTGATCAAAGCTATGGCCTAGTGGGATTTGAAACATCTACCTTAGTAGACTTTTTTAACCCTGCGGCTTTTGCTTATTACTACACCACTAATACTATAATTATAGGTGAATATACAAATCTTGCGACGAGAAAATTCATCTTAGAGTATCAAGCACCTATGTTGGTTAAATCTAAAACACAAAACTTAAATGAAGGCGCATTAGTGTCCTCAGATTTTGATTTCAGTTTATATGGAGCACCTTATGGGCCATTGTCCTCCGGAACACCTTACGGTGGCAATTTACTGTATTCTAACTTGCCTACACTTTAATGTACAAAAAATTAATGGATATTAAGGACTTAGAAGATGGCACAAAAATTTTAGAATTTTTTGTACCTGGCAGACCAGCCACTAAGAAAACTTCGCAAAGGATTGTGAGAAGAGGTAGATTTACAAAAATTTTACCATCTAAAAGATTTGAAGATTATGAAAAAGGCTGTCAAGAACTTTTTGAAAGCGTGTGGAAAAATCTTGGGCATAAACCTATGGCATATGGCGTGTCAATTAAATTAACTATTACTTTAAATACATGGGTTTTGGGCGATGAAGTAGGATACATGCAAAGCATCGGTGACATTTTAGAAAAATATGAAGTGATTGCAAATGACCAATTGATTCACTGGGTTGACAATGGAGTGCATATGATCACTATGCCAGACAAAGAAAAACCAGGCGCCAAAATTGAAATCTATCGATTTAGACACCCTCAAGAAACCAGACCAAACTTTTCGAGTAAATTTGACAGTGAAGAAGAAGACGATGAAAAAACAGTAGAAAAAAAACGAAAAGTGACAAAAAAGGCACCAATCAAACGTAGAAAAAAGAAATGAGAGAAATTTGGATTTCCCCTTCCGACCTTACATTCTTTTTCAATGATTCCAAAATTGGTTTTTTTGATAAATATGTAAATGATGTTCAACGACCAAAAAACACTTTTCCGGCACTCTTTGCTACAATTGATCAATACATGAAGAATTCTTTTGATTTAAAGAATTGCCAAAATATTGTTAAGGATGCACCAAGCGGCATTTTGACTCACAACGATATTGATGTGCAAAGCAAACTAATTACTCTTGGAAATTTCAAAGTAGGATTCAAAGGTAAAATGGATTGTATCATGACAAAAGAGAATGGTAATCTTATTGTTGTTGATTACAAAACTGCATTCATGTCTCCAAAATTAAGAAACGTTTATTTTCTTCAATTAATGTCTTATGCTTTTTGTCTTGAAAATCCATATTCATTGCAACCTAAAAAAGTAGATGGTTTGGGATTAATTGTTTTTCACCCAGATGATTTTACTTTTAACGCTACATCCAGTGAAGCGGCAATCAATGGCTCTTTAAAATGGGTAGACATTCCTTTCGACAAAGATGCTTTTAAGGATTGGATTAATCTACAGCTGAAACCATTACTTAATGCTCAACGAGAAGAATTGTATGAATCTGCTACCGATAAAGATTGGAGTAGATACATTAGCAGTTTTTATTTAGAAAAAGAAGAAGTGCCTGATGAGGAAGAGGATAAAGAATATGTATTTGATAATTAGTAAGTATGATCAGAATTGCACAAATCGTTGAGCACAGCATTTGGGAATATGAGCAAGGTAATTACAAACTTGCAGAAGCTATGTTGAATTATGCATTAAGGTTAGCTAAAAAGAAAAAGTCACCTAAATATAAAGGAACCTCAAAAAATGTTCCAACAAATATGTCACTTTACAACCGAGTAAAGTCTGAAGCCAAAAGAAAATTTGATGTTTATCCTTCAGCCTATGCAAACGCCTGGGTCGTTAAGACATACAAATCAAGAGGCGGAGGATATAGAACTAAAAAATGAGCATTTTTCGTCAAGCTGGTTTAGATGATTGGTTTAAAAAAGAGAAGTGGGTTGATGTTTCAAGACCTAAAAAAGATGGTGGCTACGAAGAATGTGGTCGATCTGATGCTGATAAAGGTAAATATCCTGTTTGTACACCAGCAGCTAAAGCCAAAACTCTTGATGAAAAAGAAAGAAAAAATCGAATCAAGGCTAAAAGAAAAAACGAAAAGAAAAAAAGAAAAGGCAAAAAACCTCACATGACCAATTACACCCCCTCCCAAGGTGGTAAGTCAAATCCTAAAACAGCTAGCAATCAATTAGTGGATAAACTTGTAAAATCAAAAGGTGTTAAAATGGAAACAAGTTTTAGAAACTGTTTGAATTTGTATCATGATCATTTTTTTGATTTGAAAGGTTCTTGGGATTTCAAGGATTTGATGACTCCTCAAATGATTTTAAAACTTTTCCCCAAGGAAATTCTCGATTTACCTGTAATAATAGATAGTAAGCATGTAGTTCTTGAACTCCCAGATTCAGGGGTAGAAGTTTTTAACATGGTTCCAGAATACTTGGTAGACACAACTTTAAGGTGAAAATATGAAACCATCATCATTTGATTCAATTGACAATAAAAAAACTTTGCAATCTTTAGCGGAGTGGTACACTACTCAAATTTACAAACTTTATATGAAGCTAATTGAAGAAAGAGGCGGAGATAATGCACGTTCATTGATCAATGTGGAATCTTATTTCAAAGGTATAAAGTATCAAGAAAAAACTATAGCTGGTTTGTGGGCAATTAAAAAATTACTTTTTCATTTCAAAAAAGAAAATTTTCCTCAAGAAGTTCAAAAACTTGATAATTTTTTTCTTAAAAACTGTGAATGTGATAATGCACAAGATGTTTTGGACTTTCTGTCATTAAGAATAATGATTATAGGACAAGACTCTTCTGATTTAAAATCTTGGATAAAAGCAATAGGTGATTTTTCAAATTGTCAAACTGTTGAAAGTCGTATTCCTTCTTGAAACAAAACCTAAAAAGCAAACGTAAATCTATTTATGCTAAAACCATCTTTGATGCTGTCTTTCGATGATGTGTGGCTTGAACCACGCTATTCAGAAGTACCAAGCAGAAGCACACCTAATTTAGAATCTAAACTTTCACCTACAGTCACTTTATCGAATCCTGTTATAGCTAGCAATATGGCATCAGTGGTGGGAGAAAAAATGGCTCTCACATTCGATGATTATGGCTCTTTAGCATTTATGCACCGTTTTATGTCACACGAAGTTTTGTGTACCTTGGCCGAAACCCATAAAGATAAAATGAAACACTTCGCATTTTCTGTGGGCATTAAGAAAGAAGATTTAGAGTTGGCTAAAGAAATGTACGATATTCTTGGAGATAAAGCAATCATTTTGGTGGATATTGCTCATGGCCACTCTCTAAATATGGGAAATTTTGTTAGTGAAATAAAGAAAATCGGATATCATACAGTGGTAGCAGGAAATGTAGCCACAGCTAAAGGCTATGATTTTCTTGTTGACCATGGAGCAGATGCAGTGAGAGTAGGAGTGGCTGGCGGAAAAGCTTGCACAACAAAGTATGTAACTGGGCATCATATTCCCACTCTACAATCTGTGTATGAATGTGCAAAAAATTCCAAAAATGTTGCCCCAATTATTGCTGATGGTGGAATTAAAAATTCTGGAGACGCTGTAAAGTGTCTCGCATTGGGTGCCAGTTTTGTGTGTCTTGGTTCTGTTTTAGCTTCTACCTCGGAATCGCCATCAAATATAATTATGATTGATAATGTGCCACATAAAGAATATTTTGGTATGTCATCAGACAGAGCAATCCAAGAGTATTTCAAAGGACGAAAAACACATGTGGCACCTGAAGGAAAAACACTTCATTTGCCTTACTCTGGTGAAACTAGAAATTTCCTAGACAATTTCTTGGCAGGAATTAGGTCTGGGCTAACATATTCAGGTGTAGATAACATTGAAGATTTTCAGAATAAATCAGTGGTGAGATGCAGTGCTTCAAAACATCATTATCATGAATTAGAAAGTTGATTTTACCCACAGCTCTAAACTTCTTTGAGTTCCTAAACCATTAGCTGATCCACTTTGGATAGTAATACTAGAAATACCTGTGGAAAGGTATGTATTAAAGTTGTATATTCCAATATCCACTCTACCAGTGGTGTTTGCAGCTCCTACAGTGACCGTAGTGGCTATCCCGCTATTCAACGTGACATTTAGTACCAAATCAGAAAACACCCTAGTGGCAGCCAATCCTGTTACTGCGGCTGTGCCAAACCTAAACTCAAAGTATTCAGAATTCTTGATTGGTCTGAAACCAAACAAGCTCGTGTTCAATCCTATATTTGTCGTCAAACCAATAATGTTTGTGTTTGCTAAACCAGTAACTAATGCTGTTGATAATGAAAAATTTGACGAATTTGGTAAACTTCCGCTATTAGTGTATAGAATTAAATCTCCTGGTAGAGCAAACGTAGTTGCAGGTTCAATAAAATTGTTAATCTTAACATTCAAAGATGATACACTTGATACTCCGGCAGTATTCTGAATATTTGTTTTATTTGAATAAGCAGGATAAATGACAAAAGATGTTCCATTCCATGTAGCAAAACCCACTTGTTGAACCAACTCTTGTGCATTTGCTTGATACCATGCTTCCTTGAAAGAATTTTGCCATGCTATAGTTTTTTCTGGAGTAAGAGAATTAAACCAATCTCTGGTTTGCACACCATAAGTGGAAACAAAAAAGGAATTTACAGCCTGTAAAACAGCCGAAACAATACTGAGCGAGCTAGATGAATAAGTGGACTCTGAATTCAAATGTGTATTGACTACATTAAGTCCATTTGTCACCTCAGTGGTGTTCATGCCATTTAAAAATTGTTGTCTTGCATTAACAAAATTTGGTAAAATTGACACTTGATTATAAATATCAGAATATGTTCTGGCATAAGTAGTGCCAATAAAACACTGGTAAGAACTAAAAAAACTAGTATCAGAAATTGCCATCCTGATACTAGTTTCTAAATTTATGGCATTAAAGCCTGTTCAGCTTTAATTTTTTTCTGACATCTCAGATTGTGCTTTTATTTGCATTTGTTGAGCTTGAAACACAAGTGCCTTCACTTCTGGTTGCTTGAAAAAGTTAAACGTAAGTTGGTCTAGACCAATAGACGCCCAAAACGCGCTCGGTAAAAGTTTTACTCCTGCTTGAATGGCACTCTGAATATCATGAGAAGCAAGCCATTCTGAGCTAAATCCATTAAGGAACGCTACGGACATGAGAATTGCCGCCTTGACAATGAGTGGTGATAGTTTGAAATTTTCGAAATACTTCATATTTTTCTCCTTAAGATAATTATACAGTATTAATCAATTTTCGTAAATAAATCAGCTAAACGATATTCGCCAATTGAATCAAAAGTTTCTGCCAACCTAATATGCAGTAAAGCTTCTGAGGTTTTTTTGCTTTTTTTACCTTTGTTACTTTTTGGATTTTCTTTTCTATATTGTTTCCAAGCCGTGCCATACGCAATACTATACATTTTATCTTCTGACATTTGTTTGTCTTTCTTAAGTCTCTTTAAAATGCTGTCAGCAATTTCATCTACTCTATGTGGCACATTTTTTCTAGGCATATTATTATTTTCATCACACAAAACTGAATACCCTATGTGTACAAATTACCTATGCTAGATTACTGTTTGCTTATTGCTTTTCTCAAAAATGAAATAGAATCTTATCAATTTGTTGGAGACAATTTCACATTGCACAGTAAAGTCAATGAAGCAATTTTGTACAGACAGGCGCTTCAAGATAATTCTCCACAACTGATACTTTTATATAAACAAAATTCTCAACAAATTGATTTTTTCTTAAAGCAACAATTAAACGAAAATCATCAATGGGTTTTTATTGTTCCAGATGAAAAACATTTAGCCGCAAATATTTACAGAGAAATAAGAGAAATAGGAGATGTCATTTATGTTAATGACACAATACCATTCATAATTATCAAAAATTTAAAAGAAAACTTTAAAATGCTATTTCGAACAAATTTATTGGAACCATTTGAGAAAAAAAATATTGAAGAATTCTTAAATTTTGATTTGCCAGAGCAAGATCTTACTCATTGTGAAACCATAACAGGTGATAACGAAGAAACTTTATGTCGTTCATTAGTTAGTAATTCTCTTTACATGTATATTGGTAAACCAATTCCAAATGAAAATTTGAAAAAATGTCAAACAGTGGCAAACATGAAACTTTATTTTATCGAATGCATTGATGTTGAAACTTTAGAATGTAAAGGTTTTTTCTGTCATAGAGATTTTATTCAAAAAGCATGGTTATTTAAGCTTACAAACTACGGTATTTTAAAAAATATTTTCAATTTTAGTTCAAATTTTATTAGAATCCCCGTATAGTATTATGTGTCGGAACCATTTAATATAACTTATCTCGATGTTGACCCAAAGGTTACAATAAAAAGTTTAACAAAAAGACTTGACGAATTGTTTCCTGGACAAGTGGTAAGGTTAAAAATCAATGACGAGTTTTCTCCTCTGTTTTATGTTGGATCAGGTAAATGGAAATATTTGCCTTGTAGAAAGAAAGTAAAAATATTTTCATGCAAATTGTTTTCAAGCGAAACAGCTGAAGAGCAATTTAATTTCGAAGAACTACATACCTTCGCTTTTTTAGGTGTGGATGTAACTAACATAATGCTTGCTAGTGATGTTTACATTATGGGGGAATTGGTAGATGGTCAGTTTTATACTGATGGACAACATCTCTTAATAGATCAAGCTTTGATTGATTCTGAAAAACTTATTCAGTTTTGTGTGGAAAACATGAAGGCTGAAATTTTAATTGATCTTTCTAACAGCGATAAAACTGGTATAATTATATTGAAAGTGACACAAAAAAAATTAGGAAAATAAATATGGCAAAAGTAATCGCAAGACCAAACGAAAGTATTGATTCTCTTCTAAAACGATTTAATTCAGCTGTTTTGGCTGATGGTGTTTTGAAAGAACTCAAAGAAAGATCAAGGTATGAAAAACCTTCAGTAAAAAAACGAAGAAAAAAACTAGAAAGACTAAAAGATGCTAAAAATTTTGTAAAATAATTACATGGGTATGAAATTCTCTCTTGAATCGGCTTCAAATGAAGAAAAGGATGCTGTGCTTAGTATGGCACAGTCAAATCAACAACAACCACAACAGCAACAACATGTGAATGTTGTTTTTTGTATTCCGGGAAGAGAGTTTACAGCAAACTTCCTAAAATCTTGGACTAATTTAATGGGGGCTCTCAATGCAAATAACATAACATTTGCATTGATGAATAGTTATAGCCCTGTGGTATATTATGCAAGAAGCGCATGTTTAGGCATGAGTGTTTTGAATGGTAGAAAACAAAAACCATTCAACAATGGTCAATTGACATATGATTATATCATGTGGATTGATTCTGATATTGTATTTACACCTCAACATTTCTTTAGGCTACTTGAAAGAATGATTAAAAACCCTCAAATGCGTATGCTTTCTGGGTTATATAAGATGGCTGATAATTATCATACCACTTGTGTGGATGAGTGGGATGAGGAATATTTTATCAATCATGGATCATTTAGATTTTTGACTCTTGAAGATTGTCAAAAGAAAAAGGAACTGCATACAAATACTGATGGTATTTTCAAATGCGTATATATTGGATTTGGATTTTTATTAATTCGGTCTGGTGTATTCGAGGAATTTGATTATCCAGTGTTTTATCCACAATTTCATACCCTTAAAGGTAAAGACGGCAAAGAGGTGTACGATTTCTCCAGCGAAGATGCCTCGTTTTTCTTGGATTGTTATCATAAGAAAAAAATCGATTGTTTTGTGGATCCAGATGTGGTTGTTGGCCACGAAAAAATGGTTGTGTTGGGCTAAAAAAAACCCCGAAAGGGGTTTTTTAGTTTCAACTGTAATTATTAATTATGAACTTAGTAGAATTGTTTCTTACCCTACAAAACCAAATGAGAGTATTTCATTGGCAAACTACAAGTTATGCAGAACATAAAGCTTTTGGTAAAACATATGAAGCCCTAGATGATTTAATCGATAATTTTATCGAAATTCACATGGGTAAAACCGAAAGACCAATGGCGAAAGATAAATTCAATATTAGTTTATTCAATCTATCAGAAGATAAAATCTCAGTAATAGATGCTTACATAGATGTGCTTATGGAAGATCTTCCACAAGGTCTTAATGAAAGAGATACAGATCTTTTAAATATTAGAGATGAAATGGTGGGCGAGCTTAACAAGCTCAAATATTTACTCAGCTTAAAATCCTAAGGCTGCTTCGCCTGTGTTTGGTGATTTTGCTGTTTGATCTTGTTGTTCTGGACTTATTTTTTTAGATGTTGGTACTATAAATTGCACTTTTGCATTAGGGTCTTGTGCTAGTGTTTTTATATTATCCAACTCCTTCAAGTATACTCTGAATGTCTTGAAAGGTGTATTCAAATTTTGTATATTTTGTTGAAAAGCATGCTGAATGTTTGGAATATTTCTATTATCTTTATTATTAAAAATTTGCTTGAGCAATTCTTGGTCAACTGTAGCGATAGAATCAAAACTCGCGTCATTTGTTTCTTGCATGAAAAGTTCACGAGCTGCTTGCTGTTCTTGTGGCGTTTCAGCAGCTTTAGGTGATTGACCAACTCCAAGAAATGCTTTATAAAGTAAATCAATTTCGCCTTCTCTGTCCGCTGGTTTACCTAGTTCAGCTTTCGTGTCCACTCCCATACTTCCCAAAAACATACATCCAAATGATAATGCTAGATTTATTGCAGTAGCATAAGGCCAAATCGGTGGAACAAACGAAGCTATGTTTGCCAAAGCTGCAAGCCCATTGCAAATTAATTGGGCAGTAATTCCATTTTTTTTATACTCATCATAAAGGTTTTTAAGATCTAATAATACCGAACCAATATTCAAAATTCCACCAATGTTTTTTGTTAATTTGACAATAAATTCAGAAGCAAAATTTTTAGTTAACTTATTTTTTTCTAAAAATTTTTGTATAAAACCAAAATATTCAGTGTCAAAAATTTCTTTTCCCTTTCCTTTTAAAGGAGATATTTTTTTCAATGGGTCTAAAAAATCAGGTTTTAAGTCTTTGATAATTCCTTTAGTAAAATCGTCTAAATAATTATCTTTAAGTAACTTTGTTGCACCTGTTGCTTTTGAATTTAATAATCTTGCTTCTTCATCTACCTTTTTAAGAATTGCTACGATTTCATCGTATGTTTTTCCTTCACATTCTTTGAGTATTTGAATTACTTTTGGGTCACGAGCAGGCAAATTGTTTAATAAAATTTTCTCATATTGTGCAATAACTTGTCCGGGTTGCATAAAAGCATCGTGTGTTTTTGTCATCAATTCTATTCTTTGTAAATTCAGAAGTTTTTGCTCTCGCACAGTATTGGCTGCTTTTAGCTTTAATGTCAAATCATCAAAAGTTTTTTGTATTTCTTTCACTGATTCAGAAAAAGCTTTAGAGTTTGTAGGAAGCTGTTTTAATTCCTTTACAATTTCATCTGCTGTTATCAATCTGTCTTCATATTGTTTTAATAACTCCGGAAATTTTTTCAATATATTTTTATATTTGAAAAGTGACGCACATAAAGCTGAAATATTCAACACT
>JACCDG011600594.1_pt1 | contig 39318 bp, 52 predicted proteins | sample 7442471 | NCBI WGS metagenome assembly JACCDG01 (sample SAMN15323444, study PRJNA562643) | freshwater metagenome | isolation source: river surface water | place: USA:Blue River Watershed | collected 2017-08-17 | reverse complement strand
GAAGAAGCCATACAAACCTATCACTGAAATGCAATTTAAGATTCGTATGAATAATGCAGGGTATGTGACGGTGGAGTCGTGGTATCAGCTGCTAGGGGAAATGAAACAAGCTAAAAGTCCGGGAGCTTGTTTCGGCTTTAAGACAAAATTGAAATAAATTATATGAAAATAGAAAAAGATTCAGCTGGATATATAAAAAAGTGGTCAGTAGTAAAGTCTTGTCCATTTTGTGGAGGTAAGGCACAAATAGACGAATTTCAAGAGGCAGAGCCGTATGAAGCCAGTTATTACTATAAGGGTGAACGGTTATCGTGCCAATGTGGTATAAGCTTCAAAGCTTATACAAATGAATACGCAACAGAAGAAATTCCGTACTACGATATAGAAAGCAACTATGGTACCAGGGAGAAAATGAGAAAAGACTTACTAAAAAGATGGAACACAAGATTTACCAATTAAACAGTCGAAAAACCCAGGTGCTACATTTGGGTGGTATATGAAGAGATGATATGGATCCTATTTTATACGCTATAACCACAATGCTGTGTCTAGTTCTTACATACGCAACTAGAAATGAAGATTCAGGAACCGTTTGGTGTATACGTGCAATAACAATATTACTAACAGCTGGAATGTACTTCAAATACTTTATATACTCATAATATGACCCAAAAAATCCAACAACTACAAGAAGCAATACGGGAGGTTTGTACGGAGCTCAATGAGCTTACGTTTGGGTGTCAAGGGAAAGATTCAGATGGATTATGGACAAAAACTTACCAAGGATGGCAATTAAAAAATGGATTTAGCGCATTTCCACCAGATGAAATCATCGGACACCCTATCCAACTCCAACACATCCTACGGGCTATGAACGAAAAAGGTAGTGATGAGTATGTAATTGATACATATGGAATTGTACGTTATCAGGCATACAATGATGACTACAGGGTTGCACATTACAAACTGGAACTCCCCATAGACCAGCAATCCCCCGAAGTCATCGACTTTTTACACAGTATAATTTGTAAAGCATAATATGACAAACGACTACGATAAAGCGGTATTAGAGAGGTTTGATAGACGATTTCTAAGTATTCCACATGAGAGTGGGCTGAAAGAGTTCATAATTCAAGAACTTACACGACAAAGAGATGAGTCCCTCGCCACCATTATCAGCAATGAGATCGATAGGAAGAAGTTATCTATTATAAATACATTCGGCATGAGTGAAGACGGATACGAAAAAGGCTACAACACCGCCATAAACGAAGACATCGCCTATCTTGAGAATGTATTACAAGAACTAACACCTAGCGCAAACTAACGTATCCATGTTGATATATTATAAAAATGGTAAATAATTGATGTATGACACCTTCACCATACGAGCTAGGCTCGTTTCCTATAGCATTCTTTTGTAACCCAGATACTGGAGAATACAACCAAATAATGCTAAACCTAGAACAAACAAAAGAATTAGGCCGTGTACTTGCGGATATACTTATGAGCGCACCTGATAAACCTGAAGGATTTGACATAATGACGGATGATGTAGTAGTAGTTACGCACAAACTAGGTCATCCTATAAAGGAATATTACACTGAACAAGAGTTGTTAGATGCGCAAGATGAACAGGTATGAAAATACTACCACAAGGATACGACGGAAACCGTGACACGCTAAATGGTATGCCCATGCTGCTTATTTGTGAGGGTGTTGTTTCAGCCCCAAAACCAAAGAAGCCTAAAGCAAAAATAAAAACCACCCCATAACTTGCGGGTGGTTTTTGGTGGAGTATAATGAATACAGCATATGATCGGGCGTGCACCAAATAAGAGGTGAGAACACAAACGGAGGCTAGGCAGTTCAAATCTGCAATATGCTCATAACAAGTAATTCCCAAGCACAGGAGCTTCCGTATGGTTGCTCGATAAGCGTGCTTGGGTTTTGTTGTAGTTTATAGTATAATGTAACCATTCGCCTGCCATGTGTAGGTAGAGTATACGAGACCGTTACCATGTGGCGGTTTTAGTTTTCCACAGGGAACCATATCGGTGGTGTCACCGAATTGGTGGTATAATTTAGTTGTAACCAATTGCATGTGGTAATGCAGTATGTTATCGTAAAACAATCTAAACCCCCTTACTGACTTGTGTGGTCGCAAGGATAATAGGTTGTCGTTTTACAAACCTTTTATCCAACTACCACACCACATAAGTCAATGTGGGGGTTTTATTTATACCTAAAAAGTATGTATATATACAAGATTAGAATGTCGTACAACGACGATTCAGAGGATATACGCATAAGCGAAAATGAGTTACAGCATGCCTATTATGCGTTTATGACAGAGGGCAGGGTAGTTTTGCCAAGTGGTCCGGCTATCCGTGGCAAGGACATTATTTCAATACTAGAAGATCCTATAGCCAGTATGGGTTGGAACGCCAACTACCAGCCTACAGCCGAGGAATGGGGCGAGATACAGGCTAAAATAGGCAACAAAGCGAAGAAAATAGCCGAGAAGCACAAGCTTATTGCAGAGCAAATAATAATGCAGAACAGACCTGACTTATTAGGAAAGCCAGAAGCTTTGCAGTTGTTACCAGAAGTACTTATGATTGGGTAGTATGGCAGAGCAAAAAAGAGATTTCACAGGAGTATGGATACCAGCGCATGTATTACTACACCCAGACCTTTCAATATTAGACAAATATATATACGCCGAAATAAGTTGTTTTGATGAGTGTTTTCTAGCAAACAAGACACTAGCGAAAAGGGCTGGGTGTAGCGAGGATTCTATTACTAGATCAGTCAAAAAGTTGAAAGATTTTGGTTTTATTGTACAGACTAGATTCGATGGCAGAACCCGCTATTTGCGGACGCTGAAAGACATACCAATGCCTGAGCCTACGCAAATTGCGGAGGCTGATACAGCAAAAACAGGTAAGCAGATACCGCCAGTTGCGGTACTAGATAACAATAGAGATAACAAAGAGAATACAACTACTAGCGAGCCAAGCTCGCAGGAGATTCCTGAAATCATAAAAGCTTTTGAAAGTATCAACCCAGCGTGTAGCCGATACTACGGGAACAAGACACAGCGTGAAGCGGTCAGACAGCTGATAGAGATACACACATACGAGAGGGTTCTGAAGATTGTTACAACGGTGCTGCCGAAATCCAACGGGCTTGCGTATGTCCCGACGATTACTACCCCGCTCCAGCTACTTGAGAAATATTCCGCACTGGAAACCGCCCTGAAGAGGGCGCAAAGCAATTACAAGAAGGAACACCCGCAATTCACAATTGTCAATGGTGTTCCAATTAAAATATAGATATGAAACCACCCCCAACCTGTCCTCACTGCAACTCCACAGAACCAGACCACGTCTGTAAGATTCTGGAGATGATGAACCGGGTCACATTACAAGCACAAAAGAAACGAAACCGTGAAGTTTGGTTGAAAAAGTAAAGTATATGGATTACACAGGTCAAAAAGAATACCACGCACAGATGTACGAGAGGAAAAAAGCGTTAGTAAGCCTTGTCGCAGGTGAAGATACCTGGCAATGTGCAAGATGTAGCAAAACATTCACCAATGCACGTGAGATCACCATTGACCACATTGTCCCATTTATGTACATGAAGCATTACTTGGGATACACAAAAGAAGATATGTGGACAGACCTATGGAATTTGCAGCTGATGTGCGGGACTTGCAACAGCTCCAAGGGGAACCTCATCGACTTCAAGTCAGAGAAGTCATTAGAAAACTTAAAACGATACGGATTTTTATGAAAACCTACGACCAGCGCAAAGCTGAATTACAACTGAGAAAAGACGGAGCATTCTGGTACATTGGCAACTGGAGATACTACGAGAGATTGAAGTTCGCCGAGAACCTAAACACAGGTGAAGTGTTTCGCGCCGATTGGGATACCTTCCTGATTGAAAAGAACATAATCGACATGTTGTCCCCAGTGTAGACTTATACACTTGCATTCTAGTAGAACAGTAGTATAGTATACATACAGAACACTAGTCAGTTCTGTAAAACAACCAAACAACAAAATATGGTAAAGATGAAAGATTGGATAATCGACCATTTTGGTCAGTGTGTGGGGACTATGAGGTCATGTGGGCTACAATACGAAACAGCAATGCAAGAGTTTAACAAAAACCTACAACGTGATGTTAACAACTATTTCTATCAGATGGAACTGAATACCAAGAAAGGTGCGCAATACAAGAAGCCTAAAGTTGCGCAAAAGAAAACAAAGGCACAGATTGAAAATCAAAGTGACTGGGCGCACGACCAGATGGTCGATAACAGGCTAACACTCGGGATATGATGCTGTTCGACAAAAGATTAGCAGCTCGTGACATTGTGTACTCATTCCGGTTTGTAGTCGTACTGCCGGATTTAGAGGAAGTGGTGTTTGCTCACGAGAGTAACCACTACACAACCTACCTGACAAAGATGAGAGAAGCTCACATTCAGATCGAGAACTTGTACCAGAAATTAGAGAGACCGGAAGTGACGGAATTCTAGTGCTGTGAGGCTCAAAAATGGCTCAAAACGCCTCGATTACCCAAGCACACGAGTATTTGGACATTACAAACAATTTAACGCCCTACGGGGCAAATTTATGGAAACTACAAATATTTATATTTGCGCTACATTACCAGAACTGCCGGTAATACAGATCGGTGTACAGGACGTAAAGTTTCAAGGGGATGCAGAGTCAATTAGAATTGAAACGCTTGGTTTGCCCAGAAGGATACTCAATGCACTAATAGAAAGTAATATCAGAACAGTTGGTGGAGTAAAACGCCAACTTGAAAAAGATCATACTGATGTTTGTGGCTTGGCGGATAAAGGGGTACAAATTCTGGAGAAATTACTGAAAGATACATTTGATATTGATATAATTTACAAACATAAACCAAAATTTAAATAATTTATGGAACAAACACTTTACACACAACTACTGGCGGCACAGCTTGAATTTCCCAAAATCAAGAAGGATGCTACTAACCCGTTTTTCAAGAATAAGTATGCAAGTTTGGACGGGATAATGGAGACAGTACTACCGATATTACACAAGCATGGACTATTTATAATCCAAAACCCGATAAATGATGGCGACCGCGTCGGTGTTAGAACGGATATCTATCACTCTAAAGGTGGTGAGTTCCTAACAGACAAGTTCACTGTAGTGCTAGCAAAGAACGATCCACAAGGTGCTGGATCAGCCATCACCTACTGCCGACGCTATGCAATCACTGCAATGCTCGGCTTGAATGTAGAAGAGGATGACGACGAGAACACAGCTTCTGCTACTCCAAGACCTGCCGCACAACCAGCACAACCTACTACTAACACAACTAATCCGGCACCAATACGCCGATAAACCATATGAACAATGAAATAATTTACGTAGACGGTCTTTATTCAAACGAGGTGAGTGAGAAAGCTCCAGAGTGGATACTTGGCTCACTGTCAATACAACCCATGAAGCTCGCTACCTGGCTCCAAGCTAACCAGAAGCTACAGAACGAGAAAGGGTACATAAGGCTTATTGTTAAAAAAAGCAAAGATGGCAAGCGATATATCTCTGTCGACACATGGAAAAAGGAGTCGCCGGCACCAGTATCAGACGTACAATACTCTCTACAAGACATTGACCCACAACCTGCTTTTGATTTACCAGAGTTCAACTAACAATTATGAAACCACGAGAACAACGCAACATCACTCTATCTCAAGAGGCGATACAGATTGTGAATGACTATAGGGTAATGAATAAAGATGTCAACGGGGATATGTCTACCTTTGCGGAGGCTGTGGAAAAGATAATACTACAGCATAATACTTGCAATCGGTAAAGCTATATAGTACAGTATACCTATCCTACAAAGGATAACGTATCTGTTGCTGGTCAACAGAGTAACCTCCCCACAAGGTAGCAGTGGGCTTCAATAAACCGTAAACAGAAATAACCACCCCGGCTCATCTAAGGGTGGTTATTTTGCTAACTCTGGTAAGTCACAAATCTAATTATAAGTATGATCCCGTATATTTCAATTTGTGGACAAACTACAATATACTTGGCGTGTATGAGTTTTTCTGTTAGAGTAATGTGGTATGCCACGCAAGCCACGAGTAAACACATCAGGACGGAAACCAGGAAGACCGTTTAGTTCTGTGAGAAAATCAGAATCTTTTTATATCAAGACAAAGCTGTTATTACTAACGCATAATCACGCAATAGAATCAGGCCGGACTAGGTCAGACATAGTTGAGAAGTTGTTAGAGGATTACTTCGGACTAACCGACGGAGAGCTAATGATGTAAAGTTATACACAGGTATAAGTACCATGTACCATATTGTTGTATTATAATAATTATGTAACACTAGTCAGTTACAAAGTAAAACAACATCATCTTTTATGTTTTTCCAAATACTTATTAAAACCATTGTTGACTTCACACCAATGCTGCTCACTGTACTAGCATTTATGGGTGGTATATTGGCGTTTATTGTCGTAGCAACAAACGGAGAGTCAAAGTTCAAAGCTCCAACGGTAAAGCGTCCACTCACTTGGGACGTAATACACCCTACTCGGTTCATGAGTCTTGAGTAAAGTATGCAGGTAGCAAAATGTAGAGCCACCACCTGTGGAAAACCAGTAGTTAGTTCAGAAACTGCGTACACAAAAACAGACATACTGTACCCCCGTGGGTACAACCCAAACCTTTGTAAAGAATGTAATCTAAAACTATTTTATGTCAAAAGTAAAAACAACAACTAACGTAAAAAAAACAAAGAAAGTAACGCTTGCACCTAGTTTGACAGTTGAAGAACTAAACTCACCAGTAAAACCTACAAAGACCGTAGTAAAACCAAAACGACACACCAATTGGATCGGAATATTCACACTATTACTCCTTACCGTCATTGCAGTATCATCTAGCTATATCGCGTATGAACTCAAAAATACCAGCTATCGTATATCCGTCGTTACAATGTACACAGAAGAAAAACATGAGCGCAACGGAACAGCGTATACACAGTAGATCTCTGATAGAGAAGTTACGAGAGATGCGGAGAGAACGGACAGGCTAGACTAGACATAATTTATATAATACAATAACTACATATGACATCAGAAAAAGCACTTCAGGTATTAGTACAGGTTGCATTACTCGCACAGTCAAAGGGTATTCTATCGTTAGACGATGCGGCAGTGGTACGTGATGCGATCAACTTTTTTAATAAACCACAAGATACAGAAACAAATGGAATCGAAGAAAATGTAGAGCAACCGACCGAATAACCTATGAAAATATCAACAGTTGGAATACCAGCACGTGACAGTGCGGTTAAAGGGGCGAACTATCTTGCTGATGCGGTAAAGGCAACACTCGGACCGTTCGGGAGTGATGTACTTCTTGAAAAGCAGAACAAGATTACCAACGATGGATATACTATCGCAGCAGCCATTGCGCCCACCATTGAAAATGAATTTGAACGCCGTGGTGCGTTGGTGTTCCTGCAGGCTTCCACCAAAACAAATGACGAGGTAGGTGATGCAACTACTACTGCTATGACACTTGCGCAGGCTATTCTCAAGGAAGCTATCAAATACTTGCCAAAGGAGGGGACACTAGGATCTAAGAAAACAGCGTCAGAACTGCGAACTCAGTTGCTCAAGGAAAAAGAGCAAGTACTTGCGTACCTCAAGTCAGTGACTAAGACCGTTGATTCACAAGAAGATCTCAAAGAGTCAGCACTCGTGTCTGTGGAAAACGAAGAGCTTGCCAGTATGCTTGCAGAAGCGCAGTGGAAGCTCGGAAGTGACGGTGTGATTATCTGTGAGGATTCAGCGGAACAACACTCACAGCTGGAATACATCAAAGGAATCAAGTTGGACAATGGGATGGTATCAACTACCACCATTAACAATCAGGAGAAGGGAACACTTGATGTAACAGATGTGCCAGTAATCCTCACCAACTACACATTCCATGAGGATAACGATAACTTTGGCAAGATTAAGACCGTACTAGAACAGCTCATACTGTCTGGAAAGCGTGAAATAGTTCTATTTGGTAGCGCATTCTCGCCTAATATGGTGTTGAAGTGTCTATCAGAACAGCAAAACGGTATCTTTATCTTTCCAATGAACGCACCATACAGTCACCAGAAAAGTGTCATGCGTGATATTCAGGCGGTGGTAGGTGGAACGTTTATCGAACGAGAGGAAATGAACCTTGAAGATATTACACTCAGTGATGTAGGTCACATATCCAGTATGTCAGCAGGTCAGTGGAGCACTGTTATTGCAGGTGAGAAAGACCCAACCGAACGTGTCAAGGTTCTCAAGCAAGAGTTAAAAGGAACAGTCTCAGACTTTAACAAGAAACTACTGGAAACCCGAATAGCTCAGCTCGAGAATGGATGTGCAGTACTCAAGATAGGAGGCAAAACAGAGTTAGACCGAAAGAAGCTAAAGGATAAGGCAGATGATGCGGTTAATTCGGTACGTCTTGCACTCCGTGGTGGAACTATTAGAGGGGCTGGCATTGCTCTCAAAGAGGCAGGTGAAAGCCTACCAGAAGGTTCACTACTCACAACTCCACTAGCTAGTGTGTATAACCAGATAGTGTCCAGTGCTCCAAAGGACTTTGTGATTGAAGAGTGGGTACGTGATCCGTATATTACTATTGAGTCGGCTCTGAATAATGCTGTATCTATTGCAACTACCTTTGCGAACATAGGTGCTATTGTTACAGAAAAGGATGAGAAGAAAGTATATGTTGAAGGTTCCGCAGCGTAAACCTAACAAGGTAATGAGTCCAGAAGAGTTACTGATGAAGTTGAACTCTCAGAAGTTGTCAGAATTAGCAGACAAGGCAGAACGTGAAGTAGCTCAGTCAAAGCAACTCCATGAGGCTCATGTTAATCGGATAGTAAATAAATAGTATGAAAGAAATCAAAAACAAAGACAACTTGCTCGAACTTTCTGACAAGATCATGGAGTTAGTGCGTAAGGAGTTCTAACTCAAGAATTTATTGAATATAGGGCTGTTAAATATGTCAAATGACGACAAAGAGGATTATGAGAAAATAGTACGGTTCAGAAATGAGGTTCTTGAAGATCGGAGGGAGGGAATCTGCATATTTCTATCTTGGAACTAAATATAGCATTTATACTCTGAAGTTCAGGAATCTTGGACTTCAGGAATATGATAAACTATCAATTGGCAAAGGAATTAAAGGATGCAGGGTTTTCGCAGACAGGAGGATTGACGTACCCTGAATATCCAGGTGTTCTAGAGAAAGATTCAAAGTCTCTTACGTTATTGATGGAATGGAGAGAAGATAAAGAAGGTGTGTACACGCCTACCCTATCAGAACTTATTGAGTCTTGTCAGGTACATTGCGATCATTTTATGTTGGAATGTAAGTCGGGATGTGTTGACTTTGAAACGGGCGCTACTGATATAAAGTTTTATCAGGCGTTGTATAGAGCCGATGGCGTATTTCAAGTATTTAACGGTGACACACCATCTGAAGCAGTTGCAAAACTCTGGTTAGCGTTGCATAATAAATGATATGGGAGTCAGGAGAACAGAATAAGTCCCTAGAATTAAACTCCTAATAGAAATAGTCCATTAGGAAATAATATCGAGATAAGACAGGTGTCCTCGATCATTCAGTGAGTAAAGTATAAATCAACTAAAAGAATAATCAAACTTATGGCAAGACCAGTAGAGTACACAGAAGAAATAGGAATAAAAGCACGTAAGTATTTGAAAGCGTGCAAGGATGAATACACTGAATTTCATAAAACAAGGGCAGATGGTTCTAATAGTTTTGAACGTATTGTGAATGTTAAGATACCAACTATTGAAGGACTTGCATTGGCAATTGGTATCGCGAGAAGTACTGTATACCTTTGGAAAGATAAATATGATGAGTTTTCGGACATTATTGAGGATTTAATGGCCTCACAGGGCGAAAAACTGCTTAATAATGGGCTTTCTGGAACGTACAACTCAACTATAGCAAAAGTACTTTTGACCAAACATGGGTATCGCGAAGGGGTGGACAGCACTACAAACGGCAAAGATTTGCCCACACCAATATTAGGTGGTATACTCGGTGAACATGCTAACTTACGAGGAAAAACTGAAGAGGAGTAGAGAAAGAAGGTCTACAGAAGAGTCAAAACAGAAACGTAGGGAGTACGATCGTATAAGACTGCAAAAGCCAGAAGTGATAGAGAGAATGAAGCAGTATAGGATGAGCGAAGAGTGGAAAGAGGTTGCAAAGAAATCACAAAAGAAAATTAGGAGCACAGATGCGTACAAAGAAAAGAAGAGGCAGTACCGATCACAAGAATCATATAAAAATAAGCGTAGGAATAATGACCTGTTAAAAAAGTTCGGGATAACAATTGAGACGTATCAAGAAATGCTGAAGAATCAGAATAATGTTTGTTCAATATGTAATACAGTTAAACAAGAAAATGAACAGACAAGACTACTGGCAGTAGACCATGACCACCGTACAGGAGCAATACGTGGTCTTTTATGTAGAAGATGTAATGTCATGATTGGTTTGTCAGATGATAATGTTGATCTTCTACAGTCTGCTATAATATACTTGAATAAATATGGCGACTTATAAACCGACAACTGCATTGCGCAAGATTGCTGCTATGGAAAGCAGATTAAAGATAGTCCAAGGTGGGTCAAGTGCTGGAAAAACTATAGCTATTCTTTTGTTACTTATAGACATAGCTCAAACATATAAGGGGAAACTTATTTCAATAGTATCTGAAAGCTTTCCACACCTTAAAAAAGGTTCTATGAGGGATTTCTTAAATATAATGGGAGGCCACAAGTACTATAAAGAAGATAACTGGAATAGGACAGATTGTATTTACACCTTCGAGACTGGAACAAAGATAGAATTTTTTAGTGCAGATAGTTCTGATAAGGTGAGAGGGCCTAGACGTGACATCCTCTTTCTAAATGAGGCGAACAATATAGGGTTCGAAACATACACACAGCTTGCTATCCGAACAAATGAAAGTATTTACATAGACTACAACCCTGTTGCAGAATTTTGGGTGCAGACTGAACTTATCCCCAACAACAAAAACCACGACTTTTTAATCATAACGTATAAAGATAACGAAGGGCTTCCACAAGCTGTAGTTGAAGAACTTGAATCTCGTAAGAATCGCCCTGGCTGGTGGCGTGTGTATGGAGAAGGACTACTTGGCGAGGTAGAAGGCAAGATATATAAGGGCTGGGAGATTATTGACGACATACCATTCCAGGCTCGTAAAGAACGTAGAGGGCTGGACTTTGGCTACTCCAATGACCCAACCGCTATAGTTGATGTGTACTACTACAATGGTGGGTATATCCTAGATGAAATATGTTACCGCAAGGAACTATCAAATAGACAGATTGCTGATATTATCCAAGGGCAAGAGGACAGAGCAATTACTGTTGCTGATAGTGCTGAACCTAAATCTATTGATGAGATTGCATTATATGGTGTTACTATCATGCCAGCGCAGAAAGGAGCAGGCTCTATCGCCACAGGTATTCAGTTTGTACAGGACCAGAAAATATCAGTGACAAAGCGATCAGTTAATCTGATAAAAGAATATCGCAACTACATGTGGAAAACTGATAAGAATGGTCGTATACTCAATGTTCCAGAAGATGGGCAAGCAGATCACTGTATGGATGCAGCACGGTATGCACTTGGTTCAGTGTTAAAGCCTGCGGAGTACATGGCGTCAGCAACAGTCACCTACCACAGCTACTAAATTTGACCGTAACTAGTTTCATGTAGTACAATTGCGTTATGAACAACCTTAACTTAACAACAGTATGGTAGGAGGTGTGGTTACTGGTCCAGACGGAGTACCAGTATCTGGTAATGGAAAAAGATTAGCACAATCAGCGTACCATCCATCTAACGAGGTAATGGATTTGTTTTCAAAAGTCCAGCAGGACTACTTTACTGCGTATGCCCTACAGAACTATCCATTTCAAGAGTTTGATGGATATTCACTCCTCCAGCGTACACGCATGGACCAACAAACATTTGGAGCGTATGTAGGTATCATCTATGACTCAGGTCAGAACTCATGGCGTTGGAAGGGACGTAAGAACACTGCTCGTAACAAGATAATTGGAATACTCGCTCATGTACTATCAGGTATGCTGTATCCTATGTGTTATGCGTATAACTCTGATAACAAAGAGGATAAGATGACAGCCGAAGTAATGCGTATTCTTATTGAGAATCACTTGCGTAAGGCCAACTACGAGGTGAAATTCATGTATATGATGACCTCAGCACTGGTTAATCCAGCTGTATTTGTTGAGGTTGAGTATGTAGAGGCTATGCAACGTATCAAGATACGCAATGCAGATGGCTCGTATCGTATTGAAGAGGTAGTAGATGAACTACTCACAGGTATTAGCCTCAACATCGTACCTATTGACTCCCTATTATTAGGTGATTTCTTCACGTTTGATATTCAACGTCAGCCTTACCTTATCCGCTTGCGCCGTATTTCCTATGACGAAGCTCGTAACCGCTATGCAGGCAAGTACATAATTGATGGTAAAGACCAATTTGACTATGTGACAGCTGGTACTACCCGTATATTCCTATCAGGCCAAGACAACCAGACCCTTTATGACATTGAATACACAGAGGCAGATGCTAATGCTGTACAGGAAATAACAGCATATTACCGCGGTGAAGACCTACAAGTGACATTTGTAGGCGGTGTATTCATGGGAGAGCACGAGAATCCCTATGAAAAGAATCCGTTCACACATCGTCGTGTAACAGCTATGGGCGATGACTATGTGACTATGCCTGTGTATCCATTTGCAAAGAGTGGATTTGAACCGCTTGATCCGTCTGGTCGTTTTGCTTATTACAAATCAGCAGCATTTAAGGCATTCTGGGACGATGCAGGTCAGAATCGTATGCACCAGATTGCGTATGATGGTACTTATCTTGACGTTATCAAACCTATATTCATGAGTGGAGTTGCGAAAGTAGATCAGACTGTTATGGTTCCAGGAGCTACTGTTGGTATCCCTATGGGTGCGAGTATTACACCATATCAGCTTGGTCCGAACTTACAGGCTGCACTCAATATGATGCGCCAAGAGGTAGATGACCTGTCACTGTCCACACAAGATGCTCTGCAGTCAGGTGTTGCAGAGAAAGGTGTGACAGCTACCGCTTCGGTTCAAGCAGAACAAAACGCAAAAGTTATTATGTCTGTGTTTGCTGTCATGATTGCAGACTTAGTACGTCAGTTAGGGGCACTACTCATTGACGACATTCTCTGCTACACGACTACAGGAGAGGTAGACGCAACAGTACCAGAGTCTCTCGCTATGAAATACCGAGTCATACGCATGCAGAGTAAAGACAATGGCAAAAACATCACCAATCAGATTGTGTTCACAACAGATATGATGAATGTCAATACAGAAGAGGAGGCAGATAAGCTAGAGTGGGAACTATTTAACAAACATGGATACAATTCAGGAGTACATGAATACAGGGTTGACCCATACAAGTTTGCAAAGGTAGCGTTTGACCTCTATATTGACCCAGAACAAATCATATCGAGGTCGATGGGCACAGATCAGGCAAGAAAACAACGAGCAGTAGCCCTCATGACCAGTCCAGCTATTGCCCCTTATGTAAACATGGAGGCAGTTGTGGATAAATTTATACTCGAGGACTATTCAGAGGGTGACCCTGATCAGTTCAAAGCAAAACCACAAGACATGCTTAGCCAGATTATGGGTCAAGGTCCAGGAGGGGCTCAGATTCCACAAGCTCAAGGGAGGTCGCCCGAATTATCAGTTAGTTTATAAACAAAAGTTATATGGCAAAAGAATCAACAAAAGCGGGATATAATAAATCTCAACAGAAGACGACACTACACAAGTTCATTGCTTCAGGTGGGAAGGCTTCAGACTACAAAGCATCAATTAACAGTAAAAAGAAGTAATATGTATCCGTTCGCATTAAATCCTACAAAGCTAGAGAGAGCTATTAAGTTAGCTGGCTCAACTGAACCGCAGGAGGTGTACGAGAAGTACGTACAACTAGGCGGTAAAGTAGATGAAAGTCAGATACCAGGTGTAAAGAAAGAAAAAGCTCCAGTTAAAGCAACAACAAAAACATATGTTTCAGAACCTAGTAGTTCGTATACTCCTATCACTCCTAAACTCACAAATATCAAAGAAGAATCGAAACAAGATACTAGTCGCACTACTGGATAATATCCACGCGGTGCAGATTAGCGAAGTTATTAACTTTGATGAGCAGGGGAACATCTACCTTGATGGTAAACAGTTGAGTGCCGAAGAACATGCAGCATTTCTAACAAGTGTTGCATCTCTGGCTAATTCATTTGCCCTAAAGTATATCCGTAATCAGATTGCACGAGAGTGCGTGAAGATAGGCGTACATCAGGCTATGAATGAAGACCAGATTATGTTTGCAAAGGCTGCTCTTTGGTATCAGCAAAAGGAAAATGAATTACTTGCTACGATTATAAATAGGTAATATAATAATTACATGCAACTGTTGGCATACAACAGATTAACAACGGCAATGTTAGCCTTTAATTAACAATTTTTATGGATGAAACAAACTACGAAGATATCAACGACTCATCATTAACTTCGGATGGTGAAGAAACTTTACAAACTAACGATCCCATTCAAGAAGAGCTAAGTCGTGTACGCCCTGTCCGCACAGAAGCGGAAAAGGCTACGTTTACATTCAAGAAACAAATGGAGCAATTGCGTAAGTTAGGTATCGATCCGTCATCACTCGTGGAAACTCCAAAGTCTCCAATATATGAGAATGATGATGACGATAATCAACCTATAACTCGCGGGGAATGGAAAAAGCTACAACAGCAAACTTCACAGAAGACAGCTATTGAACTCGCAAGAGAAATAGAGTCTGAAAGTGAACGAGAGCTTGCTATCCATTACCTTGAATCGCGTATAGTCCCTAGTGGTAATCCACAAGAGGACCTAAGGCTAGCTCTTGCCGCTGTTAACTCAGTCAAGAATAGTCAAATTGCTACCATGGCAACAAATCGTGGCACACCTACTCGATATGCATCGGGTTCAGGCATGCCAGCTAAACCAGAAAAAGCACCTATTAGTGACCTAACAGAAATTGAAAGGACATTAAAGGCACAAGGTTTAGTAACCGATGATGATATACGAAGCGCACGAGAGGCTGCCAAACTTGGTATGCCAAAAGCAATCTAAACTTCTTGAAGTGGGTGAATTCTAAAAACTCGCTTTATATGGCTAAAATTTTTACAGTAATTGGTCAGACTACACCAGAGTTTGCGTCTTATGGAGTTATTGTACCATCAGGTACATCGGCTTCTATCGCGCGCGGAACTCCTACAAAGGCTGTTGACGTATCTGGTGCATCATGGACCGGAGGCGTTGCAGTAATGGCAGACGGAAATGGTACTACAGCAGTACGATTTACAGGAATCGCTAAATCTACATCTACAGAGACAGCATCAGCTGCGGGTACAGTAAACCTATGGCTACCTACACCTGGACTTACCTATCAGGGATTTGCTAAGAGTGCTGCTGCTGCTAATACAGAGGCAGAAATCGCCGCATTGTTTGGAAAAGCAGTGTTCTTTGACCTTACAACAGGTGACTGGACAGTTGATACAGCAGCAACCGACGCAGGGATTAACTGTGTTGTTATTACTGGTGGAGATCCAAACAACTCTTTGATTAACTTCTTTTACAAGCCAGCTGGAACTATGCTCGGTTCTGTAGCTACAATCTCTTAATGATATATGGATTATAACTCCTCTTCGGATCTCAATCTCGTTAAAACCATTCTTGACCGTTTGTTCACTGCACAGCAGGTAGAACTTACACGAGAAGGGTTGGCGACTGTAATCGATCCAGTAGTATTCACACAGGATACTTCTACAAATGCAGGTACTAACACAACCGTAATGGGTGGTGGTGGATACTTCCAGGTTACTAACAATGATGTACCAGTTGTCGATCAGGCAACAGTTACAGCTGCTGCGACACGCTTCACGCCTAACGCTACATTCCTTGATAATTTGCCAATCAGCCGTAACTTTATGGCAGACCAGCAGATGTCAGCTGTGTCTCAGATGGTTCGTGACCGTGCTCGTGCATATGAAGCTACTCGCAACCGTACAGGTTTCAGTATCTACAACAACGGATTTACCTCACAGACAACTATCGATGGTGTAGCTTTGTTCTCTAACTCACATGTTAACCAGAACGGAGACACTGTGGATAACTTGGAGACTGGCGCATTGTCAGATTCTAACTTGAACATTGCTGCTACGTCATTGCGTACACAGCTTGCTCAGTCAGGTTACATCGCAGGGTACAACCCAGACTTCTTGCTTGTACCAACAGGACTTCACCAGACAGCTAACGCTATTACTAAGTCAGTACTACGTGCTGGAACTGGTAACAACGATGTTAACTACTGGTCAGATATCTTCCCAGGTATGAAGTGTGTATACTCTCCATTCCTTACATCTACAACCGCATGGTTCATGGGTGCAAAGAATAATGGTGTTATGCGTTTCGTTCGTGAAGGATTCAGTTCAACACTGGTTCCATGGCAGTATCAGGCTAATGACGAGTACCAGTACAAGATGCGTGCGCGTGAAGGATACGATTCAATCTACTACAACGGACTCGTAGGTTCTAATGGAACAGCATAATAACAAGTATGTCTGTTACTAACTACGGTGGAGTTCTCGTTAATGAACCAACCACGGGTATAGGGTATACAACAGGGGCAGGATCAACTGTTACACAAGGTACAAGCCGTACAACAGGTGTGACAATCAATGCTGCTACTGGTGCTATCACACTTGTGTCAGCTGCAGGGTCAACTACTCCAGCATCGTTTACTGTAACTAACTCAGCTGTTGCAGCTACAGACACTGTAGTTCTCTCAGTTAAATCAGGTACAGATAACCGTGTTGCGATTGTTACTGCGGTAGCTGCAGGTTCGTTCCAGATCACTACCTATACAACATCAGGTACTACGACAGAACAGCCAGTTATTAACTTCACAGTTATTAAAGGCGTAACTTCCTAGTATTCTCTCTCCTCTTCTCCTCGGAGGAGGGGAGGACAGAGTACTAGTAATCTATTAACCTAAATTTCTTACATCTATATGCAATTACGCGACAACTACAACTACGCTTACATATCAACAGCAACAACTACACAGGTACATTCAGGCCAGGGACAGTTAGTCCGCATTATTCTAGGTGAAACAGCTGCAGGCGCGATCTCTGTCATTGATAACACTACAGGATCCACCGTTAACTTGGCATCTCTCAAGGCGAGTATTGCAGAAGGAACATACGAGTTTGGCATTAACTACTCAACAGGACTTCGTATTATTACAGCAGGTGCTTCAAAACTTACAGTCGTTTATAACCCAGCAACATTCTCCTAATCTCTATGACACATACCGTTAGCCAATTGAAAGACAGTGTTTCCGGTATGTTGTCCGGTATTGATTTAGGTAATGTAGACAATCTTAACGGAGCACTGGAGCGTGCTGCACGTATACTAGTGCAAAAGGCAGACGTACCAGAAGCGAGCGGGATACAAAACATCTCGCTCTATTCTGGTGTGTATGATTATCCGTGTGATCCAAAGATATTTGGTACAGCAATTAACGACGTACGCCCAGCAGGTGGGTATCGTAATTATAATAACTTTGCGACCAAGCGAATGGGTGAAACCTTTGACCGTACCAAGCAGTTTGTGAGCCAAGCTACACAGACAGCTTTTGAGTATGTAAACGGTACACCTATAATCCGCATCTCTACAGGACTCACACCACAGCAGACAATCATATCGACAATGTCAAGTACCACAGACTGGACTGCGAGTGGTAGCGCCTCGGGACTCACGGAAGACCAATCCATGTACTACGTTCCACCTGCAAGCTTACGATTCACCTTGACCGGTTCCAGTACAGGTATACTAACCAATACACTACAAACACCTATCGACCTTTCCGCGTTTCAGGGAGTAGGTGTATGTTTCCTTGCGCTTATGATCCCACAAGGGTCAACAGCTTCTAACCTAACGAACATAGTAGTTCGCCTTGGTTCAAGTGACACAGCATATGTGTCTATGACTGAAACAGAAGGGTTCCTCGGTAGTTGGGTATCAGGTGAATGGCTTTTGGTTGCGTTTGACCTTGCATCGGTGACTACTGTTGGTTCTCCAGCATTTACAGCAATTGATTATCTGCAGGTTAGATTCGCTCATACTGCTACATTTACCAACATGCGTATCGGTGGTTTCTTTGTAAGCCTTCCTGTTCCTGTCCAGATTCTCTACCAGAGCGCAGCTATATTCCTTCCAGTTGGTTCTACAACAGCGCTTACAACTATTACGTCAGATACTGACACTATCATATTAAATGACCCTGCATATACTATTTTAGAGCTTGAAAGTGCCCTTTCTATAGTACGTCAGACTGGAGGTGCCGCAGCAGATCCGACTGTTATTGACCTAACACGCCAGCTTCATGGTAACGGCAGTGATTTGGGGTTGTATAATCACTACAGAGGTGATAATCCTAGCCAGGAATTACGCACAACAGGTAACTGGTACACCGGATACCCAGATGGATGGTCGTATTTTGGCCCACCAGCACGATAACTCTATATGGCAGCAGGAACCTCTAAAGCAAAAAACTTCAATTTCAGTACTATCGTGGACTTCCCAGGGTACCTTTCTGCGTATGACAAGACAAAAGTAGCTGAAAACTTCCTTGTAGAGGGTTCTCGTAACGTATTCAAGGAGCGTGACGGGAATATTTGGGTACGCCCAGGCTTAAAGCGACGTGGTTCTGCTGACACAACCATTGCCGCTGTTAATTCTGCCTTTGTATGGAACACCTCATGGGGAGCAGAGTATGTTTTGTGGGTTGCAAACTCTAAATTACAAGTAGAAATTGATGAAGTTTGGTACGATTTACTCACAGGAGTGAGTGATACACGCTATGTATTTGATAACTGGTTCAATAACGCACAGGCAAAAGACCAATTACTTATGGTTAATGGTAATGATTATATTCAAATGTGGTCAGGAGGTGTCGCAACAGTTGCGTCTGCTACTGCCGATACCATAACCAAGACCGGAACACAGTTCTGGAGTCAAGTAGGTTTTGATTCAAGTTCTCTCACGACCATTGGTGGTTCTACTACACAATTTGATATTACGAACACGAGTGGAACAACGTACCGTTACACGTGGGACACAACCGGAACAGACCCAGTTATTTCTGCAACAACCGTACCAGTTGGAACCTATGTCCTCATAGGAGCACAGAACTTTAACTCTGCGAATAATGGGTTGTTTGTTGTTACAGGCAGTGGAACTAACTACTTTGAAGTCACCAATGCCTCAGGGGTGGTAGAGAGCAACAAAACTATTGGCACAGGCTACATCTACACCAACTTTAAAAAGGTTGTAACGATTAACGGAACCAACTACGCTTATACAGGTGGATGGGACACTACGACACTCACAGGCGTAACCCCTAACGCATCTGCTATCACAGCTGACTCTGTAGCAATTCAAGCCATTATTACAACGTATAACGTACCAGCAGATAACTACAATGCTGACTTTATCAAGGTAGTAGGCAACAGAGCGTGTGTGGGCTCATATACTAGTCAGGTAGTATATGGCTCAGATGTGGAAAACTATGCGGACTTTGTTGGTGTTATTCCTCGTACTGTCGGTTCACCTTTCCAGGTAACACTGGACGGAACAGCTAAAGGAATTACCGAAAGAAAAGGAAGTATCTTCATTAGCTATGGAACTAATGGCTGGGCTTCGGTTGCGTTTTCAACAACAACTGTCGATGTAGACATAGTAGAGGAATCAATCGTAACAAAATATCCGGTAGCTCGATCACAGGCTGCTCAAGCTCATGAATTTATTGATACGGTAGGAGACTCTATCGTATATCTCGCACAAGATAACCAGATACGAACAGTAGGGGACTTTACTAACCTCTACCAGACAGGATACCCAAGTCTTTCACAAGCTATTTGTACCGAGTTACAGAATGTTAATTTTACGGGGGGAGCACTATCTTGTATCGGAGAATTTGTATATATAACCGCTCCTAATATAGGCACTACATACCTCTACCAAGTTCGTACGAGTGTAGATGCAAGTGGTCAGGTAGTTGCAGAGCGTCTCTGGCATCCTCCTTTTATTTGGAACGCTACACGCGTTCTCCTTGCGGGAACCGATGTACTTGTGTTCTCTAATGCTAATCCGCAGGTGTACTACGCATGGGACACTAACCAGTGGTATGACGATTCACCGTTTGACGAGGAGCTTCCTTATGAATGCGTCTGTGCATTTGCGTATAAGTCAAATAATAGACGGCAAGGATTACAAGACTTTGATAAAGTGTTTACCGAAGGATATATCGCAGGTGGCACAAATCTTAATTTGACGATAAACTATAACTATGTTGGATCAACTAATCAGTCGATGGTTGCGGTTAATAGTATTACACGTCCTGTAACTACATTCTCTCAACAAATAGCCTCACTAGGAGACGAGAGCCTAGGAGAGTCGAGTCTCGGTGACCAAGAAGCTGAGGACACTATACCAAAGTTCAAATGTATCAACTCTCTTGCTCTTACCAACGTATTTGAGTTCCAGCTGGTGTACTCGTCTGACACGGCTAACAGTAGGTGGGCTATCCTCGGATTCGGTACTAACGCTGAACTGACCGATACTGAAAACGCAAACTATCTTATTAATAAATTAAGAACCTAAACTATATGTCATTCAATCCAATGTCGGGTCAGACGTACACCCTCCAATCGTCAATCTCAAGCACTCAAACAACCATTACGTTGACTTCCTTTACTGTGCCTGTCACGGGTGATCCGATAACCATGGTGCTGATGAATACTGATATAGCCTATGGTACTATTGCACCAAAGACATCTCAGTCTGAGTTAATTTCATTTACTGGAGTCACTCAGAATTCTGACGGAACGGCAACGCTAACTGGAGTAACCCGTGGGTTGAACAAGACATACCCACTTACAGAATCAACAGACTTTAAACTACCTCACTCAGGTCAAAGTACCTTCATTCTGTCAGACGCACCACAGGTACTTGGCAGTTATGGCGCAAAGGACAATGACGAAGTTATCACAGGTTACTGGGAAGTACCAGATCCGCTTACAGCACAGGGTATCGCGTCTAAGAACTATGTGGATAACCTGGTAAATGGTGGAACAGTATCAGTTAATCGTATGGTTGTTGCTGGACTTGCAGGTGAAACACTTGCAGCAGGTAACTCAGTGTACTACAAAGCTTCAGATGGTCGTTGGTGGAAGACAGACGCAGACGACGCGACAATAACGTACGGCGTTGTTCTTGGTATTGCACAAGGTTCTGGAACTGCTGGCAATAACATTACGGGAGGTGTTCTTGTAGAAGGAATTGACCTCAATAACACAGGTACAGCAGGCTCTACTGTGTATATTTCTAACACAGCAGGGGCTCTTTCAACATCAGTAGGAACTAACACCCGTGCTATTGGACAGTACCTCCCCTCATCAGGTGGACTTCTGTTTGATACTAATAAGTACGTTAAATATCCTCAGAATGTACAGAGTACCTTTGCAACTGACTCTGTAGGTACAGACTCATACGCAATTACCTTGGTACCATCTCCAGGAGCATATACAGACGGAATGATGGTATCATTCAAGGCGGGTACTGCTAATACAGGAGCTTGTACGTTAGACGTAAACGGATTAGGTGCAAAGACTATTAAAAAGTTTGGAACATACGACACTGTTACGGGCGATATAGTATCAGGTCAGGATGTGGTAGTTATCTACGATGGAACTAACTTTCAACTACAGACTCCAACACCATACAAGTCTCCAGTGACTACGGTATATACTACTACGGGTACGCAGCTTGGTTCGTCAACGACACGTTTTGATATTACTAATACATCTGGATCTACCTACCGTTATACATTTGATGGTACAGGAACTGATCCAAATTTCAGTGCAGTAAATAATCCTGTGGGTTCACTGATTTACTTTAATTGTCAAAACTTTAACTCGGCAAACAATGGATTATTTCTTGTAACAGGTTCTGGATCTAACTATGTAGAAGTAACCAATGCCTCAGGTGTAGCTGAAGTTGACAAAACTGTTGGCACAGGAAATCTTCAGAGACAAACAGCTGCTAGTGGTACTTATACCAAGTCATCAGATTGTAAGTATATTATTGTTGAACAGGTAGGAGGAGGTGGTGATGGTGTTACAGGCGGAAACACTACATCTAATGCAGGTGGTAGTTCTGGTGGATATGCTAAAAAACAAATAGCAGCATCTTCGCTATCAGCATCAGAATATTTTATAGTTGGAGCTAAGTTAAACGACACTCAGTTTCGACTAACAGGTTCTTCTCCTATTGCAACAATAGGAGCGCGGGCTAGTTCAGGAACTACTCCTGGTACAGCAGGGACAGCAACAGGTGGTGATATTAATATAACAGGAGGTTATGCAGCGGGAGGTATATTCAACACAGGATCTGGCTCAGCCATGTTGGGAGGATCTAATCCTCTTGGTATTGGTGGAGGATCTACAACCAATAACGTAGGTACTAATGGATCAGGTTACGGATCAGGCGGAGGTGGGGGAGGTACAAACGGATCTGTTGGGCAAACTGCAGGAACTGGAGCACAAGGAGTCGTAATAATCACAGAATATTTCGTCTAAAATTATATGGCCACTCAAGTATCAGCCAAAACACAGGCAGCTAATCCAACTAAATATACAACGTCACAAGTCAGCCCTGCACTGGCTGGTGGTACTATGGCTCAAAAAACGGTATCACCTACTACACCTACCCCAGTGCAAAGTAACATGCCTGTATCAGCTGATTCTGCGGCACGCGGTGTTGTTGGATATGGAGCAGGAGGCGCAGCACTCTACAACCAAGGAGCATCTCCAGCTAATGTGATAGGAACACAAAAGCCTGTTACGACAGCTTCACCTATCACTATTTCAAATAAGAACAAAGACAATCAGATTTCAGAAATGAATAACACCCTTGCTGGCTATGCTGCTAACCGTGGAATGACGTCAGACGGCGAGACAATGCGTTATCCTGACGGTAGCGTGTACCAAGAGCCACAAAAGGTTAAAGAATCTGATATTGAAAACGCATACAAGTCGTCACCAGAATTTCAGTTACTCGAACAAATGCGCCAGAGTCTTGACGCTAATACAGCCTCACAGATTGCAGGTATTCAGCAACAACTTGAACAGCGCAGAATGGAAACTAATGAGTTCTCACAGAACCAGAGTCGTGCAGCAGAGCGTAGCCGTTTAATGACAGGGCAGTCACAGGCAGCACCTACATCAGTGGGTTCTTTGATGAATGCACAGGAGAAGTACCGTGTGAAGCAAATTGCAGCACTTGATACAGAAGAGCAGAGACTTATATCAGCTGCTAAAGAAGCGCAACAAAGCGGTAATTATCAGTTACTAGCAAAGCATATTGGAGTTATCCAGGGTATCCGAGAACAAAAGCAAAAGGAAGTTGCGGAGGTGAATAAGAGTATTGCGGAGCAGAATAAGAAATTGCAGGAGCAGGCGTATATCGCAGATCGTGAGAACTCCATCGCTGACCTATACTCCAGTGGCATCACAAATGTTGCTGATATTATGTCAACATTAAAAGATTCAGGTGTCAACATAACTTCAAAGGAGGTAAAGGATACACTGGCTAATTTGGTTCCTGTTGGACTACAAGATATGATTGATAATGCACGAGAACGAGGTGCATCACCTAAACTAGTATCCGACGCAATGATGTCTGGAGATGTCAATAAGGCACATGAGATACTGGGTAGCTACGCAGCTAAGGCACCTACTGGGATAGCTTCAGAGTATGAGTACTATCGCCGTGATGCAGAGTCTCGCGGTCTTGTCCCAGTAGATTTCAATACCTACCAGAATCAGGATGCTAATCGTAAAAAAAGTATTGCGAAGGCAGGAGTGAGTGGTGGTGGGAGTGGAACAGGTGGCTTCACACCATCTGGCGGTACAGGAGCTAATGCCGTCACTGATAGTCTATTCAACATAGTTCGTGTGAACTCTAACTCAGCTACTCTTCCAATTCTTGAGTCATCATATAAGAATGCAAAGACAACTGGAGAAAAGCTAGATGTTATCGCCGTGGCAGCTAAAATACCAGCTGCACAGAAGCAAGACATTACAGCTGTTAAGAATGCAATGAATAATGTCGATAGAGCTATAGCAGAACTAGATAATGGCGCAAAGACAGGTCTTATAAACTCAAAAGCACAATACGCAGCTAATGCCTTTGGCAAAGATTACGACCCTGCTCTACAAAAGGTTGGGTCATACATTACTGCTGCTATCCAGCCATATCGTAACGAGGTTACTGGCGCAGCTTGGGGAGGGCAAGAAGATGGGGAGTACCAAAACCTGTTTGGTTCTACTAAATATTCACCAACAGAACTAAAAGCACGTTTATCTACCCTAAAAGAAATACTTGCTAGTAAAGCTGCAAATACTATCTCAACCAACATAGCGCCAGCAGGAGACTACTCGCAGATGTTCTCACAAACATTTACAAACCTGCCTAACCCCACACAGACGACAGGTCAGTCTTTAATAAAGGAACAAGAGAGCGCTAGTAAAGTAGTAGACGACTTTTACCAGAAGGCTTCGCCTAAAGTGCAAGATGTAGTTGACTCACTAGTTCAAAGTGGGAAAGACGATACTAAGATAGTCGCTTATCTTAAGTTTAAAGGGTATATTAAATAATATATGGAACTAACTCAACAAGAAATAGACGAAATGGACGCTTTAACTGGTCTAAGCCAGAAAAATCCTCAAGAAAGTGCTATAAACTCTCGGCTTGAAAGATTAAAAGGTCTAAAGCAAAAGCAGCCCGGTCTACGCGGCGCTTTCTACGAACAAATGGGCGACATAAAAGACACTGTAAAAGGAGTGGGTGAGTCGTTCAAAAAGGGATCTCAGAGAGTAACTGAGTCTATCAATAGGTACTCAGAAGGTAAACAAAGGCTTTCTGACACTGTTTTACAGTCTGTTGGAGCCGGGGCAAGTGCAGTTAGTGGAGCAGCAGGTGAGCTACTCACAGGAGGTCTTAAGTTAACCGCACCACAATTTGTTGAAGATATAGCAGAAAAAGGAATACAGGCAGCTGTTAAACCACTAACAAAATCACAAAAAGTTAAGGATCTTATACAAAGGTACGAACAACTCAAGATAGATGACCCTACAACAGCTGCAAACATAGAGGGGGCGCTCGGTATAGGAGAGCTTGCGCTTGATTTTGTAGGTGGAAAAGCTGGTAAAAAGGCTGTAGATAAAAGTATTGATGTAGTAGAAGGAGCAGTAAAACTCGGTAAAAAAGGTTCTGATCTTGCAAAAGATTCCGCACAATTCTTAGTAGGTAAAACTTCTGGACTCGATCCAGCGACTATTGAGTATGTATTCAAGAACCCACAGGATTACAAGAAGGCAGTAGAATCAGGTATAACACGCGCTGGTGTTGCTGATGACTTTTTCAACACAGTAGAGTCAAAACTATCTGACGTGGCAGAGACAGGCGCTAGATATGAGCCTATAAGAAAAAGTGGTACGGTTGTAGACAATATTGATCCAGACTTCTTTGATAAGTTCTTTGTACGTGAGGGGTTTGACGTAAAAAATGGAGTAATAAAGCCAACAACGAGGTCTGCCACGAGAGACTCAGGAGAGATAGCAAAGTTGCAAGAATTTTACGATACCTGGAACCCTGCTGTCCGGAAAGAATCTATGGACGCAGAGGAGATACTAAACTTCCGTAAAGATGCAGGAGACTTATCAAAGTTTGACAGAGCCTCAGGAAAGGTTCCTGTTTCTGAAAAGCTATCAAAGGGTCTATACGACAACATAAACAATCAAATCTCTTCTAAAGTTCCCGGGTTACGACAACTAGATGAAGAATTTGCACCTGCAAGAAAAGAACTTGATGCTATAAAGAAAGAATTCCTGTCTAAGGATACATCTGGCAACTGGCAACTTAAAGACACAGCTATCAACAAGATCGCAAACGCTACTGGTAAAGGTAAAGACAATGTAGCAGAACGACTTGAAGCGTATATGCCTGGTATTACAGAGAAAGTACGTGTTGCCAAAGTACTTGAGGATATTGAGTACGCCAAAGGACGTAACGTCGGAGCATACCTACAGGGTGGTTCAGTGTACGCAGGTCTTGCTACGGGGAATATACCGCTTGCAATAGGTGGTCTAGTTGTGTCAAGCCCTACCATACTGACGAAGGTGCTATCAAATGCAGGTATAGCAGCTCAGAAGATATCCAGTATTACTGGTAAGATCAAGTCAGGTATAAAGATGACTGTAGAGGAAAACAAAGTCCTAAAAGACGCATTAGACCTTATAAATAAGGACAATATATCTACCATCATTGGTGTACCTGCTGGTGTTGGAGCGGTAGACGAGCTATTTAACGATAGCGAAGCTGATGGAGGAGACCAATAGTACTAGACTAAGCCAAGATACTAATGACCCACCTCCTGCAATAATTCCTATATTTGCTATCTTATTAAAGATACGTTGGTTACCCCGATATGTTCCCCACAACAGTACGCTACCCACTTGACACTTGTGCTTATATTAATTTATCAACATACAGACGTTGCGTAACTTTATGTATGTCGTATAATTATTGTACTACAGACGTTGCAATTTGAGTACAAAGAAATCCACAGGCAACTGCGGATATTTTTGTACCTACATTTATTTGACCACACCACCTTCCCAATAGTACAATGTAGGCATTACCACTAACCAACAACACTATGCAAATAAAAGGGAAATTACCAAGGAAAGCTACACAAGCTCCTACCCCCGATATAGCGGGAGGAGTCCTCGGAATTGTCGCCCTCACTAACGAGATAAATTCTCTCAAGAATAACCTCGTAACTGATGTACAAGACAAGATAGATGAAGCGGATAATATCCTATCAGAAGCTCAAAAAGCCTCACAGGAGGCATTAAAAGTAGCCGATAAGGCGTTTCAGTCTATCGAGAATCTAAAGGAAGAGGCACTCGATTTGATAGCTGAAATCAAACAGGGAGAGAAAGGAGAAGACGCCGACGAAGACGCCATTGAAGAGCGTGTTTTTGCTCGTATCCCACAAGTAGACAAAGAAGCGATTATCAAAGAAGCAGTCTCACGTATACCTGTACTTGACCAAAAGAAACTGAAAAATGACATTCTATCGCTTGTCCCTAAAAGATCTGAACTCAAGCTTATTCAGGAGAATGTTGACCCAGAGCTAGTAATGGATAAGATGCTGGAATTACCTGATAGTAAGTTTGATACGTTGCGCAGTAAGCTTATATCAGGAGATAGCCTTCACAACGCCATCAAATCAACTGTTAACCAGATGGGAAAATACTCCCAAGTAAGTGGCGGAGGTTTTAATAATATCTATAGTGGAAGCACACTAGTAACTGATGGATTAACTGGGCTTAGTTTCACAGGCTCTGGCGTTAACAGTGTCACCAAAAACAACACTACAGGTATCGTTACTGTCAATATTACGGGCGGTGGTGGTGGTTCAATTGATCTTGAAGTAAATGGAACTCCAAATGTAGATCAAACTCTGCTAAACCTTGTCCAAGGTACCAACATGACTATCACCGATAATGGTGATGGTTCTGTTACGTTTGATGCTACTGGTGGAAGCGGCAGCCCTGGTGGCTCGAACACACAACTCCAGTACAACAATGCCGGAGCTTTTGGTGGTATATCAGGTGTTACAACTAATGGGACAGCAGTAACATTTACTACAGGAAATCTTATAGGTGCAGATGCAAAAGCAAGCGGGTCAGGGGGGTTCCAAGTACTTTCTAACTCTGGAACACCAACAGCATTATTTGGAGCAGGTGGTGGAGCTAATTCGACATTTTATGGCGGGTCTAAATTTGATTATGCTACAGCATCAACTATTGCTATATTTGACGGTTCTAAAAACCTAATATCAGCTGACACGGCAACATACCCATCACTCACAGAATTGTCATATGTAAAAGGGGTTACAAGCGCAATCCAAACACAGATTAACGCCCTAGCTAATGGAATGATTTACAAGGGTAACTGGGACGCATCTGCTGGAACATTTCCAGGTGGTGGAGTTGCACAGACAGGCTGGTTCTATACCGTGTCAGTTGCTGGGACAGTCGATAGTGTTGTATTCGAGGTAGGAGATAGATTGATCGCCATAGCAAATAATGCTTCAACTACCACATACGCTGGGAATTGGACTAAGCTAGACGCTACAGATGCTGTTACGAGTGTATTTGGGCGTGTCGGGAATGTAGTATCAGCTAACGGAGATTATACCGCTTCACAAATAACTAACGTACCAGCTGGGACTATTTCAGCCACCACGGTGCAGGCTGCTCTTAACGAGCTTGATACTGAAAAACAGGCTACTGGAAACTACATCACTGCATTAACTGGTGATGCTACGGCAAGTGGCCCTGGTTCTGCAGCTCTTACACTCGCAACTGTAAACAGCAATGTCGGTTCATTTGGATCTGCGACAGCGGCTCCTGTATTCACAGTAAATGCTAAGGGACTCATCACAGCAGCATCAAGTTCGACAATCACACCAGCTGTCGGATCAATAACAGGGTTAGGAACAGGTGTTGCAACAGCTCTTGCGGTAAATGTCGGTTCGGCAGGAGCGTTTGTTGTTAACGGAGGTGCTTTGGGTACTCCTTCATCAGGGACTCTCACAAATGCAACAGGCCTACCTATTATCGCTGGAACCACAGGAACATTGACCGTAGCTCGTGGCGGAACTGGTGTAACAGCAATATCTGCTCTATCTATATGGGTTGCAAACTCTGCGAATACAATCACTGAAGTTACACCAAGTGCAGGTCAATCAATACGTCTGAATGCTGGCGGTACGGCTTGGGAGGCATTTACGCCTTCATCAGGTACAGTTACATCAGTTAGTGGAACATCAAACAGAATAACCTCAACTGGAGGTGCTACACCTGTTATTGACATAGCCGCTACCTATGTAGGTCAGACAAGTATCACAACACTAGGTACTGTAGCAACAGGAGTATGGAACGGGACTGTAGTTACAGGTGAATATGGTGGAACTGGTGTAGCTAATACAGGGAAAACTATTACTCTAGGAGGCAATCTAACAACATCAGGAGCTTTTGCAACGACTCTCACATCCACAGCAACTACTAACGTAACACTACCTACCACAGGAACACTAGCGACACTCGCAGGCTCAGAAGCATTAACAAATAAGTCAGTAAACGGTGTTACTCTTGTCACAGGGGGAACAGCAACAAAGTATCTATCAGAAGATGGAACCTACACAACACCAGCTGGTTCTGGTGGTTTAACAGTAGGGACTACCACCATCACAAGTGGAACAAATACACGAATCTTGTATGACAACTCTGGTGTTCTGGGAGAGTACACGATCAGTGGAACAGGTAGTGTCGCAATGACAAACTCACCTTCGTTCACTACACCAGCATTGGGCACACCTTCAGCGGCTACATTAACAAATGCTACAGGATTACCTGTGAGTACTGGTATATCAGGTCTGGGTACTGGTGTAGCCACATTCCTTGCCACGCCGTCGTCAGCAAATCTACTAGCAGCCGTTACAGACGAGACTGGAACTGGGTTACTCGTGTTTAATAATTCGCCTACGTTTGTAGACGACATAACAATAGGAACTGCTGGTGGCACAACAGGATCTGCATTACTCAAAGGTACTACCTCTGGTACCGTTACATTATCAGTAGCAGATGCGGCTGGTACTTGGACGATGAAGTTGCCTACTACCGCAGGAACTAGCGGATACTCTCTCACAACTGATGGTAGTGGAAATACAACATGGACAAATGTGTCGGGAGGTGGTGGAACACCTGGAGGTTCTGATACACAAGTGCAGTTCAATGATGGAGGTTCTTTTGGTGGTGACGCTGGTCTCACATACAATAAAACAACAGACACACTTACAGTTGGTTCTAGCGGTTTACAAATATCATCTTCAATTATAAGTGCACCAAATAATTCTTTGACAATTCAATCAAATGGTGTTACTGGTATTGTTTTAATAACCGCTGGGGCATCAGTATATATATACCCAGACACAGCATCTGGTGGCGTCTCTTTAGGTAGAATTAACCAAACAGGTATAATAACAATAGGAAGTTCAGAGGTTTCTAGCACTATAAGTATAGGAAGCGCAAATACTTTGACTGGCGAGACACAAACAATAAATATTGGCGCGGGAACACCAGCAGGAACAGGAAAAGCGGTCATCACCATAGGCAACACTAATGGTGCATCGCAGGTAAATTATAATGCTGGTAGTGGTGGGCACGTATTCACAGGTGTTATCACTGCAACCTCACCAGTATTTACAACGCCAAACCTTGGCACACCATCGGCTGCCACGCTCACCAACGCTACAGGGCTACCATTGTCTACAGGTGTTACAGGAAACCTTCCAGTGACAAATCTAAACTCTGGTACCAGCGCATCCGCATCCACGTTCTGGCGCGGAGATGGAACATGGGCAACACCATCAGCTGGTGTCCCAACACAGATAACAGTAGCAAACGAAGCTAGTGATACGTCATGTTTTGTAGGATTCTTTACTGCTGCCACTGGTGATTTGGGTCCTAAAACAAATGCAGGGCTGACATTTAATTCCTCTACAGGAATGCTCACAGCTACAGGATTCACTGGTCCTTTGACTGGGAATTCATCAACAGCTACCGCGCTACAAAATGCAAGAACAATTGGTGGTGTATCATTTGACGGTACAGCTAATATAACTGTAGCCTCAGCAACTGGCGGTTTCACGGTATCAGGTGGTGACCTTGCATTGGGAGCAAATAATATCACAATGACAGGTTCGATAGGAACGACAGGTTCACGTCTCACAAAGGGGTGGTTCACTGATTTGGAAGTAACCAATTCTATCGCAGGTTCTATTACAGGAAATGCTGGAACTGTGACTGTGGCAAACGAAGCGAGTGACACTACTTGTTTCGTTAACTTCACAACAGCAGCCTCTGGTTCACTCGCGCCAAAAACGAACACCAACATGACGTTCAACTCGTCTACAGGAGTTGCGACATTTGCTAGCACTGTTCTCACAACTACAGATATAAATGGTGGTACAATTGATGGGGCTGTTATTGGTGGTTCAAGTGCAGCAGCTATTACAGGTACTACAGTCACAGCAACAACACTTGTAGTTAGTGGTGACATACAGATGGACGGTACGCCGAATACAGACGACACATTCAGTGGCCCATCCACAAATTCATTCAATGCAGGAGCTACAATAGCACAGTGGGAGGCTGTGTATCTTGATTCTTCATCTACATGGCAACTCACAGATGCAGATGCTGCCGCTACGGCGCAGGGCATGATCGCACTAGCAACAGCCGCTGGTACAGCAGGCAACCCACTTCGTGTCACACTACCAGGTACATTCGTTAGAAATGACGCATGGGCTTGGACAGTTGGTGGTACAGTTTATTTATCAACTACAGCTGGGGCACTCACACAGACCGCACCATCAGCAACTGATGATGTCGTTCGTGTATGTGGTTGGGCTGTTAATGCGGACACAATATTCTGGGATCCATCACCAGATTATGCGGTGTATTTATAAAAATAAGTTATAATTAAAATATATGTGGCAAGCTACACTAAAAAAAATAGATGAGGTACCTGGTAACAATGTCGTTATTCATGTTTTATTTCATGATGGAGATAGAGAAATGACAAAAGAGTTAAAACTTGCTTATTACAACTACAAGTCTATAGATGATGTTAAAAAACTAATTGACGACGAGATACTTGCTTTGGAAAGTTTTGACATAGTGAAGCCGAGCCTAGAGTCTTTGGTAGACGAAGAGATATAGTATGGCTACAGTAGCATCTATTGCAACAGGAAATCTTACATCCTCATCAACGTGGGGGCTTATTGACAGTACATCATTTTCTTCTGCTGCTACTGCTGGTGAAACACTAACTACCGCTTACTCAGGAACACGATGTACTGCTTTTACCCCTGGTGCCATTACAATAGATGGTATAGGTGTATATTTATGGCAACAAGTATCAACGTCTGGAACTATATCAGTTAGTTTGTACAACTCTACCGGTGGGGCTGACGTAGCTGGTACAGAGGTCACTATTAACAACAGCGACATGCCAGCCTGTAATGGTACGGCGGCGTCTACTCAATGGGTTTTCTTTAAGTTTTCATCTCCTGTCACACTGTCGGCAGCCACAAACTATCAAGTACAAGCTAAAACATCTGGCTCTGGTCAAATAATACTCGCCAGAGATGGAACAGCGGACAATATTTCAAGGTTTCTCCGAACAACAACAACACGAGCTCCCACCACGGGAGATGATATGATCATTACCAGCGAATGGACAGGCGCTGGATCACAAACCACGTTTACGGTTACTATGGACTCTACCGCTGCAACTGATTATGGTTCTGGTAACACAGCAGGAACATTGCCAGCCATAATAGTGTGCGCTGGGTGTACGTTAACATATGGGACATCAGCCTCTACTAACTATGTATTACGATTATCTGGATGGTTAAAAGTTGGCAGAAACGCTATTTTTAGAATGGGGAACACTGGATCAGAGATACCTAGAACAAGTACAGCTGTACTGGAGTTTGATTGTGCTGCGGATGGTGATTTTGGTATGTATATAGATAATACGGCAACTGTTTCCATGTACGGACTATCCAGAACATCAGGAAAAAATATTGTTCAGTGTCTATTGAATACAGACGAGGCTATATCATCAACATCTCTTGGTGTAGACACTGATACAGGATGGCTGTCTGGAGATAGTATAGCTATAGCGCCAACAACACAAACAAGAACACAAGCGGAAACGCGAGTTTTAAATGGGAATGCAGGTGCATCTAGTATGGATATAACTGTTGGGCTCACTAATGCTCATAGCGGAACGTCACCGACACAGGCAGAAGTTATACTCTTGACTAGAAATGTAAAATTTAGATCGGTTTCAAGTACGGCAATGACATTTATGTTCATGGATGACTTGGCAACAGTGGCAGTTTCTTGGGTTGAATTCAGGTATATAGGTTCAAACACATCACAAAAAAGAGGTATAGAGATAGATACAGCATCTACAGGAACCGCATTGTTTGAATACATATCTATATACGATACAGAGTTGGTCTCTATGATAGTGTCAAATCCTAGTTCAACAGGGGTTACGTTATCTAATATAGTTACATACAATAATGCTACAGCTTTTTCATATCTTAGCACGTTGGCATCATCTACAAACACCATAACCAACTTCACAACAATACTCTGCTCAGCTTTCACCTTGACAGGAATGGGGTTCACATCTATTGATGGGTTAACTGTTGCTGGCAATTCTGCGACTACTACAATGGGTGGTATAACAGCGTTAAATGGTCAGATGGTAGAAAATGTTACTATACATTCTGGTGGAGGTTTTGCCTTATCACAATTATTTGGCAGTAATAACATGTTTAGTAATTTAAAAATGTGGCGCAATTCGTCTACTGGTATAATACTTTCGACAACAGTTTCTAACTGCACTATAGATGGATTAGAGTTGTTTGGAAATACAACTACAAACCTTGCTTTTACTGGGACCATAGGAAATGTAATGATAAAAGGATTAGTATCAAATGGGGACACAACATTTTCCACCACAAACGGAATAGGTATCACAGGATCTACTAACCAGTCAGTTGTTAATGTTATTATACACTCTGCAGATATGAGTACAGTTAGTGGAATCAAAACAGCTCATACTAACGATATTTCAGTACTTTCAGCGATGTATAACACTCTTGATATATATTTCGATAATCCAAAATTTGGTGCTGCAACTGAAATAGCGAGCAGGACTAACTTGAATCAGTACTACATGAATCCAACATTTGCCTCTATACGCGTCAATAGAAAAGACCAGACAGACGGAAATAATATTGCTTGGTTTGGTAATGCAATCCAAACAACAGACACAACGATATTTAATACCGCGTCACCATCACTTCGTGTTACGCCAAACTCTGCAACATTGAAGTGTATGAGTAATTTCTTTTCTGTAAACGTAAATGACGGTCAAACATGTACTCCTACTGTTTATGTTAGGAAATCTGTTTCAGGTGATGGGGCTACGTATAACGGTAGCCAGCCAAGGCTCATATTATTGCAAAATGATTCTATGGGTATAACCTCAAACACAGTAATTGATACATCAACAGCTAGTGGTGATGGGGCGTTTGAAGCCTTGACAGGTACAACAGCAACTGTTACAGATAGTGGAGTACTGCAATTTATAGTCGATTTAGACGGAACAGCAGGTTGGGTCAATATCGATGACTTTTCTGCAACAGTCGCATAGTGTATGGCAAATGACATGAAGTACTGGAGTAATGGGTTGGTCGGGAGCGGTGTAGAGGTGTCTGCGAATGACTCTGGTACTACCAAATACTGGTCGCAAGGTTTAGTTAATGGGTATGTATTCACTGGAGGGGTTTCCACGATAGAGCTTAAAACAGTAAACGGTATAGCACGTGCTAACATTAAAACCATTAACGGAATAGCTCTTGCAAATATTAAAACATACAATGGAATATCAAATGTATAGTATATGGAACCCTGCAACACTAACCACGAACAAATAATGATTGAATTAAAGCGTATACAGGATAGAATGGATAAGGACTGGGAGCTGATAAATGCCGCTAACATAGATAGAATACGTCGTGAAGGTATATGGAATGTCATAAAATGGGTTGGATTCGGAGGTCTAACTGCGATATTGGTGCACCTTTTATGAAAGTGGTACAATATATACATGGAAAATTACCTCCATACAATAGTCGAATTATTATTAGCAATACTCATAATTAGTACAATAGTACTTATCATTATGGACACACAAGCAATACTTAGTAGATTTGTCAACCTGCGTGACCGTAAAAATGCAGTTATCCAAGAGAAAGATAGTGAGATTCAAAACCTGAATAACACCGTCAATTCGCTCAACGAAACAATCGCAAATTTACAAAGTCAGTTATCACAGAACAATCCGCAAGAGATTCTCAACTTTCTCGATTCAGAAGGAGTTTAGCGTCCGATTTAGAAACATTTGCCCAATCCAACTAAGATAATGTTATGACAACAAAAGGAATGGATTTACTGATAGCGTGGGAGGGGTTGCGTCTCAATGCGTATCTGGATTCGTCCGGGACACCAACCATCGGTATAGGATCTACATTCTACGAGAATGGACAACGTGTACAGATGGGAGACAATATTACTTCAGAGGAAGCCATACGACTTTGCAAGTCACTTGTCGATTCTGTATTTGAAAAAGGTGTTCGTGACAATCTCCGTGTGGAACTCTACCCAAACCAAATAGATGCACTCACTTCTCTTTGTTACAATATAGGCGTGGAAGCGTTGAAAAACTCAACAGTTTTACGCCTGATAAATAGTGGTGCACCTAGGGCTGACGTAGAAAAAGCATGGAGAATGTGGCGGATGAGCAAAGGTGAGGTATTACAAGGCTTAGTTAATAGGCGAGAAGCAGAATTAGAGTACTATTACTCACACGAGCCTGTGATTGTACCTGTCGCCGCCGCTTCAAAAATAGAATCGGCGGAAGAGCCAGTGTCACAACTAGAATCTCAGACACAGGGGAGTAAATTAGACTTCTTGTATTCTCCAAGCTTTTGGTCAATGTTCATTGGTGCTATTGCACTAATGATGGGTGACGATGGTGTATTCACGATGCCTGAGATATACAAAGGTTTAGTTACTCTATCAGGTGGATTCACAGCAGTGTATTTGGCGGATAAGAACCTGAAAAGATTTGCAGACGCTATAAAAAGTCGTATATAAAAAGTTAAACAATCTATGTTAAAAAACCCAACAACAAGTGTTATTGTTCTGGTTGTAACCGCAGTTATTATTATCTGTGTCTACATCCTTGGCATTTCAAAGACAGAAGAGGTAGTTACACAACCAGATGTGGTGCAAGTGATCCCAACTGACGTAGTAGCACCTACGGATAATGCTGTGGAAACAGTAGTTACACCGGTTACCGTAACACCAGCTGAATAAGCAAAGAAAAACGCCTACCGTATCAGTAACTACGCTGGGCGTTTTCTCATGCCTTGGATTGTTTTACTGAACAACCCTAACACTCTATAATTGTACAATGCCGAGTTATAACTTGCAAGTAATTACTATATTAGATAAACTATGTACATGAGCTTATCCATCAGGGCGACAGGACTACTCGCAATACTACAACGTAACACAAGCATGATGCTTGATGTGGCTAATTTACATACCTACTTCACGGAGAGCCAGCAGTATATTGAACATACATTAAAGGAGCTGGTAGACGATAACCGTATCAGTATCGACAATAACAAGATAGAGATACTGTATACCCTTGATACGTCTGATCCGGTCGACAGGACACTCGAAGAGCGTATACAGGCATTGTTCTCTAAAGCCCCTGAATATGGCGTTATAGCCTGGTTTTTGAGCCAATTAGACAAGACTGACAAGACATTTGAACTAGACAGTGAACTAATGGAGCGTGTACAGAGTGAGCTAGACGCGGCCCGTGTGGTACACTTCTGGACACCGTATCACCGTGACCAGGCTCTCAAGCGTGCATTGGTGGATAAGTCTAAGGGTAACGTCACCATGAAAGACCTCCTCGACCTACTAGAGAAGCGAGATAGAGGTGAAATCGTATGGCAAAAATAGAACTCTCACTAGAAAGTAATATCAATTCAATCCTTGCCAAGGGTTTTTGGAGTGGGTATAAGATACCTAAAGAAGAGATGGATTCTTTGGTGTTACGTATCTACAAGAACTTCTACAGCCCACACGGTGAAGCTGTGTCACGTGAAGCGAGATACCTGTGGAAAACTCTACACGATAGAGACATAATCCACCGGCTGTTTTCCATCGCCTACCAGATAGAGTCCGAATGGCGTGAGAAGAATAGAACACAGACGTTTATACGAATAGTGACAAGTACTACTGCCTATGAGCATGTCCCATTATCCCAACTCACTAACTGTCCACCCCATATTCTGAAAAGTATTCAGGACGTATTTTCAACCATGCACCGATCAGACTTTGAAAGTACCCGCTACTGGGACACGGTGAAGACGGCCACACTGCAGCACTTTGGTTTTGAATGTCAGGCGACAGTTGGGAAGATACCCTGCGGCTGTCAAAATGACTTATACGTCGTACCTCGTACAGAATTGATAGTACAGGGGACAGAGCATGAGAACTACAAAGAGGAATTAACGGTGTTATGTGAGCGGCACAAGCTCCTGTATTTTAATAAAAACGGTATAGATGTGGGAGGATATACTATAAATGTGGGAAATAATGGGGCGTATGAATAATTACTATAAGACACCAAAATCCAAACTAGGATTCGATAGTAAGTTTGAAGAGCGAAAGTATATCGAACTAACGTACATGATGAAGTCAAAAGAGATTAAAGAGTTTTGGTGTCAGTACCCACTCGACCTTATAGTTAACGGTTATTTGGTAGGCAAGTACATCATGGACTTTGTTATACTTCATAACGACAAAACAATAGAACTACTTGAAACAAAGGGGCTGGCTACGGATTTGTGGAAGTATAAATATCGGATACTAAAGGCAATGTATGCCAACCATAAAAACGTACTGATAACAGTAGAGTTTCAAAAAAGTTGGAATCGTAAGACTATCCAAAAGGAACCAATACCTAAGAAACTACCCAAGGGCTACGTACCACAGTTTTGACAACCACCACAAACTACTGCTACACTGTGTTTGCTCCTCTGCGGGGGCTAAGGTGATGTTTTACAGTAACCGACTTCGAAAAATCCCTGTGTCATGCAGGGTTTTTTTGATATACTAGTATCTGGAAGTCCCGGAACGTCGTCGAATTTGTTTCGGGATTTCTGTGTATAACAGACTGGTGGTGTATGCACTTTGTTCTGTTATACTAATGATGCACCGGATTTGGTGGAACATGTTCCGGTCGCGCGCACATCTTGTAACGACTACCGTTTCCGTCGTTCGCAAACTACACCCTGTCTACGGGTGTTTTTTGTATATAACTAAAAACCTGTACGTATATATGAGCGTACAGGAATGGCTTTTACTTTAGCCCAAGGAAACCGTTTTGTAGGTCACACCGTAACTGATGCCAAGGTGTCTGCTACAGATGTTATCGAGAATCCCTAGTACTACAGCATAGCATACCTGTGCATAATTGTTGTATTCTAATAATTAGGGTATATACTTAATAAGTCACCCAGTCAGGTGACATTAACAGGACACTTTCATTGGGGTCGCAGTCCTGTGGCTCCAGTAAAGGTAATTATTAACTAACTATGAACCCAATAACCAAATTACTGCGTGAGCAGAAGGAAGAGCTAGGAACTTTTTTGAGTAATACAGTTAGAGGCGTATTAGCTGATGAACCCACAAAGGCATTAAAACTTGCGGTTACCACTTGGAACACCACCTCCCAACAACAACTCATTGATGTGATTATTGAAAGCACAAAGATGTTACGACACGAGTTAGGACAACAGTCTCCAGAAGCTACTGACAAACTGCTAGAGTCATGGAAAGAAGGGCACACAAAGGCATTACACGAAATAATAACCCTCTTGGAAGAGGCGAAGAAGACCTATGATGTCCCCTACACTGGATATGTCTCGGTTCGAGATGAAGTCAAAGAGGAAGCCTGATGCCGTATATGAACAAAAACGCTTGATGCTCCCCGAATTCCTCACCCTCATAAACTCACAAGTGAAGAAGCCATACAAACCTATCACTGAAATGCAATTTAAGATTCGTATGAATAATGCAGGGTATGTGACGGTGGAGTCGTGGTATCAGCTGCTAGGGGAAATGAAACAAGCTAAAAGTCCGGGAGCT
>JACCDG010927908.1_pt1 | contig 39326 bp, 34 predicted proteins | sample 7442471 | NCBI WGS metagenome assembly JACCDG01 (sample SAMN15323444, study PRJNA562643) | freshwater metagenome | isolation source: river surface water | place: USA:Blue River Watershed | collected 2017-08-17 | reverse complement strand
ATTGCAATAGGGGAGCAATACAGATAAGATAGTACATAGTAATAATAGTAGAAGTAAAAGAGAGTTAATCATATACATATTATTGCAGTTGGCAGTTGCACTTGAAAGCGCAGCTAAAGGGTAGCGTGGGTTGCCCCGCTCTATCTTTGTCTATCTATCTATCCTATCAATCTATCTATCTATCTATCCTCCTCTTCTCTACGACTGCATATATCCGAATCCTATCTACTATCCCCTAACCCTAGCCCTATCTCCTCATCATGTCCTCCTCTTCCTCTTCCTCCTCCTCTTCTTCCTCTTCCTCCTCTACCGGTTCTTCAGCTGGAGGTGTTAATAATGAAATTGCTTCCACGCCTGATTCTATCTTTCCTGCTGTATTCATGGCTTTATTTACTTTTGTAGGGGCAGCATCATTCGCTTTCTTCGCACCCGTTCCAGCATTGGCTGCTACATTATCGGCTTTCTTTGCTCCCGTTCCAGCATTGGCTGCTACATTATCGGCTTTCTTTGCGCCAGTTCCAGCATTAGCTGCTACATTATCGGCTTTCTTTGCTCCCGTTCCAGCATTGGCTGCTACATTATTCGCTTTCTTTGCGCCAGATTCACCTGCTTCTCTACTTGCTCGTTCCGCTGCCTCTCTCTCACCAGCTTCTTTGGCTTGTTTTTCAGCAGCCTCCCGTGTTGCTCGTTCTGCTGCCTCTCTTTCTGCTGCTTCTTTTGCCTGACGTTCTGCTGCCTCTTTCGCAGCTCTCTCTGTTGCTTCACGTTCCGCGGCTTCTCTAGCAAGTCTTTCTGCTGCGTCCTTTGATTCTTTTTCAGCAGCTTCTCTTCCTATTTGTTCCGCAGCCTCTCGAGCTTCTCGTTCCGCAGACTCCTTTGCTGCGCGCTCAACGGCCTCACGTTCTGCGGCTTCTCTCGCTGCCCGTTCAATCGCCTCTCGTTCAGCTGCTTCTTTTGCCTGACGTTCCGCAGCCTCTCGTGTTGCGCGTTCAATTGCTTCACGTTCCGCCGCTTCTCTTGCTGCTCGTTCTGCTGCCTCTCGTGTTGCTTTTTCAGCGGCTTCTCTCGCTGCTGCTTCCGCCGCTTCTCTCGCTGCTCGTTCAGCGGCTTCTCGTGCTAAGGCTTCTGCGGCCTCTCTTGCTGCTCGTTCTGCTGCTTCCTGCTCTGCTTTTTTGGCTACTGCGGCTGCTAAATCAGAAGAAGCTTTACTAGCAGCACGTTCAGCTTCAACAAGCGCATCTTCAGCAGTCTCCTTTCCACCCCTCTTTGCTGCTAAATCTGCTGCCGCATCCGCAGCCTCTTTACTTGCTTTCCCAAGCGCTTCAGAGGACAAATTCTTTGCGCCCTTTTTTGCGGCTGCTTCTGTAAGGGCCTCCGCTAATTCAGCTTCTGCTTTTATGAGTGCTTCTTGTGCGCCATCTTTTGCTGCGCGTTTTACCGCAACATCCCCTACAGCGTCTGCTAGGGCCTTATTCGCAGCAGCCAGTTGGACTTCCGCTGCTTGTTTCGTTGCCTGTTTGGAAGCAGCAGCTTCTGCGGCATCAGCAAATTCCTTTTGAGCTTTGGATAAAAGAGCATCCGCTTGCTCCTTCGCAGCCTTCTTTGTAGCTAATTCAGAAGCAGCAGCGTCTAATTCTTTTGCGGAACGTTTGAATTTAGCCCTTGATTGTTGTTGGATGGCTTGTGCTAATTCATCTTGGGCTTTTTTTGCTGCTTTTTCAGCAGCTTCTTTGCTTGCTTTTTTTGCTGCTATATCGGCTGTTGCGTCATCTAATGCCTTTCTACTTTTCCCAAAAGCATCCTGCGCAACCTTTCTCGCATCTGAGGCAGCCTCGGCAGCAGCCTTCGCAGTTTTGAGTTGTGAATCCGCAGCATCAAGAGCATCTTTTGCCTGATTTTTCTTTGAAAGTTTCGCCGCAACATTTGTATTTCCTGCGTCAATATCTCTTCCAAGTTTGTCCAAATCAGAACTTGCTTTTGCTTTTTTTGCCGCAGCAGCAGCTTGTGTTTCTTGAAGTGTCTTTAGTTGTTTTTGTGCGGCGACCGCATCTACATCCGCAGCATCTTTTAATGCTTTTTTCTTCATAAGTATTTCTGAAGCATCATCAAATTCAGCCTTTCCAACTCGTAAATCTGTTGAACGCAAAAAAGCAGCCGTTTTTACTTCACTTTGACGAGCTAATCTTGCTGCGTCTACTGATGCGGCTAAATCTCTCTCAACGGAGGATGCTCCACGAAATGCTTGCGCAGAATCATCAATACTTTCAACCGCTGTTGTCGACCGAGGGGGGGGAGGCGCAGCAGAGGATGGGACCGCAGAACCTGGTGAAGGTGCTGACCTTGTCACAAATCCTGTAGGACGAACAGGAGTAACATCTTTTACGATAGATTTGGATTGTCTTGATAAAAATTTTGAAGCTGATGTGTTTAAAGTGGATGCTGCTATTCTTGTGGGTCGGATTGATTTTAAAGCATCGGCTGGGGAACCAAACACTTTTTTAGAAAAGAGACCTGGATTAAAATTAAAGGAGTATTTTCCTCCTCCTGATTGCTCCATCTAACGATATGTATGAAATTACATAATGTTAACTGGACGACGAACCCTCTTTAGTCAGGACGGCTTCTCCATTGTTGGTCACACACATTACAAATATAGAGATACTTCAGATTGACAGGGTCATATTTGATATAAATAACATCTTTTTCTTCAGAACCATTATTCGTCGGGCATGTCTCACTAGGACACTTGATAGTTTTGACGTGAGGAAGAGTAGGGTCTTGACGAGTAAACTTATTTAAGAGAATCTTGTATCCTTCACTTGCGCGTTGTTGAAGTTGAACTTCTGTAATTAGACCACCCGTTTCATCCTTCTGAGAAAACCCACAATTGCGACAAACACGACTCAAATAGGTGAGCTTATCATCTGCCGTTCTATTTTCACTTACCACTTCAAGGTAAAGATAATAGCGACACTGAGGACAATATTTCATCTTTGATGCCGACTCCATTTCCTACTTCTCTTCTTACATTTGACATTATCAATTTTTAGCGCTTACAAATCAAAATCGCTCAAACTATTCATCAAGATTCCTAATCCTGCTCCACCCATGACAACTACACCAAGGGCCATCAAGATGATTGCTCCTGTTTCCTTCGCAGTGTCTTTTGCGAACTTTTTACGTTCCGTGTTCCACATCATATAACCGGGAATGAAAAAGGCGAGTCCTATCATGATAAAAATCATTTGGGCCAAAAATACACCAACGCTAAGACCAAATCCAGTTTTAATTAGGTTCTGAAGGGTGTTCATGTTCTTCTATTTCTTTCTTTAATTTATTCCAGCGAGTGCTTCCTCTCATTCCATATACAACATTTGTATACAATGTTTCAGCATACTCAAGATTTTTATCAATAATTTGTTTGAGATGTTTGAGTAAAATAGGTTCTAATTCTTCTAAGTCTTCTTCAAATTCTTGTATAGTGTATTTGTATTTGAGTTCATTGAGTGTGTGTGTGACAATTTGATGTTGAATAAACTTTGCGTATTGATTTGCTATGGGTTGTGAGAGAGTAAACGTGCTATATCCTGGCTCATGAGCCAAGGGGTTCGCATCAAGTAAAGCTTTCAAAGATATAAGAATCATTGAAAGACTCATTGTGCTTTGCCAACCAGGTCCTGAATAAGTTCCTAAAATAGACAGACACACCTTACCATCCATATAGAGGTTAGGGTGAAAACGAGTCTTTCCATCGCGTGTGAGAAAAGTAACTTTGGGGGGTGAAAACGGATAATCAGATGGAAATTCAAATTGAAATGTAACAAAACACCCCTCATAAGGAGTCTCTGGGAGACCCAGAATAAGTGCTTTGCCTTTTGTGATATTGGATTGGTCAAACCACCAATAGATGCCCTCTTTTTTCATAGAAGAACTACTCACTATCTCAAATTCCTTGAGTATTCTACGAAATGCGGGGTTATTCATGCATGTAGTCTAGGAGAAACCTACGCTCGTTCTTTACATAGGATTTTAGTTTCCAAGTTCAATCTGTAAATCTTTGTTAAATGAAATTAAACCTGTTCCAGACCAATGTCCATATCGTGTAAGGTCAAACTTTTCTTCATTTGGAATTTCAAACCAAAAATTTCGCATTCCTTCAAAATGATGAATATCATCACAGATTAAAAGACCTGAATATCCAATAAATTTCAACGCTTTATAAAATTCTAATTCCATATGTCCATTATGAGGACTGATATCTAAGAAGAGAAGAGGAGAAGAAAGAATTAGTTGTTTATACGAAAGAAACGTTGTATCATTAAAAAGATTATCATAATGATAGTGTACCCTGGGAAGAGATTGTAATTTGGGATTTAGAATACATTTTTGAATATCAAACGTATGAATCGTATTAGATTTATTGTAAGAAAGAGCAAGGGCAGAACTTCCTCTAAATGTTCCAATATCTAAAAGTGTAGCATTTGAGAATTGTGTGGATAAATAGGAAAGAAGACGATAATGCTCAACACCAGGATTCTTAAAAAACCATTCATCGTTCATTTCTTGAAAATAGGGCGAATAAGTTTCATCGAATAGAATACTCTGAATATCATTTGTTGTAATACGAAGTTTCATTCTTAAAATAACAATACATGTTTATTTAAATGATTACACGATTAAATGGCTCTTACAAAGAGGCCCAAAAAGTTTCTCTTTTGGGGGAGTAAAAATTGACCCGATTTTCCACTCCCTTAATAGTCAAACCAAAATGAGTAATCCTCTTGCCACCTTTTATAGTCATGCTCTTTGGAAATTCATGAAGGAACGTTACCACGCGGACCCACGGACGGCCTCCATGACGGCAATGAGTAAGGATTTCACTGGAAAATGGCTTGTTAGCGACGACGACTATCCACGCTTCTTGGACCTCTTGTTTGACTACCATTTTGGGAGCGGCACACGTCCTCGCGCCCTCGGTCTTGTGGAGCAACCGCGTCTGAATCAACCCAAGCCTCTCTTGATTGATTTGGATTTCCAGTATCCTGAATCCCAAGCTGTCACACGCACATTTACTGAACAACAAATTCGTAAGTTTTGTTCAATGGTCTTCCAGGCCCTCGAACATTTCTTTGACCTCTCAAACTATGAACTTCTAAGACTCTTTGTCTGCCTACGCTCAGGTCCTTATCCTGAAAAGTCAAAGAACATTCGTAAAGATGGAATTCACATTGAGTGCCCTGACCTTTCTCTCTCGAACGATAAGCAAAAGGCAATTCGCGCATGGCTCCTTTCTCAGGATGCTGTAGGAAAGTGCTTTGGAGGAACTGGATATTCTTGTCCTGATGAGAAGGTCTATGATGGTTCTTCCACCAATAAACAAGGATGGTTCTTCTATGGTGAATCCAAAGCCAATATTCCTCCCTATGAACTCGCCCATATCATTGGATATGCGCCTGAAACAAAGAGGGAAGCGGATGAACCCCTGAACACCTATAATCCTCGTCAACTCATGGAAATGCTGAGCGTCCGTTTCAATCTTATTGAAGATGACAATGAGATTCTTCCTGAACGTGTTGAAGAATATCGTAATTGCTTGCGTGGGAACACACCCCCTAGTCCTGCTCAACGACCTACGCCTACACCTGTAGAAGAGCCTCCTGCGCTTGACAATGCGGTGCTCCAAGTTGTTCGTGAGCAACTCGGATTTGATGAGCGGTCCGATGAGGAGAAGGATATTATTCGTGATTTAGTCATGAACTGCTTGACGTCTGAACGAGCTGATTCCTATGAAACATGGATTCGCGTGGGTTGGTGTCTTCACAACATTGAACCCAGTGAAGAGATGTTTAATCTCTGGATGGACTTCAGTAAAAAGTCAACCAAGTTCAATCAGAACAATCTCAGTGAACTTCGTCGTGATTGGCATGGAAAGATGCGAAAGGAAGGAGATGGCCCTCGTCTGACAGAACTTTCTCTTCGCAAATGGGCCCGTGATGACAATCCTGAAGCCTACAAAGAAATCATTGACCGCAATATTCTTGAATATATCCGTGTTCATGTAGATTCTACACACTTTCACATTGCGCGTCTCATGAAGAAACTCTATGGCTCCAATTACATTGCGTCTATCAATCAGAAATCTACTGAGTGGTATTTCTACGATGACTATGTCAACATGTGGAAGCATCTCAATCAAGGTATCCAACTTCGCAAGAATATCAGTTTTGAGGTTGCTGAGTATATTTCCAGAGCACGTGATAAGATTCGTATGGATATGCTGCGTGCGCCTACAGAAGAAGTCAGGGCACCATTGGAAGCTAAAATGACCAAACTTCTTAAAGTTGAACAAAGCTTGTATAACACGGGATTTACAGAGTCAACGATGAAGATGGCCTCCACCTTCTTCTACGAGGAGGATTTTCAGACGAAGCTCAACAGCAACGTCATGCTCTTCGGTTGTAAGAATGGAGTGCTTGAACTTCGTGCGACAACCCCAAGCAATCCTCACCCGCATGTTCTCTTCCGCGATGGTCGTCCTGAAGACTTTGTGAGTTTCCTCGCAGGACAAAATGGTCAAGAGGTCCCTCCTATCAATTACATTCCGTTTAGCGAACTGAATGAGGAACAACTTGGATATCTCACAGGACTCCAAGACTTCTTTAAGAAGATTATTCCTCGTGATGACCTTCGCGACTATGTTCTCCGTTTAATGGCAAGTTGTTTGGAGGGCACAAACAGAGAGCAGTGCTACTACATCTTTACAGGTGGTGGTGGTAATGGTAAGTCCAAGTTGATGGACCTCTGTCGCTTGACCTTTGGTGACTACTGGTCCTCTCTTCCGACGACAGTGCTCACACGAAAGCGTCCTGATTCTGGCGCAGCGAATCCTGAAATCATGGCGATTAAGTTCCGCCGATTCATTACGATGCAAGAGCCTGATGAAAAGGAGCCTTTGAATACGAGCCGCATGAAGCAGTTCAGTGGTGAAGATATTATTGAAGCCCGTGGCCTCTTCCAGGACCAAGAGAAATTCAAGGTGACAGGCAAACTCTTCATGATGTGTAACAAGCTTCCTCCTATCTACAGCATGGATGGAGGTACTTGGCGTCGTATCCGAGTCATCCCCTTTGAGTCTAAGTTCGTAACGGCAGATGATGAAGATTACAAGGCGAAGAAGCCGAATGTCTACCTCCGTGACCCTGAACTTGATAACAAACTCATGATATGGCGTGAGACCTTCCTCTCCTGGATGGTCCACATCTATGAGACAGAGTATATCAACAATGGTCTGGAACCTGTGCCTGATATTGTCAAGAAGACGGCGATGGATTACAAGGAGACCTATGATTCGTATGCGAAGTTCCGCAATGACCGCATTCGCAAGGTTACGGGTCAAAAGACAGAGTTCAAGCAGATTCAGCGTGCGTATTCCCAGTGGCTCAGTGATGCGCGCCGTTCTGGTTCTCGTATGAATCCCAAGGAACTTCAGACTCGTCTGAATGACGAATTTGGAGACCCTTCTGATGGAAAGACATACAACCACATGATGGTGTTCTTCGATGACCAGGATGTAGAAGACTTTGACAAGGAAAATGTTACTACCACTTAGATATGAGAATAATAGTGTTGGGAAGTGATTGCTCAATAACATTTCATCTTATTGAAAATAATCTAAAAGGGCCAAGCAGTCTATTTGAATGGTGTATCGTCCCGAGATTTTCGGATATACATATTGTATTGGAAGAATTGATTAAAAAAAATAGTATAGATATTTTTGAAAAAGACTCTTTACCTGGAAACCTTTTTTTAGGAAATTCTTCAATTTATACGTCGCATTATTCAAAGGAAACCTATCCAGAAATTGTAAAGAGAAGATGGGAAAGGTTTGTTTCGTATGTCCAAACTGAGAAGGTTCTATTTGTCTATGATGATAAAAATGGGTATACATCACAAACTGATATTCAGTATTTTAAACTCCTCATAGAGAAACTAAACCCTCAAGCAAAGTATAATATTCTTCTCTTATCAAAGGAGGATGGATTCACTCAGATAATAGAAGAAAAGCTGTTCCATTGTAAATTTAAGAAGGAACATATTCTGGGCACCATTGAAGGAGCTTGCTCGTTTGGTCCTCCCTACAAATTTTGTTCTGATAGAGATGACAAAGATTAGGCATATCGGATGATGATTTGAGAAATCACAACACCCAGTGCGAGCAACACAAACAACGCGAATAAGAAGAAAAGGAGGCTATTTGTTACACGAGATACATAGGTACAAAGGACAAGTGAGATTAAAATGTAACTGACAAAAAAGATTGCGAGAACCATATCTTGGAGTGTTTGAAAGTTTTTTCTCGGTGGGACCTGTGTAGAGCGCTTTTCAAGAAAATCTTGTTCATAGGTTGTAATACCAGATTCCAAATCTTTTTTCTTTGCTTTCAAACTTTGAAGTTGTCCTTCAAGAGACGATTGAACACCAAGTGTATCTGCTTGAGACGATACCATACTTTGATAATCCGTTTGTAAATCAGATGCGAGATTTAGTGTAGTCATCGCATTTGTTTTCCGTGAGGCAATTGAATCACCCATTTCTTTCTATCAAGCACTGGGGTTCTTTGTGTATACAGAACACACTCCTGCCAAATCAACACCGGAAAGATTTGTAAGACCATACTTTGCGTAGAGAGAGGCCAAGTCTGCTTCTGTCTTAAAATCCCACGCAATAGAGGGTTCATTCTTGGATTTTAGTTTGGACCAATTGTTTTGGTCACGAATTCTGCTCGTAAATAAGTAACGAGAGAAAAAGAGCAATCCATCAATCACAAGTATGATGACCGCAACATACGCGACAAGAAGATAGGAGATTACATCAATACTTGCGAGATACGCAAAAATAGCAACAATCAAAATGCTTATAAACAAGACCTGAAGGAAAAAGAGGGTATCAAGTTTGTTTTGATAGGCATATTCATTTATCTCAGTTTGTCTTTCTGCTAAATCATAATTATAGATAGAGGAATTCATCTTCTAAGTTCTCGAGCGGAAAAAATAGAGCAAGAGTCCAACTGCTGCTAAATTTCCAAAGGTGTAAAGGGAGAGCTGATAAGTCGCGAAACGATTCTTTTCACGTGTGAAAACAACCTGGTCTTGCCGTAGTTTTACTTGGTTATCAAAATCAGCCATGGCTTCTATCATGTCTTGTGTATATTTCCCTGAAGCAATATCATTTTGTATTTTAATCAGGTCTTCTCTTGCTTTTTCATATTCACTCTTTGTTGCGGATTGTGTATTCTTTATAGCCGCATACCATTGTTTGAACGCAATGGGGTCGCTCGGTGGTGTGGGTTTTGTCAAGGGAGCCTGCTTTCCTTCAATCGCAGCTTGGTCCATAAAGAGCATACAGGTGAGTAAGTCTTGAAGTTGTTGATTGTAAGCAGATGCCCTTTTCAGAAAGGACTCATTTTTCTTCCCTTTCTGAATAGATTCTTGATAGGCAGATAAGTAGAAGACATATCTCTGTTGCGCATAACAAAATTCACGATGAATAGAATCAAGAAGTGTTTCAAAACTATAACTATTGAAATCGATGTACTTTCCAGCTTCCTTCGCACGCTGAAACAATTTTTCAAATTGAGCTTCTGTTATAATTCCATCACGTGTTCGCTCCAACTTCGCAGTTAAAAAGGACCCCTCTTCAAAAGGCATTTCAGCCTCCTCAAGAGATTCTAATGATTTTTTGGGACAACTCAAGTCCATTCCTGTTGTATCCTCTTACTTTGTTGCCATAGAAATAAGAAATCCAGATGTTATTATTAATGCGGTCAACGCAGCAAGTGTGAGAGGATTAATCCATCCTAGAAGCATACCCAAGTAGCCTTTTGATTGAATAGGAACTTGTGTAGAGGGAATACCGGGTATTTGAGGAACCATCCAAGAAAGACGAATTTGGAATCCAAGTAGACTCATCACCAATCCAAAAAAGAAAAGTGTGAAGAAGATTGAAAATCCAATAAGAAGAAAGAGACTTGTAGAGCGCATAGGACGATTGAGCGGAAACCATCCTTCATAATCAGATGTTTTCTCTTCAATCTTTGAAATGGAGAGCGCACGTTCCTTTGCGACATTGTATTGGTCTTCCTTTTCTTTAAGGTCTTTCTGAAGTGCTACAACTTGTTCTTGAAGAGTAGACACATTCGTGGGAGAACTTTTGACTGCGGCAATTTTCTCACGCAAACAAGAAACCATACCAAAAATTTTAGATTCCGCTTGTGTAAGTTGGTCAGATGTAAGAGAACCGCTATTTAAATCTGTTAGAATAGGAGTCTTCCAATTTGAAAAGCCATTTGTAGAAGCGATAGCAGTATTTTGTTCCGCTGAACAAGACATCTTCTAACTAAGGCACACAAACACGATATACATCATAATACCCCGCTGAGGGGCTTGGACGAGTAATCTTGATAATATCATTCGGAACAAGCCCCATAATGCGAGCAATCATATCTTCATGGAAACGGATAATCGGAAGATTACTCTTCGAGCGAATGTAATTGGATTTCATAAACTCAGCATGTTCGGAAGCAGAGAGTTTGCTATGCTTTGGCACAAGAACATGGTGACGAGGGTCATAGACGAGTGTGTGAGCTTTGAAGAAGCGAATCTTCAAATTGTGTTTCTTGAGTGCCGAATAGGCTTCCTTGTGAAAGACTTCTCCTACATCTTCAAGAAGAATAACAATGACTTCTGTCTTTGGAAGGTCCTTCTCACCAATGGTTTCAAGCGTGTTGCTCATAAAGCTTGTAAGTTTTTGCTTGAGTTTTTGGAGAGAATAGAGAACTAGGCATCGCGTATAAGGAGAATCTTCCGTGGCTTCCTTCTTTTCCAGTGTCATTGTGAAAGGTTCACTTCCCACGGCCATCGCTGAAATTTCCCAAGGACCAAACACCTCATATCGGGATGTATCGTATCCCTCCTCTTTCAAAATGTTTAGAAGTGTAAGACGACTTCTATACAAAATGTCAATATCTTCAACACTCATTCTACCTAGACTGAGTAGGAATCATTTGTCAATTTTTAGACCTTTAGTTTTTGACAACATTCACCCTCACATTTCCTCCATACGTTGGCCCATTCCCAGCTCCCTCTACACGCTTCGGTGAGTTGCTACGAGGTCTCGCAGAGGGTAGCGCAAGTGAAGGTTGAAGTCCTTGGGCCCTTAAGGCATTCTCTGACGTATCGACTTGGATAACAGGTCCTGTGCCGGGTATTCCTGGTTGTAGCACTTGTGCGGGAGGTGCGACATTTGTATTCAGGATAATTTGTCTTGTCTCAGTTTGAGAAAGGTTTTGAGGACCCGCAAAGGCTGCTGCTGCGCTGGAAGGCAGAGGAACAACAAGATAAGGTGCTGATCCATTGGGAGGTGCCATAGAGGCCATAGGTGCAACAGAGGTTATATTGGTCGTTGTAGCAAGAGGTTGTGTTCCTTGAGGAGCACCTTCCAATTGAACAGGCATTTCCTCTGCATCTACATCTCCGTCCACAACTGCTCCAATCGCTCCAGGAAGTTCAGAAGGACGTTCTCCATCGGCTACTTCCTCAGATTCAGGGAAGACTTCATTCTCCACTTCTTCTTCTGCCTCACGGAACTCAGGAACATTGGTGTCCAATATAATGCGACGAGGAAGCTCCTTGGACAATGCGGCTTCTTGTTCAGCCGTTGTAAGCTTCTTCAAGAGTGGTGGATTAATTGTCTGGAGGTCAGCATTTGTCAGGAAACGCATGCTCACATTCATATAACTGGAAAGTTCTTGTTCAAGAAGTTTCACAGAATAAGGCATCTCAATCTTGGAGAAAGAGACATTGCTGCGTTTTGTATTAGGAATGATTTGGAGGTTATTCACGCTATCTCCATAGAATCGCACAGGACCATCACATACAGAACAAATGGCCAACCCTGTCTTTTCATTGTAAATAGGAATCGTTCCACACCCATTACAGACGACAAACTCCGCACCATCTGCGCGCTTCATATAGCTTTCACGAACAAAGGAAGCAATTCCGTGACCCACAATCGCATCACGTTCCATTTCACCGATACGAAGACCACCCTGATTACCACGACCACCAGTCGGTAAATGTGTACGTTGTTCGCGTCTTCCTTCTCCACGCGCATTCCATTTGTCTTCTACCATGTGTTTGAGTCTCATTGTGTAGACATTACCCATAAAAATCGTAGAAGGAATCATCACACCTGTTGTGCCATCGTAGAGAAGTTCTTCACCAATCGGCTCCATTCCAAGTTGGTCTCGCAACACCTTTCCAATGGCTTCGTGAGGAGACCCTGTATTCATGAAGGTTGTCGCATCTCCAATCGCTCCTACGAGAGATGCTGTCTTTCCAAGCAAAGCCTCTAAGAGTTGCGCAATCGTCATACGAGAAGGAATGGCGTGGGTGTTCATAATCATATCAGGGATGAGACCATCTTTTGTGCGAGGCATATCATGTCCACGAATCATCATACCAATCGTTCCTTTCTGGCCGTGACGATTGGAGAACTTGTCTCCCAATTCAGGAAATCTGTATTGTGTCACACGAACTTTCACAAGTGCTCGTCCATTGTTATCAACCATGATGGCCACCTTTTCAACAATTCCAGACGTCCAGACTTGAGGAGTGAGACTCGCATCACGAATCGCACCTCCTTCTGCCCGCATATAGCGGCCCACAAGTGCTGTATTTTCATCCACAAATTCACCTTCACGAATAATTCCACGCTCATCTAACTTAGAATAGTCTAAGCCCGCACGAAGCGCCGTCCATGCTGGAACATTGGCTGGATTTCCAATCTTTGTTTCTGTCTTGGCTTGTTCATCCACCTCCTCAAAGCATTCATAGCTTCTGTAGGCAATACTATTAAACAATCCTCTCTGGAGTGCGTCCGCATTCATCACAATGCCGTCTTCTTGATTGTATCCTGTAAAACATCCCATCGCAAGGATAAGATTTTGTCCATAGCCCATATTTCCGTTTGCGACGTGGTCAAAATACAAGGTGCGCACAAGTGGAGCCTCGCTGTAACAAAGAACGTGGACTTGATTATCAAAGCGATTTTGGAAATTTGTCGCAAAGACAGAAAGACCCTGTTTGCTCTGAGAACAACTGAGCTGATTACGCACACCTTGATTGTGATTGGCAAAAGGAATAATACTTGTCATAAGGCCAAACATCGTAGAAGGGTGAACTTCCAAGTGTGTTGTGCTAGGCAAAACCTGCTCAGGGAAACAGGCTACATAACTCTCATTGTGTTCATAGGGATCTACATACTCAATACATCCAATATGAGGGAGAAGAACTTTCTCATAAAGTTCAAGAGTCACACTTTCCTGATTCGCAAGAGGGTCTACAAAAATATTTGTAGAGAGTGTATGTGATTCTGTAAGAGGAAGATTCCCCAAGAAAAGGTCACGCCAGCTCTTTGCGCTTCGTAATTTATCACTTGGAATCCGTCCATTTTCAAGATGGATAAGAGGACGCAAAGGGCGACCTTCATCAATATACAAAAAGACATACTTATCACGAATGGAGAATCCAGCACTGGTAAAAGCAGGCAAGCATCCAGTCCATTTCATAAGTTTCAAGACACGCACTAAATCATTTGGACGAAGTGTGTATCCCAGAAGTCCAGAATTTAAGAAAACTGGAACACCCAGACTTATTACATTGGAGGTCACTTCTTCACAGGGAATCACACCTGCGCGGTCAAAGAGCCATTTGACAACCTTTGTGGGAAGACAATATGTGCTCATCGCAGTCAATACATTCATATTCTTTGTAATACCGATGCTCGCACCAGAAGGTGTTTCATTTGTACAGAAATATCCATACTGACTTGTGTGAAGTCTTCGCGGGCCCTGGAGTTTCATAGACGTGTCGAACTCCAAGGAGAGACGACGACAATGCGATAAGAAATCCATATACGAAAGACGAGAGAGCATTTGAAGAACACCTTGCTGCTCATTGCCAGGCTTGGAGCCCCATTTTCCTTTGAATCCACGCATAAGACCTTCCGTGATAAAATTGGGTAACATCATAGAAGAAAGTATCGCAGAAGAGAAAAGGTTTGTAAAATTGGAGCCCTTGTAAATACTCTTGTTGTATTTGAACTCTTTATCAAAGGTTAAAAGAGACTGCTTTGTCCAATTTTCATAGACACCTTGGAAAAGCATACGAGTCAAAATACCACTTGTTAAACATCTCTGGTTACGAATGTCATCGCGGTCTGTGGGTTCATCAATTCCCGCAGCGACACGAAGTATTTTTCGCACACACTCTCCTAAGAACATCGCACGTGTGATGAGATTGTCTTCGCAGTGCGCAAAAAGATTGTTATGGAGAACATCCATAACGTGTTCATCACTGAATCCTTTTGTGAGAACCTTGATATATTCAATGCTGCTGTAAGTATCAAGAAAAGGGAATGCGTGCGTGATACTTTCATCCAACATAGGTTCAAGAATCTTTGTTTCATCCGAATCAGGATTGGGGAGAATCGCACGAACAATATCTTCATCTGCTTGAATGCCGAGCGCGCGGAACAAAACAAAGAGGGGCACTGGTTTTCTCACGTAGGGAATCTGAACTTCAATCGCATTGGAACGACGATACAAGTTAAAACCTACTCTGCGAATCGCACGTGTATTCGGATTCAAGCATGAAATGAGTCCTTGATACGCAACCTGAGGGTCTCTTGGTTTTTTACTCACATAGAGGGTGTTGAATGCCTGTTGTTGACTTGTCACCAAGACTTTCTCAGAGCCTTCAATAATAAAATAGCCACCATAATCATACACACATTCGCCTGCCTCCTTCAAAAAGGCTTCAGGTTTCTTATGGAGAAGACAATACCGCGAATGAAGCATGATAGGAATTTCAAACAGAGGAAATTTCTTCAAGAAAGGTTCAGATTCGGGGTCCAATTCCACCAGGCGCTGTTCCTTTGTATCAGGGTCAGTGAAGGTAAGACGAACATAAATATCCGCTTGAACCTGACTCTTGTATGTGAGGTTTCGCAGACGAGCTTCATTCGGAAACAAAAGTCTGACTTCGTTTGTATTTTGAAGACTGAGTGTAGGGCTTCCAATAAATAACGCATTTCCATCTTTTCCACCAATAAAAAGTTCAGCCTTGTATAAATAATTATCCGTGTCGCCAATCTTTTCTTGAAGAAGAATCAGTGGATTTTGTGATTGTATGACCGCTCCCAAATCTTGTGAAAGAAACTGGTCATAACTATCAATGTGATGCCTTGTCCAAGGATAATCTTGTGTCGTATAGTAAAGTTTTAGCAACTTTTCAACAAGTTGTATAGCATCATCTCCTTTTAAAGCTGCTTCCATCTCAAGAATCCTAATCGCAGATGAGGTTTCTTCACATGGTAACGAAGCGCTTTTTACATAGATTTCCAAGCAGGGTCTTCAGGAGCAGGAGATGGGGGTAAAAGACCTCCTGAGTATGCTGTGCGCACATCTTCAAATACACTGGAAGGAATGGCGCCGCCCGCTTGATTAGAGCCTAATCCTGCCGGTAGGGAAGGCGTAATATCCTTCACTCCACAATCAGCTTTGTAGGCAAATTGGTTGAATTTATCATAGCCAGCCAAGCCAGCAGAAAGATAAGCAGGATAAGAAACAGCACCATTGAAGGAAGGACCATCGATGCCGGGGCGAGTCTGATAATCAAGAGGAGCACCAGCGAGAGGAGCAGCACCACCTTTCATTTTTTTCATCTTTCGTGTCATGCGCTTTGGTTTCTCAGTCATTCTCACTTTCAAGTAGGCTTCCGCGGCACTTTTCTCAAGGTCACGACCAAAGATTTCTTTCCAGCTAGCCTGAAACTCTTTAATTTGTTCTGACATTGGCTTTGAGCGAACACTCTGAACCTTGGCTTCCACCTTTTCAAAGGCATGTTTGAGTTCAGGGATTGTCATAGAATGTGATTTCTTTGATGTTTTATTTTTGCGAGTCTTTTTACTCACCATTCTAGTAATTCTTACGATAAATATTTACGATAAAAAGCAGTGGATCCCACATTTCTCTCAGGCGTAATATAACTAGACGCAGCTTTCAGATTCGGTTTCAAGTTCTGAACATAGCGCTGAACATCAAGTGGAACAACAGGTGCCTTTTTTCCTGGCCAAATCCATTTTCCAAGAAGATTCAGTAACCAACCAACGAGAAACACGACCAAAATCGTAATTAAAATAGTTCCAGATGAGCCTTGAAGGGCGTCTTTCCAGGTGATATTTCTGTATTCATCTTGAAAAAACTGCTTATGTTCATAAATCACAAGTCCCATTGTAACAGCCGCAAGAAGAGTAAGTAAAAAAGGGCTGACGTAGGGATAAACACCCATTATAAGAATTGCGGCAAGAACAAATATAAGAAGTGACGGGAGGAACAACTCCATTCTGAAAAGTCCTAAGATTTATTTACATTCGTGATGAGAATTGGCTTTTTGAGTTTATATCCAAGAACAAGAGGGTCAAAGAATTTTGGGGTCCAATTCGCAATCGGAATTAGCTGAGAACAAAGAGCTCCTTTGGACAACGTATGAGGAGCGCTTAGAGCTTCAGATTTCGCACATTCCCATACATTCCACTTCAACTCGCATACGTAATACCGAAACTTCTCATCGCGCGGAGACCCTGATAGCGTAGTAAGTTCAACACTTGCCATTCCAATCCTACTGAATAAACTAGGAAACGCCTTTTCAAATTTTATCAATAAGGTCTACTTGTGTCAAGAAATGCTTACGACAGCACTGACGCTTCAAGCCAAGCGCATCAAGAATCTTCTTCTCAATCGTTTCGGGAAGCGTAGAGCCATCAAAGTATACTTTTGTTACATCCTTGTCACCACGCATTTCCTTTCGCTTGGTTTCATAAAATCGCCATTTGTCGGCGAGAAGTTTTCCACAATTCATACAACGAACAGGGATAATCATACTTTCTGGTAAAGCACAAGAAACTTCCAAAGGTTCAATTTTACGAACATTCATGTGCGTTTCATCCGTTTTTTTTGAAGCCACTCCGCTATCAGAATGACTTCCGTTCTTTACTCTGGGGGATTAAACTTCCAAGGTAGCAATCCTGTTCGTAGCGAACTTGTAGGTCTACGGAACTTAGTGAATGATCTTGAAAAGCGCTTGAAGAAACTTGAGGCTGGTGGAGGTGGCACGGCGACTGCTGTTCAAGGCCCGCCCGGACCTCAAGGCCCCCCTGGTCCGCAAGGGCCTCCTGGGCCTCAGGGACCTCCTGGACAGATGGCCTATATCGCAATGCCTCCGAATATGATGCCGTCCGCTGCTGTTCCTGCTCCTACCGCAGTAGCTCCTGCTCCTGCTCCTGATGCTTCTACGACTCTGTCTCAGTAAGTTGCTTTCTCAGTTTTCTGATTTGCGCTTCTGAAATGTGGACATTGAGTTCTAAGAGTTTATTTTGTAAATAGGCCGCACTCGCATTTGGTTTTTCACGAATGAACTGAAGAATGATATTTTGTTCTTCTTCTGTCCATTTGGTTTTTGATTTTGATTTCGCAGCTGGTTTGTCAATCACCTGTATCTCTCGTTCTTCCCCATGACTTGTTTTCTTGATTTTTCCAATAATTATCTGTGAATTGTGATGTTTATCGTGACATACTTGACAAACTACAATCAGATTACTTAGCGCATTTTTATGGGTTCCATCGGGAAAATATCCTTGTTCATCTGCTTCTTTTTGGGGGCGAATATGGTGAACTTCAAGAACACTTGTCATATCACATTTACACACACCACATTGTTTTAAAAAGACATTGGAGTTGTAAGAACTTTTGCTCGCATCTTCTTCTTTCGTGCTTCCCAAAAGTTGATGACGAAAGGTTTGCGCTTTTTCAAGAAACGCAAGAGGAAGATTGAGAGCTCTGGCGACTTCCAATCCATAGAGTGAACTTCCTGCGCCACGATGAAGTGTTCTATCATAAATTAATTTGTCATGCGCAGCTTCATATCGCACACGAAGATGCCAGATTTGAAGAGAGGAAAGATTCGCAATTGAATCAAGCGCGAGAAGCCCATGTAAATGGGTCGCAAAAATAAACGAACTTTGTTTTTGAGACAGCCATTCGAGACCCGCAGCTACTAAGCTCGTCGCAGAAACCGATTCCGTTCCACTACAAAGTTCATCCCCAAGCACAAGACTTCTGGAATCAGCTCTCTTCAAAATCTCACGAAGTTCTGTCATTTCCACAGTGAAACTGGAAAGTCCCGCCCATAAATTATCATGATTGAGAATTCGTGTAAAGATACTATGATAAGGTCGCAGACGAAATTCTGATGCGGGAACAAACGTTCCACATTGCGCAAGAATCACCGCAATTCCCAATGCCTTCATCAGTGAAGATTTTCCACTCGCATTCATTCCATAGACCAGCCATCCAAGAGAGCAATCCTCATACCCAAGACTAATATCATGTTTCACATAATCTACTTGTCCAAGTGTCTGTTCAATGAGAGGATGCCTGAGTCCATGCGCTTCTACTGCGGAACTTTCTCCTTCTTCATCAAATTCAGGACAACAGAATCCTTTTTCTTTGGAAATACGAGCAAGAGTAAAGGTCACATCAGCTTCCGCAATCCAATGTTCTAGCTCTTCCCAGAATTCCGCATACGAATCTACAAGACTCTGACAAACACTTGGAAGTTCTTGTTGAAAGGTCCGTTGGAGCTCCTCCCGTTTTTCAAAGACCTTTGTATGAATCGTTTCTAAGTGAGGGATATTGAGATTCGCACCACTTTTTTTCATAGAGACAGACATATTTGGAAAGGGATGCTGCGCACGAGGAGTTTGGAGTTTTATTTCTACTTGTTTCATGGTGGTTTTATTTCCAACCACGCAATACAAAAGAGTTTCGCGACTCTCAATCTTCAAGGCTTCTGGAGGAAGACCTACCCAAACACGCAATGTTTCAACCAGCGTTGTCACACTTTCTTTTAAATCAAAAAGTTCCTTCTCCACTGCGGCTGTGCGAGGTGCTTTCTTCTCTGGAAGAAACATACTATTTTCATCACAGGCCTCCGCTTTGCGAATATCAAAATGTTGATGAAACTCTTCAATATAATGTTTGAGAGCAATACAAAGTTCAACAGGCATCTCCAAACCTGAATTAACAAGGTGTCCTTGAAGAAGCAAAATACTGGAATACGTTTGTTCCAAAAAAAGAACATCAGATGCTGAGACCTTGTAGGTTTGGATTTTTCGGTGAAGTCTCGCAAGGTCATACATTTGTTTGAAGAGAATTCCAATTTGATGCTTGGTTTTATCAGGAAGACTTTGCGCAATCTTTATTTTTGTTAGACGTTCTTTTAATGTGTTCACATTGGTAATAGGATAGAGCAATCGCATGCGCATGGCCCGTTTTCCCATAAGTGTCTGTGTGTTCATAAACATACCAAAGACAGATTCTTCTACACGCGACCCCAAAATGTTCACTTGTTGAAGAACATTGTTTCCTAGAAAGACAGATTCTTGTGGAATCCAGAGTGTATGACTATGAAGTTTTTCTGTCATAGATGGAAAATGGTCTTCAATGAAACGCAAGAGAAGAGTGAGTGACCATTCAACGAAGGGTTTATCACGAATATGAAGATATTCATAAATGGGCAAAAGCGTTTTGGGGCGAAACATCCGCTGGAGAAGAGATTCGCGCACAACAGAATTGGTGAGCGCTCCAAGCTGAAAGTCTGTAATCACTCGTCTATGAAGAAGAGGATTGTGGAGACCAAGCTTTCCTTTGAGAGAGACTTCAGAGGGCATTGTGACTGCGTCCCCTTTCCAAAAGACAATGAGTTCTCGTGGAGGGTGAACTTGGAAAAAATGGACCAAATCATCGGTTGTCCAACTTTCTGCTTTTCCTGCGGCTTGTCCTTCATAGGAGAGAACTTCTCCAGTGGTAAGGTCAATCGCAGTTGCTGCGAACCGAGGAGGTTCCTGGGAAGGCCACGTAGCTTCTTCAAAATAGACACATCCAAGAAAAAGTGTTTCTGTTTGGATGCTATCGACAAGTTCAGTATGGGTTCCTGGAGATAAAATACGTGTCATTTCACGATATTTCTTTCCTCCAATCTCCTTTGTTTCTTCAATCACAACACAGGTCCAATTTTCTCGCGTGAGTCGCAATGCGAAGGAGTGAAGACTCTGATAGGGAACACCTCCCCAAATTCCATCACGATTTCCAGGTCCACTTGCTTTTTTGAAGGTTAATTTAATTCCCAAAAAATCAATGATTTTTCTGGCCGTTGTTTGTCCTTCACCCGTTTCTGGGTCAAGAATATCATAAAACTCAAAGAACTTGCCTACTTGAAAAAAGACGGCCGTCTGAGGGCCATATATCGTAGCATAATGTTTATACGATTTGACATATTCATCATACATGGTGCTTGGCGTTGATGCCATTCCTAGTAAGACTAGGCTATTTTCCTTTAGCCTAGTTTCTGTATCTCAGGAGTCCGCCTCAGGAGTATAAAACACCTGCTTCAGACCATACTCACGAATACACTTCTCCAGAACCCTCTGACACTCACAGCAAGGCTTAGAGTTGGCTGGCTGCCCTTTTGCGTTAAACCTCCACACATACATCGTTGCTCCACGCAACTTCTCCATATCCCCCAGTCTCTTCAACGCATTCATCTCCGCATGAATCGTATAAGTAGAGAATCCACATCCACTAGACCTTGTTCCACTCTGATTTACCGCTGTCGAGAGAATACGATTTCCCTTGACAATGGTACAAATATGAGCAGAATGCTTTGACATGCTCACCTTGGGAGAAGGCCTCACAGAACTCAACAGATACTCATGGAACTGCTTGCCCATCTGAGCAAGAGAAGAAACGGGTTTTTGGGTTTTTTGGTTGTTATACAAGGGGCTTAGGGCTTAAGGAGCGTCAATTTTTCGCCGCCTCCTCCTTTTTTTCATCCTCCTTTGGAGGAGGGAGAGGAGAATTCGCCATAAATGCTATGGTAAGTAGAAGATATACCATGAAAAATACACCGAAACTCATTTTTAGAGGAGCTACCATTCCTACCCAAATTCCAATGAGACCAAAAACTGCTGCAAAAATACTTATATATTTTGTAGCAGATGTTTTTGGATATACACTAAGATAAATTGAAGCGACAATTGCAGGTAAAAAAACTACTGCGCTAATCATAAGATTAATTGCTTTATCACTCGCAAAAAAACTGGCAATTCCTAATGTTGGCATCTTAGGAGTTTTGAGTTTAGGAAGTTTGGGTGATTTAACTTTGGGGGTCTTCAACTTGGGAAGTTTGGGCATCTTTAATTTAGGAGCTTTGGGTAACTTGAGAGCCATCTACTTTTGGAAAAGACTTTATAACGCCCGTTGTTTGAGTTGCTCAAAATCTGTATACATCTGACGTAAAATCGCTTCAGGGGCTTTAGAATCCTTTTTAATAAGTCCTGCCTGATGAAGTTTCTTTTTAATATCTTCAATAGGGGCCTTTTCTGTTTCCTTCTTTATTGTTTTTGCGCGATGAATCCGATTGGAAAGTCCATCTAAAGAGACTTTGATTCTTCTCGCAATTTTCATCGTTTTTGTTTTCACTTTCTTAAGAGGAAGAACACCGGGAGTTTCTTTCACTACTTTTGGCTTCGCAGGTGCGAGAACAACCTTTTCCTTCGCTTTTTTTGTTTTTTCAAGAATCACTTTCACAGGAAGTTTCTTTTTTTCTTTGGCTCCTCCATCCAAAACTTCTGTAATATTCTGCTTAGGGGCTTCTTTCTGCGGTTCTGGCACCCTTTCTGGTTCAGGCTCTTTGGTTACTACCGCGATAACATTCTTAGCTCTGGAAGAATTTGTTTTTTCTACTTGAAGTTGTCTATCACTTTCAAAGACCATAGGAGCTTCTCGGGCTTCAGGAGGAACTTGTTGTCCTCCTCTTTGTTGCTTCCGTTTGCGTCTTGTTTTTGTTCCTGTTAGATAACTTTCTGCCGCAGAACCCGAAATAACAACTGATTTTGTATCACTGCTCATGCTATACAGAGTAAAGAAAGCTTCTTTTCCGCCTAAACATACCACTCGTATAAAATTGAGGGATGGGAAACCAAGAGAATTGTTCAAAGGAACCTATGATACCCTCTTACAAGTTTATTCTTGACAAATACTTTAGTCAAGCAGATGGCAGACAGATTATTTCCCATCAACTTGAATCTTTCAATCACTTTATGGATATTGATATTCCAGAGATTATCCAGCAAGTAAATCCAATTCTGATTCGAGGCAGTCCTGAAATTCCTCTTTCAGGTCCTCGGTCGGCACTTGCTTCTGCGACAGGCCTTTCCACAAGCGCGGCAAATGCGCTTATGGGAAATACAGATACTCCCTATGTTCAACCTTCTGTTCAAGCCAATCATGAATATGAAGTTCAACTCTTCTTTGAAAATACATCCATTCGCAAACCTACCATCTTTGAAAACAATGGTGCTATTCTTCCTATGATGCCCAATGATGCGCGTTTGCGAAATCTTACATATGCTTCTCCACTCTTTGTGGATGTTCGCGTACGCACAACTTTTATTGATAATACAAAGCAAGGTGAAAAGGTTATGCGTGAGCGTCTCTTTCCAAATGTCCATCTAGGAAAGATTCCAGTGATGGTTGGCAGTAAATATTGCTTGCTCCATGACCAGAAGCATATTCATCCCCAAGTGCTAGGCGAATGCGCAGAGGATTTTGGCGGATATTTCATTATCAGTGGTGGTGAACGTGTGATTATCAGTCAAGAACGTATGAGTGAAAATCGCCCCTTTGTCTTCCGTAACAACCGCACGTCCACGAAGGAAGTAGAAGTTATTGAAGTTAAGAGCATTGGTCCTGACAATGACCAAGTTCCAAAGAACAATGCTGTAAAAATCATGTATCACCCCAAGAATCCTCAACTCTTTGTGCTTCGCACTGCGATTCCACGTGTGAAGACAGAAATTCCTCTCTTCATTCTCTTCCGTGCGCTTGGTGTGACTGCCGATAAAGATATTGTAGACCTTATTCTTGGACCACATGGTGACCCTGTATTTGACAGCATTATCACGGAAACCATTATGGAATCCAAGGATGTTCAAACACAGGAACAGGCTCTTGCTTGGATTAGCGGCCAAGTGAATAGCTGGTCCTCTCGCACCACGAAACAGATGAAGATTCAAGATGTTCTTAACATTGAGTGTTTCCCTCACGTCGGTATCAAAGAAGAAACTTGGTATGACAAGGCCTGTTTCCTTGCGCACGTCGTTCGCAAAGTCTTGTGGGTCAATAGCGCTCGCATTCCCAATGATGACCGAGATGGATACCCCAATAAGCGTGTGGACCTTCCTGGGTTCCTGCTTGCGAATCTCTTCCGCTCGTATTTCACTGGAAAGATGATTAAGGATATTCGCGCAAGCATTGGCAAGGAGATTCACAGCGGTTCTTGGCGAGCCAGTGGAAACTTCGAAGATATCATCAACGTGAGCAACATCAACAAGATTATCAAGTCTGTCATTCTAGAAGTTGGCTTGAAGACTTCTCTTGCGACAGGCAACTTTGGTTCTGCGAAGATTGGTGGCCCTACGAAGATTGGTGTGTCTCAAGTACTCAATCGTCTCAATTACATTTCAGGAATTTCTCACTTGCGCAGAATCTCCACACCGATTGAAAAGACTGGAAAACTTGTTCTTCCTCGTAAGCTTCACAATACGCAATGGGGATATATCTGTCCTAGTGAAACTCCAGAAGGTCATGGTGTAGGTGTAGTGAAAAACATGAGCAGCACTGCGATTGTGAGTATCTATAGCAATCCTGGGACGATTCGTGAATACATTCAGACGCTTGGAACACTCAAGCCCTTGAAGCAAACAACTCTGGATGAAAAACACAATGGAACTCGTCTCTTCTTGAATGGAGCGTGGATTGGAATTCTCTCTACTGAGGATACTCTGCCTACCCTTCGTAAACTCCAATATGCGAAGCGCGCAGGACGCATTCACATTCAGACAGGTATCATCTGGAAGAGTTCACTCCGTGAAATCTGGATTACCACAGAAGCAGGTCGTATGCTCCGCCCTCTCTTCTTTGCGGGAGCCATTGATGAAATTGCGAAGGATACCACTGGAAAACTTGTGGAAAGCATTCATGACTTGAAGACTTGGGAAGAACTTGTTCTCTGGGAAACTCCTGGAGGAAATCATCTTCTTGAATTCGTAGACCCTGGTGAAACAGAAAATACCTATATCGCAACCTATCCCCAGGAAATCATTGACAATCCTCGGAAAGGATACACACACGCAGAGATTCACCCGAGCACGATTCTAGGAACTCTTGCGAGCAACATTCCTTTCCCTGACCACAATCAATCACCAAGAAATTCCTATCAAGCAGCGATGGGTAAACAAGCGATGGGTATGTATGCGTTGAACTTCCGTGAACGCTTTGATGCGCTCGCCCACTTACTCTGTTATCCTCAGATGCCGTTTGTCAGCCCTTTCATGTCGCAATACTATGGTGCGCAAAAGATGTGTTCAGGACAGAATATTGTTGTAGCCATTGCGACCTATACAGGTTATAATCAAGAAGATTCCGTCATGATTAACCGCGCATCTCTTGACAGAGGCTTGTTCCGTTCTATCTTCTACCGCACCTACAAAGATGAAGAGCGAAAGAATCAGTCTTCAGGTGAAGAGGAACGTTTCAGTTTCCCTGACCCCTCTCTCACACGTCAGATGAAGAACGCAAACTACAGCAAGTTGGATGGAACTGGCTTTGTTCCTGAAAACACCTTTGTGGATAGTGAGGATATCTTGATTGGAAAGGTTGTGCCGATTCGTGTGCCTACAGGTATGGTGATTCCTGCGGGTTCCAAGAAGTATCGTGATGTATCGCGCACGATGCGAAACAATGAATCAGGATGGGTAGACCGCATCTTCAAGAACAGAAATGGTGAAGGATATTCCTTCGTGAAACTACGAGTTCGTCAAGACCGCATTCCTGAGATTGGTGATAAGTTTAGTTCTCGTCACGGACAGAAAGGAACAGTGGGAATGATTCTCAATCCTGAAGATATGCCTCAGACGGCTTCAGGAATTATTCCTGACATCATCATCAACCCGCATTGTATCCCTTCTCGTATGACGATTGCGCAACTTATGGAAACACTTCTTGGAAAAGTGTGTGCGGAACTTGGATGCCTCGGTGATGGCTCTCCTTTCAATGAAGTGACTCTTGATAAGCTTCAAAAGATTCTCCGTGATGATTTGGGAATGGAACCCTCTGGAAATGAAATCCTCTACAATGGCTACACGGGTCGTCAAATGGAAACAAGTATCTTCGTAGGCCCCTGCTTCTATCAACGACTCCGCCACTGCTCCGCAGACAAGATGCACAGCCGTTCCTCAGGACCTCTTGTTATGCTCACTCGTCAACCTGCGGAAGGCAGAGCGCGTGAAGGTGGTCTTCGTTTTGGTGAAATGGAACGTGATTGCGTCGTCGCACACGGCATTGCGGAATTCACGAAAGAGCGTTTCATGGAGTGCTCTGACTTGTTCCGTTGCTGGTCGTGTAGAGATTGCGGCTTGATTGCGATTGTTACTCCTAAAGAGGGTATTTGGGCGTGCAAGGGATGTGGCAATACAACGAACTTCAGTTCTATTGAAATCCCCTATGCTTACAAACTTCTCTTACAGGAACTGGAAACGATGTCTATTACGTCTCGTATTCTCACGCAAGGCAAACTCCTCAAACATACTCCTCACAAAATTGATGAAGAATCAACGTAACCATAGGTAAGACTATGGGAAACGCAGTAGGAAAACAAGTAGGACCCGCAAGTTACTTTCTTATCGAAAGGATTTTGGACATATTTAATTATAAACCTCAAACATCTGACTTCATCATTACAAGAAAGACACAATCTATTCAAGCCGATAGATTAATTAGTATCTTCAAACAACTTCATTAAATCTTTATAAAAGAATTTATCTAATACATCATGAATATCTTGAATTTCATTTTTATAAAAGAGTTGAATATTTTCCATTTCTGCGATATCTATTGTTTTGCGTGTATGAATTAATTCTGAAAGTGACGATGGCCATTCATCATACAAGGGACTTGTATATCCATCTTCATAAAGAATATCAATTATTTGAAAGATTGTGTCATAGGGATAAATATAGTAAATATAAGAACCATCTTGATGCTGAAATGAAAATTGAATTAAGCAGACTAATTTTGTAAGAGTTTTTTGCGTGATGGACACTTCAAAAAGCTCTTCAATTACTTCGCGCATTGCTGTCATAAAAGGAGTTTCTCCATGATATTTTTTTCCACCGAAACTCGTCCATCTTTGTTGTTTTCTCTGAAACCCTGCGAGAAACGTTTGTTTGTCTGTGAACAAACATCCCGCCGATTCATACTCCATCTTTCTGTGTATAAAGATACTTATGTGATTTAAACCCGCAAACTAAAATTGATGGTTCCAGGATCCCATTTTGCGGTATAGCCCGGAATTGATTCTCAAAATGACCTATAGTATGCATGTCCTCAAGCGCAATGGTATTCGCGAAGCCGTGTCATTTGACAAAGTCTTGACACGAGTTCGCAAAGCAGCTCGTGGTCTTCAGGTGAATCCTGACGCGCTCTCTCAGCAGGTGCTTAGCCGCATCTATGATGGTGTTCCTACAACCCAGCTAGATGAGCTTACCGCAGCCAATGCGGCGAGTCTCTCAACGATTCACCCTGATTGGGCCACGCTCGCTGCTCGTATTGCGGTGAGCAATCATCATAAGAATACAAATCCTTCCTTTTGTGCCGTCATGAGAAGCCTCGCGAATCAGACGATGCCCAAAACAGGGGAAACGATTTGCTATATTTCTAAGGACCTGCTTGATGTTCTTGATAAGCATGGTGAAGAGATTGATGCCTATATCCAGCATGACCGCGATTATCTCCTCGATTATTTTGGGTTCAAAACTCTTGAAAAGTCCTATCTTCTCAAGGATGCGAATATGGTCATTCTAGAGCGTCCTCAGCATATGTGGATGCGTGTAGCAGTTGCTCTCTGGGGTAGCAATCTCCCACGTGTCTTTGAAACCTATGATACGATGTCCAAGAAACTCATGACGCATGCGACTCCGACTCTCTTCAATGCGGGAACTCCTCGTCAGCAACTCAGTTCTTGTTATCTTCTTTCCATGCATGATGATAGCATTGCTGGAATCTACAAGACACTAGGAGATTGTGCTGCGATTAGCAAGTATGCGGGAGGAATTGGTCTTCACGTTCACAACATTCGCGCACGCGGTTCTCTCATTCGTGGCACCAATGGAACCAGCAATGGTCTTGTCCCTATGCTTCGTGTGTTCAACAACACTGCGCGATATGTAGACCAAGGAGGTGGCAAGCGAAATGGTTCCTTTGCGATTTACCTTGAACCTTGGCACGCAGATGTAGAAGATTTCTTGAAGTTGAAGCTCAATAGCGGTTCTGAAGAGGAACGTGCGCGAGATTTATTCTATGCTCTCTGGATTCCTGACCTCTTTATGAAGCGTGTGGAAGCTGATGGAGATTGGACTCTCTTCTGCCCTTCTGAGTCTCCTGGCCTTGCGGATGTCTGGGGTCCTGAATTTGAGCGTCTCTATGAACAATACGAAAAGGAAGGACGTGGTCGCAAAGTTGTAAAGGCCCAGAAACTTTGGTTTCAGATTCTTGATGCGCAGATGGAAACAGGAACGCCTTATCTTGTTTACAAAGACGCAGCCAATCGCAAAAGCAATCAGCAGAATCTTGGAACCATTAAGTCAAGCAATCTCTGCTCTGAAATTATTGAGTTCAGCAATTCACAGGAAACTGCGGTCTGTAATTTGGCCAGCCTTGCGCTTCCCTCCTTCGTAAAGGATGGAAAGTTTGATTTCCAAGAGTTGATGCGTGTTGTGCGTGTAGCCACCCGCAATCTCAATCGTGTAATTGACATCAATTATTATCCAACTGCGGAAACGAAGAGAAGCAATATGCGCCATCGCCCAATTGGTCTGGGGATTCAAGGTCTCGCAGATGTCTTTGCGATGCTCAAGCTTTCCTGGGAAGGTGATGAGGCAGCGAAACTCAATCAACTCATCTTTGAGCACATCTATTATGCGGCAGTGGAGACTTCTTGTGAAATCGCAGAAGTAGAAGGTGCCTATGAAACCTTCCGCGAGCACGCAAATCCATATCTAGATGCGAATCACGCAGATTGGGGCATGAATCCTGGCAGTCCTGCCTCAATGGGTCGTCTCCAACCTGATTTGTGGGATGTTACTCCCATTACAGAGTCTGATACATCCTATGGATTGGATTGGACTACTCTTCGTGAGCGTGCGAAGAAAGGAATGCGCAATTCTCTTCTTGTTGCTCCTATGCCTACCGCAAGCACCTCCCAAATTCTCGGATTCAATGAATGCTTTGAGCCTTTCACCAGCAATCTCTACACTCGCAGAACACTCGCAGGTGAATTCATTGTTGTCAACAAGTATCTCTTGAAGGAACTTATGGACCTTGGTATCTGGTCTGAAGGACTCAAGCAACAGATTATTGCGCGAAATGGAAGCATTCAGGGATTGCCTGAAATTCCTGATGAGGTTCAGCAACGTTACAAAACTACATGGGAAATCAAGCAGAGATACTTAATTGATATGGCAGCAAATCGTGGAGCCTTCATTTGCCAGAGCCAGAGTCTCAATCTCTTCCTTGCGGACCCCAACTATGGAAAGCTCACGAGTATGCATTTCCACGCCTGGAAGCAGGGTCTCAAGACTGGATGCTATTACTTGCGCACAAAAGCGCCTGTAGCAGCACAAAAGTTTACGATTGACCCCCGTTTGCTCGCAGCAGTATCTGGTGGAGCTCCTCCTCCCAAGGCTGAAGAAGAGGATGATGATGATGCTTCCTCTGTAGAATCGGATTCCAGTGACTCTAGTGTTGAGGAAACTCCTGAGGAACGTAAGAAACGTGAACGAAAGGAAAAAATGGACCGCCTTGCTGCGGAGTATGAAGCAGCAGTGAAGGAACTTGCGGAAAAGAAAGCGAATGGTGAAGAAGTCTGCGAAATGTGTTCCGCCTAGACATTAATACACACGCTTTCTATAAAAACTTTCAGGTTCTAAATCAATATTTTTCCATTCACTCTCCATTGTCCAGCGAGAAAAAGGAACAGAAGAAGCCCATCGGTATGATTCAGGAAGTTTATTCCATTTAATAGGACTACTATCTCGAAACTTCAACTCTCTTGTGTTGTGAAGTTCCGTGATGGGGCTATAAATTGTATGGTCCCAGTCAGCATACGTATTGCTTTCACCAGGATGATAATGGCGGGTGGGAATGAACAGACGATTTGGATTTTTCATCCTGTGAGTATATGCGAAGGGATGATATGTATGAGAACCTTCCTTCAGAAGACAAATAATAAATCCAAATCCCTCTCGATAATTCTTGGCAAGCATGGGAAGTAAAGCATCATCAATATCAAAGACACTCGTATCAATTCGCACAAAATCATCAAATGAAGGAACGATAGAAGCCATATAGGAACCTACCTGAACCACAGGAAGGATGGAGGAAGTAGCATACATATGTTGAGGATTATAACTTCTTGTAAGTGAAAGTGTTGGAAGTCTTACAAAGCAATTATCACAATCCTCAAAGAACTTTGAATACTTGCTCAAATCAAGAAGTTCAATGCTTTCCGGATTTGGCACAGGTAGAATCATCGCATTCTTTGCCTGAGACGTCACCTTGTTGGAATAGATAGTAATTTGGCGAGTATTCTCTTCATCAGGAGATACATAAATTTTCGTATTCGAAACCTTATCTACCTTGCTCAAAATAATACACATCTAGAAAGAATTCTTAAATTGGCTTTATGCGTGAAAAAAAGGGAATCCTAGGTAGAATCAAATGTGGACCCTCGCTCTTTTCTTCTTCTTGCTCTCTCCCGGTGTTCTCCTCACCCTCCCCGCTGGTAGCAAGGGTGTCTGGATGTCTGGCCAGACCAGTGTAGCTGCTGCCGCCGTCCACGCTATCGTGTTCGTCCTCGCCTTGGTCTACGTTGTCCCCGTTCTCCGTCGTTTGGGCCTCCCTCTTGAGGGCTTCCAGGCTGGAGCCGCTGAGGGTGCTGACTGCAAGAAGGATGATGACTGCGCTTCCAAGAAGTGCATGAACATGAAGTGCGTAAAGGCTTAAGAAGCTCTTTGCTCCTGAACTTTGACTCCTGCGAGTCCATGAATAAAGATTAAAAATTCCCGAGGAAATCCCCAAAAACATCCTGGGTTGACATCGGCTCCCGCTGGGATACGACGTGAACTTGTATTGTTTCCGTGAGAAAACGCAACAATAATTTGCTGAGGAGGAATTTCAAGCACTTCACACTCTCGCCCACGAACGAACCCTTCTCCTTCTCCAACCTGAACATCCGAGGGGAACTTCTTTTGTGCCCACCAAGACTTGTAAAAAGTGAGCGTGGCTTCCGAAACACGTTCTGAAAGAGGAATATCAAGTGGAGGAGAATTCACAGCACTAATTGCTTTGTTCAAATCGTAACAAGCAATTGTTGTACAGGCCACTGCCTTCGGTTTCATAGGATGAAGCGTGAGCCAAGCAACACGTCTGCGGAAAGAGGTTTCAGGATAATGGTCATCATCATCCATCATAAGAACAATCTCATTGCTCGCATACTCAACTCCAAGGTTGCGCTTTTCACCTACAGAGACATGGTGGTCAAGTTTGTAGTATTTGATTGTGAGAGGAGCTGATTTTTCTTTGAGTTTTTCAATGTAGTCTCCTACATACTCTTCAGGCTTGTCTGTATCATCCACCAAAATCCATTCAATCTTATCTTTGGGATAATCACTGACCATGATGCTGTGACAGGCCAAATCAAAGAATCGCTTTCTGTTATACAAGAGAGTGACAACAGAAATAGGAGGAGCCGCTTCAGGAGTGAGAATCGGCGGACGAGATTCCTTTCTACGCTGTTTGAACAAAGGCTCAAGAGAAGTTACAAATTTCATGAGACCTTCATGAAAATCTTCATAACGCTCCTGCGACTTCGCTTTGCGAAGAGGGCGAACCCTTTTCATATCTGTTGACATAAACGTTCCAATCATTTCATCCAAACGCTCTTGTTGTAACTCTTTATCATTCACCGCTACAAGCGCATAGGGATGTTCGTCACTGCGCACCTGGGTACAAGGAAGCCAACCGACTCCTTCACAACCACCATACGTCTGTTGAAACGCTTCAATGGTATTCATAATAGTATACGCTCCAAGAGATTCAGCCTCCGCAGCAGAGTAACCAAATCCCTCAGATTTGGAAAGACAGAGATGTCCAGGGAAGAAATTCGCAAGTTTGTATCGTGCGGTTTCATTCAAATCTTTCACATGAAACTTCACATTCTCCGCAACTTCAATTCCAGAGACATCAATGGGAGCTACTGAAAACACATTCAACTGCGGATAGGTAGAACGCCACAAAGGAAGAAACTCTTTCGCATACGCAAATCGGTTTTTACTTCCTCCTAAAAACCAAGCAAATCCCATACCAGGTTCATCTTGAACAGGGACTTCATAGGAATCCACTTTCCAACCAGGAAAAGCCCAAGGCAATGTGAGTGTCTTCTCAATGGAAAGATGACCTTCTAAATCTCCAAGGAAACGACTTCTCACAGACTCATTCTTAAAGAGCACATAATCAAAGTGCTTCAAATAAGGAATATACGCATCCACAAACCACTCAGGATTGACGATTAACACATTCACACGTGACCACGGCACATAAGAATAGATGGGTTGCTCAAGATGAAAGCACACATCACTCTGCATAGGAGGTTCCAGAGGGTCACACTGGAAGACAGAAAACCGAGGATTGGCCATCAGCACTTTCTGAAGAAGTTCCGCATCTTTACGGAGACCAAACGGGTTGGACTTGTTGAACAAAAGCACAATCTGAAGCCTACGTTCTGGGACGGACATCTATCCAAATACTTGATAGGGACGTTTAGGCAGATATGACAGGAGAAGAAATACGAGATATAGGATTTTTACGTTGGCGAGACCCGTTTGCGTGGATGGAACGTATGAAAGGTGGGAACTGGCTCAGTCTTCTCGAGAAAGAAAATAAAACCTTTGAAACTGCTGTCTCCATGATTTCTTCTAAAGAATATCTTTCAGAAATCAAAAAGAGATTTCAAGAGTCTGAAGACCACTATCAACTCAAAGATATTTTTCAGAGTGGAGACATTTATGTAACACCCAAAGGATATCTGAATGTAGACTGGCATTGGAAAGGAGAGGCACTTCGTTCGGCAAGTCTTGTAGTTTCGCAAGGAGATATGTGTTGGTGTATTGAAGAAGTTGGAGAGGGGAGAGAAATCTACAATGTGATATGTTATCAAAAAGGAAAGAAGCTTCCTATCTGGAACAAAACTACGTCAGTTGGTCCATTTCTCGCAATTCAGAACAACCTTTGTTATGTGGTGGAAGCCACCGGTGAACTTCAATATCGCAAGCTTATCTGTTTGGATGCGAAAACAGGAAAGGGAAGACATCTTTTATTTGAAGAAAAAAGTCTTCGTCACAATCTGAGTCTCCAGCAAAAAGAAGGAGGATGCGTGTTTTTAGTCTCTGAAAATAGTGGCCGTCAACATCTGTATCATGTTCATGATAGAAAAGTAGAACAGCTTTGCCCGCAGGGGGTAGCCTTCTTTCCTGTAGGATATGGTTCTAAACAAGAGATTTGTTATTTCGCACGAGAGGACCATTTTTCTTCTCCTTGGAAAGCCTTTGGCTCCTCCCTAAAACACTGGGGATTGCCCAAGGAACTTAGACTCTACAGAATTAATGATGTATCTCTTCATCATAAACTCCTGATTACACAAGTCGCAGGAAAACAATCTATTTACAGATGTCGTGGAGGGATTTCCCCTGTTCTTAAAGCATCGTGGTATGGAAGTTTACTCATAGACCCTTACGCAATTCAAGAAAAAAGAGAGACCCTCCCTGCGATTCGAACAGAGATAGGTTCCTATCCAACGCACTATGAATTGCCTGGAGGAACTTTTCTCAAACGAGAGCCATTTGCGCATTTCTCCGTTCATGAAGCCAAAAGTTTAGATGAAACAAAAGTCCCCTATATTTTAGTCCAAAAGAGCAAAGCAGTCATAGGACTGATGTGTATAGCCTATGGAGCCTACAATATTCCAACAGGGATATCCTTGTCAAGATGGAAACCTTATTTGGATTCAGGCTGGGCGATATGTTTTGCGATGATTCGTGGAGGGGGTGATTATGGTGACCAATGGGCTGAAGATGCTCGTCGTGATAAGAAATACAAGTCTGTTGAGGATGTGGAATGTGTGATTCGTTCAGCTCAGAGCTATACCAAATTGAGCGCAAAAGATACATGCTTGTATGGACGTTCAGCAGGTGGATACATAGTAGGAGCTGTTTGTGCTCATCATCCAAGAGGTGATTTAATTGGGGCTGCGTATGCAGAAGTGCCTTATGTTGACATTTTACGAACAACAACGAATCCGAGCCTTCCTTTAACGATTCTTGAATATGATGAATTTGGAAATCCTGCTGAAAAGTTAAGTGACCTTCAAACTATTTTACGACTTTCTCCGGTTGATTCCCTTTCCGCGCAAGGAGCGCCAGGAGTGTTTGTTTTAGCCACAACAAGCACGAATGACCGCGAAGTGCTTCCTTATGAATGCGTAAAATGGATATTGAAGTTACGTGGCTTTCCTGAGAAAATGCCTGGTCAACTCAAACTTCTCCGAATTCAACGAGACCATGGCCACTTTGTAAGTGGAGCAGTTGGAATCACACAAAAGGCAGAAGATTTTGTCTTGCTTCAAACCTACCTTGATTCTGTAAAAAATAAGAAGCATATGTAGAATGAACGCATTAACTGGAAACTCTACTGCTACTCCTGCTGCGAATTCTGCCGCCGTCACCACTTGCACCCCCGATGCGGATGGAACTCAATACACCTACAATCCCTCGACCCAGATGTGCGACCCTGTTGCCACTGGTGGACGCCGCAAAAAGACCTCCCGAAAGGCGCGTAAGACTTCCCGCAAGGCTTCTCGCAAGGGCTCACGCAAGGGCTCTCGTAAAGGCTCCCGCAAAGGTTCTCGTAAGAATCGTAAGTCCTCGCGTAAGACTTCTCGCAAGGGCTCCCGTCGCAACTAAATAAAAATCTAACCCATGAATATAAAATGGCCAACAACGGACGTCAGTCACCCCCTTCTCGCCAGAATCGCAATGGACGCAAGTCGCGCACGGAGCGCAAGGAACGTAAGGAGCGCAAGCAGCGCAAGCAGAACAACAATGCTTCCATGACCATGAAGGCCCGCCGCGCCAATCGCAATGGTTCTCGCAAGAGCCGTCGCTCCCACTAAATAATACCTTTTCATAAAGGGATTTACAATTCTGAAACAAGATACTTGAGTATTTTATTTAAGAATCATCCATAATTAAACATTCTTCTCTCTCCACTTGCTCCCCGAGTAACTTTCGTAGGAAGAGTCTGCGATGAAGAGGGTGCTTTCCATGTTGTTTTAATCCATCCCGATGCTTTTGCGTTCCATATCCTTTACAAGAGGCCATATCATATTTCTCTTGTAATGATTTATCTTTTTCACAAAGTTCAAGAACATATTCGTCACGTGACTCTTTTGCTACGATGGAAGCAGCAGCAACCGCAATATACTTTCCATCGGCTTCCACTTCTGTATGTTGTTCAATATCTGTATTCATACTCAAAATACCATCCACAATGAGTCGCTCAGGAGGACTGGATAAATTTTCAATCGCTCGTATAAAAGCCAAACGATTCGCATGAGACATTCCTAGCTTGTCAATCTCGTCAGGTTCTACAAATCCAACTCCATAATCTACAGCATATGTCTTGATATAATCAGCAAGAAGCTTTCTCTTTTTCGCACTCAATTTCTTGCTGTCTTTGATTTGTTTGGAGATTTCTTTGATTTCTTCGCTCCATTCGGATTCAAAAGGCCAGACAACTGCGGCCGCAACCAGAGGACCCCAGAGACATCCGCGCCCTGCTTCATCCACACCTGCTTCTCGCTTTGTATCAGATACATAACGTGATTTGAGCATACAAATACAAGCATCGCTACATGTTTTAATTTTTTTATACAACTTGTGGTGCTCCATTCTTATAGGGGTGATTGCTAGGTAATTTATCTTTCAGATTCCATTTATCAGCAAGATATCCTTCCATTTGCTGGGTTTCTTCAAGAGACAAGCTTCTATTGTATATCAACAACTCACCAAATAATGATGATGGAAAAGCTTGGTCTGGCCAGGCATATATGGATAAATCTGTTGTAAAAGAAGTATTTTCTTCAACAAAACCTGGAATCTTTTCATACGTAGCCCTATTCACTCCATTGACACGATAAGGTGTTGCTTGAAGAGTTAAATCATATCCAATTACGAAAAGAAAAACATCTGTTATTGGAACAACTGGTGATAACAAATTTGGCATTTGTGTATCTGAGAGATAGGCCCCAGTTGTAAATAATAAGTTCGCACTATATGTACTTACATAAATACCTGACGCTAGTCCAGTAATTAAAGAAGCATCAAATACAAACAGCCCCAATCCTGTTCGTCCAATAAAAAAAAGTGTAAACGTTGGTCTTAATGTAATTTGAGAAACTATAATTTTTTCACTCGGATAATCAAGAGCAATATAATTTTTACCATAAAGTGTAGTTTGTTTAGAAAAATTTAGGGTAGAATATGAACTATAGTTGTTATTGCTTTTATCTTTTAATGTAGTATTAACAAACATTTTAGGATCATTTGCGTCCAACCAAAGCAATAATCCATCCATTGTTTTCGCATCAAATTTATCTCTTAATGCTACAAATCCATTTACTATTTTTCCAGATAAATCAGTTGGAGCAGGGAGTTCAGAAAAAGGGATTGGTTTTTCCAGGATTGCCTTCGTATTCGTTAGAAAGGGAAACGAATGCGGAGGGTCAAGTTTTTGTATAAATCCTGTGGACATCTACTTTACAAGCTTATTTTGCGTTTGACCAACTCCATGAAACTATGGAACAGGCTTCTGTGGCTCCACCTGTAGCAGACGTAAATCCTACAAAGGCATTGGAAGAACCAATTGTGGTTCCTATATTAATTGTGCGATTGCTTGTGAAAGACTGATTTGGATTGCTAAAATTTTGTATGGTATAACTTAACGTTGTCCCATCATACGAAGCCTTCACTAGAAAATTCCAAGTTCCTCCTGAACTAAGACCAAATGTTGTATTGAGACTTCCACTCGCTCCTAAATCACCTGGAATTGTTCCTCCTGTTAAAACATCTGTGCTAAAAATACCTTGTGGTGGAGTACCACCACTATTATACGTATCAAAGCGAATCGCTACACTATTGTTGATACCAGTATATCCAAGACCACCACCAGAAGAACCAAGAGAGGTGCTAGAATTTGCTTGAATACAAAAGGTGGTTCCATCGGCTTGGGTAGAATCAAAGCGAAGATTAAATTGTGTAGACCATTTTGTGATTCTGACTTGTCTGTTATAAAAAGCAGAACCCGCTTGACCTGCTAAATTTGGTGTTAATTGAAGAATGCTATTTGTATAAGAAGCATTTCCATTGAGTTGGATAGGAAGTGTAGAAGAGAAATTGCTTGTTGGGATTCCAAGTGAGAACCAAAGAGGTGTATCAATGACATAGAATTTATTTTGTTGAACGTATTTATCATATAGTTGCGCCGAATAGAACGTTGAAAAAGCAAATGCGTTAGAACTATAATAAGGATGGGTTGTCGGCAACGTAGCTTGTAATCCCCATTTATAGGCAAGATATCCTTCCATTTTTTGGAAATTCGTTGTATTGAGTGTAGTGCTAAAGAAGATAATTTCACCAATATTTCCTCTCATAAAATATGCTGAATTCGAGTATCCATTTCCAACATTAAATGCAAAGTTACAAGAACCATAGTTTGTTGTATCTTGACCAGAGCCTGAAGCCCCATTCGAACCATTCACATTAAGTTGTGTAGTTGCGCCATTTTTCCAATAGGACATAAAATAAAATGTATTGTTTGTGGCGAGGGCTGGGGAGGTAAAGGAAGTGCGAATGGTACCTCCACTACCCACATCCATTTCTAGGCCATTTGCTGTTCCTTCCCATGTGGGGGCAATACGAGGAACCCCTCCTCCATTGGCCCAGCAAAAAGGAGAACTATAATTTGTTCCAGTATTTGTATTACTCAATGAAAAGACTACAAAGGTTGTAAGATTCACTGTTCCACCCGCAAAATTATTTGCGGTGATAGACCCTGTTGTAAGATTCTGTGTTCCATCATAGGTGACTACATTTAGATTGTTTTGCGCATTGGAAGTATAGGTTGGGCGACCAGACGCAGCAGAAAGATTATTTCCTTTTCCAGATTTGTCATTCCATTGAGAAACATTTGTTCCACTTAATGTGATACTATTCCTATCGGCAGCATCAAACCACATAGAAAGTCCAGCAATAGAAGCGGGATAATTTGAATTTTGAATCAATCTGTTTGTTTGAACAATTGGGTAAAGAACAAGAGGTATATTTGAAAATCCAAACAGAGCCGCATTTGTAGCAAAATAAGGGTGTGAGGAAGGAAGTCTGCTTTGAAGCCCCCATTTCCAGGCTAAATATCCCTCTATTTGTTGTCGTTGCGTTGTAGAAAGAGGTCCAGAAAACCAAAGCACTTCAGCAATATCACCTGTTATGAAACCATCAGGACTGCTCACCCCCACAAGACTTCTTGCTCCAAGCACTAAACTTCTTGAATTATTAGCACTTGGATAGGAACCAGCAGAATAATAACCGATATTATCATTGGATACACTCAAGGTATTTCCATTTTGAAAAATAGTTACATTATCAGGAGAATTTCCTGTCGTTAAAAGTATGAGGCCCATCATATAAAATGTGGAATTTGCGATGGTATTTGCGGGCGCAATGGATGCATAAGAACAACCTCTGTGAATTCCAAAGTTTCCACTTCCTGTTGTATTCCCTGTATCAATTCCGATTTCGGATTCTGTCTGACAATAGGTTCCTGAAACTTGATTCTGATAGGTCAGTAAAAATTTTTGACCTTCATTATTTGTTGTCTGAAATATAAAAAAGAAACTTCCACCACTGGATGAAGACGAGAATAAAGGAACCGCACCAGAAAGTAAGTAATTTCCACTTGAAAAACGAACAATCCCATTGTTGTTCAAGCCATTGCGAACAAAAGATGGGCTGACTCCTCCAGAAAAGTTTCTGGAGTTTCCAGATTTATCTGCCCATGTAGAAATAGTTGTTCCATTTGCGGGTGGAGTTCCAGTATTGTTTGGGTCAGCCCCATCCAACCAGAGTTGACACCCAGAAATTTGTAAAGGAGATTGTATTTTGTATTGTTGCGCATAGGCCGAAGACATTCTCTAATTGGGTGGAGGAGGAAATAACTTCCATGGATGGGTCTGAGGAAGAGAAGCTTGTAAGCCCCATTTCCAGGCTAAGTATCCTTCTATTTCTTGTCGCTGAGACATTGTTAAGACAACACTATATCCCACCATTTCAAAAATCATGACATCACTTGAAAGTGATGGATTTTCACGGCTATCTCCAAACTGGAAATAGGTTGAATCATTTAAGGATGTTGGTGTTGCTCCTGTTGTTGTACTAATGTTTCCATTGACAGATAAGAGGATTGAACTTGAGGAAGCTACGAATCCAACAACACCTCCAGTAGACGCAGGGACAATATTGGTTGTATCTTGAAGACGAAAGGAACCATTTAGGTAAAGATTTGCTCCTCTATCTAAACTACCAGTCCCTCTATCAAAATATAATTGATAGCGCGCTGATAATACACTACCACCTGGAGTAACCCCTGCGGAATTAATAGCATTATATGTAGTTCCAGTTGTTCCATTTCGTGCCGCTATAAAGACACTTGTTGCGGAACTTGTTGTAAAGTTTGGTATGTTTGAAGTTTCAGTAAAAATCCATCGTGCTGTAGCCAATTGTACTCCTGGAAGTTTATTTTGCGCATTTGTGATATAAAAGGGTTGCTTACTCGTTGTAGCCTGTGCTATACTATAAGCATTGCTTGATTTATCTCTCCATTGTGTGATATTTGAACCTGTGATAGAAAATGTACTTCTATCAGT
>JACCDG010239710.1_pt1 | contig 39326 bp, 35 predicted proteins | sample 7442471 | NCBI WGS metagenome assembly JACCDG01 (sample SAMN15323444, study PRJNA562643) | freshwater metagenome | isolation source: river surface water | place: USA:Blue River Watershed | collected 2017-08-17 | reverse complement strand
CCTTGATCATCTGCTCGAGATTGAGGAAGGCCTCGGCCGCCTTGCGGTGGTCGACGACGTACTCGCCCTTGGCCACGGCCTGCTTGATCGCCTCGAACTTGGTGCGGTCGAACTCCGGCTCGCGGGTCGCCTGCAGGGCGACCTCGCTCAGCTGGAGCTGGTCCGCCACCGGGGCAGCCGCCGCCGGCTTGGCGGGGGCTTCGGCGCTGCCGGCGTCGAGCGACTTCAGGCTGCGGGCCAGGCGGTCGGCCGAGCGCTTGCGCTCCATCGCGTCAGCGGCGGCGTTGGAGGCGTCCCAGGGTGAAATCGAGTTAGTCATGAAGTTCTACCTTTCCTGCCCGGGGTGCACACCGGGCACGGCTTGTCAGTGGAGTCGACATGGGCTGGGGAAACTTGAGGGGGCATCCGCAACTTTTTTGAAGAGGCCCGAAATCATTGTCCGACCGCCTGGCCCTGGCCGCTGACCAGGGCGCCCAGGATGCGGCCGGTGTCCCGGTTGCGGACCCGGATGGTGTCGCCGACCCGGCCATCGTCCAGGGACTCGAGCCGGGCCGAGATCGCCAGGCCGGGCGCGGGGCTCCAGGTGGTGACCACGGTGTGGCCGCGGCGCACGACCAGCGGGGTGGCCGCCGACTGGGCCTGGGCCACGGGCGCCGGGGCGGGCGGGGTGGCCGCGTAGTTCATGGCCTGGACTGGGGATGGGGTCTGGACCTGGGATTGAGCCGGGGGCTGGGGCGCCGGGGCGGCCAGCCGCCCAGCGGCCTGCAACGCCGGCGCGGGAGAGGCCGCCCGGGGCAGGGTCACGCTGAGGAACAGCTGCCACTGGGTGTCGGGGCAGCGGGCGCGCAGCACGCCCTCGTTCTGGGGGAAGGGCCGGTCGAAGGCCCAGCCGCTGGCGCAGGCGCCGGCCTGGAGCCGGGCGTCGAGCGGCTGCACGGTGACGGATGCGGGACTGACCTGGTGGGCCTGGGCCAGCCAGGCCCGGGCGCGGACCATCAGGTCCGGTTCGGCCGGGGCCAGGGCGGCGGCCCCCGGGACGACCGGTGTGGCCGCGACGGCCACTGTATTCAGTATGGGAAGGAAAGCCGCCAGGCAGCCTGCGGCGGCCAGGCGGGCCACACCGTGGCCACGCCAGGGGGCCGGCCGCAGGGCGGACGGGGTGTCGGTCGGCAGTGAAGGGTCAAGGCACGGCATTTGCAACTCCTGTGGGGTGTGGGTTTTCCGACGCACCCCGTCGAGATACCCGGAAATTGCAAGAACAAGGCCAGCCCAGGACCGCGCCAACCGCGTCCAGGCCGGCCCCACCACCGTTTCAAGGAGCCTGCCGCCATGGACATGCCCTCGCCTTTTTCGTCAACGCCTGCCAATGCCCCGGCCACGGTCACCGTGCGCCGTGGCGACACGCTGGTGGGCCTGGTCAAGGCCCACTACAAGAACCAGGGCGTGGCCGTCGACGAGCGCCAGGCCTTCCGCATGGCGCTCAAGCTCGCACGGGGCAACGGCATCGCCGACGCCGCCCGCATCATGCCGGGCCAGATGGTGCGCATGGACTCGCTGCCCGCGGCCAACGAGCTGGGGGAGGGCGAGAACCTCGCCGCCGCCATGGCGCCCCCGCCAGCCGGCAACCCGGCCGCCAGCGTCACCTCGCCACGCCTGGCAACGCCCACCGCGTCCCAGGTGCTGGCCAGCCGACAGGCGGCCGACCCGGTCTTCGAGCGCACGCTCTCGCGCGCCGTCGAGCGCGGCTTCATCCCTGCCGCCGACGTGGACCAGGTGCGCGAGAAGGTGGGCCGGATGGCCCGCGAGTACGGCTTCGACCCCGACGACTTCGCCCGCGTGGTGCTGATCGAGAGCGACGGCATGAACCCCTCGGCCACCAACGGCCGCTGCCACGGGATCATCCAGTTCTGCGGCGGCCCCGGCCGCGGCGCCGCCAGCGTGGGTTTCGCGAACAACGTCCAGGACATCGGCAAGATGAGCGTGGTGCAGCAGCTGGATCTGGTGGACCGCTACTTCCAGGACGTGGGCATGCCGCGCAGCGGCACCCGGGTGATGAGCCTGGACGACCTGTACCTGTCGGTGCTCACCCCCGCGGCGCGTTCCCTGCGCGCCGCCGACGCGCCGCTGCCGATTGCGGGCACGCAGGCCCGTGTCCTCTACGAGGGCGGGCAGCAGGGCGCGGCCATCACCCGCCGCTCCATCACCCAGGGCCTGCTGCGCTATGCGCAGGAGCGGCTGCCGGCCGCCGCCAGCCAGATCTCGCAGCAGATCTCCGCCGTCACCGACCGCGCCCTCGGCGGCGCCGCCAGCACAGGCGCCGCGAACGCGCCGTCCGCCGGTGGCAGCAACTGGCCGCCTGCGCGGCAAATCGTTGCCGCCAACACCCTGGAAACGCCCTGATCCCTTCCGCCCGGCGCGTGGCACGGCTCTTGCACAAATCGGACGAGAGCTGGATTCCTTGAGGCCTTCGTGTCGGGAATCCGGCGTGTGATGTAACCCGCCACCGAAATGAAGGAGCGCGCATGAAATTGCTGGATGGAGCCCTGGGCGTCCACGGGCAGGCCCTTGCGGTCCGCACGAAGCGGCTGGAGCTGCTCGCGCAGAACATCGCCAACGCCGACACGCCCAACTTCAAGGCGCGCGACATCGACTTCCGCGCGGTGCTGGCCGAGGCCAACACCCAGCCCGCTGCCATGTCCGCCACCAAGGGCGGCCACTACGAGCTGGGCGAGACCGCCAACCCGGACGGCACCCTGTTTCGCGTGCCCTTCAACACCGCGGTCGACGGCAACACGGTGGAAATCAGCGTGGAACAGGCGCAGTACGGCAAGGCCGCGGCCCAGTACCAGACCACGCTGAGCTTCCTGGAGAACCGCATCAGCGGCGTACGCAAGGCGCTGCGCGGCGAGTAAGGGAAAGAAAGCAGATGGCTTCCTTCGACAACATCATCGGCGTCGCCGGCTCCGCGATCAACGCGCAGCTCACGCGCCTGAACGCCACCGCCTCCAACCTGGCCAACGCCAGCACCGTCAGCGGTAGCGATGCCGAGGCCTTCCGCGCCAAGCGCCCGGTATTCAAGGCGATGCTGGACGATCAGGTCGCGCAGTCCGGCAGCCCCTATGTGGGCGGCGTCCGGGTGGACCGCATGGTCGACGACCCGGCGCCCGCGCGCATGGTCTTCCAGCCCGGCAACCCGCTGGCCAACAAGGACGGCTACGTCTTCCAGTCCAACGTGAGCGAAGTGACGGAAATGGTCGAAATGATGGCCGCCGCGCGCTCCTACCAGAACAACGTCGAAGTGATCAACACGGCGCGCCAGCTGCTCTCGCGCACCCTGGAGATCACCAAGGCCTGAGCGGCCCTGATCGCCGTCCCCGCAACCGGAAACACCCGACATGGCCGTCACCTCCGCCACCGACAAGACCGCCGCCCAGCTCCTGGGCGTGACCTCTTACGACGACAAGAAGGTCGCGTCCTCCAAGACCAGCGAGAACATGGGCAAGCAGGACTTCCTGACCCTGTTCACCGCACAGCTGAAGAACCAGAACCCGCTGGACCCGGTCAAGAACGAGGCCTTCGTCGCCCAGCTGGCGCAGTTCTCCCAGCTTGAGGCTCTGACCAACATGCAGGGCTCCCTGGACAGCTTCGTCAAGGCCATGTCGGGCCAGCGCATGCTCGAGGGCGCCGCCCTGATCGGCAAGCAGGTGCCCCTGTCCGACGGCACCGCCCGCCTGGCCGCCGGCGGCAGCGTCGCCGCCTCCATCGACCTGCCCGACGGGGCCAGCGGCGTCAAGGTGACCATCAAGGACAGCGCCGGCAACACCGTGCAGGAGCTGATCGCCGGCGAACAGAACCCCGGCGCCCTGGATTTCACCTGGGACGGCACCGACCTCGCCGGCGCGGCCGCGCCGGCCGGCATCTACAAGATGACCGCCACCGCCGTGGTCGGCGGCGCGACCAAGAACGTGGGCGTACAGACCCTGGCCACCATCCGCTCGGTGACTACCGACGCCTCCACCAGCGACGTGAAGCTGGAGCTCGTGGGCGGCAGCTCCGTGCTCCTGTCCACCGTCAACCGCATCGTCAACTAAGCCACGCCCGATTCCACCCGGAGAGCCAACGCATGTCTTTCTATACCTCCCTGACCGGCCTGAACTCGGCGACCGCCCAGCTGGCGGTGACGTCCAACAACATCGCCAACGTGGGCACCGCCGGCTTCAAGCGCTCGCGCGCGGACTTCGGCGACATCTTCTCGACCTCGCCCTTGCAGAAGTCGTCCTCCAACATCGGCCAGGGCGTGTCGCTCAAGCAGGTGAGCCAGGAATTCAGTCAGGGCAACGTGTCCACCTCCGGCAACGCGCTGGACCTGGCCATCACCGGCGACGGCTTCTTCCCGCTCAAGTCGCCCGACGGCCTGCAGGACATCTACACCCGCAACGGCTCCTTCACCCTGAACGACCAGAACAACGTGGTCAACTCCACGGGCCAGCGACTGCTGGCGGCGTCGGTGGACTCCTCCGGCAAGGCCGACCTGACCGCGCTCTCGCCCCTGGTCATTCCGCCCAAGACCTCCGGTCAGGCGGTGGAGACCACCAAGATCCAGATGGGCCTGAACCTGCCCGCCGACTCCGAGACCGTGTCGGGCCGCTTCGACCGCACCAACCCGGCCACCTACAGCAAATCCACCGCGCTGACCGTGTATGACTCGGGCGGCAACGGCTACCTGGCCACCGTCTACTACAAGAAGACCCAGAGCGCCACGATGGCCAGCCCCTTCTCGAAGTGGCAGACCTACTTCTTCGTGGGCGACAGCCAGGTCAAGCCCGCGCTGCAGCAGGCCACCGACGCCGCCGGCTCCATGCTGTACGTGAACAAGTACGGCGAGGTGCTGCCCAAGACCGACCCGCGCGTGATTCCCAGCACCGGGACCACCGAGATGTACACGCTGGACCAGCAGACCGATGTGCGCTCGTCCACCGCTGCCACCGCCCTGGGCGCGCCCCTGGTCAGCAACTACTACGCGAACAACGCGCTGCGCGGCCTCGAGTTCGGCCCCCGCGAGGACACCTCGACCAGCCCGGCCACCACCGTGGCTGCCTCGACCCTGTCCTTCGACATCAAGGTCGACGGCGCCTCGGCCGCCCAGTCCATCAGCTACACCCTCAAGGCGGCCGACAAGGACCCGGATGTCCTGGCACGCAACCTCGAGGTCCTGATCAACAACACCCTGGGCCAGGTCGGTGTGCGTTACCAGATGGTGACCACCACCACCGACGCCAACGGCAACGTCTCCTCCAGCACCAGCTTCGCGAGCTCGGGCACGGTGGGCACGACCTCCAGCACCGCCAGCGGCGTCACCACCACGGTCACCACCACCCGGATCGACGACCGCCGCTACGGCATCGCGGTCACCTTCGACCCCGACGCGCGCCAGTTCACGGTCGCCTCCGGCACCACCGGCGACGCCTCCAGCATCGCGATCTCCAGCGCGAATGCCAACGCCAAGAACCTGCTCGGTTTCGACCCTGCCAACGTGTCGGCGGTGCTGTCGGTGGATCCGTCCAGCACCATCGCCCTGCGCGGCCAGGCCAGCGAGCCGGCCATCCTGACCGGCGACGCCATGACCATCAACACCTCCAAGAACGTGGCGGTGGGTTCGGGCAACAAGACCATGCAGGTGGCGGTGGATGGCATCTCCGGCACGATCGAAATGACCACGGGCTCCTTCACGATGGAGCAGGTGGCCGCCGACATCCAGACCAAGATCAACTCCCTGGTCGACGAAGAAACCGGCCGCAAGATCACCGGCGTCACCGTGAACTGGGACGGCACAGCCAAGAAGCTGGTGTTCCAGACCGGTACCACCGGCGACACCGCCTCCATCCAGGTCACCGGCAGCTCCGACTGGGGCCTGTCCGAGACCTCCATGGCCTTCGGCGCCACCACCGAGTGGACCAAGCTCACGCAGTACACCGAAAACGGCGCGCTGCAGTACGTCAAGAACGGCGACCAGACCGAGGACGCGGCCGACCTGTCCTCCAAGACCCAGTGGTGGCCGATCTTCCTGGACCGCGGCGAGCTGTCCTTCGACCTGGCCGGCAAGCCGGTGTCGCCGCTGAACCCGATGCAGTTCGAGACCGCCTTCCTCGAGGGCGGCAAGGGCGCGCTGACCATGTCGATCGACTTCACCTCGTCGACCCAGTACTCCAGCCCCTTCGCGGTGCTGTCGCAGTCCCAGGACGGCGCCCCCGAGGGCGAGCTGATGGGCCTGGACATCGGCGTGGACGGCCTGGTGTCGGCCACCTACTCCAACGGCTCGCAGCAGTCGCTGGGCAAGATCGTGCTGGCCAACTTCTCCTCCCCGACCGGCCTGCGCCAGATCGGTGACGCGTCCTACCTCGCCTCGGCCACCTCGGGTGTCGCCAAGATCGGTGAGGCGGGTTCGGCGGGCTTCGGCTCGATCCGCGCCGGCGCCACCGAGCGCGCCAACGTGGACCTGACCCAGGAGCTGGTGGACCTGATCACCGCGCAGCGTAACTTCCAGGCCAACGCCAAGGCGATCGAGACCTCCTCGACGATGACGCAGGCCATCATGAACCTGCGCTCGTAAGCGGACGCGCACCTGCACTGAGCACCTGCCATGGACCGCCTCATCTTCACCTCGCACTCGGCCATTTCCGAGTCGGCCATCGCCCGCCAGGCACTGGTCAACGAGCTGGCCAACGTGTCGACCGCCGGCTTCAAGCGCAGCTTCGACGTCGCCATGCGCACGCTCAAGGTGCAGGGCGAGGGCTTCGATTCCCGCTACCAGACCCAGGCGATCGCGCGTGACGTGGTCGACCTGACCCCCGGCCCGATCATCGCCACCAACCGGACGATGGACATCTCCCTCAACGGCTCGGGCGTGATGGGCGTGCAGACGGCCGAAGGCACGCTGGCCTTCACCCGACGAGGCGACCTGCGGGTCAACGCCCAGGGTGTGCTCGAGAACGGCCAGGGCCACATGATCCGAGGCACGGGCGGTCCCATCGTGGTGCCGCCCGGCTTCGTCGTCCAGGTGAACCGGGACGGCTCCGTGTTCGCCCGCGACCCCAACCAGCCCGCCGCCGCCGGCGTGCAGGTCGGCCAGATCCTGCTGCGCGACGCCAGCAAGCAGCCCCTGCTGCGCCGCCCCGACGGCCTGTTCGCGCCCCAGGGCCTGCCGCCGGGCAGCGACTTCCCGAACGGGCCCGATCCCATCGTCATCACCTCGAGCTCGCTCGAGGGCAGCAACGTCAACGCCGTCTACGGCATGACCCGGCTGATCGATCAGGCCCGCAGCTTCGAAGCCCAGATCCGCGCCATCAAGCAGGCCAAGGATCTGGACGAGAGCAGCGCCACCCTCATGAAGGCCGCCTGAGCGGTCGCACGGACAGTTAACAGAGTCAACAGGAGCCCGCCATGGACGCCTCGATGTGGATTGCGAAGACCGGCCTGGATGCGCAGCAGACGCGCATGGCCGTCATTTCGAACAACCTGGCCAACGTCAACACCACCGGCTTCAAGCGGGACCGTGCCTCCTTCGAGGACATGCTCTATCAGAACGTGCGCCAGCCCGGCGCACAGGTCTCGATCAACAACCAGGCCCCCACCGGTCTGATGCTCGGCACCGGCGTGCGCCTGGTGTCCACCGAGAAGACCCATGTGCAGGGCAGCCTGGTCACCACCAAGGGCGCGCTGGACCTCGCCATCCAGGGCGAAGGCTTCTTCCAGATCACGCAACCGGACGGCACCGTCGCCTACACCCGCGACGGCGGCTTCAAGAAGTCGGCCACCGGCCAGCTGGTGACCGCCGGCGGCCAGCCCCTGGCGCCGGCCCTGCTGATTCCGCAGAACGCAGCCACCATCACCGTGGGCCAGGACGGCATCGTCTCGGTCGAACTCGCGGGCGGCGGCCAGCAGCAGATCGGGCAGATCCAGATCGCCCGTTTCGTGAACCCGGCGGGCCTGCAGTCCATGGGCCAGAACCTGCTGCGCGAGACCCCGGCCAGCGGCCCGGCCCAGATCACCAACCCGGGCGCCAACGGTGCCGGCACCCTGTCCCAGGGCTCTCTCGAGGCCTCCAACGTGAACGTGGTGGAGGAAATGGTCAGCATGATAGAGACCCAGCGCGCCTACGAGATCAACTCCAAGGCGATCTCGGCGGTCGACGGCATGCTGAAGTTCCTCAACAACAACCTCTGAGGACCGGTGATGCGAATGATGCGATCCTGCTCCGTCCTCGCCCTGGTGACCGGCGCCGCCCTGCTGGCCGGGTGCGCCACCCTGACGTCGCTGGACGACCTGCCGCCGCGGGACGAGAGCCATGCGCCGGTTGCGCCGCTGGCTGCCGACCAGCCGCCGCCGCCGGCCACCGGTGCCATCTTCCGCGCGGGCACCGGCTCGCCCCTGGTGGGCAAGGTGCGGCGCTTCGGTCCCGGCGACGTGATCACCGTGATCCTCAACGAGTCGACCCAGGCCAACCGCGCGGCCACCGCCAACGTGAGCCGCGCCGCCACCAACGATGTGGTGCCCTCGGGCCTGACCGCGCGTCTGCCGATCGCGAGCCGCACCCTCACCGGCATCAACCTCAACTCGGCCAGTGTCGAGAGCAAGGGCGAGGGCAGCGCCGACCAGAGCGCCAGCCTGACCGGCTCGGTCACCGTGACCGTGGTCGAAGTGCAGCCCAATGGCAACCTGGTGGTGCGCGGCGAGAAGCGCCTGTCCCTCACCCAGGGCAGCGAAATGATCCAGGTCAGCGGCATCGTCCGCCCCGAGGACGTCGCCCCGAACAACACCGTGCAGTCCCGCCGCCTGGCCAACGCCAACTTCGTCTACCAGGGCGGCGGCGAACTGGGCTCGGTGGCGCGCTCCGGCTGGGGCACCCGCGCCATCCTGAAGCACTGGCCCTTCTGAACCCGGCAAGGACCTGATCCCATGCACCGAATTCCCCGTCTCATGACCGCCCTGGCGCCCGGGCTCCGGGCCCTGCTCGCGGCCGGCCTGCTGGCGCTCGCGCCGGCCGCCTTCGCCGACCGGGTCAAGGACCTGGCCCAGGTCGCCACCGTGCGCTCCAACCAGCTCATTGGCTATGGCCTGGTGGTCGGCCTTCAGGGCACCGGCGACGGCGCCGACGTGTCCTTCACCGTGCAGAGCATGCGCGCCATGCTCAATCGGCTGGGCGTGAGCATCGACGGCCCGCTGTCCGACTTCGAGTCGGCCGCCAGCGCCGGCAAGATGGAAATCAAGAACGTCGCCGCGGTGATGGTGACGGCCGAACTGCCGCCCATGGCCAAGCCGGGCCAGCGCATCGACGTCAACGTTTCCACCATCGGCAAGGCCAGCAACCTGCGCGGCGGCAGCCTGCTGCTCACGGCGCTGCGCGGGCCCGACGGCGAGGTCTACGCCCTGGCACAGGGCGCCCTGGCCGCCACCGGCGTCGACCAGTCCGCTGCCGGTTCCCGCGTGGCCATCGGCGTTCCGACCTCCTCGCGCATTCCGGGCGGCGCCCTGGTCGAGCGCGAGGTCGACAACCCCTTCGACCGCGCCGACCATGCGGTGCTGAATCTGCGCGAAGCCGATTTCACGACCAACACCGCCATCGTCACCGCCATCAACCGCCGCTTTGGCGCCGAGCTGGCCCGCCCGCTCGACGCGACCTCGATCGCGGTGAAGGTGCCGCAGGACATCGCCCAGCGCGTGGCCTTCATGAGCCAGGTCGAGAACCTGGACGTGCAGGCGGCCGAGCCCTCGGCGCGCGTGGTGGTCAACGCCCGCACCGGCACCGTCGTCATCAGCCGCAATGTGCGGGTGACGCCCGCGGCCGTCTCGCACGGCACGATCTCGGTGGCGATTTCGGCCACCAACGAGGTGTCCCAGCCCAATGCCCTCGCCCGCGGCGAGACCCGGGATGTGCAGAACGCCAACATCGAGGTGACGGAGCCGAACAAGCCGATGTTCCTGTTCCAGCCCGGGGTCGACCTGCGCCAGATCGTGGACGCGGTCAACCAGGTGGGCGCCACGCCCTCGGCCCTGATCGCCATCCTCGAGGGCCTCAAGGCGTCGGGCAGCCTGCGGGCCGACCTGATCGTGCAGTAAACGCGCGAAGAAGAACATGAGCGATTCGTCCCTCTCCGTCTCCGCCCGCCCGTCCGGCTACCACGACTTCGGTGGCCTGGCCGGCCTGCGCGGCGAGGCCGCCCAGGGTTCGGACGGGGCGCTGCACGAGACCGCCAAGCAGTTCGAGACCTACTTCATCCAGCAGGTGATGAAGACCATGCGGGACTCCATCGAGAAGAGCGAGCTGACGGACAACCCCGATGCCGACATGTTCCAGGACCTGATGGACAAGGAAGTGGCGGCCAAGATGGCCGATCGCGGCTCGCTGGGCCTGGCCCGGATGATCGAGCAGACGATGGCCCAGCGCATGCCGGTCGCGCCGCCCAGCACGCAGGATGTCCTGGCGGCGCGCGGCGCCATGCCCCTGGCCGCCCCCGCCCAGGCCGTGCCCCTGGCCGGCGAGGCCGCCACGCCCCGGGCGCTGCCCCGCAGCGGCGGCCCGATGAGCCTGGAGTCCGGCCTGTACGGGCGGCAGCCCCCCAACACGCCGCCGGCCCCCGCTGCCGCCTCGCAGGGAGGTGAGCCATGAGCGACATGCTCAGCATCGGCAGCTCGGGCATCAACGCCTACCAGCGCGCCCTGGCCACCGTTTCGAACAACATCGCCAACGCGACCACCGACGGCTACTCGCGCCAGGACGTGACCCTGTCGTCCAACTCGCCGCAGCGGGTGGGCACCCAGTACCTGGGCACGGGCGCGGTGATCAACGGCACCCGCCGCCAGTACGACGCCTTCGTCGACCTGAACCTGCGCACCAGCAACAGCGAGCTCAAGGCCCAAGAACCCCTGGTCACCTACGTCAACCGCCTGATCGACATCATGGGCGACGAGAGCATCGGCCTGACCACCGCGATGAACCAGTTCTTCGGCGCGGGCCGTGACCTCGCCACCGACCCGGCCTCCACCGTGCAGCGCAGCACCTTCCTGCGCAACGCCGACGGCCTGGCCTCGCGCTTCCGGCAGCTGGACGGGCAGTTCGAGCTCCTGGACAACGAGACCCGCCAGGCGGTGCAGTCGGACGTGGGCAAGATCAACTCCCTGACCTCGCAGCTGGCGGAGTTGAACAAGCAGATGACCCGCAACTCGAGCGAGTCCCGACAGCCGTCCGAGTTGCTGGACCAGCGTGACAAGCTGCTGCGCGAGCTCTCCAGCCTGACCGGCATCAAGACCCGCTTCGAGGAGAACGGCTCGGTCCTGGTGAGCGTGGGCGACGTGGTGAGCCAGGGCGTGCTGGTCCAGGGCAACAAGTCCCGCGAGATCGGCCTGGCCGACGCCACCGCCGGCGACGCCGGGCAGCTGCAGTTCGTGATCGACCCCTACGGCGCGACCGAGAGCCTGCCCAATCTGCAGTCCGGCCATATCGGCGGCATGCTCAGTTTCCGCGAGTCGGTGCTCAAGCCGGCGGTCGAGTCCCTGAACAACATCGCCAAGGTGGTGGCCGAACAGGTCAACGCTGCGCACCGCGCCGGCATCGACATCGAGAGCCGCCGCGGCACCGACCTGTTCACCATCACCGCCAACGCGCGCGGCGCGGCGGCGGGCATCCAGGTCGCGGTCACCGACACCAGCCGGGTGGCGGCCGCCGGCCAGTTCCGGATCACCGACAACACCTTGAACACCGGCGAGGCCCAGGCCAGCGTGACCTGGAGCCAGCCGAACTACGCCGGCCCCAGCACCCTGGGCAAGAGCCTGTCGCTCGGCCAGGTGCCGCAGCTGCCCACCGACACCTTCAGCATCGGCACGACCGAGCCCTACGCCGGCCTGGGCCTGGTGCCACTGGGTGCCAAGGATCTCACGCTCACCCTGCAGCAGCCGGCCGCCGGCCAGACCCTGCAGGTGATGACCCGCGACGGACGCCATCTCCTGGGCAGCCCGCTTTCCGACGAACAGCAGCGGATGCTGATGAAGACGGCCAACGGCATGGAAGCCGGCGCCACCTACAGCGCGGCCAGCCTGAACCAGCGCTATCTGGGCATGGACCTGTTCCTGGGCGCCCGAGCCGGGGTGCAGTACCTGCAGCGGTTCAACGAGGCCACCGGCAAGCTGGCCGACCCGCTGCCGGTCGCTGCGGCGCTGCAGGGGAGGGCGCTGCCCTCGGGCCTGGCCGGCCCGATCGCCGCCAACACCTACACCCTGAACGGGGTGAGCCTGGACACCGCCCTTGCCACCACCGGCCCGCTCAGCGCCGATGACGTGGCCAACTGGCTCAACACCTACAGCGCCCGCACCGGCGTCACCGCCTCGGTGGTCAATGGCGCGATCAAGCTCCAGCGTCCGGCGACCGACCTCACGAGCGACATCCGCCTGGGCGTGGGCAGCGCCGGCCACGCCAGCGACCTCACCGCCCTGGGCTTCGACCAGGCGCTGTACGTCAACGGCACCTCCACCGACGACCTGCTGGTCTTCGTGACCACCACCGGCCCGACCCCGGCGACGGTGAGCGCCAGCGCCCAGTTCGCCAGCATCTCCGGCGACCAGGCCCAGTCCCTGCGGGCCCAGCCCCTGGAGGTGAAGTTCACCAGCCCGACCCGCTACCAGATCCTGGACCAGGGCACCGGCACCGTCCTGGCCGAGCGCGCCTACTCGCCCACCCAGGCGGCGATCGAGTTCCGCGGCCTGTCCATCTCCTTCTCCTCGGCGCCCATGACCGGCGACCGCTTCGTCATCGACGGCAACGCCGACGGCATCGGCAACAACGAGGCGCTCCTCAAGCTCGTGGCGCTCGAGGAAGACAAGCTGATGCCGGGCAACCTGACCATGACCGAGGCCTACATCGAGAAGGTCAACGACGTGGGCAACCTGGCCCAGCAGGCCAAGATTTCCAAGGACGCCCTGGAGGTGGTCTACAACCAGGCGGTCGACGCCCGGGACGGCATCTCCGGCGTGAGCCTGGACGAGGAAGCCGCCGACCTGGTGCGCTTCCAGCAGGCCTACCAGGCCAACGCCAAGGTGATGCAGGTGGCCAACGACCTGTTCGACGCCATCCTGCAGGCTAACTGATCGCGGAGTTCCGGATGAAAGTCTCCACCTCGCTGCTTTTCGACCGCGCCACCGAGCGCATGACTGCGCTGCAGAACCGCCTGGCCACCACCCAGGCGCAGATGACCGAGTCCAAGAAGGTGCTCTCGCCCAGCGACTCGCCGGACGCAGCCGCCGCCATCCAGCGCCTGCGCGGCGAGATCGAGCGCCAGGGCGAACATGCCGCCACCCTCAAGTCGACCCAGCAGCGCTATTCGGCCGAAGAGACCGCGATGACCTCGGCCAACGACATCATGATCCGCCTGCAGGAGCTGGCGGTGCAGGCGGCCAACGACTCCAACACCGCCCAGGACCGCAAGCTGCTCGCGATCGAGATGAGGGCCCTGCGGGACCAGCTGCTCGGGGTGGGCAACTCCAAGGACGACAGCGGCAACTACCTGTTCTCCGGCACCCGGGTGGACACCCCGGCCTTCGCCGAGGACGCCTTCGGCAAGGTCACCTACCAGGGCGACCAGACCCAGACCCGCATCCCCGCCGGCGTGCAGCGCACGGTGTCGTACACCCGCTCCGGCTCCGACGTGTTCTCGCGCGTGGTCCGCGAAGACGCGCAGGGCAACACCACCAGCGTGGCCTTCTTCGACGCACTGGACCAGATGGTCGAGGCGGTGGGCAGCAACCAGTCCGCCGGCATCCACCAGGGCCTGGCCGACCTCGAGCAGATGCATGACCAGGTCACCCTGGCCCTGGCGGCCACCGGCGACGACCAGCGCCTGGTGCAGGCCCAGCTCGACGTGCTGGACCAGACCCAGCTGCGGCTCAAGACCAGCCTGTCCGAGATCGAGGACCTGGACTACGCCGAGGCGGTGACCCGGATGCAGAAGGAGGTCACGGCCCTGGAGGCGGCCATGGGCAGCTTCGCCAAGATGTCGGGCCTGAGCCTGTTCGAGTACATCCGTTAAGGGACGGCCGTGCGCTCAAGTTCCACGCCCGCCAACCGATTCCATCCCGATGGCCGCCGCCACGGCAGGACCTGACCCGGCATGAGCACCACTTCCAGCACCTCGAGCACCTCCTCGAGCACCAAGACCAACTTCCTGACCACGCTGGGCGCGGGCTCGGGCGTGGACACGAAGTCGCTGGCCGAGAACCTGGTCGAGGCCGCCCGCGCGCCCCGCAAGGAGCGCATCGACGCCAAGATCACCAAGTCCGAGGCGAAGATCACCGGCTACAGCACGCTCAAGTACCTGCTGGCCGAGCTCAAGACCGCCTTCCAGGGCCTCAACGACGCCAAGGACTTCCAGTCGCTCACCGTGGCCAACAGCCAGTCTTCGGCGTTGACGGTCACTGCGGGCTCGACCGCATCGGCCGGCACGGTCAACCTCGAGGTCACCCAGCTGGCCAGCGGACAGGTCCGTCGCACCGCGGCCCTGGATGCCACGCTCAACGGCGGCGCCGCCTTCACCCTGAACCTGTCGGTGCACGGGGGCGCGGACCAGCCGATCCAGGTCACCACGGCCACGCCCCAGGGCATGGCCGACGCGATCAATGCCGCCGACCTCGGCGTGACCGCGCAGGCGATCAACACCGGCAGCGGCTACCAGGTGGTGGTCACGGGGAAAGAGGGGGCGCTGAACGACTTCATCCTGTCCACCGATGCGTCCACGCCGGTGGCCGGCCTGGACTTCGGCACCTCCCTGCGGTCGGCGGCCAACGCCGAATTCAGCCTGAACGGCATTGCCATCGTCCGTTCCAGCAATACCATCAACGACGTGCTGGACGGCGTGACCTTCCAGCTGCGGACCCCGACCTCCAGCGCCGCCCGCATCGACCTCGCCCGCGACACCAGCGGCATCAAGGCCAAGGTGCAGTCCCTGGTCACTGCCTATAACCAGTTCGAGGAGGGCGCCAAGGCCCTCGCCAGCCGCGCCGCCTCCGAGGACGAGGCCGACACCATCACCAGCGCCCTGGCCGGGGACAGCCTGCTGCAGACGGTGCGTGCCCAGGTGCGCGGCTTCATCACCGGCAACTCCAGCAGCCCGGGCACGACGGTGCAGGCCATGCGCAACGTGGGCGTGAGCATCGACCGGGAAGGCAAGATGGTGCTGGACGATGCCAAGCTCGAGACCGCGCTGTCGAAGAACTTCTCCGAGGTGGTGAAGATGTTCTCCGCCAACGCCAACGACCAGAGCGTCTACTCGGTCGCACCCGGCGGGGCAGCGGGCGACGCGGTCAAGGGTATCGACAAGCTGATCCGTAATGCCGGCACCCTGGCCACGCAGACCGAGAACGTCAACGCGGAGATCACCCGCTACAAGGACCAGCTCACCCGGCTCGAGGACCAGATGAAGGCGCTGCTGGAGCGCTACACCAAGCAGTTCAGTGCCATGGACAACCTCGTCGGCCAGGCCACCGCCACCCGGGCCAGCCTCAAGTCCACCTTCGACGCCTGGAACAAGTCAAGCTAAGGTGTTCATCCGCATGGCGGCGCGGCCTCGCCATGCATTCATTCGGCTCAATGGTCCGCCATGTTCATGGTGGGCCCTCAAGCTTTTGCGGCTCCCGTCGATTCCCTTCCCGACACCGTCCATCGGGCGGTGAACCGTTTGGAAAGGAGCCACCACCATGAGCACCGAAATTTCGGCTGTACGCGCCGGGCAGGGGCCCGCTGTCCAGGCTGCCCAGGCGCGACCGGAACTGGCCGCTGCCCGCGCTGCCTCGGGCCCTCAGCCTGCGCCCAAGAGCAACGCCGCGCTTGAGCCCATCAAGAAGGGGGAAGTCAACTTCGACCCCGACCAGATGCGTAAGAACCTGGAAGACATCGTCCAGCGGATGAACGACCAGGTGAAGAAGTCGAACGCCAACCTGAACTTCAGCGTGGACGAGGTCGCCGACCGCTTCGTCATCAGCGTCAAGGCCAGCCTCTCGGGCGAAATCATCCGGCAGATCCCGGATGAGTCCATCCTGCGCGTGGCGCACAGCATCGAGAAGCTGCGCGGCCTGCTCGCCGACAAGCGCGTGTGAGGCGATTGCTCAATTTGCACATGAATTGCGCGTCGCGATCCTCAAGTTCCGAAATCTGAAGTCGATTCACCCAGCATCAGGAAATTCGTCCTGAGCCATTCACTAGGAGAGATCCATGTCCGTGATCAACACCAACACCAAGGCCCTGGTCGCCCAGCAAGCCTTGAAGGTCAACAACCGCGCGCTGACGTCCGCCATGGAGCAACTCTCCACCGGCCGTCGCATCAACTCCGCCGCCGACGACTCCGCCGGCCTGGCGATCGCCAACCGCATGACGTCGCAGATCCGCGGCCTCGACCAGGCGGTGCGCAACGCCAACGACGGCATCTCCATGCTGCAGACCGCTGAAGGCTCCATGGTCGAAGTGACCAACATGCTGCAGCGCATGCGCGAACTGTCCATCCAGTCCGCCACCAGCACCAACGGCGACGCCGACCGCCAGTACCTGGACCTCGAGTTCCAGCAGCTGCGCACCGAAATCTCCCGCGTCACCAAGACCACCACCTGGAACGGCATGAAGCTGCTGGACGGCTCCGTCAACAGCGGCAGCCAGACCTTCCATGTCGGCGCCGGCACCAGCACCGAGGAGCGCATCACCGTCGACATCGGCAACCTGAGCACCATCGCCACCGGTTCCACCACCGCCTCCAACACGCTGACCGCCGCGACCAGCTCCACGGGTCAGGTGAACACCGTGACCCTGGGCAACGCCAAGGTGGGTGACACCATCACCCTGAAGGTCAACGACGTGACCTTCAACTACAGCGTGAAGTCGACCAACAACACCCTGGTGGCCGCCGACCTCGTCAACACCCTGAAGCAAAGCACCGCGCTGACCGGTTTCTCCTTCGCCCAGGGCACCTCGACCAGCCAGAACACCTTCACGGTGACCTCTTCGACCAACGGCACCCCGGTCTACTTCAGCACCTCGGTGAGCGGCGGCCTGAGCGTGCTGGGCACGGCCAACCTGACCGACATCACCACTTCGACCAACGCGCTGACCAACGTCGATAACGTGGACGCCGCCATCAGCGCCGTCAACCAGAAGCGAAGCAGCCTGGGCGCGTACATCAACCGCCTCAACTACACGATCGACAACCTGACCAACATCTCGACCAACTCGGCCGAGTCCCGCAGCCGGGTGATGGATGCCGACTATGCGGCCACCACCTCGGAGCTGGCCAAGACGCAGATCATCCAGCAGGCCGCCACCGCCATCCTGGCGCAGGCCAACCAGCAGCCCCAGATGGTGCTGTCGCTGCTCAAGTAATCACTTCGCAGCAGCCGGCGCGGCCACGCGCCGGCCTTCCGCCAGGACGCGGCAAGGCGTCCAGGGCCCGGCAAGAAACTGCCGGGCCTTTTTTTTGCTTCTCGGGTTGGCATGAAGACCCGTATTCCTCCTGCGCGCACTGTTCACGGCCGGCCCGGCCGGGCTTCCGAGGGGGGCCGGCGGCCCGGTACCGACCCCCTGGCCGAGGCCTTCGGCCTGCACCAGGCCGGCCGCCTGCAGGAGGCGCGCCAGCGCTACGAGGCCCTGCTGGCCCAACGGCCCCAGGACGCCGCGGTCCTGCGGCTGCTCGGTGCCGCCATGTGCCAGCTGGGCGAGGCGCCCCAGGGCCGCGACTACCTGCGGCAATCTCTGGCCCTGGAGCCGGACCATGTGGAAACGCTGATCAACTTCGGCAAGGTCAGCGGCCAGCTGCAGGCCCTTCCCGACGCCGCCCGGGCCTTCGCGCGCGCGGCCCAGCTCGAGCCCGGGAACGCGGACGCCCATTTCTGCCAGGCCACCATCGCCTCCGACGGCGGCCAGCACCCGCAGGCCCTGGGCCACTACAGCCAGGTCCTGGCGCTGGATCCGTCCCACCAGGGGGCGTGGCGGGGCGCCGGCTTCAGCGCCATGCAGCTCGGGCAGGCCGAAGATGCGCTGGGCTTCTACGACCAGGCCCTGCGGCTCAGGCCCGACGACCTCCAGTCCCGGTGTAACCGGGGCGCCCTGCTGGCGGGCCTGGGCCGCTATGTGCAGTCCCTGGCGGACTTCTCGGCCGCCGTCGACCTCGACCCCGGGCACGCGGTGGCCTGGAACAACCGCGCGCTCGCGCTCAAGGAGCTGGGCTACGTGGACGAGGCCATCTCCAGCGCCGACCGCGCCGTGGCCCTCGATCCGGCCTACGCTGATGCCTGGTCCAACCGGGGCAATATCCAGCTGCTGCTGGGGAAGCCCCGCGCGGCGTTGGCCGACTACGAGCGCGCCATCGCCCTGGACCCCGGCCACAAGAACGCCCGCTTCAACCTGTCCATGGTCCTGATGCAGGTGGGCCGCCTGTCCGAGGGCCTGGCCCTCTACGAAGAGCGCCGCCAGCGCGGCGTGCTGCAAATCAACCTGCCGCCCGAGCGCCAGTGGCTCGGCGACAAGCCGCTGGCCGGAAAGCGGCTGCTGATTTCCATGGAGCAGGGCCTGGGCGACATGCTGCAGTTCTGCCGCTACGCGCTGCTGGCCCGCGAGCGCGGCGCCGAGGTGGTCATCCAGGCGCCGCCGACCCTGCTGCGGTTGCTGCGGACCCTGGGGCCCGGCATCGACCTGGTCCCGGTGGGCGAGCCGGTGCCGGACATCCACATGGTCTGTCCGCTCATGAGCCTGCCGCATGCCTTCCGCACCGAGCTGGACACCATCCCCGCGCCCATTCCCTACCTGCATGCCGAGCCCGGGCTGGCCGCCCGCTGGCGCGAGCGCCTGGCCGCCGGCCCGCAGGCTGCCGGGTTCAGGGTCGGCCTGGTCTGGTCCGGCGGCTTCCGCCAGGACCAGCCCGAGCTGTGGTCGGTGAACCTGCGCCGCAACGTGCCGCTCGAACTCCTCGCGCCGCTCAAGATGCCCGGCGCGCGCTTCATCAGCCTGCAAAAGGGCGCCGATTCCGAGGCCCAGCTGCATCAGCTGCAGGCAGAGGGCTGGGGCGGCCCGGCGATCGAGGACTACACGGCCGATCTCGGCGATTTCGCCGACACCGCCGCCCTGATCGAGAACCTGGACCTGGTGATCTCGGTCGATACCTCCACCGCCCACCTGGCCGCGGCCATGGGCAAGCCCACCTGGGTCCTGAGCCGCCTCGATGGCTGCTGGCGCTGGCTCGAGGACCGTGATGACAGTCCCTGGTACCCCACGCTGCGCCTCTACCGGCAGACGGGCTTCGCCGAGTGGGAGCCGGTGGTCGAGCGCGTGCGCGCCGACCTGGCCCGCCTGATCGAAGGGAAAGGCGCGCGCGCATGAACGCACAGTGTGCCGACACCCTGAACGACCTCGCCGTGCCCCTGGTCCACCAGGCCCGCTACGCCGAGGCCCTGGCCGGCTTCGACCGCGCCCTGGCGATGGACCCCCGCCACGCCTTCGCCTGGAACAACCGCGGCATCTGCCTGGAGGCCACCGGCCGCCTGGAGGAGTCGCTGCAGTCCCTGGACAAGGCGGTGGCCCTGGACACCGAATTCGCCGACGCCTGGGCCAACCGGGCCAAGACCCTGGCCCGCCTCGGCCATGTCGAGGATGCCCTGGTCGACTGCGACCGCGCCCTGGCCCTCAACCCCGAGCACGGCGGCGCGCTGATGAACAAGGCCATGCTGCTCCTGCTGCAGGGCCGCCTGGAAGAAGGCTTCCAGCTCTATGGCAACCGCTGGCGCGTCATGCGCCAGAAGATCCGCCCGCGCCAGGGTCGCCTGTGGATGGGGGCCGAGCCCCTGGCGGGCAAGACCCTGCTGATTCACCCGGAGCAGGGCCTGGGCGACTGCCTGCAGTTCTGCCGCTATGCCCTGGTCGCGATCGGGCAGGGCGCCCGCGTCATCCTCGAGGTCCCGGCGCCGCTGGTGCGGCTGATGCAGGGCATGCACGCCGACCTCGTGGTGATCGCCCAGGGCGACCCGGTGCCGGCCCATGACCTGCACTGCCCGCTCCTGAGCCTGCCGCGTGCCTTCCACACCTCCCTCCAGGACATTCCGTCCGCGCCCTACCTGCGCGCCGACACGCGCCGCGCCGCCGCCTGGCGCCGCCGGCTGGGGCAGGGCAGGGCGGGGCGGCATGCGCTCAAGGTCGGCCTGGTCTGGTCCGGTGGCCACCGCGCCGACCAGCCCGAGATCTGGGACGTGAACGAGCGCCGCAACATCCCGCTGATGCGCCTGGCCCCCCTGAACCTGCCGGGCGTGCGCTTCATCAGCCTGCAAAAGGGCGAAGAGGCCGAGGGCCAGCTGCATCACCTGCGGGCCATGGGCTGGAGCGGGCCGCAGGTGGAGGACCACAGCGCCGAGCTGCAGGACTTCGCCGACACCGCCGCCCTGATCGAGAACCTGGACCTGGTGATCTCGGTCGACACCTCCACCGCCCACCTGGCCGCGGCCATGGGCAAGCCGACCTGGGTTCTCAATCGCCACGACACCTGCTGGCGCTGGATGATCGGCCGCGACGACAGCCCCTGGTACCCCAGCCTGCGCCTGTTCCGCCAGGCCGCGCCCGGCGACTGGACCCCGGTGGTCGCCCGCGTGCGGGCCGGCCTGTCGCGCCTGCTGGCCGAGCGCCGGGCCGAGGCCCGTGCGGAAAGCCGGACCGACGGCCCGTCCGGGCGTCGTGCTGCGGCAATGGTCAATGTGGCACACGAATTGCAAACATCCCCTGTGAACCCTGCAAGCGGCGACGGATTGCCGCCAGGGGCGGCAGCCGCCGCCGGCATTGAGCCGAATCGGCAAGGGCTTGCCGCCCGTACCCTTTGAAGGAGTTTTGAGCCATGACGGTCATCAACACGAACATCAAGTCGCTGGTTTCGCAGAACGCGCTGAACCGCAATAGCCGCGCCCTGGCCAATGCCATGGAGCAACTGTCCACCGGCAAGCGGATCAACTCCGCCGCCGACGACGCCGCCGGCCTGGCCATCTCCTCTCGGATGTCCTCGCAGATCAAGGGCCTGGACCAGGCGGTGCGCAATGCCAACGACGGCATCTCGCTGCTGCAGACCACCGAAGGCGCGCTGATTGAAGTCACCAACATGCTCCAGCGCATGCGCGAGCTGGCGGTGCAGGCGGCCAACGACACCTACACCCCGGACGACCGCCAGTACCTGCAGCTGGAATACCAGCAGCTGGTCGAGGAGATGTCGCGCATCACCAGCGACACCGAGTGGAACGGAATGAGCCTTCTGAACAACACCGAGGTGGGCAGCTCCGGCAACAACGGCGCTACCCGCACGGTGAAGTTCCAGGTCGGCGCCAACGCCAACCAGCTGGTGACCATCGAGCTGAAGGACTTCTCCTTTGACATGGGCAAGGCCGCGGTCCCGACCAAGGCGGTGCTGGACTTCTCGAAGGAAAACTTCTCGACGGCCCGCCAGCTCAAGCTGTCCATCGGCGGCACTGCGTTCACCGTCAACGTCGATGCGGGCGCACTGTCCGCTACCGCTACGGCCGAACAGGCCGCGGCGGTTCAGAAGAAGTTCCAGGAGGCGGTGCAGGGCACCGCCGGCTTCGAGAACGTGCAGTTCAGCGTGAGCGGCACCAAGGTCGAGATCTGGGACCCGAAGCTGCGCACCATCGGCACCTTCGACGCCCTCAACGCCTCCACCGTGAGCCTGGTGTCCTCCACCACCCTGGTGAGCAGCGTGACCGGCACCGCCGCCGTCGTCGGCGCCAACCCGTCCAACACCCAGGCGGTGTTCCGCGGCGACGCCCGCCTGAACGACACCGACATCAAGACCCGCGACAACGCCTTCGTGGCCATCGCCCGCCTGGAAAAGGCCGTCGACGCGATCAACACCGAGCGCGCCCAGATGGGTGCCCTCATGAACCGCCTGACCTACGCGGCGGACAACCTGTCCAACACCTCGCAGAACGTGAGCGAGTCGCGCAGCCGCATCCAGGACGCCGACTACGCCAAGGCCTCCAGCGAGCTGGCGCGCACCCAGATCATTTCGCAGGCCGCCACCGCGGTGCTGGCCCAGGCCAACGTCGACCAGCAGACCGTGCTCAAGCTGCTCAATGGTTGATGTCTGATGGTCCGCCGACGGCGGACCTGTCGGAACCCCGGCAGATGCCGCGGCTTTCCGACATCCCGGATGGATACCCCGGTTCTCAAGGTTTCAGAAGGACTACCACCCAGGTAGTCCTTTTTTCATGGCACGGCGGTTGCGATAGGGCGATGCCCCATCCTTTTTTGGGAGGACGTCGCATGAACACCGCACCCTTTGCCGAACGATTTGCCGAACACGACCTGGACGCCGACACTGCGCCCGGGCTGCCTGCCGCCCCCGTGGCCAGCGCGCCCGCACTCGCCCCGGTGTCTGCACCTGGGGCTGCGCCCGCGCCGGTCCGGCGCGCCGTCTTCGTCGACCCCGCCAGCCGCCACCTCCTGGCCCTGGCCCAGCGCGTGTCTGTGGCCGACGTCACCACCTTGCTGGTCGGGCCCACCGGCGCCGGCAAGGAGGTGCTGGCCCGTGTCCTCCATGAATCTTCCTCCCGCCGCCACGGTCCCTTCGTCGCCATCAACTGCGCGGCGATGCCCGAGCAGCTGATCGAGAGCCAGCTCTTTGGCCACGAGAAGGGGGCCTTCACCGGCGCCCAGCGCGCGCACAAGGGCCTGTTCGAGCAGGCCGAGGGCGGCACCCTGTTCCTGGACGAGATCGGCGAGATGCCGGTGCACCTGCAGGCCAAGCTGCTACGCGTGCTGCAGGAGCGCCAGGTGGTGCGCCTGGGCAGCGAGGCCTCGGTGCCGGTCAACGTGCGCCTGGTGGCCGCCACCAACCGCGACCTGCGCCAGGCCATCGCCCAGCGCGAGTTCCGCGAGGACCTCTACTACCGCATCGCCACCTTCCGCCTGCGCCTGCTGCCCCTGGCCCAGCGCCCGGGCGACATCCTCCCCCTTGCCATGCAGTTCGTTTCCCAGCACCCGGCGCCCGGCGCCGGCAAGGGCGCCGCAGGCGTGTGGCAGATCACCCCCGAGGCGCAGCAGATGCTGGCCCAGTACGCCTGGCCCGGCAACGTGCGCGAGCTCGAGAACGTGATGCGCCGCGCGGTCGTGATCAGCGCCGACGGCATCATCGGCCCTGGCCAGCTGATGTTCGACGACTGGCTCGACGCCGGTGAGACCGAGCCCTGGCCCGCACCCGCCGCCTCCCTGTCCGCGCCGGCCGCCGCTGCGGTGTCGGCTTCCTCGCCGCTCTCGACCCCGGCTCCGATGCCGCACGCGTTCCAGGCCCCCCAGGCGCCGGCCATGCCCGCGCCTGCCCCGACCGGCATGGCCCCGGCCGCCTTCATCCCGTCCGCACCGGTGATCGCGCACCCGGCCGTCGCCGCCGACGCCCTGGCCGCCGCCAGCGAGCACCTGTCCGGCGCGATGTTCGGCAATGTGGCCGGCAATGTGGCCGGCACGGTGGCCGCCCCCGATCTGCAAAGTGCGACCCGTCACAACGAGCTGCGCATCATCATGGCCACCCTGGCCGCCACCCGCAGCCGCACCGAAGCCGCCGAGCGCCTGGGCATCAGCCCGCGCACCCTGCGCTACAAGCTGGCCCAGATGCGGGCCCAGGGCCTGGTCGCCGAAACCGAGGGAGGCCTCGCATGATCGAGCGCGCCACCTCCGCCGCCAACATCGCCTCCATGCTGCAGACCATGCGCGCCATGCAGGTCGAAGCGGGCAGCATGGCCCCGGTCACCGCCCCCGGCGTGCAGGCCGGCGGCCGCAGCGAACTGGCCCCCGCGGGCTTTGGCCAGATGGTCAAGGGCGCCCTGGGCCAGGTCAATGCGATGCAGCTGGAATCCACCCGCCTGCAGGCCGCCTATGAGCGTGGCGAGGACCTGCCCCTGACCGACGTGGTCCTGGGCATGCAGAAATCCTCGCTGGCCTTCGAGGCCACGCTCCAGATCCGAAACAAGGTCCTCAAGGCGTACGAGGACATTCTCAACATGCCGGTCTGACCGGCCCGCGAGAAGCTAAGAGGCAAGCACCATGGCCACAGCCACCGCCACCCTTCCCGCCGGCACCGCGCCGGCCTCCGCCAGTGCCGCGCCCGCGGGCGCCGGCGTTCCCGCCACCACCTCGCAGGCCCTGGTGCCCGCGGGCGAGGGCGCAGGCGCCGGGCACACCCCCAGCGGCGCCCTCATTCCTGCCAGCGGCGGCCTCGCAGCCGGCGTGCGCCGCGTCGTCCAGCAGCCCGCGGTGCGCCGCGCGCTGCCGGCCTTCGTGGTCATCGTGGCGCTCCTGGTCTTCGGCCTGTCCTACCTCTGGATCCAGTCCACCCCCTACCGCCCGGTGATGCCCGGCCTGTCCGAGGCCGACCAGCAGGCCGCCTTCGACGCCCTGCGGACCGCCGAATTCAAGCCCAAGGTCGACCCGCAGTCGGGCCAGCTCACCGTGCCGGCCGATCGCTTCCACGAGGCCCGCATCTTCCTGGCCAGCCAGGGCCTGCCCAAGACCGGCGCCGTCGGCCTCGAGGGCCTGAAGGACCAGTCCTCCATGACCACCAGCCAGTTCATGGAGCAGGTGCGTGTCAATGCCGCGATGGAGCAGGAGCTGGCGCGCAGCATCATGCAGATCGGCACCATCGCCGGCGCGCGCGTGCACCTGGCCACCCCGCGCCAGAGCGTGTTCGTGCGTGACCGCGTGCCGCCCAAGGCCTCGGTGGTGGTGACCCCGCACCCGGGCCGCGCCCTGTCGCCCTCGCAGGTGCAGGCCATCGTGCACCTGGTCTCGTCCAGCGTGCCGTACCTGACCCCCGACAACGTGGCCGTGGTGGACAACGTGGGCAAATTGCTCACCGAGTCGGCCACCGAGATGAAGCTGGGCCTGACCTCCGCCCAGACCGCGCACAAGCAGCAGCTGGAAGAGGTCTACCGCAACCGCATCCTGCAGATCCTCGCGCCCATGGTGGGCGAGGCCAATGTGCGCTCGCAGGTCAACCTGACCCTGGACTTCACCCAGGTCGAACAGACCACAGAGGACTACGACACCCGCGAGAAGGGCCCCAAGACCCGCTCCGAGGTTGTCTCCGAGGACCGCTCGCAGCGCAAGAACGCTGAAGGCGTTCCCGGCACCCTGTCCAACTCGGCGCCGCCCACCCCCACGGCCACCACCAACAGCGCCGCCGCCAACCCGCAGGGCGCGGCCTCCGGCGCGGCCGGTGCCGCAGGCGCCGCCGACTCGACCACCACCAACACCACCCGCGCCACCCGCAACTACGAGCTCGATCGCACCGTGCGCCACGTCACCAACGCCACTGGCGGGGTTCAGCGCATCTCGGTGGCGGTCGTGGTCAACGAGAAGCCCGCGCCCGCCCCGGCTGCCGGCGCCTCCGCGCCTGCTCCGGGCACCCCGGCCGCACCGGCGAGCCAGCCCTACTCCCCCGAGGAACTCCAGCGCATGACCGAGCTGGTGCGCAGCGTGGTCGGCTTCGACCAGGCCCGCGGCGACCTGGTCTCGGTGGTGCCCGCCCGCTTCGAGAGCGAGCTGCCCACCCCCGGCATTCCCTGGTACCTGCAGCCCGACGTGCACCTGGCCTTCAAGAGCGGCCTGATCGCGCTCGCTTTCCTGGCCTTCCTGTTCATCGTGATCCGCCCGGTCATGCGCGCCCTGTACGCCAAGGCCGAAGAGGCGGCCGCAGAGGAAGCCAACAAGCCCCTGGCCGACGGCGAGCTGTCCGAGGACGACATGCGCATGATCCAGCTGGGCGAGGGCGAGAGCCTGGAGGAGATCAAGGCCAAGCTCAAGCCCAAGCGCTCCAGCATCTCGATCGACATGCTGGACACCGCCAACACCTACGACGACAAGGTCGCCCTGATCCGGATGCTGGTGGCCGAGGACTCCGCCCGCGTGGCCAACGTCCTCAAGAACATGATCAAGGCCGCCTGAGGCGCCACAGGAGAACGACATGGCTGAAAAAGACGACAAGGCCAAGGCGGATGCCGGCGCGCCGACCGCGGCCGACTTCATCATGACGCCCGAGCTGCAGGAGGAGCTGGACAACCTCAGCTCCACCCAGCGCGCCGCGGTGCTGATGCTGCTCCTGGGCGAGCAGCAGGCGGCGGAGATCATCCGCTTCATGAACCCCAAGGAGGTCCAGGCCCTGGGCGGCGCGATGGTGTCGGTGGCCGACCTTTCGCAGGAAGCGGTGAACATCGTCCTCGACGACTTCGTCGCCACGCTGAAGAAGCAGACCAGCCTGGGCCTGGGCACCGGCGACTACGTCGAGAAGGTGATGAAGCGCGCCCTGGGCGACGACAAGGCCGCCTCGGTGCTCTCGCGCATCATGCCGGGGCAGGGCAGCAAGGGCCTGGAAATCCTCAAGTGGATGGACGCCCGCTCGATCGCCGACATGATCGCCGGCGAGCACCCGCAGGTGATCGCCATCATCCTGTCCGTGCTGGAGTACGACGTCGCCGCCGACGTGCTGTCCTACCTGCCGCCGGAGAACCGCGCCGAGATCGTGCAGCGCATCGCCAGCCTCGAGACGGTGCAGCCTTCCGCGATGGAGGAGCTCGAGGCGATCATGAAAAAGCAGTTCTCCACCAACTCCTCGGCCAAGAGCTCGAGCTTCGGCGGCATCAAGGCCGCGGCCAAGATCATGAACTTCGTGAAGGTCGACATGGAGGGCGGGATCATGCAGGGTCTGGGCAAGCTCGACGGCGACCTGATGCTCAAGATCCAGGACAACATGTTCACCTTCGAGAACCTGGAAGCGGTGGACAACCGCAGTATCCAGACCCTGATGCGTACGGTGGAGTCCGAGATGCTGATGGTGGCCCTGAAGGGTGCCACCGACCTGGTCAAGAACAAGTTCCTGGACAACATGTCGGCGCGCGCACGCCTCATGTTCGTCGACGAGATGGAGGCCCGTGGCCCGCTGCGCATGGCCGACGTCGAAGAGGCGCAGAAGCAGGTCATTCGTATCGCCCGAAAGCTGTCCGACGCCGGCGAGATGATGCTGGCCGGCCGCGGAGACGACTTTGTCTGATCCCCGCGCCACCGCCCGGGGTCCCGGCCGCGGTGCCGGCGAGTCCTCACCGCACTGGGTTCCCAGCCCGCTGCTGCTCAAGGCCCAGGAGACGCCGCGCTTCCTGCGGGCCGCCTGGGACCAGAAGGCCGCCCATGCCTTCGGCCCCTGGCGTGTCGGCGCGCCGGTGGACCCGGCGGTACCGGTGCACGAACTGGCCGCCCCGGCTTTCCAGGCGGGGGAGGGCGATGCCGCCGATCCCCCCACACGGGGAGCCTCTGCCGATGCCGGGGACGGCGACGTGATCGACGTCCAGGCCCGCGCCGTCCACGATGGACACCCGCAGGCCCCCGCTTCCGAACCGAGCCCCGAGGCGCTTGCCAACGCCGAGGCCCTGGGCCATGCCCGCGGGCTGGAGGAGGGCCGCGCCCAGGCCCTGGCCGAGGTCGAGGCCGAGCGCGCCCGCGAGGCCGAACTCGTGCGCCACCTGGCCATCGAACTGCGGGCCCTGTCCGAGGACCCGGACCGCTTCTTCGAGCCGCTTCGGCGCCTCGCCCTTCACATCGCCGAGCAACTGGTGCGCGGCGAGCTGCAGGCCTCTCCCCAGGCCATCACCCAGATCGTGCGCCAGGCCCTGGCGGCCCTGGACCCGGCCCCGGGCGACCCGGTGCTGGTGTGCCTGCATCCGGACGACGCGGCCCTGCTGCAGTCGGCCTCGCCGTCCTTCCTGGCGGTGGACGGCCTCAAGGTCCAGCCCGATCCGCAGCTGCATCGCGGGAGCGTGCGCCTGCGGCTGGATGACACCGTGCTCGAGGACCTGGTGGAGCACCGACTGCAAGCCCTGGTGGACCGCCTGCTGGTGCATCCCGGCGGCGCCGCGGGCGCTGCCACTCCCCACGAGTCGGTGCTCCTGCGCGAATTCACGCCGTCATCGTCCAACGCACCCGCCGGAGCCGACCCCCTGGCCGCCGGCCTGCGCCGCCGCCCGGCGGGCCTGGGCGACGTCATCGACGCCACCGCCCGGCCCATGCCGGAGGAGCCCCAGCCGTGATCGACTTCGGCGCCGAGGTGGACCGCCTGGCGGGCAGCCTGCGGGTGGCCGAGCCGCGCAAGAGCGGCACGCTGGCCCGCCTGGTGGGCATGCGCCTGGAGGCCCGCGGCCTGATGGCGCCCCTGGGCGCCTGCTGCGAGGTGACCGACCCCTCGGGCGCCCGCGTGGAGGCCGAGGTCGTCGGCTTCAACGACGAGACCCTCTACCTCATGCCCTTCACCGAGCCCCAGGGCATCGGCCCGGGCGCCGGCGTGCGGGTGCTCAACCCGTCCGCCAGTGTGGGCCTCGGCCCCGAGCTCCTGGGGCGCGTCATCGACGGCCGCGGCGAGCCGCTGGACGGCAAGCCCGCGCCCCGCTGCGACACCCGCCTGTCCCTGCAGGGGCGGCCGGTCAACCCGATGGAGCGCGGCCCCATCCACCAGATCCTGGACGTCGGCGTCAAGGCGATCAACGGCATGCTCACGCTGGGCTGCGGCCAGCGCATCGGCCTGATCGCCGGCTCCGGTGTCGGCAAGAGCGTGCTCCTGGGCATGCTCACGCGCTACACCCAGGCCGACGTGGTCGTGATCGGCCTGATCGGCGAGCGCGGACGCGAGGTGCAGGCCTTCATCGAGGAGTCGCTGGGCGCCGAGGGCCTGGCCAAGTCGGTGGTGGTCGCTGCGCCCGCCAACGTGTCTCCGGTGCTGCGCCTGAAGGCCACGCTGATGACGCACACCATCGCCGAGTACTTCCGCGACCAGGGCAAGAACGTGCTGATGCTGGTCGACTCGCTCACCCGCGTGGCCCACGCCCAGCGCGAGATCGGCCTGGCCGTCGGCGAGCCGCCCACCTCCAAGGGCTACCCGCCGTCGGTCTTCGGCCTGCTCCCCAATCTGATCGAGCGCGCCGGCGTCGGCCGCCACGGCGTCGGCTCCATCACCGCCATCTACACCGTGCTGGCCGAGGGTGACGACGCCCACGACCCGGTGGTCGATCTGGCCCGCGCCTCGCTGGACGGCCAGGTGATGCTCTCGCGCGCCCTGGCCGACGCGGCGCACTACCCGGCGATCGACTTGAACGGCTCGATCTCCCGGCTCATGCCCAGCCTGATCCGTGGCGACACCGTGAAGCAGGCGAACAAGTTCCGGCGCCTCTGGTCCCTGTACCAGCAGAACCGCGACCTGATCCAGGTCGGCGCCTATGTCGCCGGCACCAACCCCGAGCTGGACGAGGCGATCCGCCTGCGCCCGGCCCTGGAAGCCTTCCTGCGCCAGGACATGCACGAGGGCGTGATGTACGCCGACTGCGTGGCCGCGGTGAACGACGTCGTCGGCCCGCCGGCCGCCTGACCCTTCCACGACCGACCCCGCCCGAACCGGAACGAGGAGACCGTCCATGACATCCAACCGACCCGACGGCAAGCACGACGCCTGGAGCCTGCTCCTGCTCAAGGCCGAGCGCGCCCTGCAGGACGCGCAGCAGCGATTCGCCCAGGCCCAGGCCCGCGAGGCCCAGCTCCTGGCCAGCGAGCAGCGGGTGCGGGCCATGGTGGCCGAATACCGGCGCCGCCAGATGGCGGTGCTGGAGGACGGCCAGCTGATGGCCGACACCCTCAACGACCGGCAGTTCCTCGGGCAGCTCCAGCAGCTGCTGGACCAGTCGATGCGGGCCAGCACCCAGGCCCGCATCCACCGCGAGGCCCAGGCCCGCGAGGTGCTGGCCGCCCGGGCTGAAGTGGACAAGGCCGAGAAGCTCCAGGCCCATGCCCGCGCCCGCGAGCAGGTCTGGCGCCAGCGGGCCGAGCAGAAGGCCCAGGACGACCTGGCCACCATGCGCTTCCAGTGGCGCCACGCCTGAGGGCGCCCCGGCCGCACCCCGGGGCAGGGTTCCCGGACCCGGGCCGGGCCGTCCGGCCAAAACGGGGATAATTCCGGGTTACTTTCCACCGTCCCACCCGGGTAGCCGCGCATGTTCGATTTCGTCCGCAAGCACACCAAGATCCTGCAGTTCGTCCTGTTCCTGCTGATCTTTCCCTCCTTCGTGCTGTTCGGGGTGGAGGGCTACACCCGCATGAGCGACAAGGGCGCCGTGGTGGCCCAGGTCGACGGCAAGGACATCCGCCAGAACGAGTGGGACGCCGCCCACAAGACCGAGAGCGACCGCTTGCGCCAGCAGATGCCCACCCTGGACGCCAAGCTGCTCGACTCCCCGGAGGCCCGCTACGCCACCCTGGAGCGCATGGTCCGTGACCGCGTCATCGGCGCCGCCGCCCAGAAGTCCCACCTGGTGGTCGGCGACGAAGCCCTGGCCCGCGAGCTGCAGCGCATTCCGGCCATCGCCTCGCTGCGCGGTCCGGACGGCAAGCTGGACGTGGCACGCTACAAGGCGCTGCTGGCCCAGCAGGGTTACACCCCCGAGGGCTTCGAGGCCCAGCTGCGTGCCGACCTGTCCAACCGCCAGGTGCTGGCCGGCGTGGCCGCCACCGGCCTGCCGATGAAGTCCGCCGCCCGCAGCGCCTTCGACGCCTACTTCGAGAAGCGCGAGGTGCAGGTGGTCCGCTTCGACGCCGCCGCCTACGCCGCCAAGGTGCAGCCCACCGACGCCGAGATCGAGGCCTACTACCAGGCCAACCCCAAGCAGTTCATGGCCCCCGAGCAGGCGTCCGTCGAGTACCTGGTGCTGGACCTGGACTCCATCCGCAAGGGCGTCTCGGTCAGCGAGGCCGACCTCAAGACCTATTACGAGCAGAACAGCGCCCAGACCGCCGGCAAGGAAGAGCGACGTGCCAGCCACATCCTGATCGCCGCCGACAAGTCCGCCTCGGCCGAGCAGCGCGAAGCCGCCCGCAAGAAGGCCGAGGGCCTGCTCGCCCAGGTCAAGGCCAGGCCGGATAGCTTCGCGGAGCTGGCCCGCAAGAACTCGCAGGACCCCGGCTCCGCGGTCAAGGGCGGCGACCTCGACTTCTTCGCCCGCGGCGCCATGGTCAAGCCGTTTGAAGATGCGGCCTTCTCGCTCAAAAAGGGCGACATCAGCGGCCTCGTCGAGTCCGACTTCGGTTTCCACATCATCCGCCTCACCGACATCAAGCAGCCCAAGGTCAAGACCTTTGCCGAGATGCGCCCGGAGCTCGAGGCCCAGCTGCGCCAGCAGCAGGCCCAGCGCAAGTTCGCCGAGTCGGCCGACGCCTTCAGCAACGCCGTCTATGAAGCGGCCGACGGCCTGAAGGGCGTGGCCGACAAGTTCAGGCTCGAGGTCCGCAGCGCCAATGGCGTGCGCCGTGAGCCCGCGCCGGGCGCTGACCCCAAGAGCCCGGTGGCCAATCCCAAGTTCCTGGCGGCCCTGTTCTCGGCCGACAGCCTGGAGAAGAAGCGCAACACCGAGGCGGTGGAATTCGGCCCGGGCCAGCTGGTGGCCGGCCGTGTCGCCCAGTACGAGCCGGCGCGCACCCGTCCTCTGGCCGAGGTGAAGGAGCAGGTGCGCGAGCGCCTCAAGGCCGCCCGCGGCGTGGAAGAGGCCCGCAAGGCTGGCGAAGCGCAGCTGGCCGCCTGGAAGGCCCAGCCCGCCAGCGCCAGCCTGCCGGCGGCGGTGGTCGTCTCGCGCCAGGACCCGGCCAAGCAGCCCCGCCAGGTGGTCGAGGCCGCCCTCAAGGCCCCGGTGGCCGGTGGCGCCCCCGCCTTCGTGGGCGCTGACCTGGGCGAGCAGGGCTATGCGGTGGTCAAGGTCGGCAAGGTCATTCCCCGTGCCGAGCCCGACGCCTCTGCCACCAAGGCCGAGGCGCAGCAGTACGCCCAGTGGTGGACCCAGGCCGAGGCCCTGGCCTACTACAACCTGCTCAAGGACCGCCTGAAGACCCAGGTCAAGGTGGCGGCTCCGGTGGCCAAGGCCGATGAGGGTGCGGCGAAGTAAGACGCGCGTCTCCTGCTTCAAAGCAAAGCCGGCCTGAGGGCCGGCTTTTTCATGCCGGGGTCAGGCGCCCGGCCTCGGAGGCGCTCACCAGCTCCACACGCCGGCGGCCGTCCACGCCGCGAACCACGTAGTTCTGGTGGATCAGCCGCTCGACCGTCTGCATGCGGGCGAGGGCCTCGGCCACCCGGGTGTTGCCCTTGAGCCTGGCGATCACGTGCAGGCGCAGCCAGTGGTCGTTCAGGGCTGGGACCGAGTCCTTGCGCTCCCAGAGGCTGATCGCGTTCTCCGACAAATCACCCATCAGCTTGGCGAGTGCTTGCTGCGTCAGGCCGAGGTGAACCCGCAGGAAGCGGAACTCCTTGCCGGTCAGCAGGCCCGGCTTATCGACCAGATGCGTGGCGAGCAGACGGTGCAGGCCGTCGACGTCCTGGATGGCGACGCCCCGCCCGTACTTGGTTTCCTTCACGGTGAAACCGTTGGCCAGCCAGACGTTGTCCAGCCCGCAGGCGGTGTAGTGCAGCCAGTCCTTCATGTCCTTCACCTTGTCCTCATCATCACGGTCACCACCAACAGGTTCGGGTCTTCTTCGTCCAGTGCGACGACCACGGCGAGGTTTCTCCCCGCGCCGAAGTGCTCCATCGTGCAGAGGAGGGTCCCTCGGTGGCCATCCCAGCGGGGTGGACGCTCGATCACCCCCAGCCTCAGGCAGTCGTGCACTTCGCGGTCGCTGACCGACCGCTCCGACATCCGCTCCAAGGCGTGGAAGGTGAATACCACCCTCGCACTGTCCTTGGCGTTCCGCCGGACGTGGGCCTGCAACTGCAGGTTCGACATATCTCGGAAAGAGAGTCTAGCACCCATAAAAATTGTGGGTTGTCGCCATTGGCGGATGGCCGAGACTCACACGAGGGGCGGCGGCATCAGTGCCGGCCCCTGTCGGGATTGACGGGCGCCAATGAAAAAGCCCCTGGTCCGAAGACCAGGGGCTTTCAATGTCTGGGGTGGCTGATGGGACTCGAACCCACGACGACAGGAATCACAATCCTGGACTCTACCAACTGAGCTACAGCCACCGTAGAGAGCAAGATTATAGCCCGCCCCGGCGGCCCTCCGGCGCCCCCCGCCGGGTTTTTGGCCCGGGCCGGCGCCTCAGTTCACCAGCACCAGCTTGCCCATCACCGCCCGCGACCCCATGCGGGCATAGGCCTTGTGCAGGTCGGCCATGGGCATCGTGCAGTCGATCACCGGCTTGACCTTGCCCTGGGCGTACCAGGCGGCAAGGGCCTGCATCATGGCCGCATTGGCCTTGGGCTCGCGCTTGGCGAAGTCGCCCCAGAACACGCCCACCAGGGACGCGCCCTTCAGAAGCGGCAGGTTCAGCGGCAGGTTGGGAATCGGGCCGGAGGCGAAGCCGACCACCAGGTAGCGGCCGCGCCAGGCGATGGAGCGGAAGGCCGGCTCGGCGAAGTCGCCGCCCACCGGGTCGTAGATGATGTCCGGGCCCTTGCCGCCGGTGGCGGCCTTGATCGCGTCGCGGAAGCTGCCCTGGGGCGCGTGCACGCTGTAGTCGATGGTCTCGTCCGCGCCCAGGCGCTTGCACAGCGCGCATTTTTCGGCGTTGGAGGCCGCGGCGATGACCCGCGCGCCCGCCGCCTTGGCGATCTGGATCGCCGCGGTGCCCACGCCGCCGGCCGCGCCCAGCACCAGCACTGTCTCCCCGGGCTGCAGCTGCGCCCGGTCCATCAGCGCGTGATAGGAGGTCGCGTAGATCATGATGAAGGCGGCCGCGTCCACCGCGGGGAAGCCCTCGGGCAGGGGCATGCACAGGGCCGCCGGCGCCAGGGTGTGGGTGCCGAAGCCGCCGGTGCCCGAGAGGCAGGCGATGCGCTGGCCCACCTTCAGGTGCGTCACGCCGTCGCCCACGGCTTCGACGATGCCCGCGTACTCCGAGCCCGGCACGAAGGGCAGGGGCGGCTTCATCTGGTACTTGTTCTGGACGATCAGGAGGTCGGGGAAGTTGAGGCTGGCCGCCTCGATGCGCACCAGCACCTCGCCGGCCTTGGGGCTGGGGGTGGGCAGCTCCTTCCACTGGAGGGCCTCGACGCCCACGGGGTTCTCGCACAGCCAGGCATGCATTGCCGTCTCCTCGTTGTTGGTTTGCGCGCCATGATAGGCCGGCCCCGGCCCGGGCCGCCGGGCGCGCTTGTCCCGCGGGCGACGGCGGCTGCAGGCCGCCACCTACAATGGGCCGAAGACCCGACCCCACCCCATGCGAATCCTCATTTCCAACGACGACGGCTACCAGGCCCCCGGCATCGTCGCCCTGCACCAGGCCCTGCAAGGCATCGCCGAGGTGGAGGTCATCGCCCCCGAACACAACAACAGCGCCAAGTCCAATGCGCTGACGCTGAACCAGCCCCTGTATGTACACCCGGCCGCCAACGGCTTCCGCTATGTCAACGGCACCCCGGCCGACTGCGTGCACATCGCCCTGACCGGCGTCCTGGGCTACCGGCCCGACCTGGTGGTCTCGGGCATCAACAACGGCGCCAACATGGGCGACGACACCATCTACTCGGGCACCGTGGGCGCCGCGATGGAGGGCTACCTGTTCGGCATTCCGGCCATCGCCTTCTCCCAGGTGGAGAAGGGCTGGGCGCACCTGGAGTCGGCGGGCCGCATCGTGCGCGACCTGGTGCAGCAGTGCATGGCCCAGGGCTGGCTCGAGCGGCCCCATCCCTTCCTGCTCAATGTGAACATTCCCAACCGGCCCTACGAGCAGATCGGCGGCTTCGAGGTCTGCCGCCTGGGCCGGCGTCACGCGGCCGAGAGTGTCATCTCCCAGAGCAGTCCGCGCGGCGAAACCATGTACTGGATCGGCGGCGCCGGCCCGGCCAAGGATGGCGCCGACGGCACCGACTTCCACGCCACCGCCCAGGGGCGGGTCTCGGTCACGCCGCTGCAGGTCGACCTGACCCACCACAAGGCGCTGGGCGAGTGGGCGGGCCACTTCCAGCCATGAGCCTGCAGCCATGACCCAGCGGCGCCCCAGTTTTCCGGCCCGCATCGACCTGGGCACGCCAGCGGCCAAGCGGTCCTCGCCCAGCCCCCAGGTCACCGTCACCGGGCCCGGCCGCCACGTCAAGCCGCCGCCGGTGGCACCCAGCGGCCTGGGTCTGGATTCGGCCGCGGTGCGCGCGGTGATGGTGCGCAAGCTCGCCGCCCAGGGCGTGAGCGACCCGCAGGTGCTGGAGGCCATGGGCCAGGTGGAGCGCCATCGCTTCGTCGACAGCGCCCTGGTCATTCAGGCCTACGAGGACACCAGCCTGCCGATCGGCCTGGGCCAGACCATCTCCAAGCCCAATGTGGTGGCCCGCATGATCGAGCTGCTGCTGGCGGCGCCCGGCCGCCGCGCCGGGGTGCCGGCGGGCCAGCCCCTGCCTCTCCTGGGGCGCGTGCTCGAAATCGGCACCGGCTGCGGCTACCAGGCCGCGGTGCTGGCGCAGGTGGCACGCGAGGTGTACAGCATCGAGCGCCTGCGGGGCCTGCATGACAAGGCGCGCGACAACCTGCGCCCGCTTCGCATTCCCAACATCCACCTGCTGTTTGGCGACGGGATGGTGGGCTACGAGAAGGGCGCGCCCTACGCCGGCATCATCGCCGCCGCCGGCGGCGAGGCGGTGCCCCAGGCCTGGCTGGACCAGCTCGCCGAGGGCGGGCGCCTGGTGGCGCCCACGGTGATGGCGGACGGGAAGCAGGCCCTGGTCGTGATTGATCGCACGCCGGGTGGCCTCGTGCGCAACGTGCTTGAGGCGGTGCATTTCGTCCCCCTAAAATCCGGCACCGCCTGAAGGAAGCCCCGCTGATGCGCCCTTGCACCTCCGCTCCGAACCGCCCTTGGACACGCCTGCCGGCATCCCCGCGCCTGCTGCCCGCGGCGCTGCTGCTGGCCCTGGTCGCCGGCTGCTCCACGGGGTCGCGCGCGCCCGCGCCGGTGGAGGAGCGGGCGATGTCCGGCCAGGCCCGGCGCGCCCCGGCCGCCTCGGCTGATGCCCGCACCATGCCCGGCGCCGAGAACGTGGGCAAGCCCGGCTACTACAGCGTCAAGCCCGGCGACACCCTGGTGCGCATCGCCCTGGACAACGGCCAGAACTGGCGTGACCTCGCGCGCTGGAACCGGATGGACAACCCCAACGTCATCGAGATCGGCCAGGTGCTGCGCGTGTCGCCGCCCCCGGGCGAAGTGGTGACCGCGCGCGCGGCGCAGGCGGGCACGCCGCCGGCCACTGCGCAGGCCAACCCGTCTTCAACGGCCACGACGGCGCCCGTCCAGTCCAGCGCGGTGCAGCCCCAGGCCATGGCACCGGCGGCCGCGGGCTCCGCGCCACAGTCTGCGCCGGCAGCCCGCGCGCCCGAGCCCTCCGGCGTGCCGCCCGAGGACGAGATCGCCTGGGCCTGGCCCACGCCCGCCGGTACCTCCCTGCTGGCGGGCTTCGACGAAGCCCGCAACAAGGGCCTGGACATCGGCGGCAAGGCCGGCGACCCGGTGCTGGCGGCGGCCGACGGCCGGGTGGTCTATGCCGGCGCCGGCCTGCGCGGCTACGGCAACCTGATCATCCTCAAGCACAACAACTCCTACCTCACCGCCTATGCGCACAACCAGTCGCTGCTGGTGAAGGAGGAACAGACGGTGCGCAAGGGCCAGCGCATCGCCGAGATGGGGTCCACCGACGCAGACCGCGTCAAGCTGCACTTCGAGATCCGACGCCTCGGGAAGCCGGTCGATCCGGCGAAGCTGCTGCCGGCGCGCTGAGCGAGGGCGAGGGCGTCACTGGCATTTGCGGCCGCACCCGCTGCAGCCGCAGGTGGGCCACCAGCCCGCCGCCCTGGGCGTTGGACAGGGCGAACACCCCGCCCATGCGCTGCACCGTCTTGTTCACGATGGCCAGGCCCAGGCCCGCGCCAGTGGCCTCGGTACGCGCCGCGTCACCGCGGAAGAAGGGCTTCATCAGATTGGGCAGGGCCTCGGCCGGAACGCCCGGGCCGTGGTCCCGCACCTTGACCATCACCCAGTCGGCGCGAGAGTGGGCGGAGATCTCGACCCGCGCCACGCCCTTGTCCGGGCTGCGCCCATAGCGGCGCGCATTCTCGAGCAGGTTGGCCACCACCCGCGCGAGGTCGACCTCGTCGGCCAGCACCTCCAGCGAGGGCTGCAGGTCCAGACGCACCCGCAGGTCGGGCTGCTCGCGCACCGCGGCCACGCAGGCCTCCAGCACCGGCGCCAGGCGCACCGGGCGCAGCGCGCTCGGGTAGGGGCGGGCGTAGTCCAGGAACTTGTCGATGATGGCGTCGAGCTGGTCGATGTCGGCCGCCATGAGGCTGCGGGCGCTGGCATCGGCCACGCTCATCTCGGTCTCGAGCCGCAGCCGGGCCAGCGGCGTGCGCAGGTCGTGCGAGATGCCCGCCAGCATCACCACCCGGTCCTGTTCGATCTTGGCGAGCTGGGCGGCCATGCGGTTGAAGCCGATGTTGACCTCGCGGATCTCGCTGGTGGCCACGTGCTCGTCGAGCCGGCTGGCGTCGAAGTCGCCGTCACGCACCCGGCTGGCCGCGAAGGACAGCTGCTTGAGCGGCCGGTTGATCAGGCGCGCGATCAGCGCCGCGCCGGCCAGCGACAGGCCGGCTGCCGTCACCAGCCAGATCAGCCAGGTGCGGCCACCCACCTGCGAGTAGCGCTCACGGTCCATGCGCAACCAGAACGCGTCCTGGTCGATCCGGAAGCCCACCCACAGGCCCTCCTGGCCGTTGACGCTGGCCGCCAGCACGGTGCCCGGGCCCAGGTGGTTGACGAGGCGCGAGGCGATGATGCTGTCCATCTGCCCGGTGTTGAAGGGCGCTGGCTGGTCGCCCGGTTCGCGCGGGCGGATCTGCACGCCTTCCTCGTCGTCCAGCGCCTTGATCAGGGACACCCGCGCGATCGGGTCGGCATGGCGCAGGGCGGCGCGGCTGAAATTGACCAGGGAGGCGATCTGCTGCGCGGTCTGGATCGCGCGCGGCTCGTACTCGAGGGCGCGGAAGGTCTGCAGCCAGGCGATGATGGAGCCGATCAGCAGGAGCGCCAGCAGGAAGAAGGTGCGCCAGAACAGGGACAGGCCCAGCCGCGGCGGGGTGTCGCCATGCAGGGGCGGTTCCGTTTCCATGTGCCAGGGCCCGGGTCAGGGTGGGGGCGGTGGACTAGCCCGCGCCGTCCGGCACGAACACATAGCCCACGCCCCAGACCGTCTGGATGAAGCGCGGGGTGGCCGGGTCGGCCTCGACCAGTTTGCGCAGGCGCGAGACCTGCACGTCCAGGCTGCGGTCGAAGGGCTCGAACTCGCGCCCGCGCGCCAGCTGGGCGAGCTTCTCGCGCGAGAGCGGCTGGCGCGGGTGGCGCACCAGGGCCTTGAGCATGGCGAACTCGCCGGTGGTCAGGGGCAGTTCGCCGCCGTTCTTGCGCAGGGTGCGGGCGCCGAGGTCGAAGGAGAAGGGACCGAACTCCACCACCTCGTTCTCGGAGGAAGGGGCGCCGGGCGCTTCCTGCGCGGGCCGGCGGCGCAGCACCGCGTGCACCCGCGCCAGCAGCTCGCGCGGGTTGAAGGGCTTGCCCAGGTAGTCGTCCGCGCCGACCTCGAGGCCGACGATGCGGTCCACGTCCTCGCCCTTGGCGGTGAGCATGATGATGGGGGTGCGGTCATTGGCCGCCCGCAGACGCCGGCAGATGGACAGGCCGTCCTCGCCGGGCATCATGAGGTCGAGGACGATCAGGTCGGCCGACTCGCGCAGCATGATGCGATTAAGGGCCTTGCCGTCCTCGGCCAGGATCACCTCGAAGCCTTCCTGCGTGAGGTAGCGCCGGAGCAGGTCGCGGATGCGGGCGTCGTCGTCGACGACCAGGATCTTGTCGGTGCGGGGGAGGGCAGGGCTCATGGGGGGATCCGGCTTGTAACAGTCTCGATTTTTAGCCGGATGTTGCAGCTTCCGCGAGCCCAGCGCCCCAATTTCACCGACGCTTACATAGTTTTCGGCTCGGCCATATTCACCCGGGCCGCGAATCTGCCTTCGTCTGGCCAAGTCTGGCCTCGTCTGGCCTTATTGCGCCGCCCAGCCGCCGTCCATGTTCCAGGCCGCGCCGCGCACATTGTTGCCGGCGGGCGAGCAGAAGAAGACCGCCAGCTCGCCCAGTTCCTCAGGGGTGGTGAACTGCATCGAGGGCTCCTTCTCGCCCAGGAGCTGGCGGGTGGCTTCCTCGTTGCTCCAGCCGTTGG